>Ga0302308_10003095_pt1 | contig 13283 bp, 9 predicted proteins | sample III_Palsa_E3_3_FD_200531 | JGI IMG/M metagenome (GOLD analysis project Ga0302308, IMG submission 200531) | Peat permafrost microbial communities from Stordalen Mire near Abisko, Sweden - III_Palsa_E3_3 | ecosystem: Environmental > Terrestrial > Soil > Palsa > Peat permafrost | place: Sweden... | reverse complement strand
GGCTGGTTCTGGTTCTACTTCATCAACGAGCACGTCCTCCGCTACCTCAACCTGCGCATCCCCCACGACTACGACACTGTCCCGCTCTGGCTCTTCTGGGGCCTCTGCTTCATCTGGCTCATGCCCTGGTCGGCCTTCGTCTTCAAAGCCACAACCTGGGTCCTGCCTTTCCGCGACGCCCGCTGGCGCACCCACTTCCGCCATCACGATCTCCCCCTCAAACGCCGCGGCGTTCTCCTGCTCGCAATCTGGGCAGCCTTCGTTCTGCTCTTCTTCTCGCTCTCCACACGCCAGGAGTACTACGTCCTCCCCGCGCTCCCCGCCGTCGCCATCCTCATCGCCGGATGGCTCTCGCTCGGGCGTAACGGCATCTTCGACACAACGCTGGCCGCGCTCGAGAGTTGGCGCGTCAACCAGCGTATCGGAGCAGTGCTTCTGGCCGCGGGCACGCTCTTCGCTCTGGGCAGCTCATGGCTTCTGCTCCGAGCTCCCGCCGTCGCACCGGGCACAGACCTCGCCTCGCTCCTGTCGCAGAACCCTAACGACTACGCCCTCAGCATGGGCCACTTCCTCGACCTCACCGGCGCCTCCATCGCTCTCAACCGAGTTCCACTCAGCATCGCCGCGCTCAGCCTCTTCCTTGGCCCGCTCGCCGCATATCTCCTCCGCCGCCGGTACCGTGAGCACGCCGCCAACCTCGCTCTCGCCGCCGGAGCCTTCACCTTCCTGCTCGCCGCGCATCTTGCCCTACAGAACTTCGCTCCTGTCCTCACCTCCGCGCAACTCGCCCAGACCATCGCCCCGCAGGTCCACCGGCAGGACATGATCGCCATCCACGGCGAGTACGAATCAGCCTCCTCCCTCGGCTTCTACCTGCAGCGCGACAACATCCACATCGTGGACGGCCGTAGCTCCAACCTCTGGTACGGCAGCTTCTTCCCCGACAGCCCGCCGATCTTCGAGACCCCCCAGACTCTCGCAGCAAAATGGCCCGGCCCGCAACGCATCTTCCTCTGGCAATCCCTCACAAATTCAGACGCACAGCCCAACGCCTTGCCACTCCTACCTGCCCCGGTTTACATTCTCGTAAAATCCGGCGGCAAGGAGATCGTCAGCAACCAACCCAACCGCTAATCTGTCTAAGCCCTTGCTTTTGTCTTTCTCTACTCTCTACTACTTACTCACTGCCCTTATGCCCTGCGACACACAAGAACTCCGCCACGTCCCTCTCTTCTCTCTCCTCGACGACGACGAACTTCACGTCCTCTCGCAGCAGGTCGAGCTGCGCGACTTCGCCGCCAAGCAGCGCATCTACAAGGCCGGCGACCCCAGCAAGAGCGCTTACGTCGTGCTCAGCGGCGGCGTCAACGTCTCGCTCATCGACGAAGACGGCCAGGAGGTCCTCTTCTCCGAGCCCCACCACGGCGACTTCTTCGGCTTCGCTTCCATGCTCGAAGGCACTCCCCACCACACCACCGCCATTACCACCGAACCCACCACCTGCCTCGAGATCGACCGCAACGACCTCGCCGCGCTGCTCACCAGCAAGCCCCAGGCCGGCCTCGACATGCTCGCCGTGCTCTCCCGCGAGATCCATACCGCGCAGGGTGTCATCAGCAGCCGTGCCATGCGCAACCCCAACGAACTCATTGACGAGCAGGAGACCTTCGGCGAGCGCATCGCCGACCACGTTGCCAGCTTCGGTGGCTCCTGGACCTTCATCATCTGCTTCTTTGTCCTGCTCGTCTCCTACACCATGGTCAGCAATCTCTTGAAAGACAAGACCTGGGACCCCTACCCTTACATCCTGCTCAATCTTTTTCTCTCCATGCTCGCGGCCATCCAGGCGCCGGTCATCATGATGAGCCAGAACCGCCAGGACCACAAAGACCGCGTCCGCAGCGAACTCGACTTCGAAGTCAACCGCCGCGCCGAAGCCGAAATTCAAGCTCTCTCGCGCAAGCTCAACTTCCTCACCGACAAGGTCGGCGACATCGAAGACCACCTCCGCCTGCAAAGCCCCGACAAGCCGCTGAGCTAGCGGCGCTCCCGGGCCAAGCCCAGCGTAAAGACCCTATGTATAATTCGGCAATGATCTTTTCAATTCTTGAAATCGTTATTGGCGTGGCTGCGGTCGTCACAGCCTTTTCGTTGAACATTGGAGCCGACAAGAACATCCCCCGATGGGTCGGTCGGCTTGTGTTTACCGCGCTCGGAGCGAGCTTAATCTTACTCGGAAGCAGGGCTTTGTATTTCGCTCATTGAGTATTCGCGCCAATCATTGCCGCTTCACGCCCAACAACTTCCTCGCTCTCGCCTGCATCGCCGGCGTTCCACCCTCCAGCGCCTCGCGCACAATCGGCTCACCCGCGCGCGCAGCGCCGCATCTTTTTCTGTGAGGTCCATCAGCGCCTGCATCGCCACCGTGCGGTTCAAGCCGCTCTTGTCTTGCAGTCTCTCGTACATCAGGTCGACGACCACAGCCTTGTCCTGCCCCTTCAGCGGAAGCCTGCCCAGCACAATCGACAAATTCCACTGCACGCGCACATCCGTCGCGCGAAATGCCTCCGCCAGCAGCGCCTTGCGCCACGCATACAGCGCGCCCGCATCTGCCTCGGAAATTTTCTTCAGCGTCCGCGCTGCGCGCTCCGCCACCAGGATGTCCTTGTGACCCACCCGCCGCACCAGCTCGCCGCACACACTCGGCCCCTTCGGGCCGAACGCCGCATCCACCATCTCCGTAATCGCCGCCTGCGGCATTCGCCTCATCGGTCTACCCTCGCCACTACTCTGGGTGCCCCATGTCCCGATTCTGGGACATGGGTTCGCAGCATGACTAGATTCTCGTTAACCTTCCACGCTTCAACCGGAATTTCTCTCCCCGCCACACCACCACATCGCTGGCATAGCTCCACGCCCAGAAAAACATTGCGAAGCAATCGCGCAGCGGCAGCAGCCACAGGTCGCGCAACACCTGCCCATCCTTCAGCACGCCCACACCCACCGACAGCGCCACGGCCACGCGCACCAGCAGCGCCACGCTCAGCAGCGAGAAGCTCCACAGCGCGCCGCCACTGGCAATCACGCAAGCCAGCGCCCACGGCAGCACATACGTCACGCCCAGCCCGATATACCCAAGCCGCCGCGAATCCCTCGTCCCTCGCGCCCAGCGCAGTTGGTGCTCGCAAAACCCGCGCAGCGTATACGCCGGCACCGTCGTTGCGACCACCTCATTCGCCAGCTCAACGCGATAGCCCGCAGCTGCAATCCGCGAGCCCATCTCATAGTCATCGGCAAGCTGGTCCACCAGCGATTCAAACCCTCCAATCGCCGCCAGCGCCGTCTTCGTCGTAGCCAGCGTCGACCCCAACCCAAACCGTATGCCGCCCTCAAGCTTCCGCGCCGTCAGCACACCCGGCATAAAATCGGTCGAAATCCCCAGCGCCTCCAGCCGCGACCACAGCGTCTTCTCCGCTGTCCCGATATATGGCACAGTCACCAGTCCAACTGGAACGGCGCCGGTGTCTTCGTCCGTAAAAGGATTGATAACAGCGTCGAGATAATGCATCGACACCAGAATGTCGCTATCGTTGACTACAAGATACTCATGGGCGGCATGAGGCACCAACTGCGCAAGCGTCGACACCTTGCCATTTGGGCCGAGCCGCTGCGGACACTCCACGATCCTTATCGGTATCAGTGGATGCTCCACGCGCAGTCTCGCCACTGTAGCTACGGCAGCGTCATCGAGGGAACTGACGCCAAACAGAATCTCCCACTCGCCGGCATACGTCTGCTTGCAGTGGCTAACGAACCCCGCATACATGCGTGAATCCACACCCTTGAGTGGTTTGAGAATCGAGACACCCGGCGCAAACCCACTCACTCCACGCGCCTTCGAATCCCGCTCAAACGCCCGAACCCCACTCAACGCAAGCAGTCCATACACAATCCCGCTCGCGGTCAGCAGCGCCGTAACAATCTCAACCACCAGAGCGAGGGTCTCCATCTACTTAGTGTAGTGAATAGTGAGTAAGGAGTAGTGAATTAGGCCAAGAGCAAGATGCAAGTCTTGTCCTCACAATCCGCCTCGGACAGCTGCGGTTGCCTTACCTCTACTCCTTACTCCTTACTCTCTACTCACTCGTATCTAAGCGCGTCGATCGGATTCAAATTCGCCGCCTTCCACGCCGGATAGATCCCAAAGATCAATCCGATCCCGCACGACACCAGGAACGCCGCCAGTATCCACAGCAAGCTCACCTGGCTTGAAATAACGAGACTCAGCAACAACGCCAGCGCCGATCCAAACACGATCCCAACCACCCCGCCCACCGCGCACAACACAATCGCCTCCAGCGTGAACTGCAGCAGGATCGTCTTCTTCGTCGCGCCGATGGCCTTGCGCACGCCGATCTCGCGCGTCCGCTCCGTCACGCTCACCAGCATGATGTTCATCACGCCCACGCCGCCCACCATCAACCCCAGCGTACTCAGCCCGAACATTAACAGAAACAGGCTGCCCGTGATCTGGTTCCACAGCTTCGTAATCGAGTCCGAGCTGAAGATCGCAAAGTTATCCGGCAGCTCATTCCTCACCTTGCGCCGCCGCCGCAGCAACTCGCGTATCTCGTCGGTCACCAGCGCCTTGTTCTTCTGGTCGTCGAACTTCGCGCTGATCCAGTAATCCAGAATCTCCGGATGCAGCTTCTTAAACGTCGTCAGCGGAAAGTTCGCCGTACTGTCGTCCGGGTTCTTACCGCCGCCGAACGCTGTCTTCTGCTTCGCGTAGACCCCGACCACGGTAAACGTCCGCCCCGCAATCACCACGTCCTGGCCAATGGGATCGATCGACCCAAACAGGTCCTGCTCCACGTCATACCCCAGCACCGTCACGTCATTGGCCCGGTCCTCGTCGGTCTGCGTAAAGAACCGCCCCTCCTGGATCACCTTGTCGTACACCACCTGGTCCGACGGCGTATCGCCTTCCAGCGAAACGTTCTCCGCCTTGCGCTGGCCGAACTTCGCCACCACAGACCCCTCATTGAACTGATAGTTCGTATACTGCAACGCCGCGGTCGACGCCACCACATGCGGCAGCTGCCCAATCGCGATCATGTCGTCATACGTCATCTGCTTGCGCGCCAGCATCTCCGACGTTGGCCGCACCCCGATCACCGGGAACCGGAAGACCCACAACACATTGCTCCCAAACTGTTCCACCAGCGTTGCCACCGAAGTGTTCAGCCCGTTGATCACCGAAGAGATCGCGATCACGCTCGTCACGCCGATCACGATGCCCAGGATCGTCAACGCCGAGCGCAGCTTGTTGGTGCGCAGCGTGTCCAGCGCCATCCTCACCGATTCCCGTTGATCGCTCGCTCGCATAGAACCTCAAGTAGTAGTGCGTAAGTAGTAAGGAGTAACTTTACAAGCCGTTCTTCTTCGATTTGACCGCCATCTTTGCCTTGCATGTTGCGATGGCTGCGTTGAGGATGCGGACAACTTCCGTTGCCGATGATTCGGCGTTCTCTAACTCGCTGCTTTTTCCAAACTTCAACATCCTTGCAACTTCAAGTTGTGTCTGCACTTCAAGTGTTGAGCCTCTTGCCATTCCCAGAAACTGCACGAACTCGCCCGTAGTCAACCGCCCTTGGCCTTCCGCAATATTACTTGCGACCGAGACCGAAGCTCTCCGAAGTTGATTGGTCAGCCCGAACATTTCCTCTCTTGGAAAGTTACCGGTTGCCGCATAAACCTCGCCGATAAGTTTCATGGCTTTCTGCCATCCAACCGAATCGCGAAACCTCGCCTGCGTCATACTGTGCTCTCCTGAAATTGCTCTGCATGGAGACAAAATCGTCTTTTCTACTACTTACTCCTTACTCTCTACTACTTTCTCTTAGAACTCACTCCTCAACGCCACAATCGGATCCAGATCGGCGGCCTTCCGCGCCGGATACACGCCAAAGAAGATGCCCACCGACAACGCCACAAAAAGCCCCGCAAACACGCTCCATAGCGCAATCGCCGCTGGAAAGCCTGCCACAATCGCGACGCCCTTGGCCCCGGCCACGCCCAGCACGACCCCGATCGCGCCGCCGATCAGCGCCATCGTTCCCGACTCCATCAGGAACTGCAACAACACGTCGCCACGCTTGGCGCCCAGGGCCTTTCGTATGCCGATCTCCCGGGTCCGCTCGGTCACGCTCACCAGCATGATGTTCATGATCACCACGCCGCCTACCACCAGCGTGATCGCCGCAATCCCAATCGCGACGCCCCCAATGCTGTTGATGATCTGGGCCAGCAACCCCGCCAGCGTGCTGCTGGTCTCCAGCGTAAAGCTGTCGTCCTCGCCCGGCCGGTCATGCCGCAACCCGCGCATGATCAGCCGTCCCTGGTCGCTGGCATCTTCCATCGCCACCGCCCCGCTGGCCGCCTTCGAATAGATAACCACCGACTTAGCTGTCCCGTAGGTCTTCTGGTACGCCGTCAGCGGCACCGCCACCCAGTTATCCTGGCTATGCCCCAGCGTCTTGCCCTGCTTCTCACCCAGCCCGATGATCGTGTACGGCACACCGTCCACGCGGATGTCCTTGCCCAGCGGGTCCTCGAACTTCAGCAGGTTCTCCTCAATGTCCGCGCCGATGATCGCCACCGGCGTCGCATGGTCTTCCTCGGCCTGCGTAATTCCGCGGCCCTCCACGATGTTCAGGTTCTGCATCTCCGGCATCAACGTGGTGTAGCCGCGAATGGTCGTGTCGGTACTGGACTGCGCGCGGTACACGATCTTTCCCGTGGTCGCCTGCATCGCTCCCACCTGCAGGCACAGGCTGCACTCGCTCTGCATCGTCCGGTACTCGTCCAGCGAGATCACCTTGCGCTTCTGATACTTCACATACTCGTTGTAACTGGTCACAAACGCCGGCTGCTGCGAGATCGTGAACACATCCGCACCCTGCCGGTTGATCTTCGTCGCGATGTACACCTTCGCGCCGTTCACCAGCGTCACCACCGCAATCACCGACGCCACGCCGATGACCACGCCCAGCAGCGTCAGCACCGTGCGCAGCTTGTTCGCCCAAAGCGATTGCAGCGCGATCCGAAATCCTTCTTTGAACTCCATGTGGTTACCGGTCTCAAGTCTACCAAGCGCAGCGCATCTCTACCCCCGGCACACCTCTACCCCAGCTTCTACGCAGACCAACCCCCGGCAGTTCCCTACAGACCGCCATTTCGCCTTCCCACCCGGCAGGGACCTTGTCCTGCCCTACTGTCTACTCTCTACTCTCTGCCCTACGGCCGTGTCCCCAGCTTCCCCTCCTGCACGCCCGCCGTCAGCGGCGTAATCACCGGCGCACCCGCCCCAATCAACTCCGTAACGCTGTTGCCGGTAGTATTCGTAATCCAGACATCCCCGGACCCATCGACAGCAATATTCTGCGAGCCACTCTGGCTCCCGCCGGTATACCCGGTCGAAGGGCTCTCCGCTACTCCCGCGCCGGAAAACCGCGAAACGCTGCTATTGCCTGCATTTGCCACCCACGCATACCCCAGCCCATCGATCGCGATCCCCATCGGGCTGCTCAACCCTCCGCCCGAAAACGGCGAGCCGCTATTCTGGTTTGCCGTCGACGAATACTGCGTCACCTCACTGCTCGTGTGGTCCGTCACCCACACATTCCCCGTGCCGTCGATGGCAGTCCTCTCTGCCCCGCTCAACCCACTCGTCGAGCTCCGGACCGTCCCCACCGACAACCCCAGGTCGATTGGACCTATCTCGCACGCCACCGTCGGGCTCGTGCTCCACACATTGTCCGACGTATCGATTGCCAGCGAACTAAAGCTCGTCATGCACGTCGAGTTGTACGGCCCAGCAAGATTCGCCCCCGAAGCATTCAGCTTGAACAGCTCCGCATTGGCCTCGCTCGCCACCAGGATGTCGCCGTCCACATCGATCGCAATTCCCTGCGGACTCTCCAGCGTATATGTGCCGCTAAGCACTATATAGACCGACGGAGCAAACGGAGACCCGCTCACCGTCCCGCCCGCACTCGTAAACGCAAAGATCTCGTTCCCGCTCTCGCTCGTCACCCAAGCCTGGTTCGACGTATCGATCGCCACAAAGCTCGCGTCTCTGGCGCTGAACGGAGACCCCGTCGCCGCCACGCCCAACGGCGACAGCTTCGTTACCCCATTCGCTCCAGGGTTCGTGATCCACACGTTCCCAGACCCGTCCACAGCAATGTCCTGCGGGTTCGCAATCCCGCCGCCCGTAAAGCTGATCCCCACGGTGAGGTCGTTCGGCGTCGCCCCCAGCACCGGCTGGTAGGGCGCACTGATGCTCGGCGCGGCGCTCAAAATAGCCGCCACGGCATTTCCCGGATAATGCGCGATATTGATCGCAGCCGTCGCCGTATCCGTCGGCGTCGTGCCCGTGGAACCCACGCTCTTGGCATTGCCCAAAACTAAGCCACACGCTCCGGAGCTCGGGCCGGTCGAGTTGATACACCCCGCCAGGCTGTTCGCCAGCGAGTTGATCAGCGTCTGCGGCACCGTCCCATTGCCGTTCGGCGTTGTCGTCGGCGCCACGCCGCCGGCAGAGATGTTGTACAAATTCGCGGCATTCGCAAACGCATTGCTGATCCCGGTCTTCGCAAGCGTCGTCCCGGAGGTCGCAACATGCGTCGCATCCACCGCGTACCCAGCCATCGCATACGCCGCCGCAATCGTCGAAACCTCGTTGATCGTCACAAAGGTCACGCCGGGAAACGAACCATTGGACTGGCATTGTCCCAGCACCGCCAGCAACCCCGCTGCCGTATTCTCACCCAGCCCCGGGTTGCCCCCGATCGCATACAGATAAACCTCGCTGCCCGTCGTGCACGCATACTCTCCGGCACTGATATTGAAGGCGCCCACCGTGCTGGTCGTGATGTAGTAATTGCCGTTCGCATCCTCCGTCGTCGGATAACTGCCGCCGGAATACGCCAGCAACAGCGAATCCGACGCATGGCCATACGCCGTACTGTCCGCGGCGTACATATAGACGTGCGCGCTGCTGATCGGCTGCCGTCCTCCAAAGAGGCTCGCGCTTAAACCGACGCTGGAGGGTTCTGCCAGAGGAGAGGAAAGGCAGGGATCGAAACTGGCCGAGCATCCGGTAACGAAAAACACGGCAAGAAGGGAAAGCAGGCAAAAAGATACAAACTGCAAGCGGTGCATTAAGGCTCCAGGAGACAGATCACAACAACCTGTTTGATTTCCCTAACCTTAGCTCCGCCTTTTTGGAGACGCTATGGAACAAACGGACTACCAAATCCCCATCTGGGTTACTTTATGGTTACCAATGGGTAATGTAATGTAAGCGAACAAACCGAAGCCAACAGCCGCCTAAGAGACGGCAGCCATGAGACTTACCTCGAACTGTATCATTTTGACCAATGACCCATTAGTTCCAAACTTTTCCTGCCCTATAACCGCACATCCCGCCGCGCCGCAGCCCCGTCCGCTGTCTATGGCAGGCTCGCCAGCGTCTTGTTGGTCAACGCCGTTACCAGCGGCGTCACCACCGGAATAGCCAGGCCCACAAACTCCACGATCTTCTCCGACCCGCCGTTCGCCACCCACACATTGCCCGCGCCATCCACCGCAATACTGAACGGCCCATTGATGTTCGAGGTATATCCGTTGGTTGGGCTCAGCTGGGTCCCGGAGTTGGAAAATTCCGCAATATTCCCGCTGCCTTCGTTCGTGATCCACGCGTTGCCTGCTCCGTCCAGCGCCACCTGATACGGCTGGTTCATCCCGCCGCTAATGCTCGTGGTTTTGTAGTTGCCGCTCGCGCCATCTTTCGTCATCTTCGTAATGGTGTCGCCGGAGGTATTCGGAATCCACACGCTCCCGCTGCTGTCCACCGCCGAAAGCAGCCATCCCCCATCGCCGCCACCAGTGTAAGGAGACTTCCCCGCATTGGCGCCCGAGCTGTTCAACTGCTCAATGTCGTCGGCCCCCGTATTCGCCACCCATATATACCCTGACGTGTCGATCGTCACGCTGGCAGGCTGGCTCGCACTCGACAGGCTGAACGGCGAACCCGTCGCTTCCTTCCCCGTACTCAGGCTCAACTCACTCACGGTAGTCCCGCCGTTGTTGGCCACCCACATATTGCCCAAAGCATCCAGCGCAATCCCCATCGGGCTCAGGCTTCCATTGCCCTTGTAGGTGTTGACGACAGTGCCCGAACTATTGAACTCAACCACAGATTCCGTGTAGCGGCTCGTTACCCACACATTGCCTGAGGCATCCGCGGCCGAACCATACGGATTGTTGAGGCTGCTGCTACCCGTGAACGGTTGTCCCGTCGCCGGTACGCCCAGCGGCGAAATCTTCGACAACGAATTGCCCGCAATATTCGGTATCCAGATGTTTCCGTTGCCATCAATTGACATCGCGCCCGGATAATTAATGCCCGTAACGGTGTAGGGAATAGAAATCGTAAAGTCGGTCGGCGCCGTGCTTCCCAGGTTCGGTGTGTAGGGCGTAACCGTGGCCGACGAAAGATTGAATATCCTCGTCACATTATTTGCCGGATAATGCGCGATATTGATCGCCGCCGATGCCGTGTCGGTCGGCTCGGTGCCCGTGGAGCCGGCGCTCTCCGCATCCGAAAACAGCCCGCTGCATGATGGGGAGGTAGAACCGGTGCTGTTGATACAGTTGGCCAGAACATTCGCCAGCGTGTGTATCTCCGCCTGCGGGACCGTACCGTTGCCGTTCGGCGTCGTCGCCCGCGCCATGCCGAACCCTGAACTCGATACGTTATACAGCAGCGCAGCGCCCGCGAAGGCATTCGCCATGGCGGTATTGGCCAGCGTCGTCGTGCCGGCGCTAACGTGCGCCGCATTTGTAGCTGCGTTGGCGATATGGGTCGCATCCACCGCGTAACCCGAAAGCGCATACGCCGCTGCAATCGTCGACACCTCGTTGATGTTGATCTCCGATATACCCGAAAACGCCCCACCTGAAAGGCACTGGCCCAGCACCGCTATAAGTCCCGCGGCGGAATTTGTGCCTCCACCCGGGTTTCCGCCGATCGAGTACATATAGACCTGCTGCCCCGGCGTGCAGGAGTACTGACCGGCGCTGAGATAGAAAGCGCCGGTGCTGTTGGTCGTCACATAATAGTTCCCGTTGCTGTCCTGGGTGCTTGGATAACTACCGCTCGTGTAACTCAATATCAGCGAGTCGGAAGCATGACCATAAGCCGTCGTGTCCGCGGCATACATATAAATATGCGCGCCCGAGATAGGCTGGCGTCCGCCATACAGGCTGCCTGGCACAGCAGCTGTATTGGGCTCGGAAATGGCCGTCTCTTCTGGAGAAGGCACATAGTTCATCGAGCAACCGCTAAGGACCGCGGCAGCAGGCAGAGTCAATAAAACAAGCGAAGCAATTATTTTTATGCGGTTCATAATGAACTCCGGATTTATTCAAATAAAACCTTCAGGCCCTCCATGAACCTATAGAAATATCTAGTGCGTGTGTCCCTATCTTTGGTCAGTGTTAGTGGAGCACTTACAGTAATGACGCTTCAGATCGAGGCATATCGGTTACGGATCCGCTGTTAATTCGCGCGAGGAGTAACTGCCAATTTGTTACCGGTGTGTGATAGTAATTTCCCTTGCGCCCGGCTGACCTTCTTCGTGTTCCTCACAGCCGGAAGCTGCACTCTGTCGATTCCGCTAAGTTATTCGAGGAATCTAAGGGACAAGGACACCCGCCGCGCGGCTAACCATCTCGGCACCGGCTCGACCTTTGTGGGATTGACCTCCACGAAAGCTTTCTGAACGGCACAGCGCTCGCAGGGCCACGCAGCCTTGCTAACAGGCAGTGAAGTCTTAGCTTGCCGGAGATTTGCTCTTGCCTTGTTAAGGGCACGGCTTCAGAGCCTGTCCTGAGCGGAGTCGAATGGATGCCGTATAAGCTGGAATTGCGATGGGCTTCAGCCCCTGAGGGAAATGCCTGCGCGGCTTTACTCACTCCCCCACTGCTACACTGTAGGGGTGCAGGCGGCTGGATGATCGCTGCCGCGCGGGCCTTCGGGCGTTGCGCGGGGGAGGAAAGTCCGAACTCCGCAGGGCAGTGTGCCGGATAACGTCCGGGGCCCGCTTCTCAAAGAGCGGGTACGGCCAGTGCAACAGAAAGCAAACCGCCAAATCATCTCCGCAAGGAGATGAAGGTAAGGGTGAAAGGGTGGAGTAAGAGCCCACCGCGTTGGGGGTAACTCCAACGGCACGGTAAACCCCACACGGAGCAAGACCAAATAGGCAGGGAGTCTGGCCGCAACCATGGATGCAGCCAGCGCGCGACGGCCCGTCACGCCCAGGATCATGGAGCTTTCACCGAAACCTGCGGGTAGGTTGCTCGAGCGCCGCAGCAATGCGTCGCCTAGAGGAATGATCGTCTAAAACAGAATTCGGCTTACGGGCCGCCTGCACACCATTCTGATTCCGCCCGCCCAGGCTGGGTAGCGCCCGCCTGGACAATACCCGGGCGCTGCCCTGAGATTTAGCGGCAATAGCTGTGGAAAATAGCGTAAAATGGCCGTAAGACTCTCGGCCAAAGGTACCTACTCATGCGCAAGCTTGCTCTGCTGATCCCATCTTCCCTGCTTCTCGCAGCGCTTCTCACGGGTTGCGGCATAGACTCCTCCGCCGTCAACTCCTCCAGCCAGGGCGCACTGGCCATCAAGGGACAGGTACTCGGCGGACAGCAAGGTGTCTACCTCTCCACCATCCAGCTCTATTCGGTGGGCAACACCGGCAACGGCTCCGCGGCCTCCCCGCTGATCTCCCAGTCGGTCAAAACCGACCAGTACGGCTCCTTCGGCATCACCGGCGACTACACCTGCCCCAGCGCCACCACCCAGGTCTACATCGTCGCCACCGGTGGTCAGGCCATTCCCGGCACCAACAATCCCGCGCTGGTCATGGTGGACGCACTCGGCAGCTGCGGCAACCTCACCTCCGCTTCGTTTGTCACCATCAACGAGGTCACCACCATGGCCGCGGCCTGGGCCCTGGCGCCCTTCATGCAGGCCTCCTACACCACCCCCGGATCTGTCTTCATGCCGTCCTATGCCAACGTCGGCTCAAGCTCCACCAACGCCACCGGCATCGCCAACGCCTTCCTCGACTCCCACCTCCTCGCCGATACAGGCACCGGCAAAGCCGCCACCATCGCCTCCACTCTTACGGTCGAGGCCGGCAAGCTCTACG
>Ga0302308_10003089_pt1 | contig 13298 bp, 6 predicted proteins | sample III_Palsa_E3_3_FD_200531 | JGI IMG/M metagenome (GOLD analysis project Ga0302308, IMG submission 200531) | Peat permafrost microbial communities from Stordalen Mire near Abisko, Sweden - III_Palsa_E3_3 | ecosystem: Environmental > Terrestrial > Soil > Palsa > Peat permafrost | place: Sweden... | reverse complement strand
CCGAACGTCGTCATGCGCGCCCAGCCGACGCCGTGGCGTGTGCGAAGGGCGTCTGGGCGGTGGACGATATGCTCGAGGCCAGGACAGCTGTAGCCGCGTCAACCGGGGCGAAGGCGGCGGCGGCTTGGATGAAGAGGGCGGTGCTGGCGTCGATCACCGTGCCGCCGCTTGCGTCGCTGGTGACGGTGTAGGATGCGCCGACGGCGCCGGCCAGGTCGAAGCTGTAGGTATTGCCGCCGTCGTTGAGCGTCAGGATCGAGCCCTTGACGCCCGCCGTCGCTCCCGTGACGAAGGTAAGGCCGGTAAGGTCGATTTCCTCGCCGTCGCCGCTGAAGTTGGAGATCACATTAGCGAAGGATCCGCCGGCCAAGGGCGCGTCGGCCGCATCGATCTGCAGCACCGCCGAGCCGGTCGAGGGCGCGACAAACTGCACATAGCCGCCTCCGATGGCGCCGACGGACGCCAGCTCAATCGTCCCGCCGCTGATCGCCGCCTTGCCGGCGAAGGTCGCGCCCGAGCCGCCCAGCACCAGGTCGCCGCCACCGGTTTCGACCACCGCCCCCGAGCCGGTCAGCGTCCCGTCCAGCGTCCCGGCCCCCGCGATCCGAACCTCGCCGTCAAGGGTCAAAAACCCGCCCGAGAGCACCGCCAGATTGAGCCCATAGCCGCCCGAAGCGATCGCCTCGCTGCCGCCGTTGGAGACCACGTCGCCGAACGCCGCGCCGCCCGAGCCCACCTGGTCGATGCCCCCGTCCAGCACCGTCGTCCGGTGCGAGGCGCCGCCGAGCTCGGTCGTCTGAACAGCCCCGTTCGACAGCACCGCGCCATAGGCCGCCGCCCCGGAGGAGACGTATCCCAGCGCGCCGCTCAGCAGCACCGTGTCGTGCGCCGCCCCGCCCGACGAGACCACCTGCTTGCCGCCGCTCACCACGGTCCCGACCGTCGCGCCGGCCCACAGGTACTGCACGCCCCCGCTCAGCACCTGCGTCCCGTCCACGACCCCGCCGGAGCGGACCACCGCCTTGCCGCCCTCCGACACCACCGTCCCGCTCGCCCGGCCATCCGCATAGACATAGGCAAGGCCGCCGCTCGAGACCTGGGTTGCGCTGGCGAAGCCGCCCGAAGAGACCAGCGCCTTGCCGCCGCTCTCGACCGTCTCGCCGGCGACCCTGCCGCCGGCGAACACATAGGCCAGGCCGCCGACGACGTCGGTCGCGCTCGCCACGCCGCCCGACGAGACCACCTGCTTGCCGCCGGAGTTCACCGCCGTGCCCGTGGTCGTCCCGCCCCGCAGGTATTCCACCCCGCCGCTCAGCACCATCGTCGCGCTGGCGCCGCCGCCGGCGCGGACGATCGCCTTGCCGCCGTCCGAGAGCACCGTTCCCACCGCCAGGCCGCCGGTCTCGACATAGGCCAGGCCGCCACTGAAGAGGATGGTCCCGCTCGCGATCCCACCTGAAGAGATCAATGCCTCGCCGCCGCGCACCTGAGTCCCCGTGGTCGTCCCCGAGGCCAGCACATGTTCCGCGCCGCCGCTGGAGACCGTCGCGCCGACGGCGGCGGCTCCCGAGGAGATCACCTGCAGGCCGCCGCTTAGCACCTCGGCGCCGCTGGCCACGCCGCCCGAGCTCACCAGCTCTTCGCCGCCGGACCCGATGGCCGTGCCGCTGGCGACGCCATGGATCTGCTCCTGGGTCCCCGAACCGGACAGCACCGTGCCGGTCGCGCTGGCGCCGAAGTCGATCTGAAGCACGCCGTCCACGACCGTCACCGCCTCGGCCGCGCCGCCCGACTGAACTTCCAGAAAGGCGGAAGGCCCGCCAGCCGCACCGACCGACACGCCGCTGACCTGACCGGCGTCGAAACTGCTGCCCACGAGTTCGCCGGGGCCGTCGAGCTGACCGCCGGACGAGACGACGACACCACTGCCCACCGCGCCCGCCGACAGGGTCAGGACGCCGCCGCTCTGCACCGCCAGGCCGCCGCTGATGATGAGCGACCCGCCGCTGGAAACCGTGACCAGCCCCGCCAGCGTCGTCGTCGATGTCACCACGCCCGATCCGACTCCGGAGCCAAGCCCTATGCTCTCGCCGCTCGACACCGTCAGCGTCAGGAACTGCGCTGAACCGCCGCTCTCGATCGTCAGGCCCGAGACCGACCCGCCGCTCTCGATGACTTCGTTGCCGCCGCTGGAGACCACGCTGTCCACCGTCTCCCCGCCGGACGAGACGAACTCATAGGCGCCGCTGGCGACGGTCGTGTCGCTGGCCACGCCATAGACGAAGTCATCCCAGTCGTTCATCAGCGTTCCGGTCGCGCTCGCCCCCGAGGAGATCACGAGCACGCCGCCGTCGATCGTCACCGCGTCGGCCGAGCCGCCGGACTCGATCGTCACACTCCCGAGGACGACGGAATCGTTGAACGTCCCGCCGCTCACCACCAGCTTGCTGGCGCTCGCCCCGGAGTCGATCTGCAGATCGCCGTCGTAGATCGTCACCGCATCTGCCGCGCCGCCGGACAGGACCTCAAGCTTGCTCGGGGCGTGGCCGCCCGAGTTGCCGCTCGATATGCCCAGCGACCCACCGCTGACCTGGCCGGCGTCGAGGCCATTGCCCACAATCGTCAGCTGATCGCCGATCCCGCCGGCCGCCACCGACACCGAGGCGCCGCTGAGGATGGCGCTGTCCTCGGCCGTGCCGCCGGAGAGCACGATCAACTCGCCGCCGCTGCTGATCATGAGGCCGCTGCTGGTGACGCCGGAGGAGACGGTGACGATCGACCTGTAGGCGATCTCGACGAAGCCGTCCGCGTCCGCCGTGAGAACCAGGCTGTCGCTGGTGTAGCTGGTGGTTCCGGCGAAGGTGAAGGTGTCCTCCACCGTCCCGCCGCCGCTCACCACCTCCGCGAGTGTATTGCCGTCGCCGCCAACGGTCGTCACCAAGAGGCTCAGCGCCGAATTGCTCAGCAGGTTCGGCAGGTCGATCGTATCGCCGGCCGAGAAGCCGCCGATCACCGCCTGGTCGTCGTGGCCGGAGCCTTGGGCCTCGAGCGTATTGCCCCCGCCCGAGAACGTCAGCGTGCCGCCGAGCGTCGCATTCGAGGCTGCCAACACGACCTCGGCGCCGCTGATCAGGGTCGAATCGGCGGCCGAACCCGTGGCGGTGACGAACTCCTTCCCACCGCTGGACAGGACATCGCCGACGGCCTCGCCGCCCGAGCGGATGTAGGCGACGCCGCCGGAATCGATGGTCGTGCCGCTGGCCACGCCATAGACCAGGTCCTGAGTTCCCGAACTCAGCACCGTGCCGGTCGCGCTGGCGCCGGAGTCGATCTGGAGCACGCCGTCCACAACCGTCACCGCCTCGGCCGCGCCGCCGGACTGGATTTCCAGATAGGCGGAATGGCCGCCCGCCGCGCCGACCGACACGCCGCTGACCTGGCCGTCATCGAAGCTGCTGCCCGCGAGCTCGCCGGGGCCGTCGAGCTGGCCGCCGGACGAGACGGTGAGAGCGCTGCCCACGCCGCCCGCCGAGACCGTCGCGGAGCCGCCGCTGAGCACGGTGCTGCTCTCGGCCTCGCCGCCGGAGAGCACGGTCAGCTGGTCGCCGCTCCCGACGGTCAGGCCGCTGCTGGTGACGCCGGCGGAGATGGTCAGCGCCTGCTGCTCGCGTACGACGAGGCCGCCGTCGCCGTCGCTGGAGGCCACGAAGCTCGGATAGACGGCGCCTTCCAGCTTGAAGTGGAGGACCTCGGAGCCGTCGGTAACGGTCAGCACCCCGCCGCTGGCCACGGCCGTCGCCCCGGACACATAGGCGAGGCCCCGCAGGTCGAGGGCGTCGACCGCGGAATCGAAATCGCTGAGCGGGTTGGTCAGGTCGCCGCCGTTCGCCGGCAGGTCCGCCGCGGCGATTTCCAGCGTCGCGCTCGATCCAGCGCCCGGCGCGAACACGACCAACCCGGCGCTCAGCGCGCCGGCGACCGCCAGCTGCGCGACCCCGCCGCTGATGACCAGAGAGGGCGACTCCCCTTCCTCCGTCACCTCGATCGCCAGCGCGCCGTTGTTGTCACCATATTGGTCGTCGTTCACGCCCAGCAGGAGCTGGGTGACCCCGCCGGCGGGTACGGTCACGGTGGTCGGTCCGTCGCCCAGCACGAACGGCGAGCCGATCACCTGACCGGCCGCATTGGCGAAGGCCCCCAGCAATTCTCCATGATAGGCGGGCTGGTCATCGCTCGGGATGAACGCGCCAGGATACCCACCCCCATCGGCGACAAAGTTCTCATCCCCATTGGCGTTGTACTGGGGATCGCCACCTTCTGTACCGACGGTCCCGCTAAGGTAGGTGACGGTGATCTGCTGGCCCGCGGTGAAGGAGAGCGACCCGCTGACGGACGCCTCCCCGCCGTTCGGGTTCGAGCCATAGTTCAGGCTGGGGTTCTCGCTTGGCGACCAGGGTCCTTGCGCGCCGGAGACCGTGACATCGACGCTGATCGGCGCGACGGCGGAGGCAGCCGAGATTACAAGCTTGCCCGCACCGTCCTGGACCAGGGTCCCGCTGCCGGCCACCGTCCCCGCGAGCGTAACGGCGGTCGCGCCGGAATAGGTGACCACGCCGTTGTCCGTGAGCGTCGCGCCCGACGCCAGACCGAGGCCCGTGGCGGAGCCGCCGTTGGACACCGTTTCCAGGCCGCCGGAGTCGATCGTGTCATCCAGCGAGAGCCCCCCGCTGAAGACGATCTCGCTTCCGCCGGAGCTGACGACGAACATCTCCGCCGTACCGCCCGAGAGGATATTGGCGGTGTCGCCGGCGCTTAGCGTCAAGCCGCTGCTGGTGACGCCGGAGGAGACGGTGATCGTCATTGGACGCGTTCCCGCATCGCCGGCTCTAAACCAGCGATTTTCGCCCATCCTGTCGTAGTTGGGTTGGTTCGCGAAGCGCTTTGTGCGTGGGTGCGCCGCTTGGCTACGGATGCCCCGCGGTGGCCGAGGCGGTGGCGTGCAGGAACGGCGTCTGGCCGGATGACGTGCTGGAAACCAGCGCGATCTTCGCCGCGTCCGGCGGCGCGAAGGCGGCGGCGGTCTGGGTGAAGAGGGCGGCCTTGGGATCGATCAGCGTGCCGCCGTGGCCGTCGCTGGTGACGCTGTAGCCGGCGGCCGTACTCCCCGCGATGTCGAAGGCGTAGGTCTTGCCGCCGTCGGTCAGCACCAGCGTCGAACCGGTCAGGGTGGCCGAGGCGCCGGCGGCGAAGGCGATGCTCCCGAGGTCGATGTCTTCTTCGGCGCCGCTGAAGTCGGAGATCCTGTTGGCGAAGGTCCCGCCGGCCGCCGGCGCGTCCGCCGCATCGATCCGCAGCACCGCCGAACCGGTCGTGGGCTCGACGAACTGCACATAGCCGCCTCCGAGCGCGTGCGAGGTCGCCAGCTCGATCGTGCCGCGGCTGATCACCGCCTTGCCGGTGAACGCCGCGGCGGAGCCGCTAAGCACCAGGTCGGCGGGCTCGGTCTCGATGACCGCGCCGTCGCCGGAGAGGGTTCCGGCCAGCGTGCCCGCGCCGCCGATCCGCACCTCGCCATTGTCGATCAGCACGCCGCCCGCGAGCAGCACGAGGCCGCGCGCCACGCCGCCCGACGAGACGATCGCCTCGCCGCCGGCGCTAACCCGCGTCCCCGTGGTCATCCCACCGATCAGTACATACTCCAGCCCGCCGTTCAGCACCGTCGATGCGCTGGCGACGCCGCCCGAGCGGATGACGTCCTCGGTATTGCTTCCGACCTCGGTTCCGCTGGCCGTTCCGCCGCTGTCGATCTCGAATTCGGTCCTGACCGCGTTGGCCTGGCCGGCGAGCACCATCGCGCCGCCGGCCGCCAGCGTCAGCCCGCTGACCTGGCCGGCGATCTTGTTCACGCCGGCGAGGTCCCCAGGTCCCAGCACCGCCCCACCGCTGGCCACCGTCAAAGCGGTCGCGACAGCGCCCGCGGTGAGAAAGACATCGCCCTCGATCGTCACGTCACTGAGCGCGCCCGCAACCTGATCGAAGCCGGCCAGTGCGCCCGGCCCCACGACCGCGCCGCCCGCATCCACGTTAAGGTCGCTGACGATCGTCCCCACCGCCACGCTGACCCTCGCGCCGTTCGCCACGGTCGCGCTGTCCACATTGATGACGGCGCCGCTGGCGATGGTGACGCCGTCGAGCACCGTCGTACTCGTCGCCCGGCCGGGCGTGACGTTGCCGGTCAGCAGGCCCTGGAAATCCACCGTCCCACCGCTCTGGACCGTCTCGCCCGTGACGGTTCCGCCTTGCAGGATGAGCAGGCCGCCGTTCTGGATGGTGTCGCCAGCGGCGGCGGCGCCGGAGTAGACCAGCTCTTCGCCGCCCTGCTCGACGGTGGCCCCGGCGTCCACGCCGCCGGAATTGACGTATTCCTCGCCCTTGCTTCCGACCAGGACGCCGCTCGCCGAGCCGAGGACGTTGATCAGCGCGCCGGAGAGGGCTGTCGCGCCCTTGTCCGTCGCGCCGAAGTCGATCTGCAGCGAGCCGTCCACGGCGACCGTTACGGCGATGGCGGTCCCGCCGGACACCAATTCGAGCTGGCCGCCGATCGACGCGCCGCTGATCGCGCCCTCGACGTAGCTTTGTCCGGTGACCGCGCCAGGTCCCTTCACCACGCCGCCCGGGTCCACGAACAGGTCGTTCGCGACCGTTCCGGCGAGGCTCAGCGTCGCGCCCTCGGCCACCTCCGCATCGTACAGTTCGAGCACGCCGCCGCTCGAAACGGTCACGCCGCTGATCACCGTCGTGCTGGCCACCGGGCCGGCGGTGAAGTCGCTGGTCAGATAGGGACCGATGCCGAGCGTCCCGCCGCTCTGGACCGTCGCCAATTCGATCTCGCCATCCCACAAGACCAGCAGTCCGCCGCTTTCGACCACCGCGCCCTTCTCGGCCCCGCCGGAGAGGAAGAGCCGCCCGCCACTCTCGACGACGTCGCCGGTGGCCCGGCCGCCTTCGTAGATGTCTTCCTCGCCCCCGCTTCCAATCCGCGTGTTGGACGCCGAACCGAAGTCGTCGATGTAGGCATCGGTGACCACGGTGGCCGAGGCGAGCGCGCCGTAGTCGATCTGGAAATAGCTGTAGGGGCTGGCGGCCGGGGCGGTGATCGTCAGGCCGCTGGCGGTGCCGCCGGAGATGAGTTCAAGAAAGCCGTCATTCTCGAGCGTCAGGGCGCCGTCGAGCGAGCCGGCGACGGAGCTGTCGCCCTGCAGGTCCCCCGCGCCCAGCAGCACCCCGCCCGAGGACACTGTCAGGTTTTCTCCGAGCGCGCCCGACGACAGAGTCGCCGAGGCGCCGCTGTTGACGGTGGGGTAGTCGACCGTGCCGCCGGACAGCACGACGAGCGGGTCGCCGCTCGAGATGGTCAGGAAGTTGCTGGTGACCCCGGAGGAGACGGTGATGGTCATCGGTCGGTCCTTCGAGGGAGAGACGATCGCGCGCTCGCCGCACTCAGCGGCTTGTATCCGCGCCGGTCAACGTATCTCGGCTGTAGGCCAGGCTCAAACGCGGCGGCGCCCGGCGCCGGTCACACCCGCAGCACCGTGGTCTCGACGACCGGCCGGCGTTCCCAGATGCGGTAGGCGGCTTTCTTGACCGCGCGGGACAGGGCCTGCTCGACGGCGTGATCGTCGTCGCGGTCGGGACCGGAGAGGCGTTTCAGCGCGCGCTCGGCTTCCTGGGCGAGGTCGTCGATGGCTTCCGCGAGTTCGTAGCCCTCCTCGCCGGGCAGGCCGAGGGCGCGGACCTGCGGGCCCGACGCGATGCGGCCCCTGCCGTCCAGGGCGACGGCGACGCTGAGCACGCCGTTGAAGGCGGCGTGACGGCGCTCGCGCAGCGCCTCGCCGTTCTCGGGCGTGACCATGCCGCCGTCGACGTAGAGCCGGCCGGCCGGGACCTCGTCGATGATCTCGGCGCGGCCGGGGGCGAGGCGGACCATGTCGCCGTTGCGCGGGGCCAGCGCCTCGCCGACCTGCATGTCGCGGGCGAGGTTGACGTGTTCCAGGAGGTGGCGGCGCTCGCCATGGGTCGGCACGGCGATGCGGGGCCGCGCCCAGCGGTACATCTGCTTCAGCTCGTCGCGGCACGGGTGGCCGGAGACGTGCAAGCCCGGATGGTCGCGCTCGGTGAAGAGGCGCACCCCGCGATCGGCGAGCTTGTTCTGCAGGTTGCGGATCGGGATCTCGTTGCCGGGGATCACCCGCGAGGAGAAGACGCAGCTGTCGCCCTTGCCGAGGCTCAGGTGCGGATGGGTCCCGTCGGCGACGCGGGCCAGGGCCGCGCGCGCCTCGCCCTGACTGCCGGTGCAGAGGTAAAGCACCTTGTCGGCCGGGAAATGCGTCGCCTCGACGTCGGAGATGAACGGCTGGATGTTCGCCAGCAGGCCGACCGAGCGCGCCGCGGCGGACATGCGGATCATCGAGCGGCCGACCAGGCAGACGCGGCGGCCATTGGCCTCGGCGGCGCGGATGATCGAGTCCATCCGCGCGACATTGGAGGCGAAGCAGGCGGCGGCCACCTTGCCCTTCAGCTGGCCGATTAGCGCCGCGAGCGCGACCCGCACCGTGGCCTCCGAGCCGGCCTCGCCATCGACGAAGACGTTGGTCGAGTCGCAGACCATGGCCAGCACGCCCTCGTCGCCGAGGCGGGTGATGGCTTCGTGGTCGGTGACCTCGCCGGTGATCGGGTCGGGGTCGATCTTCCAGTCGCCGGTGTGCAACACCGTGCCGAGCGGGGTGCGGATGGCGAGGCCGTTGGGCTCCGGGATCGAGTGGGTGAGCGTGATCAGCGTAACCTCGAACGGGCCGAGCTTGATCGTCCCGGAGAGCGGGACCTCGGTGATCCGCGCCTCGTCCAGCAGGTTCGCCTCGCGCAGCTTCTCGCGCAGCAGGAAGGCGGTGAAGGGCGTCGCGTACATCGGCGCCTTCAGCCGCTCCCACAGCCAGGGCACCGCGCCGATGTGATCCTCGTGGGCGTGGGTGAGCACGATGCCGAGGATGTCCTTGGCATGTTCCTCGATGAAGCTCGGGTCCGGCAGGATCACCTCGACGCCAGGGGTGGTCTGGTCGCCGAACGTGATGCCGAGGTCGACCACGATCCACTTGCGGGCGTGGGGCGGGCCGAAGCCATAGAGGTTGAAGTTCATGCCGATCTCGTTCGACCCGCCTAGCGGCAGGAAAACGAGTTCGTCGTCAGGGTGCGCTGTCATTCAGACGCCACATGGGCGTTCCGACGGTGGATTTCGAGCAGGCCCCTGATGGTGAGGTCGTGGTCGAAGTGGTCGATGGCGCCGGTCGCGCCCTCGAACAGCGAGGCGATGCCGCCGGTGCCGATGACGGTAAGCGGCTTGCCCCACTCGGCCTTGATGCGCGCGACCAGGCCTTCGATCATGCCGATGTAGCCCCAGAAGACGCCGGACTGCATGGCGCCGACCGTGTCGACGCCGACCACGCGGTTGCCGGTCGGGCGGCGGATGGCGACGCGGGGGAGCTGGGCGGCGGCCTCGTGCAGGGCCTGCATGGAGAGGTTGATGCCGGGCGCGATCACCCCGCCCTCGAAGGCGCCGTCGCCGCTGACCACGTCGAAGGTGGTGGCGGTGCCAGAGTCGATCACCAGCAGGTCGCCCTCGTAGGCGGCGTGGGCGCCGATGGCGTTGACCAGCCGGTCGGCGCCGGCTTCGGACGGCTTCAGGATCCGCACCTCGATGCCGAGGTCGGCGTTCTCGCCGATCACCAGCGGTTCGACGTGCAGATAGCGGCGCGCCAGGTTGCGCAGGTTGAACAACGACTGCGGCACCACGCTGGATATGATGCAGGCGTCGAGCTGGCCGAGGCCGAGGCCGGTCATGGTCAGCAGCTGCACGAGCCAGACCGCATATTCGTCCGCCGTGCGGGTGCTTTCGGTGGCGGCGCGCCACTGGGCGATCCAGGTCTGGCCGTCGTGGACGGCGAAGAGGGTGTTGGTGTTGCCTTGCTCGATGGCCAGCAGCATCACGGCGCTCCGAAAAAGACGTCGCCGGCGGTAATGCGGCGGATGGCGCCGGAGTTGGTGCGCAGGCGAAGGGCGCCGTCGCCGTCCAGCCCCTCGGCGACGCCCTGGATGGTCTCGCCCGGTAGCCGCGCGGTGCAGGCCTCGCCCAGACCGTGGGCGCGGGCGGTCCAGGCCTCGGCGATGGGGGGAAAGCCGAGCCGCTCCCAGAGGCCGCGCCAGCGCTCGAACGCCTCGGCCAGCACCGTCAGCGCATCTAGCGGGGCTGGCGGCGGCGCGCGCATGTGCTCGGCGAAGGCGGTGGCGGGGCGCTCGGCGGCGTCCGGCGGCGTCGCCAGATTGACCCCGCAGCCCACCGCCAGCCAGAGCCCGCCGGCCGGATGCGGGCCGGACTCGACCAGGATGCCCGCTGTCTTGCGTCCGGCGATCATCGGATCGTTGGGCCACTTCAGGCTGACCAGGGTCGCCGGCACATAGGCCATCGCCAGATCGGCGACGGCGAGCGCGGCCACGAACGAGACCTGCGCGGCCTCGGCCGGCGGCTTGGCGGTGTGGGCGAGATAGGTGGCGGCGAGGTTGCCGGCGCCGGTTTCCCAATTGCGGCCGCGACGGCCGCGGCCGGCGGTCTGGCGCTTGGCGGTGATCCAGAGCGGGCCGCGATCGCCCGCCTCGGCCCGGCGGCGCGCCTCCGCATTGGTGGAGTCGACTTCGTCCAGCGCCACAATGGGGGGCGCGGACACGCTCAGCGCGCGAACGCCAGGGCGGCGTTGAGCGAGAGCGGATCGAGCACGATCAGCGCGGCCATGACCGCCGGGAAGGCGAACAGCGCGGCCACATAGGCGATGGCGACGGCGCCGCCGGCCGGGGCGTCCGTGGCGGCGCCCGGCGGCGGGTCGAACCACATCACCTTGATCAGCCGCAGATAGTAGAAGGCCGCCACCACGCTGCCGACGAGGCCCAGCACCGCCGCCCAGGTGGTCAGCGGGCCGGCGGCCAGCGCCGCCTTGAAGACGTAGAACTTGCCCCAGAAGCCGGAGAACGGCGGCATGCCCAGCGCCGAGAGCGAGAAGACGGTGATGGCCAGGGTCAGGCCCGGCCGCTCGCGCATCAGCCCGGCGAAGTCCTCGAACTTCTCCATCGGCCGGCCGGCGCGCTGCAGGGCCGAGAGGCAGGCGAAGAAGCCGGTGACGTCCACCGTGTAGAGCACCATGAAGATCAGCATCGATTGCGCGCCGGCATGGCCGCCGGCGGCGAGGCCGATCAGGGCGTAGCCGATGTTGGCGATCGAGGAATAGGCCCAGAGGCGCTTGAGGTTGCTCTGGGCGAGGCCGGCGAAGGCGCCAACGAACACCGAGAGCAGCGCCAGGATCAGCACCACCTGCCGCCATTGGTCGAGGGCGCCGCCGAAGCCGGTGGTGAGCAGCCGGGCGAAGAGCACCATGGCGGCCAGCTTCGGCGCGCCGGCGAAGAAGCCGACGATCGGGGTCGGCGCGCCCTCGTAGACGTCCGGCGTCCACATGTGGAACGGCGCGGCCGAGACCTTGAAGCCGATGCCGCAGATCAGGAACACCAGGCCGAAGACAACGCCAACGCCCGCGCCGCCATGGGTCGCCGCGGCGATGTCGGTGAAGCGCACCGAGCCGGCGAAGCCGTAGACCAGCGAGGCGCCGTAGAGCAGCAGGCCGGACGACAGCGCGCCCAGCACGAAATACTTCAGGCCGGCCTCGGAGCTCTTCTCGTCATCGCGCAGGAAGGCGGCGAGGATGTAGAGCGCCAGCGAGTGCAGCTCGATGCCGACATAGAGCGAGATCAGGTCGCCGGCCGAGACCATGATGCTCATGCCGAGCGCGGCGATGATGATCAGCACCGTCAGCTCGAAGCGCGACTGGCCGCGCGCCGCGAACCAGCGGTCGCAGAGCGGGATGGCGACGGCGCTGGCGGCGAAGATCGCCACCTTGGCGAAGCCGGCCCAGTCGTCGGCGATCAGCGCGCCGTTGAAGGCCACGCCCGCCGGTCCGATGGCGGCGGCGACCGCCGCGGCGCCCAGCGCCACCACGGCGGCGAGGGTGAAGACCGGGCCCGGCTTCTTGGCGTAGGCGCCCCAGATCAGCAGCAGCAGCGACGATCCGGCGAGGATCAGTTCCGGCAGGGCGAGCATGGCGTCGGAGGGGTGCTGCATCGCCCTACCCGCCCATCGCCGCGTGATAGGCCGTGACTAGGCCGCCGGTCGCCGCGTTGGTCACCTGGAAGACCAGGTCGGGCGCCAGACCCAACATCAGCGTGCCGACGATCAACGGGGCGAAGATCAACACCTCCCGCATCGAGAGGTCGGTGATCGCGGCCAACGCATTGTTGGTGATCTCGCCGAAGATCACCCGCCGATAGACGGTGAGCATATAGACCGCCGAGAAGATCACTCCGGTGGCGGCGATGATCGCGGTCCAGGTCGAGGCGCGGTAGGCGCCGGTCATGGTCAGAATCTCGCCGACGAAGCCGCTGGTGCCGGGCAGGCCGACATTGCCCATCGTGAACAGCATGAAGACGGCCGCGTACCAGGGCATGCGGTTCGCCAGGCCGCCGTAGAAGGCGATCTCGCGGGTGTGCATGCGGTCGTAGACCACGCCGACACAGAGGAAGAGCGCGCCGGAGATCACCCCGTGGCTCAGCATCTGGAAGATGGCGCCCTGCTCGCCCTGAATGTTGCCGGAGAAGATGCCCATGGTGACGAAGCCCATGTGGGCGACCGACGAATAGGCGATCAGCTTCTTGATGTCCGTCTGCCGGAACGCCACCAGCGAGGTATAGACGATGGCGATCACCGACAGGGTGAAGATCAACGGCGTAAACTGCACGCTGGCGGCCGGGAACATCGGCAGCGAGAAGCGCAGGAAGCCGTACCCGCCCATCTTCAAGAGGATGCCGGCCAGGATCACCGAGCCCGCGGTCGGCGCCTCGACGTGGGCGTCGGGCAGCCAGGTGTGGACCGGCCACATCGGCATCTTCACCGCGAACGAGGCGAAGAAAGCCAGCCACATCCAGGTCTGGGCGGCGGGCGCGAACTTGTAGTGCATCAGCGCGGGGATCGATGAGGTGCCCGCGACGCTGATCATGAACAGGATCGCCGCCAGCATCAGCACCGAGCCTAGCAGGGTGTAGAGGAAGAACTTGAACGCCGCGTAGACCCGCCGCTGGCCGCCCCAGATCCCGATGATCAGGAACATCGGGATCAGCTGGCCCTCAAAGAACAGGTAGAAGAGGATCAG
>Ga0302308_10003087_pt1 | contig 13303 bp, 10 predicted proteins | sample III_Palsa_E3_3_FD_200531 | JGI IMG/M metagenome (GOLD analysis project Ga0302308, IMG submission 200531) | Peat permafrost microbial communities from Stordalen Mire near Abisko, Sweden - III_Palsa_E3_3 | ecosystem: Environmental > Terrestrial > Soil > Palsa > Peat permafrost | place: Sweden... | reverse complement strand
GCCCGGGCGGAGGTGCGGCTTTCCGACGAGGTCGCCGTCCGGATCCTGATCGAGCACGGCATCATCACCTCCGCCGACCTGGGGCGGCTGGACGACCCGGCATGGCGGTCCCGCCAGGAAGACCTGTGGTGGACGCAGTCGTGATCGGTCAGCTGGCAGGCGGCGCCGACCCCGGGATCACCACGAACTGCGTGCTGACTTTAGCGCCGTGATAGCCGGTCACCTCGATCGTGAAGAGCCCGAGCGGGAACGGAGTGGGGAAAAGCCGGTTGACGGTGAAGCTGAGCGTCCCGTCCTGGCTGGTCACCGGCTTGATCGTAGCCGTGCTATCCATGATGTTCGCCGACGCAGGCGGCGGGCCGACCGCGGTCATCGTTACCGTGACCGGCACCCGCGGATCAAAGCCGGTCCCGTGCACGACGAACGTGGTGTCGGGGTCACCGGAAGCCTGCACCATGCACACCAGCGGGGCGTTGCTGGGCTGCCCGGGCGCCCTGACCGGCCCAGACGGACCGCATGCGGTCAACGGCGCCGGCGGCGGGCTGACACCCCCGGGCGGGCTGCCCGAGCTGCTGAGCGACGCGCCGAGAATGACGCCCGTGACGACCATGGCCGCGCCCACGGCGCTCCAGCCGACCCAGGCCAGGTGGGCCCTGAGCCACTGCTGCCAGCCGGACCCGGCATCGGCCGGGCGCTCCTGACGTGATCGGCCGCGGCCGAGCTTACGCCGCCCGGGCGGCTTATACGCGGCGGGGAGCTCGGTGAACGAGGCGGACGTGGATTCCTCACCGCGTGCCTCGTGGGCCGGGGCGACGGTGACGAACTGGGGACTGCGCTGGTACTCCCCGATCAGGGCCATCGCCGGGGCCGGCAGGTAGGCGTGCTCCTCGGCGGGGTCCACCCCCCCGAAGGCCTGGCCCTCGGTGAACAGGCCGAGCTGGGCGAGCATCGCCGAGGAGGTCGGGCGCGCCCGGGGCACCCGCTCCATACAGGCCATGATGAGGTCGGCGAGTTCGGCGGGCAGGCCGGACGCATCAGGCGGCTCGGTCGCCAGCCGGGCCAGCACGTCCATGACCGAGGCGCCCGCATACGGCGGGTGCCCGGTCGCCGCGAACAGCAGCGTCGCGCCGAGGGAGTACACATCGCTGGCCACCGAGGCTTGATGAGGGTCCCTGGCCTGCTCCGGCGCCATGTAGGCGGGCGTGCCGACGGCACCGCGAGACACCGTGAGCTCCATCCGCTCGGCCGCCCGGGCCACGCCGAAGTCGATCACCCGGGGGCCGTCCGGGGTGACCAGCACGTTCGACGGTTTCAGGTCCCGGTGCACCAGCCCGGCCCCGTGGATCGACTCCAGCGCCTCCGCGCACCCGGCGGCGAGCCATCTGACCGCCTGCACCGGCATCGGGCCGCAGGCCGCGATCATCGCGCTCAGCGAGGGGGCCGGGACATACGCCGTGGCCAGCCACGGCAGATCGGCGTCGGGATCGGCCTCGACGACCGCGGGGGTGAAGAACCCGCTCACCTTCCTGGCGGCCGCCACCTCCTGCGCGAAGCGGGTACGGAAGCCGGCTTCCTCGGCCAGTTCGACCTTGATCGTCTTGACCGCGACCAGCCGCCCGGCCGTCGACCGTCCCAGGTAAACCTGGCCCATCGATCCGGCCCCGAGGCGGCCGAGCACCACGTAGGGCCCGATCATCTCCGGATCCCAACGGCGTAGCGACTCGGCTTCCGACTGCGGAAACACATCGGCCTCCCAGACCCGGTAAGCCCCCGAGACACCCCCCCGGCTGCGCGATCAGACTCCATCATGCCTAATCCGTCCGCAATTGTGCAGCGCGCCCTCCGGATTGTGACAGGTGATTCTGAGGAGGAACCAATGCCCGTTCGGACAAAATATGCGTTTAGGTGGGGATATGTGCACCTAGCGGACCGACCGGGATCACCGCGTCGCTCATGGCGCGGGCGGTGGCAAATCCCGGTTTTATGACCGTGTTGATGAGATGCAGGCGCTCATCGAAGCCCGTGAACGCGCTCTTCATCGCGTTTATCGTCAGCCATTCGACATCCGGCCAGCCATAGCCGAATTCGGCGGCCAGCCGGTGAAACTCCGAGCTCAGCGTGACCTGGCTCATCAGCCGGTTGTCGGTGTTCACCGTCACCCGGAAGGACAGCTGCCGCAGCACCCGGAGCGGGTGCCGCGCGATCGAGGGTGCCGCACCGGTCTGGACGTTCGAGGTCGGGCACATCTCCAGCGGAATCCGGCGGTCGCGGATATAGGCCGCCAGGCGCCCCAGCCGGACATGGCCCTGGGCGCTGATCTGGATGTCGTCCGCGATGCGGACTCCGTGGCCGAGCCGCTCGGTGCCGCACCACTGAACCGCCTCCCAGATCGATGGCAGCCCGAACGCCTCGCCCGCGTGGATCGTGATGTGGAAGTCCTCGCGCTTGATGTACTGAAACGCGTCCAGGTGCCTGCTCGGCGGCCAGCCCGCTTCGGCGCCCGCGATGTCGAACCCGACCACGCCCTCGTCCCGGTAGCGGACCGCGAGCTCGGCTATCTCAAGCGACCTGGCCGCCGTCCGCATCGCCGTGAGCAGGGCATATACCCTGATTCCCCGGCCCGCCCTGGCCTGGTTGGCGGTGCCCTGGCGAAAACCCTCGAGGACCGCCTGAACCACCTCGTCCAGGCTCAGCCCGCATTCGGTGTGCAGCTCGGGCGCGAACCGGACCTCGGCGTAGACCACCCCGTCGGCGGCCAGGTCCTCGGCGCACTCCGCGGCCACCCGCCGCAGCGCGTCCGGGGTCTGCATGACCGCGACCGTGTGCCGGAACGCGTCCAGGTAGATCTCCAGGTGACCGCGGTGCGCGCCTTCGGTCAGCCGTCTCGTCAGCTCTTCTACGTTGTCACCTGGCAGGTCACGGTAGCCCGTCTCGCGGGCCAGCTCCAGGACGGTCTGCGGCCGCAGGCCACCATCCAGGTGATCATGCAACAGGACCTTCGGAACCGCCCGGACCTGGTCGAGTGTCAGCATCCCACCATTGTGCTACCCGGTGCTTATTCCGTTCGATGCTTATTCCGTTCACCACGCGGGAGAGATGTATTCGAGGACCGGGGAGACCGGTGGCGGGGGGCCCTGCTCGCTGACCGCGAGGGCGCCGTCAAGCGCGGCCAGGGCGGGACCGAAACGCTCCGGCTCGTCGGCCCGGAGCTCGAGCACCGGCTGGCCTGCCTGCACCCGCTCCCCCGGCTTGGCCAGGCAGATGATCCCCGCGGCCGCGCTGACCGCGTCTTCCTTGCGGGCCCGGCCCGCCCCCAGCCGCCAGGCCGCGGTCCCGACGGCCAGGGCATCCAGGCGGGTCAGCCAGCCGGAGGCGGGGGCCGGCAGCAGGGTGGTGTGCGCCGCCTGCGGCAGCGGGGCATCCGGATCGCCGCCCTGCGCGCGGACCATGGCCCGGTAGGCGGCCAGGGCCCGGCCGTCGGCGATGGCGGCGGCCGGATCGGCGCGGGGGTCGTCTGGGTCGTCTGGGTCGTCTGGGTCGTCTGGGTCGTCTGGGTCGGCGTGGAGGCCGGCCAGCGCCAGCATCCGGGTGGCCAGGGCCAGGGTGACCTCCATCAGGTCGGCCGGGCCGTGGCCCTGCAGCGCCTGCACCGACTCCGCCACCTCCACGGCGTTGCCGACCGCGCGCCCCAGCGGGGTATCCATCCGGGTCAGCAGGGCCGCGGTGCGCACCTGATGTTCTTCGCCCAGGGCGACCATGGTCCGGGCGAGCTGGCGCGCCTGCTCGCGGCTCGTCATGAAGGCGCCGGTGCCGACCTTGACGTCCAGGACGAGCGCGCTCGTCCCCTCGGCGATCTTCTTCGACATGATCGAGCTGGCGATGAGCGGGATGGACTCGACCGTCCCGGTTACGTCCCGCAGCGCGTACAGCCTGCGGTCGGCGGGCGCCAGCCCCGGCCCAGCGGCACAGATGACACATCCGGCGCTGGCCAGGACGGCGAGGGTTTCCGCCGGGGTCAGCCCGGCGCGAAAACCCGGGATCGACTCGAGCTTGTCCAGCGTCCCGCCGGTGTGGCCGAGGCCACGCCCTGACAGCTGCGGGACGGCGGCACCGCAGGCCGCAACCAGCGGCGCCAGGATCAGGCTGACCTTGTCCCCCACCCCGCCGGTCGAATGCTTGTCCACGGTCGGCTTTTCGATGGCCGACAGGTCAAGCCGGTCGCCCGAGGCGATCATCGCCGCGGTCCACGTCCTGAGCTCGGCCTGGTCAAGACCCCGGAAGTAGATCGCCATCAGCAGCGCGGACATCTGCTCGTCGGCGACCTCGCCCCGGGCGTAGGCCTCGAACAGCCAGCGAATGTCGGTGTCGGAGAGGGGGTACCCGTCCCGTTTGGCCCGAATGAGCGTGACCGCGTCGGTCATTGCGATCGCCCTGGCCGGGTTTGGTAGCCGGGGGTTTGGTGGCCGGGGGTTTCCCGGCGCTGGGAAAGATCGGTGCCGGTGAAGGCGGCCGGGAGCAGGACCTTCAACTCCACCGGACCGTCCTCGGTGTCCACCAGCAGGTCGCCGCCGCCGGCTTCGAGCAGGAGCTGGCGGCAGCGGCCGCACGGCAGCAGCGGCTTCCCGTCACCCGCGACGACAGCGACGGCCAGCAGCTGGGCCGGGGCGTCCGGCTGCCAGGCACCCGACGCGTGCAGGGCGCTGACCAGGCCGCACTCGGCGCAAAGGGTCAGGCCGTAGGAAGCGTTCTCCACGTTGCAGCCGGTGACGATCTGCCCGCCGGCGGCCTGAGCGGCCGCCCCGACCCGGAGCCCGGAGTACGGCGCGTACGCCCGGGCGGCGGCCGCCACGGCGGCTGCGCGCAGGACTGGCCAGTCAATGGTCACCTGACGACTGTAATGGGTTCAGGAGTTCGGGAGTCCGCTGGAGTTCGGGTCCGCGTGGATAAGGCTGCAGGGTGCCTTATCCACGCGGACCCTCTCCTGTCCTTGGCGGCCGCGGCAGGGAAGCGGACCGCGCTAAACGTAAGGAACTCTAGTAGAAATTATGCCCGGTTACTTGTTAGGACCCACACTGGAAGGAGTTCAGGTTTGGTTAAGATCTGCGCCCGATTGGGTCCTGACGGGTTTCGTGCTTAACGTAGAGGCAGTGAATGCACGTCTTGGCCGGGTCCTCGTGGTAGAAGACGACCCTGGCATCGCCCTTCAGCTGGTCCGCGGGCTGACTCGGGCCGGCTACGAAACCGGCAGTGTCACCACCGGCAAGGCGGCGCTCGACTGGCCGGTACCCGACGTGGTGCTGCTCGATCTCGGCCTGCCTGACATCGACGGCGTTGAGGTCTGCAGGCGGCTCCGCCAGTCCTGCGACGCGGCCATCATCATCGTGACCGCACGGGGCGAGGAATCCGACCGCGTGCTGGCGCTCGACGAGGGAGCCGACGACTACCTGATCAAGCCGTTCGGGCTGCAGGAGCTGCTGGCCAGGATCAGGGCCGTGCTGCGCCGCAGCCGCCAGCCCGCGGGCCAGGTGCTGCAGCACGGCCCGCTCACCGTCGATCTGCGCACGCACAAGGTCGCCGTGGACGGGAACCACATCGCCGTGACGCCCAAGGAATTCGCCATCCTGGAGTGCCTGGCCAGCGACCCGGGACGGGTGGTCAGCCGGCAGGAGATGCTCGAGCGCGCCTGGGATGAGCACTGGTACGGCCCCACCAAGGTGCTCGACGTGCACATGGCCGCGCTGCGCAAGAAGCTCGGCGACCCCGGCCTCATCGAGACCGTCTACGGCCACGGCTTCCGGCTCGCGGACCAGAGCAGCCTGACGTGACCAGGCGGATCCTGCTGGTCTTGCTGGCCTTCACCGCCATCATCATCGCCGGGGCCATGGTCCCGCTGGCGCTGAACACCATCGCGCACGACCGGAGTTCCTTCACCCAGGAAACCGTGGACGAGGTAAACACCGATGCCGCGGTCGCTCAGGCCCGGCTGGACAATCCCAATGTCCCGTATCCGCCGCTGGTCACCGTGCTGCATGAGGCGCGGGAAGCAGGAGAAGGCCTGCTGATCCTGCGCAGCGCGGCAAACGATACCCAGGGCACTCCGCTGACCAGTTCGGCCATGCCGGCGGGCAACTGGGGGCCGCTGGCCGACGAAGCGGACAAGCAGGCTCGGCTGGTGGGCCAGGCCCACCAGCCGGTCACCGAAGTCACCGGATCGTGGGTAGCCGCCGCGACCCCGGTCTACTCACCCAGGGGCCCGCTGGTGGGCACCGTGATCCTGGCCAGGTCCACGGGTCCGCTCAACCGCGACATCCTGGCGCTGTGGGTCATCCTCGGCACGATCGCCGTCGTCGCGATGCTCGCCGCGGCACTGCTGGCCTTCACGCTGGCCCGGTGGGTGAGCAGGCCGCTCGCCGGGCTGGACAACGCGGCGGGCAGGCTGGCCGACGGCGACCTGGCGATCAGGGCCGTGGTCGGCTCGGGGCCGCCGGAGTTGCGCCGCCTCGCGACGACCTTCAACACCATGGCCGGGCGACTCGAGGCCCTCGTGCACGGGAACCGGGCCGTGATCGCGGACGTGTCGCACCAGCTGCGCACGCCGCTCACCGCGCTGCGGCTGCGGCTCGATCTGCTCGCCGCGGACACCGACCCGGTCACGGGGCACGAGCTGGCCGGGGCACTCGAGGAACTGGCGCGGCTCTCCCGGCTGGTGGACGGTCTGCTCGCGGTGGCCCGCGCCGAGAACGTGGTGCCGGTGCCCGTCACGGTGGACGTGGGCGAGGCGGCTCGGGAGCGGGTGGTGGCGTGGCACCCCGTGGCTGATGACCGGGGCATCCTGCTCGAGGCCGGAGCCCTCGACGGCAAAGAAGGGGGAAGGGCAGGCGGAGGGGCCGCGCGAGGGCCGGCCCTGGCTTGGATCGGCGAAGGGCACCTGGAGCAGGTCCTGGACAACCTGATCGCCAATGCGCTCGAAGCGCTGAGCGCGGGCCACCGGGTCACGGTGACCACCAAGGCCACCAACTCCGGCGCGCTGGTCATCGTGGCCGATAACGGGCCGGGTATGAACGCCGAGGACCGCGAGCGCGCCTTCTTGCGGTTCAGCACCTCCAACCCCAACGGCACCGGGCTCGGGCTGGCCATCGTGCACCGGCTGGTCACCTCCAACGGCGGCACCGCTAGCCTGAGCCAGACCCAGGGCGGTGGGCTGACCGTCACCCTTGACTTCCCTGGCGTGCCGGCGGCCTTGGAGGAAGGCACCAAGAGCGCCGGTGAAACTCCCCGGATGTATGTCAGCTAGGCCAGGAACGCCATGGTGATCGGGTTCCGATTCGGCAACGAGCAGGCGAGATAGCCGCGTGTCCCCTTCACAGGCCACACCACCAGGCATAACCTGCGGGACAACCCAGGACGAATTCCAGGCCAGGCGCCACGGCGCGCTGGCCCAGTGGAGGTAAGCGTGAAACACAACGCATGGGCCACGGCGGCGCTGGCCGTGTCAGCGACGCTGCTCATCGCCGCGTGCGGCAGCAGTCATAGCTCGGCCTCGTCCAGCAGCACATCCAGTACATCGACGAGCTCCGCCTCAACCACCAAGTTCCTCGGCTGCATGGTCACCGACACGGGCGGCATCAACGACCGCTCGTTCAATGCCTCTTCGTGGGCGGGCATGCAGGCGGCCGCGAGCGCTAACAGCGGCATCACCGTTAAGTACCTGCAGTCGACGACGCAGAGCGACTACACGCCGAACATCAACACGTTCATCGGCGAGAAGTGCAACATCATCGTCACCGTGGGCTTCCTGATGGGTGCCGCGACGGAGGCGGCGGCCAAGGCGCACCCGAGCCAGAAGTTCGCCATCGTGGACTGCTCGTACGCGTCGGGCTGCATCACCGGCACCAAGGAAAGCAACATCGACCAGCTGGTGTTCAACACCGTGCAGGACGGCTTCCTCGGCGGATACCTGGCCGCGGGCATGACGAAGACCGGCAAGGTCGCGACGTTCGGCGGTATCGAGCTACCGACCGTGACGATCTACATGGACGGCTTCTGGGACGGCGTGCAGTACTACAACAGCAAGCACCACACCAACGTGCAGGTGCTCGGCTGGAACGAGAAGACCCAGAAGGGCTCGTTCACCGGCGACTTCACCAACCAGACCAAAGGCCAGACGCTGACCCAGACGTTCGTCAGCGAGGGCGCGGACATCATCTTCCCGGTCGCGGGCAACGTCGGGCTCGGCGCGGCCAAAGCGGTCCAGAACGCGGACAGCGCGGCCGGCAGCACCAAGGTGACCATGGAGTGGGTGGATGTCGACGGTTGTGTCAGCGCGGCGTCGTACTGCCCGTACTTCATCACCAGCGTGGAGAAGGGCATCGTGGCGGCGGTGAAGACCGCGGTGCTGAGCGTGGTCAACAATACGTTCACGGGCGGCACCTACGTCGGCACGCTGGCCAACGGCGGGGCCGTGCTCGCTCCTTACCACGACTTCGCGAGCAAGATCCCGGCTTCGCTGCAGAGCGAGCTGGCCACGGTGAAGGCGGGCATCGAGAACGGCACCATCCAGACGCCGACGAAGAGCCCGGTGTAGTTTCCGGGTAACGGGTGAATGTGGCAGCGGTGCGGCGTCATGGCGCACCGCTGCCACATCGGCGCTGGCCTGGCGAAGTAGGGGATCTGTGGAACTTGAGCTGACGGGCATCACCAAACGCTTCGGTTCGCTGGTGGCCAACGACCATATCGATCTCTCGGTGGCCCCGGCTCAGGTGCATGCCCTGCTCGGCGAGAATGGCGCGGGCAAGAGCACCCTGATGAACGTGCTGTACGGGCTGCTGCAGCCCGACGAGGGACAGATCCTGATCGACGGCAAGCCGGCCTCGTTTGGATCCCCCAGGGACGCCATCGCGGCCGGCATCGGCATGGTGCACCAGCACTTCATGCTCGTACCCGTGTTCACCGTGGCAGAGAACGTCACCCTCGGCATCGAGGAGACCCGGCCGCTCGGCCTGCTTGACCGGCGCAAGGCTCGCCAGGACGTACGGGAGCTTTCCCGCCGCTACGGTCTTGACGTTGACCCGGACGCGCTGGTGGAGAACCTGCCGGTCGGCATCCAGCAGCGGGTAGAGATCGTCAAGGCCCTGGTCAGGCAGGCGAAGGTGCTGATCCTTGACGAGCCGACCGCGGTGCTCACCCCGGCCGAGACCCAAGACCTGTTCCGCATCATCGGGCAGCTGAAGGCCGGCGGCACGTCGGTCGTCTTCATCTCGCACAAGCTCAAGGAAGTCCAGGCCATCGCGGACACGATCACCGTGCTGCGCCGCGGTGCGGTCGTCGGCGAGAGGCCGCCGACGGCCAGCGAGGACGAGCTCGCCGCGCTGATGGTCGGCCGGAACGTGCAGCTTCGGGTGAGCAAGCAGCCGGCCAAGCCCGGCGACGTGGTGCTCGAGGTGTCCGATCTGACCGTCACCGACGAGACCGGCCGGGTCTGGGTGAACGGGGCATCGTTCGGTGTCCGCGCGGGCGAGATCCTGGGCGTGGCCGGGGTGCAGGGCAACGGGCAGACCGAGCTGTGCGAGGCACTGATGGGGCTGCGGCCCACCGCCACGGGCACGGTGAGGCTGAACGGACGCGACCTCACGCACGCCACGCCCAGGCAGCGGCTCCGCGCCGGCGTCGCTTACGTGCCGGAGGACCGGCAGGAAGACGGGCTGATCGGCGACTTCGCGGTCGCCGACAACATCGTGCTCGACACCTACGACCAGCCGCCGTTCGCTTCCGGCATCAACCTCAACCTCGGCGCGATCACCGCCTACGCGACCGAGCGGGTGGCCGAGTTCGACGTCCGCACCACCTCGGTGGCCACGCCCGTCGGCACGCTGTCCGGCGGCAACCAGCAGAAAGTCATCCTGGCCAGGGAACTCGGCCACGAGCACAAGCTGCTGGTGGCCAGCCAGCCGACCCGCGGGCTCGACGTGGGCTCGATCGAGTTCGTGCACCGGCGCATCGTCGAACAGCGCGACCACGGCGTGGCCGTGCTCATCGTCTCTGCCGAACTTGACGAGATCTACGCGCTCGCGGACCGGATCGCCGTCATGTACGAAGGCAAGATCACCGGATTCCGGCCGCCGACCGTGCCGGTGTCCGAACTCGGGCGGCTGATGGCCGGATCGGCGGAAGCGGCGGAAGCGACGGAAGCGACGGAAGCAGAGGCGCCAGGAGCGGGCCCATGAGCGAGCAAGCGCCAGCATCCGATGCCCCGGGCCCCGTGCCCGGCACTCCAGGTCCAGGGCCGGATGACCCGCAGTCGGGAGGACACCGGGCCAGGGTCAGCGGCCGGGCGCTGTGGTACTCCCTCCGCAGCGGCAACGCGTTCATCATCACCGTCCTGGCCCTGATCACCGCGCTAGTGGTAGGCGGCCTGCTGAACGCGTTCACCAATACCACGGTGCTGCACGCCTGGGGCGACTTCTTCTCGGCTCCTGGCCACGCGCTCGCGCTGGCCTGGGACACCGCGGTGGGCGCCTACGTGGAGATGTTCGAGGGCTCGATCTTCAACCCGCACACGGTCGCGGCGCTGTTCAGCCAGGCTTCGTTCGGCACGGCCATCCACGACGGTTACCTCAGCGCGGTCTTCAACCCGCTCTCGGAGACCTGCGTCCAGGCCACGCCGCTCATCCTGGCCGGGCTCGCGGTCGCGCTCCCGTACCAGGCTGGCATGTTCAACATCGGTGGCCAGAGCCAGTTCATCGGCGGTGCCATCGTGGCCACCTACCTCGGCTACGGCGTGAGCATGCCGGTCGTGGTGCACGTGATCGCCTGCGTGATCGGGGGCTTCGTCGGCGGCGCGGCGATCGGCTGGATCGTCGGCGAACTCAAGGCGCGGACCGGCGCGCACGAGGTGATCGTCACGATCATGCTCAACTACGTGCTGGCCTATTTCCTGGCCTACCTGCTCTCCTACGGCTACCTGATGCAGGCGCCAGGCACCGTCAACCCGATCACCGCGCCCATCGCAGGGAACGCGCACCTGCCCCTGCTTTTCGGCTCTCACCTGCGCATCAACGCAGGCTTCCTGCTCGCGCTGGCCTGCGCCGCCGGCATCTGGTGGCTGCTGAGCCGGACCACCGTCGGGTTCGAGTTCCGCAGCGTCGGCAAGAACCCGAGCGCGGCCCGGGTGGCGGGCATGAACGTGGAACGTAACTGGGCCCTGGTCATGCTGATCGCCGGCGGCCTGGCCGGGCTGGCGGGCGCGGCCGTCATTCAGGGCACCGACTTCACCCTCAACAACCAGAGCTTCGGAACGTACGGAATCGACGCCATCACGGTGGCGCTCCTCGGCCGGGGGCGGCCGCTCGGCGTCGTGCTCGCCGGCCTGCTCTTCGGCGCGCTGCACGCCGGGGCGCCGCTCATGCAGGCCGCCACCGGAACCCCGGTGGACATGGTGGAGGTGCTGCAGGCGGTGGTGGTCTTGTTCATCGCGGCGCCGCCGCTGATCCGGGCCATTTTCCGGCTCCGCGCCGCCGGGGTGGCCGGCGTCGGCGAGGTGCTGTCCAAGGGATGGAACGCATAATGATCACCGAGCAGGTGCCCGAAGTCCTCGTCGCCCCCGCCCCGGTCGGCGTGTTCCGGCGGTGGCTGGCGCCGGTGACGTTCCTCGTCTTTGGGCTGGTGGACATCTTCGTGCTCGGGAGATACGCCCATCACGGGGACGCGACCTTCGCGTTCTCTCAGCCGTTCGCCAAGGTGACCGTGCCGAACCTCACCTTGGCCGCCGCGGTGACTTGCTACGTGTGCGGCGGAATCTCGATCGCGGTGGCGGTGCTGCGCCCGTTCGCGGGTTCCGGCAAGGTGCTCAGGCGGACGGCCATGGCGCTGGTCACGTTCTTGTTCATCATCTCGCTGCTGTGCTGGGTCGACGCCGGGCTGAGTACCGCCTTCAACGTGGTGAACCTGCTGCAGGGCACCTTCGCCGGCTCGATCCCCATCATGCTGGGCGCGCTGACCGGCGTCATCTGCTCCCGGTCCGGCGTGATCAACGTGGCCATCGAGGGCCAGCTGCTGCTCGGCGCCTTCACCGCGGCGATCGTGGCCAGCGGCACCGGCTCGCTGTGGCTGGGACTGCTCAGCGGCGCCCTGGCGGGCTCCCTGGTGGGGCTGCTGCTCGCCGTCTTCGCCATCGGGTACCGGGTGGACCAGGTCGTCCTCGGCGTGGTCATCAACACGCTGATCCTCGGCCTCACCGGATACCTGTACGACGACCTGATGATCCCCTTCCAGAACACGCTGAACTCGCCGGCGACGTTCTCCGCCATCAAGATCCCGCTGCTCGGCGACATCCCGATCATCGGCCCGGTCTTCTTCGACTCGACCATCTTCCTGTACCTCACCTACATTGCGCTGGCCGGAGTCCAGGTGGGCATGTTCAGCACCCGGTGGGGACTGCGCACCCGGGCCATCGGCGAGCACCCGGTCGCCGCCGACACCGTGGGCATCGGTGTCATCGCGATGAGGTACCGCAACGTCATCGCGGCCGGGATCATCGCCGGCCTCGGCGGCGCCTACTTCACGATCGGCTCGGTCGGGTCGTTCGGCAAGGACATGTCCTCGGGCGAGGGTTACATCGCGCTGGCCGCAATGATCTTCGGGCGGTACACGCCATTCGGCGCGGTCGCGGCGGCCCTGCTCTTCGGATTCACCACCCAGTTGCAGTCGATCCTGTCCACCCTCAACACGCCGATCCAGTCCAACCTGCTGCTGATGAGCCCCTATATCGTCACGATCATCGTGCTGGCCGGGCTCGTCGGCAAGGTCCGCGGCCCCAAGGCGGAGGGCATCCCCTACGTCAAGGCATAAGTTCGTGGCTCTGGGTGCCCGTTCGGCGTAAACGGAAACGCCCGCGGAGGTGACTCGCTGTCGGCAGTGACCCTAACTAAGAAACACCAAGCTCACACAGGCATCTTTGGCTTCAGAACTTGCAAGTCAAAAATTATCGTGGATCGTTACCTCCTGATAGAGGCTGTCGCAGTACTGATGATCGCGGCCTAAGAGGAGCTTATCGGGCCGGGGGTAGCGCGGCCCGGGCCGGCGGCGGGCGCGATTTCCCCGGGAGCCCGCGGGGGTGGCGTCCGCCTGTTCCGCGGGTCCCGCGTGTCCCAGGGGTCATCTGTGTCCCGGGTGTCACGCATCCTGGCGCGCAGCGGCAGGTTTTTGCGGTTGAGTCGGCCTGGGGCGCGGTGCCTGGATTACTCCTGGCCCGTTTCCCCAGGCCGCTCGCCGAACCCGGCGTGCCCGTCTCCGGGCACCGGGCTCT
>Ga0302308_10003086_pt1 | contig 13303 bp, 10 predicted proteins | sample III_Palsa_E3_3_FD_200531 | JGI IMG/M metagenome (GOLD analysis project Ga0302308, IMG submission 200531) | Peat permafrost microbial communities from Stordalen Mire near Abisko, Sweden - III_Palsa_E3_3 | ecosystem: Environmental > Terrestrial > Soil > Palsa > Peat permafrost | place: Sweden... | reverse complement strand
CTATGCTGGATCTGCCTTGCCGAAGACCCCGCCTTTGCCGCTGCCTGGGCCATGCTCGGAAGATGCTGCTGGTTCTTCGACAAGTTCACCGCCAGCTCACCCGCGAACGTCGATCTCGCCCACGCCTGCTTTCAACGAGCCTTCGCCCTCGATCCCGACCTAGCCGGCGCCCACCAGTTCTACACCTTCGTGCAAGTCGACACCGGCCACGCGAACGAAGCCCTCGCCCGCCTGCTCGAACGCCTCCAGCGTCATCCCGGCGAACCCGAATCCCTCGCCAGCCTCGTTCAAGTCTTTCGCTTTTGCGGAATGCTCCCGGAGTCCATCGAAGCCCACAAACGTGCCATCGCAATCGATCCCGCCGTCGCCACCAGCATCGCCCACACGCTCTTTCTTTCCGGCCAGTACAAGGCAGCCATCGAAATCTACGGCGGCCGCGCAGCCTACTATCTCGACGCCGCAGCCTGGGCCGCATTAGGCGATGAGCAACGTGCCATCGATCTCCTCCGCGAACGCCTCGACCGCATGTCCTTATCCACCCTGATGACGTCCCTCCTCGCCTCCCTGCTCGCCGTCCTCGAGCGCAAACCCGCCCGCGCCCTCAAACTCATGCAAGCAGCCGACACGACGCGCGAGCCCGAAATCCTCGTCTACTTCGCGCGCCACTACAGCAAAATCGGCAAGCCAAACCTCGCCATCCAGGCCCTCCAGCAGGCCGCGAAGAACGGCTTCCTCTGCGCCCCCCAAACCCTCACCACCGACGCCTGGCTACACCCGTTACACCAACACCCCGCCTTCGCCTCTGTGCTAAAAGATTCGCAGAATCGCATCCACCAGGCGCAAGCAATCCTCAACTCCTTCAAGAGCAATTGAAAGCAACCAGTGCCCTAGCCCATCGCGACCAACCGTCGCCAACTCCCGCCGTCCGCGCAGGACCGCAGGACCAAGGACGTATCATCGTAAAGGTCAACCTGGAGGCCTGCAATGCGTATTGGAATGCTAACCGGCGGCGGCGACTGCCCCGGACTCAACGCTGTCATCCGCGCCGTCGTGCGCAAAGGCATCCTCCACTACAACGACGAATTTATCGGCTTCCTCGAAGGCTGGCGCGGCGTCATCGACGACCGCACCATGCCCCTCGACCTCGTCACCACCACCGGCATCCTCCAGCGCGGCGGCACCATCCTCCGCTCCTCCCGCACCAACGTCAAAAAAATCGAAGGCGGCTTCGAACGCTGTCTAGAAGTCATCGCCGCGCATAAACTCGACGCCCTTATCGCCATGGGTGGTGACGACACGCAATCCATCTCCGTCGAACTCGCCAAGCGCAACATCAACGTAGTCGGCGTCCCCAAGACCATCGACAACGACCTCTCCGGCACCGACGCCTGCTTCGGCTTCGACACCGCCGTCTCCATCGCCACCGAAGCCATCGACCGCCTCCACTCCACCACCGAAGCCCACTCCCGCGTCCAGGTCGTCGAAGTCATGGGCCGCGACGCCGGCTGGATCGCCGTCACCTCCGGCATCGCGGGTGGCGCCGACGTCATCCTCGCCCCCGAACACCCCATCGACATCGACGACGTAGTCCGCCTCCTCCGCGCCCGCTGGGAAAGCGGCAAACGCTTCGCCATCGTAGTCGTAGCCGAAGGCGCCAAGCTCCCCGAGCACTCCACCCAAACCACCGTCGGCACCAAGCTAGACTCCTTCGGCCACGCCCGCCTCAGCGGCATAGGCCAGGTCCTCGCCGAAGAAATCGAAAAGCGCACCGGCTACGAAACCCGCGCCGTCAACCTCGGCCACACCCAGCGTGGAGGCACCCCCACCGCCTACGACCGCATGCTAGCCACCCGCTACGGCGTAGCCGCCATCGACCTCGTCCACGCAGGAAACTTCGGCCAACTCGTAGTCCTAAAAGGCACCCAGATCTCCAGCATCCCCATAGCCGACGCCATCGCCAAAACCCGCACCGTCACCCCCGACCTCTTCGCCGTAATCAAATCCCTCCAACCCCAACCCTAACCAACCCGCGCTGCGACACGACTTCGCGGCTCATCGAGCTCAGGTCGTTGTCTTGGCCTTTCTTTCTGTCATTCCCTTTGGGAATCTGCTTCTTCCTTTGCCCCTTGCCTTTCTTTGACAATTTCCAAAAAGAAATTGTCATTCCGAGCGCAGCGAGGAACCTGCTTCTCGCGCACAGCGCGCCCGTTCTTCCCACCGACACCGTCCTCTCACCGCACCACCACGCCAGGTGCCCCTTTCACGATGCCTCCCAGTCATGAGTGGGATTCCTCAATTTTCCGCTCCCTGTCAACCATTCCCGCCCTCGCCCGTTGTCCCCAGTGAACCCGCCGACACCTCGGCACCAAGGACCACCATGCAAGGCCAGGACTTCCTCGTCGCCTTCACCATCTGCTTTATCGTCTACACCGTCTTCTCCTCCGTGCGCCGCTACGGCATCGCCAGGACCAAAGCCAACCTCCAGGAAAAAGTCCTCCAGCGCATCGACTCCTCCGACGCCCTCGCCTCCCTAGCCGCCAACGAATCCGGCCGCCGCTTTCTCGAATCCATCACCATCGAAGAAAACAAAGTCAGTTCCCCCTACGGCCGCATCCTCTTCGGCATCCAGGCCGGCCTCGTCCTCTTCTTCTTCGGCATCGCCATGATCTTTGTCCAGCGCTTCGCCAACGTCGGCTTCCCCGGATTTATCATCGTAGGCACAGGAGCCATCGGCCTTGGACTCGGTTTTCTCACTGCTTCCGCTGCAAGCCTCTTCGTCTCTCGCAAACTCGGGCTCATTAGCCCTGACGCGCGCGACAGCCATGCCCCGCGCGACTGATCCCACCGCCCAGGCCATGCCCAGCTCGCTCGAGTACGCCGCTCCCGCCACGGCCCTCAGCGAGCTGGCCTTTCAGCGCCTCTACGAAGCCAACGCCACCAACATCCATAGCTATCTCCTCGCCGTCTCCGCCCGCCGCGATGTCGCCGACGACCTCCTCCAAGAGACCTTCTGCCGCCTCCTCCTGCACCCCAAATCCACCGCCCATCTCGACCCCCTCGAGCTCCGTCGCTACCTCTTCCGCATCGCCACCAACCTCCTCCGCGACCGCTACCGCTCCGGCGACACCGCTCCCTTCAACGACCCGCCCGAGCCCTCCGCCACCACCTCTCCCGATACCTCCCTCGACATCGCCCGCATGCTCCAGGCCCTCAAGCCCCGCGAGCGCGAGCTCCTCTGGCTCGCCTACGTCGAAGGCATGGACCACGCAGAAATCTCCTCCGCCACCGGCCTCCATCGCCTCAGCGTCCGCACCCTCCTCTTCCGCGCCCGCAACAAAGCCAAACAATTCCTAGCCCCCGCAGGAGGTTCTCGATGACCCCCAACCCGACCGCCAACCCGACGACCAAGCCGGGTGCCCCATGTCCCGATTCTGGGACCTGGGTTCCCACAAACTCCACTGACGATCACAACCTCCGCCAGGCCTTCCGCGCCTACGCCGCCACCCTCGCCGCCCACCACACCCCGCCCCCCGCCGCAGCCATCCTCTTCCGCGCCGAGCGCCGCCGCCGCCGCGCAGCCATCGAGCGCGCCGAGCGCCCCCTCCTCATCATGCAGACCCTCGGCTTCCTCTCCGCAATCTTCGCCGCAGCCTGGTTCGGCTACCGCTTCGCCCCCCACACGCTTCCCACCCTCAACCCCACAACCCTCGCCGCAGGCATCGCCTGCACTACCCTCGTCCTCGCCGGCTGCTGGGCCATGCTCCACCTCAGCCGCCACCCCTCGACCTAGCTCACTTCAAAACTCTCGCCGTCCGCGCAGGACCGGGTGCCCCCAGTTCCCGACTTTGGGACCTGGGTTTCGACTGAACCCAAGTCCCGACCTCTACCCCAACCCTTCCCACGCGAAACCCTCGCAGGGCTTCCCCGCCATCCGCGCTACGCCGGCAAGGGAGATTGCACAAGGTCACCTTCCTCACGCGAAGCCTCTCGCTGTCCGCGCAGGACCCGAGTCAGCGTGAGTACCGTAATATCGTCATCCTGCCCAAATCCCTGCGCTGTCGCTGCTACCACCTCAGCCGACTGCACACTCAGCGCCGTCGTCCGTTCGAATCCCAGCAGCCCACCCGACGCATCGCGCGCCTCCACCACTCCATCCGTCACCAGCGTCAACTGCTCTCCCACCGCAAGCTGAAACGTAGTCTCCTCATACGCCGGCGACCACACAATCCCCAGCGGCAGCCCCGTTTCCAACGCAAGTTCCTTCCCCGCAAGATACGGCGAGATGTGCCCCGCGTTCGCCATCGTCAACGTCCCATCCGGATCCGCGCGCAGCACCAGGCACGTAGTAAATCCTCCATTGCTTCTCCCAATCAATCGCTGATTCATCGCCGCCATCATCGCTCCCGGACTTCGCGTGTAATGCGCCAGCGTACGCAGCGTCCCCACCAGCAGCGACACCAACATCGCCGCCGGCATCCCCTTGCCGCTTACATCGCCAATCACCACCATCACGCCGCCCTCCGCCAGCGGCATGATCTGAAAAAAGTCTCCACCCACCTCCCCATACGGCTTGTACACCGAATGAATCGCGTACCCCGGAATGTCCGGCGCATTTTCCGGAATCAACACCTGCTGCACCGCGCGCGCATTCCGATACTCCTGCACCATCACGCCCTGCCGCTGCCCCTGCTCCACCATGTATCGATACAGCGCATACACAATCGCCCCCACCAGCAGCAAGCTCAACACCGCCGGCATCGTTACCTCCACTCCGGCAATCGTGAACATCGTATTCATCATCCGATCGCCGAACGTCAGCCGCGTAAACCGACCGCCCTGCACCGCCGTGTGATGCACCACAAAATAGATGTCCGCCAGAAACGCTGCAACCGCCACAAACTTTCGCGCCGGATCCATCTCCTTCCGCAAAGCCAGCGCGATCAGCACAAATGGAAACACCGCCGGCGTCGAGAACCCAAACGTCGCAATCGCGTCCAGCACCTCAAACAACAAAACATGCGCATCCCGATGCGGAATCAAAAATGCCAGCCCGTCCGCAATCGCACTGCACAGCGTGATCCAAGCCAGCGCCTTCGTCCACTTCACCAGCTTGGGATATTGATCGAGCCCCAGCAGATACAGCAGCAGAAACCAGAGCGAAACATCTTCCATCGAGTGAAACGTCGGCCCATAGAAGGCCGCGATCGTCGGCCAGTTCAGCAGCCATGGAAATAGCGTCTCGTCCAGCGCAATCCAAAGCGTCGACGACACCAGGAACGCAAAGATCCAGAACAATACCTTGCGATCACGAAACCGCAGCCACACCACCAGTGCCAGCAACGACAGTTGCCCGTAGATCACAATCTGCGCAATCGTAAGCAGCCGGCTCTTCACCAGCGCCCACCGTTTCCGGCCAGCCAAATCGCTGATCGCCTCCGTGCTCCCAACCCGCGGCACCGCCATCAATCCAAGCTGCGCTCCCGACGACGTCGTATCCAGCGGCTGCGTCGCCGCGCGAAATGCCAGCACCCCACGCTCCGGTCTTCCCAACCGAAATACCTTCGCCCCCGACGAGCTGATCATCGTCGGCGCAGGCATCGCGTCCGTGCTCCCAATCAACCGCCCGTTCCAATACACCTCGTACGCGCACGCCGTGTCCGGCACATACACCGACACGTCCTCAATCGCCCCACTCAAATCCCTAAAGTCAATCGTCCGCCGATACCACGCCCGCCCCGCATACGCCCAGTGCCCCTGGTCGCCCCAAGCCCGGCTCACATCCACCGTCTCCCACCCTGAATCATCCAACCCCGGCGCCGCCCACGCCACATCATCTCCCGTCCGAAATTGCCACGGCCCATCCACCGCAACCGTCCCGCGCCCAAGTCCTTCCGCCACAAACGCATGCGGAGAGCCGGCGCCAGCCTGCGCCCGCAACCCGCCCGCACCGAACAACAAAAATCCAAGCACGCAAACTGCGCGTAACAATCGACCACTGGGAGACATGCGGCAAGAATACCTTAGCTACCCCGCCCAGGCAGCCGAAATTGTCGTCCCAGGAAACCCCTCGATCATCCAATTCCCATCAGGCCCCTATGTCAGATAAGCGACAATTCCACCGAAACTCAAGCATAATCAAATCAAGCCCATGGGTACCCTCTCCATCGACGTCCAGGAAACCGGCCTCGAAGTCCTCGACCTCCAGGACGACCCCGCCTTCGTCGAACGCCGCATCCACTCCCGCGACGCCCTCGCCCAGATGGCCGGCCTCCGCCGCCTCGCGCACGCCTTCACCGAACAACCCGAACACATCCTTCAGGAACTCGTCAGCGCCGCCATCGATCTCTGCGGTGCCGATAGCGCCGCCATCAGCACCGTCAAAGAAGATGGCACCGACCAGGAGTTCTATCACTGGGTTGCCAGCGCCGGCGTCTACGCCGGATTCCTCAACGCCATGCTCCCCCGCTATCCCAGCGCCTGCGGCATCTGTCTCGAACGCAATCGTCCGCAACACATTCGCGTCCTCCCAAAATTCTTTGAAATTCTCGGCGTCGAAGCACCTCCCGTCACCGACGGCCTCCTCCTTCCCTGGCACATCGAAGGCGTCCAGGGCACCATCTTCGTCATGGCCCACCTCCGCGACCAGGCCTTCGACATGGAAGATCTCCGCATGATGGAAACCTTAGCCGACTTCGCCGCAATGGCCATGCTCCAAACAAAACAGCGAGCTCAACTCCTCCAAAAATCCTCCGCTGCCGCTGCCGCCAGCATGGCCAACGAACTCGCCCACCAGATCAACAACCCTCTGCAAAGCCTCACCAACCAGCTCTTCATCGCGCAGCAGCTACCCGCCGGAAGCGGCCAACACACCCTCGCCAACGAGCTCGCCCCAGACTTCGACCGCCTCTCCACCCTCGTCCAAAAGCTCCTCGCCATCCCCAACGCCAAGCCCTAGCCCCGCCCTACCCGTTCTCCACCCGCCACTTCATCTCCGCATACGCCGCCTCAATCAGCGCCCCCAGCGCCCGATCCCGCGCGCCAGTCGCCTTTGCTTTTGCCGTTGCCTTTGCTTTTCTTTCTGTCATTCCCTCCGGGAATCTGCTTCTTCCTTTCTCTCGTTCCTCACCTACTCGCAGCTTCACATGCCGCATAAACTTCCCCGTCCCTTCCAGCAATCCATCTGGATCCTTCAGCCCCGCACCCTGAAAAAAACCCACGTTCACATGCGCCGAAAACACATTCACATACCCGAACGGCACATCCCCCAAACAAGCCACCGGGCACCCATCATGCAGAACCTCCCGCACCTCATCCCCGCATCCACGCATGACTTCAAACCATCGCCGCGCAATCGCTCCCAGCTCCCCCGCATGCGCATCGAACCACGCATCAATCGCCGGATCGTGCTCCACCGTTCCATTCAACGTCAGCAGCTTCTCTCTCATCGCGTCTCCACGCCGAAATTCTAGGTCACCCGCGGCCTCCATTCAACCTCCGCCCCCGCTCGCTAAGTCCCTGATTCCGAATCCCCAGCCCACCCGCTCTTGCGGCTTTTTTGTATACGGTGTATACCTATCGATGTATACAGTGTAGACCTATGAGCCGATCACCCAAAGCTGCCCCACCCCAGCCAACCACCGCCGCTTCCATCCTCGCAGCCGCGCGCGACCTCCTCGACCGAGAAGGCCACGCCGCCGTCGCCATGCGCCCCGTCGCCGAAAAAGTCGGCATCACCCCCATGGCCATCTATCGCCACTACGCCGACCGCGCCAGCCTACTCAACGCCGTCGCCAACGCTGGCTTCCAGGACCTCGCCACCCGGCTCCAATCCGTCCATCTCAAAGGAGACGTCGAACACCGGCTTCTGCAGGTCGGCGAAGTCTTCCTCGACGCCGCACTGGATTCCCCCAACCTCTACGAGCTCATGTTCCTCGTCCCCCGCGAGGGCGCCCGCGTCTATCCCCGCGACTTCAAAGCCCGCCGCTCCCCCACCTTCAACCCCACCGTAACCATTCTCGAAGACGCCATGCGCGCCGGAGAACTCCGCACCGACGACGCCGTCGAAATCGCCTTCGAACTCAGCGCCCTCTCCCACGGACTCATCGTGCTCTATCTGGGAGGCCGCGTCGACCAAACCGAAAAACAATTTCGCAAGCTTTACCAGCGCTGTTTCAGGAGATACCTCCATGGCCTTCGTTAAAAATCATCCCATCCTCGCCGCAACCCTCGCCGCCTGCACCACCGCAGCCCTGCTTCTCGCCGGCAACGGTATGAACCCCGTCTGGCCTTTGATGTGGCTAGCCTTCCTCCCCGTTCTCGTCTTCGCCGCAGAGGCAACCTCATGGCTCCTAGCCGCCGCAGTCGCCGCAATCTCCATGCTTCTCGGCAGCCTCACCTTCCTCTACTACCTGCACACCGTCCTGCGTCTCCCCATCATTGCGTGGCTAATCCCGTTTTCGATCGCCTCGCTACTCTTCGCCATCGGCGTTCTCCTCTTCCGCACGCTGCTCCATCGCGGCGCCGTCTTCAGCGCTGTCATCGCCCTCCCAGCCTTCTGGTCCATCGTCGAATATCTCGCCAGCTTCGTCCCCGCCAACGGGACCGCCGGCAGCCTCGCCTACACGCAGCAGCGCTTTCTGCCCATCCTGCAAGTCGCCTCACTCACCGGCCCCTGGGGCATCACCTTCCTCCTGCTGTTGTTCCCCACTGCCATCGCCACCACTGTCTATCTGCGCCGCAGAAGCCTTCCGCACGCAACGCCGGTCATCGCTTCTGCCCTCACCGTTCTCGCCGCGGCCATCCTCTTCGGCTCCATCCGCCTCGCAGCTCCTACTTCGCCCCAGACGATCAAGGTCGGCCTCCTCGACACCGACACAGTAGTCTTCGCTAAACAGCCCGCCGAGATGCAGCACCTCATCAGCAGCTACGCCGAGCAGGCCGAAAGCCTCGCCCGCCAAGGCGCAAACCTCATCGTCATGCCCGAGAAGACAGGCCTTCTACTCAGCAGCAACACGCAGACCATCGACCCACTCCTGCAGTCCGTAGCCAACCGCACCGGCGCGACCCTCATCCTCGGCGTCCTCCACGTAGTCGCCTCCGACTCCTTCAACGAAGCCCGCATCTACACCCCAAACCAACCCATCGCCACCTACGACAAGCAGCACATGCTTCCACCGTTTGAATCGGACCTCACACCCGGAACCGCGCTCACGCTGCTCCCGAAATCCGCCGCGCCCATCGGTGTCGCCGTCTGCAAAGACATGGACTTCATCCACCCGGCACTCGACTACGGCCGCGCCGGCATCGACCTGCTCCTCGACCCAGCCTGGGACTTCAACCTCGACCGCACCTGGCACGGCCACATCGCCATCATGCGCGGCGTCGAGGGGGGATACGCCATCGCCCACGCAGCCAAGGGCGGCTTCCTCACCGTCACCGACGACCGCGGCCGCATCCTCGGCGAGACAACCACCAACACCCAACCCTTCGCATCCCTGCTAGTCAACGTCCCCCTCCGTCACGACCAAACGTTCTTCGATCGTTTCGGCACCTGGTTCCCCAAGCTCGCAGCCCTCCTGCTCCTGGTCGCCGTCCTACGCTTATTCACGGCACCTCTTGTGTATCCAAAACAACGCCAGCCCTGACAAGCAAACTTCCGTCGGATTCCGAATGCAAACTCATCCCAATGGATTCAGGCCGACAACCCGGAAGCACCCGCTCTTCTCCGGACGGATGGGACGAGGAGGTCGACCCACCGCGGCTCTCCGGTTGGGTCAAATGACGCAGTCAAGAAAACTCGACTCCCACCCGAGCTAAAAAGCATCGAAATCCGCTACCCGAAACCAGGCTAAAGCAGTCGATTTGTAACCCGAAACCCACCTAAGTCGTGCAACCTCACCGCGCAAAAAATCGCCCCCGTCAGGGGGCGATCGTGTACTGCCAGTCCAGATAAACTTTTGCTACCGGCCCGCAACTAACTGGGGATAATCTCCACTCCGCGCCAAAACGCCACGTGGTGCTTGACGGTCTTTGCCGCAGACTTAGGATTCGGGTAATACCACGCCGCATCCGGGTTTTCCTGTCCATCCACAAGCACCGTGTAATACCGTGCCATACCCTTCCATGGGCAGCTCGAACTGGTCGAACTGGGACGCAGAAATGCCCTGTTTACAGTTTCTTCCGGGAAGTAAATGTTCCCTTCAATGGTCTCTACCTTGTCGCTTTCAGCAATCGTCTGTCCGTTCCAAATCGCCTTTGCCATATACGCCCTTCCAATAGTTTCAGTGAGTTGCAGCGACCAGACGTCCCCGCACCTGCGAGGTAGTAGAAAGCGTCCAAGCCGCAGTTGGAGCCGCGTGCCTCTACCTTTATACCATAAACCTACTGGAAATGGGAAGTCCTTGGCCCGATTCCTCCCGAACCTCATATCCCTTCGTGCAAACTACCGTAAGTTACGCTACCGCTTCCACCACCGCACGCGTCTTCTCCGGGTCAGGACGCCGCCGCTCCTCCACCGCCTCCTTCACCTTCGGAGGCCCTATCTTCTTCTCATAGCTGCAGTTAGGAGCAGTCGCGACCTCCTCCTCCTTCGCCCCCTTGCGCGGCCGCCGCTTCGGCAATGCCTCCCGATTGTTCGGACAAACCAGGAACGTTCCCTCAGCATTCGCATATTCCACCAAGTAAGCCGAATCGCACTTCGGGCAAGTCTCATTCACCAGCTTCTGGTTACTCGTAAAGTCGCACTTCGGATACCGCGTGCACCCATAGAACGTGTCGCCGCGCTTGTTCTTGCGTACCGCCACCTCCCCGCCGCACTTCGGGCAAGGAACCTCTAACAGCTCTTGTTTCACATACTTGCACTTCGGATACCCGGAGCAGGCAATGAACTCCCCGTATTGCCCATCGCGTTGGAGCAATGGCTTTCCGCATTTAGGGCAGGCCTCTTCCAAAACCACCGGCGGCTTCGATTGCACCTTCTGCGTCAGCTTCCGAATCGTCTTGCACGGCGGATCCTCGTTATACCCAGGGCAAGCCATAAACGGCCCCCACGGCCCATTCCGCAGCACCATGGTCCGCCCGCAGTTATCGCAGAACTCCTCTTCCTGCTCCGCGTCCTGCGCCTCCGGCGAGTTCAAATCCGGCTTGGCCGCAAAGTTCTCCTTGGTAAAGTCGCAGCTCTCCGGTTCCACGACCAGCTTGTTGCCCTGCCCAGCCGCCGCCTGCAGTGCCGCAATCAGCTCCGCCTTGTCCCCCACCTTCGCACTCGACTCGGTCGTATCCTCATTCATTGCCTTCACATACATCGGGAACTCGAAGGTCGCGAGCACCTTCTTCACCGCTGCCTTGGGGTCTTTCTTCAGCGGCCCCTGCGCCACGGTAATCGGCTTGACCTTGGTAAAGTTCGAGCACGAATAGAAGCTCCCAAACTTGCCCCACTTCAAAATCAACGGAGCTCCACACTTCTCGCAGATCTCATCCGTCTTCTGCTCCATCGCCTTGATGTCTTCCATATCCGTCTCGGCGACCTTCAGCTCTTCCTCAAAATGCGTATAAAACCCGTTGAGCAGGTCCGTCCACTTCTCCGTCCCAGCCTCAACCGCATCCAGCTCACCCTCAAGCTGGGCCGTATACCCAGTCTCAAAGATGTAAGGAAAGTTCTTCACCAACAGCTCGGTAACGACCATCCCAATCTCAGTCGGCACGAGCTTCTGCGCGAGCTTCTTTACGTAGTCGCGCTCCTGGATCGTATTAATGATCGACGCGTACGTCGAAGGCCGCCCAATCCCCTTCTCCTCCAGCGTCTTCACCAAACTCGCCTCGTTGAACCGCGGCGGTGGCTGCGTAAACTTCTGCTGCGGATCCAGCCGCACCTTCTCCAAACCCTGCCCATCCTTTAACTCAGGCAACCGCCGATCCGCCGAGCTCTCCTCCGAAGTCGAATCCTTCGCGCCCTCAGCATCCTCCGCATCCGCGCTCTGAGAAATCTGCTTCTTCTCCGCAGCCTCCGCCTTTGCCTCCGCAGCCGCCCGCGACGCCTTCGCCTTCTTCGTCTCTTCCTCAAACCGCAGCCAGCCATCAAACTTCAGAATGCTGCCAGTCGTCCGGAAGTCATACGTCGCCTCTGCCTTGGCCTCAATCTCCACGGTCGTCTGATCGAACACCGCAGCCGTCATTTGACTCGTAACCGCGCGCTCCCAGATCAGCTTGTACAGCCGATATTGTTCATCCGAAAGATACCGCCGCACCTCATCCGGAACGAAGCTAACGTTCGTGGGACGGATCGCCTCATGGGCTTCCTGCGCATCTTTCTTGCTCTTATAAATATTCGCTTTCTCGGGCAAATACTTCCCGCCAAACTTCTTATCGACCCACTCGCGAATCTCCTTCACTGCATCCGCGCTCATGTTGGTCGAATCAGTTCGCATGTACGTAATCAAGCCCACCGTGCCTTCGCTGCCCAGCTCGATGCCCTCATACAGCCGCTGCGCCACGCCCATCGTGCGCCGCACATTGAAGCCTAGCCGTCCGGCCGCTTGCTGCTGCAACTGGCTCGTCGTGAAGGGAGCCCGCGGATTCTGCCGCCGCTCCTTCTTCTCAATCGACTTCACCCGCCAGGTCGCGCGCTCCAACTGTTCCATCACCTCATCGACAGCGCCCTTATCCGGCAGCGCATTCGACAAGAAAACTTCCTTCCCATCCGCATCCGTTCCATTCGAAACGCGAATCGGCAAGCCCTGTACGCCCGTCATGCGCGCCGTAAACTCCTGCCCACCTTTCGACGGAGAAAGCACCGCATCTATATTCCAGTACTCCACCGCCTGGAACGCATTAATCTCCCGCTCGCGCTCCACAATCAGCCGCAGCGCGACGGTCTGCACGCGTCCCGCGCTCAGCCCGCGCTTCACCTTATCCCAAAGCAGCGGAGAAATCTGATACCCCACCAGCCGGTCCAGCACCCGCCGCGTCTGCTGCGCGTCCACCAAATTCTCGTCCACGTCCCGCGTATGCCCGAACGCCGCCGTAACCGCCTTCTTCGTAATCTCGTTGAAGGTAACCCGCCGCATGTTGCTCTTCACCCGAATCGAAGGCAGCAGCTGCATCTTCAAATGCGCAGCAATCGCCTCTCCTTCCCGATCAGGATCGGCCGCCAGAAACACAAACTCACTCTTCGCCGCCAGCTTCTTCAGGCGGTCCACCACCTTCTCTTTACCCGGAGACACGATCAGCGTCGGCTCAAACGTCCGATGCTTCAGCTCCACCCCAATATCGTTCTTGGGCAGATCCATGATGTGCCCAATCGAGG
>Ga0302308_10003084_pt1 | contig 13306 bp, 1 predicted proteins | sample III_Palsa_E3_3_FD_200531 | JGI IMG/M metagenome (GOLD analysis project Ga0302308, IMG submission 200531) | Peat permafrost microbial communities from Stordalen Mire near Abisko, Sweden - III_Palsa_E3_3 | ecosystem: Environmental > Terrestrial > Soil > Palsa > Peat permafrost | place: Sweden... | reverse complement strand
CCGCCCAGCGAGAACGGGAGCGGCAGCGAGCCCGCCTCCCCCTGCTCGTCCATGCCGAGGAAGAACAGGCCGTGCAGCGCCCCGTCCAGGAGCGCGGGGTGCACGCCGAACTGCGCGGCCTCGACCGCTGCCTCCGGCGGGAGCGCCACCTCGGTGTAGATCTCATCGTCCTTGCGCCACGCCGCCCGCACGCCCTGGAACAGCGGGCCGTAGCCGAACCCGGCCTCGATCAGGCGGTCGTAGAGGAGTCCGGCGTCGAGCTCCCGGGCGCCGGCCGGCGGCCACTGCGGCCCGAGCCCCGGCACGCCAAGACCGGCCGCGCCCGCGGCATCCGCGGCCGGGTCCTCGACGGCCGCCGCGCCCGTCAGCTGCGCGGCGTCGGCGGCGGCGCGCGTCAACAGCGCCCCGGCCGCGTGCCGTGTCCAGCCGCCGTCCGCCTCCTCGCCGTCCTCGGCAGGCACGTGCGGCCGGGAGTGGACGCTCACCTCGCGGCGGCCCTCGCCGTCGGGCTCGCCGAGCAGCACCTGCAGCTGCGCCGCGCCGCCGGGGGCGAGCATCAGCGGCGCCTGCAGGGTCAGCTCCTCCACGGCCTCGCAGCCGGCGATGCGGCCGGCGGCCAGCACGAGCTCGAGCAGCGCGGTGCCGGGCACCACGACACTCTCGAACACCACGTGGTCGGCGAGCCAGCCGTGCGTGTCGAGCGAGAGCCGGCCGGTGAACAGCCACCCTTCGCCGCCCGCGACCTGCACCGCCGCGCCCAGCAGCGGGTGGTCGGCCACGCCCAGCCCGACCCCGCTCACGTCGCCGACGCCCGCGCTCGGGTTCAACCAGTAGCGCGCCCGCTGAAATGCGTATTTCGGCAGCTCGACCTGCCGCGCGCCGCCGCCGGCGAGGAGCCCGCGCCAGTCCACCGCGGCTCCCGCCGCCCACGCTTCGGCCAGCGAGTGCACGAACCGCTCCGGGCCGCCCTCACCGCGCCGCAGCGAGCCGAGCACCGCGACGCTCTCATCGAGGCCGAGATGCTCGAGCGTCTCGCGCACCGCGACGCCCAGCACCGGGTGCGGGCTGATCTCGACGAAGGCGTTGGTCGCCGGCGCGAGCGCGCGCACAGCCTCCTCGAAGCGCACCCGCTCGCGCAGGCTCCGGTACCAGTACTCGCCGTCGAGCTCCGCCGTGTCCAGGAACGCGCCCGTCGCGGTCGAGAAGAACGGCACGCCGCACGACACCGGCTCGATCCCCGCGAGCGCCTCGAGCAGCCGCTCGCGCAGCTGCTCGACCGCCGCCGAGTGCGAGGCGTAGTCGACCGCCACCCGCCGCGCCCACACGCCATCCCGATCGCACGCCTGCAGGAGCTCATCGAGCGCGCCCGACTCGCCCGAGACGATCACCGTGGAGGGGCCGTTCACGGCCGCGAGCGACAGCCGCCCGCCCCAGCCCGCCAGCAACTCCTCGACCCGCCCCTGCTCGAGCGCCACGCTCACCATCCCGCCGTGGCCTGCCAGCACCTCGCCCAGCAGCCGGCTGCGCAACACCACCACCCGCGCCGCGTCCTCGAGCGACAGGCCACCGGCCACGCAGGCGGCCGCGATCTCCCCCTGCGAGTGCCCCACCACCGCCGTAGGGCGCACGCCGAAGGAGCGCCACAGCTCCGCCAGCGCGACCATCACGGCGAATGACACCGGCTGCACCACGTCCACCGCCTCCAGGCTCGGCGCCCCCGCCACTCCGCGCAGAACATCCTCGACCCGCCAATCCACGAGCTCTTCGAGCGCCCGCCCGCACGCGCGCAGCGCGTCCCCGAACACCGGCGAGGCGTCCAGCAGCTCGACCGCCATGCCCTCCCACTGCGCACCCTGACCGGGGAACACGAACACCGGGCGGCCCTCACGCGCCACGCCGCGCACGACGTCCTCCCCAACACCTCCGTCCGCCAGCACGCCCAGCCCGGCGACCAGCTCGCCGCGATCGCGAGCGAGCACCACCCCGCGATCCTCGAGCGCCGCTCGGCCCGCCGCAGAGAAGGCCACGTCCAGCAGGCCGGTGTCCGCAACGGGGGAGCCCGCCGGCGGGCGCTGCGCCTGCAGCAGCTCGCGCAGCCGCTGGGCCTGATCGCACAGCGCGCCGGCGCCTCGGCCCGACACCACCAGCGGCACCACGCCACAGGTCCACGCATCGGCGTCGGCGTCGGCGAGGCTGGAATCCGCCTGTGCCGCGTCCACCGCGCCGTTGTCCACCGCGCCGTTGTCGGCCGTGCCGTTGTTGGCGGCCGGACGGCGGGAGGAGGAGGGGGAGGGGGAGGCATCCTCCATGCTCGGCGGCTCTTCGATGATCACGTGCGCGTTGGTGCCGCTCGCTCCGAACGAGGAGATCCCGGCGCGTCGCGGACGCTCGCCAGCCGGCCACGGCTCGGGCTCGACGAGCAGCCGCACCTCGCCGGCCGACCAGTCGACGTGCGGTGAGGGCTCGTCCACGTGCAGGGTCGACGGCAGCAATTCGTGCTCGAGTGCCTTGACCATCTTGATCACGCCCGCGACGCCCGATCCCGCGGAGCTGTGGCCGATGTTCGACTTGATCGAGCCCAGCCGCAGCGGGCCGTCGGTGCGCCCCTGGCCGTAGGTGGCGAGCAGCGCCTGCGCCTCGATCGGGTCGCCGAGCGGCGTGCCCGTGCCGTGGGCCTCCACCGCATCGACCTCGGCCGCGGAGAGCCCGGCGTCGGCGAGCGCCTGGCGGATTACCCGTTCCTGGGAGGGCCCGTTGGGGGCCGTCAGGCCGTTGCTCGCACCGTCCTGGTTGACGGCGCTGCCGCGCACCACCGCGAGCACCCGGTGCCCGAGCCGGCGCGCGTCGGAGAGACGCTCCAGCACCAGCTGACCGGCGCCGTCGGAGAAGCCGGTCCCGTCGGCCCCCGCCGCGAACGAGCGGCAGCGCCCGTCGGGCGAGAGCGCTCGCGCGCGACTGAACAGCACCAGCAGAGTCGGGTGTGACATCAGCGTCACCCCGCCCGCCAGCGCCAGCGAGCACTCGCCCCGGCGCAACGACTGGCACGCCAGGTGCAGCGCCACCAGCGAAGAGGAGCAGGAGGTGTCCACCGTCACCGCGGGGCCCTGCAGCCCGAACTGGTAGGACACCCGCCCGCACAGCATGCTGGTGGAGCTGCCCGGCTGCGGAGTTTCGGGGTCGGAGGAGGCGAGCGGGTATTCGGGGCTCGGCCCGTAGTCCTGGTAGAAGGAGCCCGTGAACACGCCGGTCGCGGTCCCCCCCAGCGAGGTTGGATCGATCCCCGCGTCTTCCAGCGCCTCCCAGCTGAGTTCCAGGACCAGCCGTTGCTGCGGATCCATCTCCAGCGCTTCGCGCGGGACGATCCCGAAGAAGCCGGCGTCGAACTCGGCGATGTCCTCGATGAAGCCGCCGCCGCCGCAGTAGGTGGTGCCGGGATGGCCGAGGTCGGGGTCGTACAGCCGCTCAACGTTCCACCCGCGGTTGGCGGGCAGCTCGGAGATCGCGTCCGTCGCGGAGCTGACGAGCTGCCACAGCTCCTCGGGCAGCCTCACCCGCGACGGGTAGCGGCAGCTCATCCCGACGATCGCGATCGGCTCTCGCCGACGCTGCTCGAGCTCGCGCACCCGGCGATGTGCCTTGCGCAGATCGCCCGTCACCTTGCGCAGATACTCGCGCAGCTTCTGCTCGTCGCTCACGGTGCTCCTCCAGCCTTTAGTTCATGCGTGTTTGTATCCGCGACGCGCGGCGGCGCGGCGGTTGCGGTGGGGCTCATTCCGAGTCGAACCCCCGATCGATCAGCTCGAACATCTCCTCGTCCGAGACGTCCTCCAGACCGGCGTCCTCTCGGTCCTCCGCGGGAGCCGCGTCCCAGCTCGCGCCACCCGCCAGGAAGGTGTCCAGGCGCGCGTTGAAGGACCGCAGCCGCGTCTGCGCGCCGGCCCTGGCGCGGTCGTCCGCGGGGAGCGCGGCGAGCATCGCCTCGAGCTTGTCGAGCGTCTCCTCGATCGGCGCACGCGCAACCCCCTGCTCGCTCATCCGTGAGCGCACGTACTCCGCCACCGCAGCCGGGCTGGGGTGGTCGAAGGTGAGGGTCGCGGGCAGCTGCAGCCCCGTGGCCTTGGTCAGGCGGTTGCGCAGTTCGATCGCATCGAGCGAGCTGAAGCCGAGCTCCTGGAAGGCCCGGCTCGGCTGCACCATGCTGCGCGCGGCAAACCCCAGCACCACGCTGACCTCGTCGCGAACGTAGTCGAGCACCGCGTCGTCCCAGCCCGATTCGGGCATCTGCGCCAGGCGCCGCGCCAGCGAGTCCGCCGCCTCGCCGGCGCCCTTGGCGTGGACCCGCACGAGGCCGGCGAGCACCGCCGGGATCGCCCCGTCGCGGGCGCGGGCGCGCAGCGTCGCGATGTCGATCCGCATCGCGATCAGCAGCGGCTCGTCGAAGCCGGCAGCGAGGTCGAACAGCTCGAGGCCTTCGGCAGGCGTGAGCGGCGCCAGCCCCGAACGGCGCATGCGGGCAAGGTTGGCCTCGCCGAGCTCCTGCGTCATCCCGCCCTCCGGCGCCCACGCCCCCCACGCCAGCGACGTCGCCGGCAGGCTCTGCGTCCGGCGCCACTGGGCGAGCGCGTCCATGAACGTGTTCGCGGCCGCGTAGTTGCCCTGGCCGGGCGCGCCGAGGATCCCGGCGGCCGAAGAGAAGAGGATGAACGCGGCCAGGTCGAGCCCGCGCGTGAGCTCGTGCAGATGCGCGGCGCCGGCGACCTTCGCGTGCATCGCGCGCTCGAGCTGCTCGGCGCTCAGCATCTCGATCAGCCCGTCGTCGAGCACGCCGGCGGCGTGTACCACCGCGGTCAGCGGATGGGCGGCGGGAATCGTCTGCACGAGCCGTGCCAGCTCGTCCCGGTCGGCCACGTCGCAGGCCGCCGCCCGCGCTTCGCAGCCGTGCGCGCGCAGCTCCGCCTCGAGCGCCTCCCAACCCTCGGCCTGCGCCCCCCGGCGACTGGCGAGCAGCAGGTGACGGACGCCGCGCTCGGCAACAAGGTGGCGCGCGAGCAGGGTGCCCAGGCCGCCGGTGCCGCCGGTGATCAGCACCGTGCCCTCGGGGTCCAGCGCGGGCGCGGTGGGTTCCTCCTGCGCGGCCAGCCGCGAGAGCCGTGGTGCGCGGGCCACCTGCTCGCGCAGCGCCAGCTGGGATTCCCCTGTGGCGAGCAGTGACGGGAGCACGCTCCAAGCGGCGTCGCTGCCGTCGACGTCGACCAGCACGAACCGGCCGGGGTGCTCGGACTGCGCGCTGCGCACCAGCCCCCACACGGATGCCCCGGCGGGATCGGGCTGCTCCTGCGGCGTCGTCGCCACCGCGCCGCGGGTCACCAGCGCCAGCCGGGCGGCGATCAGGCGCTCGTCGGAGAGCCAGCGCTGGAGCAGCTCGAGCGCCTCGCGGGCGTGCGCATAGGCGGCGTCGGCTAGCCCGCTCGGATCGCCGCGGGCGGCCAGCGGCTCGCTCCCCCCGGCGGGCGGCCCGCTCTCCGCGGCGCTCCCGAGGAGGGCGACCACGACTTCGGGCGTGGCTTCCTGCGCATCGATCGCCTCGCCCAGGGCGGCCAGGTCGGGGTAGCGGCGCGCGTCGAGCCCGGCGGCGCCGTCGCCGAGCAGCACGATCCTAGGGGGCGCCTGCTCGACCGTTGGAGCGGGCAGCTCCACCCACTCCAGGCCGAACAGGCGGTCGTGCGTGCGGCGCTTCAGGGAGGTGAGGTGCTGCGCCTCGACCAGCCGGTAGGAGAGCGACTCGACCGACACCACCGGCGCGCCGCCTGCGTCCACCGCCGCCATGCTCCACTCCGACCCTTCGCCGGAGGCCAACCGCACCCGCAGCGCGGAGACCCCCGTCTGGTAGCGGCGCACGCCGCCCCAGCCGAACAGCATCGCTCCGCGCCCTTCGGCATCGTCGTCCTCGCCGCGCATGACGATCACGCCGCCGTGCACCGCGGCGTCGAACAGGGCAGGGTGCAGGCCGTAGCTGGCGGCGTCTGCGGCATTCCCCTCGTCGAGGGCGACGTCGGCGAACAGCTCGGTGCCGCGCCGCCACGCGGTCCGGATCGAGGTGAAGGCCGGCCCGTAGGCCCAGCCCAGGATGCTCAGATCGTCGTAGATCTCCTCGACGTCGACCGGCGTGGCGCCCGCGGGCGGCCACGCCTCGGCGGCCAGCAGCTGGAATTGCTGGGAGGGGGCGGCGGCGGGCTCGCTCACAAGCACCCCGGTCGCGTGCCTGGTCCAGCTGGCGCCGTCGCGCTCGCTCTCGTCGGCCTGCGCCTGCGCGCGAGAGTGGATCGCGAACGCGCGCTGCCCGGAATCGTCGGGCTCCGCCACCAGCAGCTGCAGCTGCGCGTCGTGCTCTCCAAGCAACAGCGGCGCCTCCAGCGTGAGCTCCTGCAACGTCTCGCACCCGATCTCGGCGCCCGCGGTCAGCGCGAGCTCGACGTACGCCGTGCCCGGCAGGATTGCGATGTCCATCAGCACGTGCTCCCCCACCCAGGGGCTCGCGACCTGCGACAGAAGCCCGGTGAACAGCCACTCGTCGCGCTCGCCCGCCAACCTCACGGCCGCGCCAAGCTGTGGATGCCCGGCTGCGTGCAGCCCCGCCGCGCGCAGATCGACCACGCCGGCCGGGGACTCCAGCCAGAAGCGCTCGCGCTGGAAGGCATACGTGGGCAGATCGACCTCCCGCGCGCCGCGGCCGGCGAACAGCACCGGCCAATCGACTCGCACACCCGCACAGTGAGCCCGCGCGAGGAAGCCCAAAAACGACTCCGCCTCGCCGCGATCGCGATGCAACGCGGCTGCCATCGCCACGCCCCGACCGCCGGCACCCGCGCCATTGGCGGCTACGCCATCGACGCCCGCGCCGTTGGCGGCCGCGCCCTCGGCGCCCCCACTCTCGGCGGCCGCGTCAAGGCACTCGCTGGCCATCGCGCAGAGCACGCCGTCGGGACCGAGCTCCAGGAAACGCCGCACCCCGGCCCCCCACAAAAACTCCACACCCTCCGCAAACCGCACCGCCTCACGCACATGACGCACCCAATACTCACCGCCGGCCAGCTCCTCGACCGCGATCGGCAGCCCCGTCACATTCGAGACAACCGGGATCCGCGCCGGCGCATACTCGACGCCCGCCGCTACCTCCCGAAACTCCGCGAGCATCGGCTCCATCAACGGCGAATGAAACGCATGACTCACACGCAAACGCCGCGTCCTACGACCCCGCTCAACCCACCGTCCACCCCACTCCTCAAGCGCACCCACCTCACCCGACACCACCACCGCACGCGGACCATTCACAGCCGCGACCCCCAACCGACCCTCAAACCCCACAAGCTCCCCCCGCACCTCATCCTCGGAGGCCTCCACCGCCAACATCCCCCCACCCGCGGGCAAACCACCCATCAACCGGCCACGCGCCGCCACCAACCGACACCCATCCGCAAGCGAAAACACACCCGCCACACACGCCGCCGACAACTCCCCAATCGAATGCCCAACCAGAAAATCAGGCCTCACACCAAAAGACTCCAGCAACCCAAACAGCGCCACCTCCACCGCAAACAACCCCGCCTGCGCAAACTCCGTGCCATCCAACAACACCGCCTCAGACGAACCCTCCCCCGCGAACAACACCTCACGCAACGACACACCAACACCAGCACCCCCACCGTCCGCGAGCGCCTCCCGACACCGATCCAACTCCCCACACACCTCACCCAACACCCGCTCAAACACCGGAAACACCCCACACAACTCACGCCCCATCCCCACCCGCTGCGCACCCTGCCCCGTAAACAAAAACGCCGTCGCACCCGGACGCGCGACCTCCTCGTGCACACCCGCGGCAGGCTCGCCCCGAGCGAGCGCACGCAGGCTCCCGAGCAGCTGCTCGCGGGTGGAACCGAGCACCGCCGCACGACGCTCCAGCTGCGCCCGGCGGGTTGCCAGCGAGAACGCCATATCCAGCGGCTCCCACTCCGAGCGCCGTTCGAGGTGGTCGTGCAGTCGCGCCGCCTGGGCGCGTAGCGCCGGCTCGTTCCTGGCCGAGACCAGCCACGGCAACGCCGGCAGCTCGGGTACACAGGGCGCTGAGTCTTGCGCCGGCGCGGGGGCGAGCGGCGCCTCCTCGAGGATCAGGTGGGCGTTGGTGCCGCTGATCCCGAACGACGACACCCCCGCCCGGCGCGGGCGCTCACCGCGGGGCCATGCCTGTGCCCGCGTGAGCAGCTCGAGCGATCCCGCCGACCAGTCGACGTGAGGCGAGGGCTCGTCCACGTGCAGCGTCTGCGGCAGCAGCTCGTTGCGCAGCGCCATCACCATCTTGATCACACCGCCGACGCCGGCCGCGACGGAGGTGTGGCCGATGTTCGACTTGATCGACCCCACCGGCAACGGGCGGTCGGCAGGCCTCTGCCCGTAGGTGGCTAGCAGCGCGTGAGCCTCGATCGGGTCACCGAGCGTGGTGCCCGTGCCATGCGCCTCCACCGCGTCGATGTCGTCGCTCGCGAGGCCGGCGCCGGCGAGCGCCTGGCGGATGACCCGTTCCTGAGATGGGCCGTTGGGGGCCGTCAGGCCATTGCTCGCCCCATCTTGATTGACCGCGCTGCCCCGCACGAGCGCCAGCACCCGGTGCCCGTTGCGGTGCGCGGCGGACAGGCGCTCCAGCACCACCAGACCGACGCCCTCGCCGAAGCCCGCGCCGTCGGCGGCAGCGGCGAACGCCTTGCAGCGCCCGTCTGACGCGAGACCGCGCTGGCGGGCGAACTCGACGAACAGCAGCGGGCTCGACATCACCGTCACACCGCCTGCCAAAGCCAGCGAGCATTCCTCCTGGCGCAGCGCCGCACACGCGAGGTGCATCGCCACCAGCGAAGAGGAGCAGGCGGTGTCGATGGTCACGGCCGGGCCCTCCAGCCCGAGGGTATATGCCACGCGCCCCGATGCGACGCTGCTGGCGGTGCCACTCAAACGCAGCCCTTCGAGCTCGGCCGGAACTCGCAGCTCGTAGTCGCACGAGCCGGCGCCCGCAAACACCCCCGTCTGCGTGCCCCGCAGCGTCAGCGGGTCGATCCCGGCGTCCTCGAGCGCCTCCCACGCCGCTTCCAGCAGCAACCGCTGCTGGGGATCCATCGCCAGCGCCTCGTGCACGCCGATCCCGAAGAAGCCGGGGTCGAAGTCGCCAGCGTCGTAAATGAAGCCCCCTTCGCGCGTGTTCGTCGTGCCCGGGCTTTCGGGGTCGGGATCGTACAGGCGCTCGAGATCCCATCCACGGTCGGTGGGAAAGCCACCAATCGCGTCCCCACCCGCAGCCAGCAGCTCCCACAGTTCCCGGGGCGAGCCAACGCCACCTGCGAAGCGGCAGCTCATGCCGACGATCGCGATCGGCTCGCTCGCGCGGGCGTGTAGACGCTGGTTCTCTTGGCGCAGCTGTTCGCGCTCCTTCAGGGAGGCGCGCAGCGCCTCCACGACGCTTCGCTCGGAACGGGGATTTTCCCCGGAGGGGAGTGTCTCCCGGCTCCGGTCGGAACGAGGACTCTCGCCCGACGCGAGTATCTCCCGGCTCCGCTCAGAACGGGGATCCTCACCGGACGCGCGTGTCTCCCGGCTTCGGTCTGCTGCGCTCATGTCTCTCCTTCCGTCTCTTCGGCCGCGCCCTCGGCCCCGAGGGCCATGCGGACCAAGGTCTCGGCGTCCATCTCATCGATCGCGGTCTGGTTCTCCTTGGCGGGTGGGAGCTCTCCGAGCGCGCTGCTCGCGAGCTTCACCAGCTGCTCGTACAGGCCGGACTCGCGCAGGCGGACGATCGGGATCGATTCGAGCACCCGTCGGATGTCCGATTCAGCCCCGCCGGCGCCACCACCGGTGTCCTCGCCGGCGTCGGGGATCGCCTTGCGGATCAGGTAGTTGGCGACCGCCACCGAGTTCGGGTAGTCGAAGATCAGCGTCGACGGAAGCCGCAGCCCGGTCGCCTGGGCCAGCCGGTTGCGCAGCTCGACGGCCCCCAGCGAGTCGAACCCGAGGTCTTTGAACGCCCGCTGAGCGTCAATCGCGAGCGGCGACTCGTGACCGAGCACCGAGGCGGCTTGGGCGCACACCAACTGCCGTACGAGCGCCTCGCGCTCGGCCTCCGGCACGCCGGTCAATTCCCGCGCGAGCGAGCCCGCGGCGCGGCGCTCCCGGCGGGCCGGGTGGTGTACCAGCTCGCGCAGCAGCGCCGGCAGCGTGCCAGCGGCGGCGTGGGCGCGCAGCGCCGTCATGTCCAGCTGCGCCGGCAGCACGAGCGCATGCTTGGCGGCGCAGGCCACGTCGAACAGCTCGGGACCGTTCTCGAGCGGGAGCAGCCCCTGACGCGCCATTCGCGCCCGCCCGGCCTCGCCGAGGCCGCCCGTCATGGCGCTCTCCTGCTCCCACAGGCCCCACGCGAGCGACTGGCCGGAGAGCCCGCGTGCCCGGCGCGCCTGGGCCAACGCATCCAGGAACGCATTCGCCGCCGCATAGTTGCCCTGCCCCGCGCCACCGAACACACCGGCCGCCGATGAGAACAGCACGAACTCGGCGAGCTCCACCCCCTCGGTCAGCTCGTGCAGGTGCAACGCCCCGTCGACCTTCGGGCGCATCGCGCGCTCCACCTGCTCGGCGCTCAGGGACTCCAGCAGGCCGTCGTCGAGCGCGCCCGCCGCGTGGATCACCGAGGTGAGCGGATGCTCGGCGGGGATCGCGGCGAGCAGCGCGGCGACCTGGTCGCGATCGGCGACGTCGCACGCCACCACGCGCGGCTCGCAGCCCAGATGCGACAGCTCGGCCACCAGCTCGCTCGCGCCCTCCGCCTCGGCCCCACCGCGGCTGGCCAGCAGCAGGTGCCTGGCGCCGCGTGCAGCCGCCAGGTGACGCGCCATAAGACCTCCCAGGCGCCCGGTGCCGCCCGTGATCAGCACGGTGCCCTCCGGGTTGCGCGGCTGCGGGACCGTCAGCACGAGCTTGCCGATGTGCCGCGCCTCGCGCAGGAAGCGGAACGCCTCCTCGCCCTGGCGCACGTCCCAGGTCGTGACCGGGGAGTGGGCGAGGACGCCCCGCTCGAACAGGTCGAGCAGCTCCAGCAGCATCTCCTGGATCCGCGCCGGCCCGGCCTCGGAGAGATCGAATGCGCGGTAGCGCACACCGGCGTGCTCCGCGGCGACCCGCTCCGCGTCGCGGAGATCGGTCTTGCCCATCTCCACGAACCGGCCCCCGCGCGGCAGCAGCCGCAGCGAGGCGTCGGTGAACTCGCGCGCGAGCGAGTTCAGCACGACGTCCACGCCCCGGCCCTCGCTCGCGCGCAGGAACCGCTGCTCGAAATCGAGATCGCGCGAGGAGCCGACATGCTCGGCGTCCAGCCCGAGCTCGGCCAGCACCGCCAGCTTGGCGGGGCTGGCGGTCGCGAATACCTCCGCGCCGAGATGGCGCGCGAGCTGCAGCGCGGCCATGCCGACGCCGCCGGTCGCCGCGTGGATCAGCAGCGACTCGCCGCGCTCCAGCCCCGCGAGATCGACGAGCGCGTAGTAGGCCGTCAGGAACACGGTCGGCACCGCGGCCGCCTGCACGAACGACCAGTCCGGGGGCACCGCGACGACCAGCTCGCGCTCGGTCACCGCCACCGGCCCAAACGCATCCGGCATCAGGCCCATCACGCGCTCGCCCGGCGCGAGATCCTCCACGCCCTCGCCCACCTCCAGCACCACGCCGGCGCCCTCGCTGCCGATCGCCGCCGCGCCCGGGTAGAGCCCGAGCGCGATCAGCACGTCGCGGAAGTTCAGCCCGCCCGCGTGCACCGCGATCCGCACCTCGCCGGGAGCCAGCGGCTCGTGCGCGCGCGGGCTCGCGAGCAGCGCGAGATCGTCGAGCGTGCCCCGCCGCGCGGCCGCGAGATGCCAGCGATCCTCTCCCGCCGGGGGGAGCAGCGCCCTGGAGCCCGTGCGCCCTCCCTCCAGTGCCACCAGCCGCGGCGCGTAGGCCCGCTCGCCGCGCAGCGCCAGCTGCGGCTCTCCGGCAGCGAGCAGCGCCTGCCAAGCCACCTCGCCGCAGGCCGCGGCGTCGCTAGTGGGATCGCAGTCGACGATCAGGAAGCGGCCGGGGTGCTCGGATTGGGCGGTCCGCAGCAGTCCCCACAGCGGCGCCGTCGCGAGCTCCGGCGCCTGCGCCTCGTCGATCGCGACCGCGCCGCGCGTGAGCAGCACCAGCTGGGAGTCCGCCAGCTCGGGACGGGCGAGCCATGCCTGCAGCAGCGCGAGCGTCTGCTGCACGACGGCACGCGCCGCGAGGGCGAGCGGCTGCCCGGCGTCAGTCGCCGGCGCGGCAAGGAGGACGACCTCGGGCGCGGGCCCGCCGGCCTCGATCGCCTCGACCAGCGCCTCGAGGTTCGCGTGGCGCTCACCGTCGACGCCCGCCAACTCGAGCTCGCCGAGCAGCGCGACACGCCGCGGCTCGCCGGCCGCCGGGGAGATCGGCGCCTCGACCCATTCCAGCCGGTGCAGCGAGTCGTGGCCGCGGCGGTGCGCCGGCGCGAACAGGCCCGCCTCGATCGGGCGGACCGCGATCGAGCCCACCGACAGGGCCAGCTCCCCGACCTCGTCGAACGCGGCCAGGCTCAGCGTGTTGTTCTCGCCGCGTGTGAGGCGCACCCGCAGCGCCGAGAGCCCATCGCGCCAGAGGCGGACGCCACCGAGCGAGAACGGCAGCGCCTGGCCGTCCGGGCTCAACTCCGCCGCCCACTCCAGCAGGCCGGTGTGCAGTGCCGCGTCGAGCAGCGCGGGGTGGATCCCGAAGCGGGGGGCTTGCTCGGCGGCGCCTTCCTCGAGTGCGATTTCGGCGTAGATCTCATTGTCGGCGCGCCACGCCGCGCGGACGCCCTGGAATACGGGGCCGTAGCCGAAGCCGGCCTCGGACAGCCGGTCGTAGAGGAACTCGACGTCGAGATCCTCGGCGCCCGCGGGCGGCCATTGCGAGCCCAACAACTCTGCGCCGTCCGCACCCTGCCCCTCGCTCGCCGCGTCAGTGTCCTTGAGCGTGCCACTGGCGTGGCGGGTCCACCCGCCGGCCTCGCCATCCTCCACGATGGCCTCACCATTGTCCCCCGTGGCCTCGGCGCGAGACTGCGGCTGGGAGTAAACGCTCACCTCGCGGCGACCCTCGGCGTCGGGCTCCCCGACAGCGATCTGCAACTGCACCGCGCCTCCCGGAGCGAACACCAGCGGCGCTTCGAGCGTCAGCTCCTCCACACCCTCGCACCCGGCCT
>Ga0302308_10003083_pt1 | contig 13306 bp, 11 predicted proteins | sample III_Palsa_E3_3_FD_200531 | JGI IMG/M metagenome (GOLD analysis project Ga0302308, IMG submission 200531) | Peat permafrost microbial communities from Stordalen Mire near Abisko, Sweden - III_Palsa_E3_3 | ecosystem: Environmental > Terrestrial > Soil > Palsa > Peat permafrost | place: Sweden... | reverse complement strand
GATCGCGGTGAAGACGCCGGTGTAGGTCGCAGGGTTCGAGCGCGGCGTGCGGCCGATCGGCGACTGGTCAATCTGGATCACCTTGTCTAATTGTTCAGCGCCGTGAATGGCCTTGTGAGCGCCGGGCTCTTCGCGTGAACCGTATAGCTCCTTGGCCAGCGAGCGGTACAAGATGTCGTTGACCAGCGTGCTCTTACCGGAGCCGCTGACGCCAGAGACGACGGTCATGACGCCGAGCGGGAAGTGCGCGGTAACATGTTGCAAATTGTGCGAGGTCGCGTCCTGCACTGAAAGCCAGCGGTCAGAAAGGGGTCGCGGGGCCTGGTCCATATTGGGTCGCGTGACAATGTCGATATGCCCGGCAAGATACTGGCCGGTCACCGAGTTCGGATTCGCCATGATCTCGGCGGGTGTGCCCGAGGCCATGATGTGGCCACCGTTCTTCCCCGCACCCGGGCCGAGGTCGAGCACGTAGTCGGCCTTGCGAATGGTGTCCTCATCGTGCTCGACCACCAGAACCGTGTTGCCCAGGTCGCGCAGATTTTCGAGCGCGGCGATCAGCCGCTGGTTGTCGCGCTGATGCAGGCCGATGGAGGGCTCGTCGAGTACATAGAGAACGCCCCTCAATCGGCTTCCGATTTGAGTGGCTAGTCGAATGCGCTGGCCTTCGCCGCCGGAGAGCGTGGCCGCGCTGCGGTCGAGCGAGATATAACCCAGGCCCACGGCGTTGAGGAATTCGAGGCGTTCGATGATCTCGCGCTGCAGCCGGTCGGCGATCAGCCGTTCCCGCCCGCTGAAGGCCATGGATTGTGCCGCCAGTAGCGCGCGCTCGAGCGACAGTGCCGTGAAGTCGGCGATGGACGCGTCGCGTTTCGCGTCCGCCGCTTCGATGGGCTCGGTTTCGTCGCGCGTGCTGGGCGGATGCATGGCAGCATCCGCCAACGGAAGCGTGACGGCGAGCGACTCTGGCCGCAGCCTGCGACCGTGGCACCGAGGACATTCGGTCGCGGACATGTATTGCATCATGTACTCGCGATAGCCCTCGGACTTAGTGTCCTCGAGCGTATCGCGAAGCCAGTTGAGGATGCCGTGGAATCCTGTGCGGCCGACCTCGTTACGCGGAGGACCATAGAGCAGCAACTGCTGCTGGTCCCTGGTCAGCGCAGAGAACGACTGCTTGAGGTTGATCTTGTATTTTTCGGCCGCTAACTTGATCAATCGCAGCAGATATTGCGACGAGGATCCCGGCCCCATCGCTCCGTCCAGCAGCGGCTTGGACCAGTCGGAGATCGTCTTTGCCGGATCGAAATCGTAGATCGACCCCAGCCCGTGGCACTCCGGGCACGCTCCATAGGTTGAGTTGAAGCTGAAGCTGCGCGGCTCAAGTTTGGCCACGTTGATGCCGCACTCCGGGCAGGCCATGGAGGAGCTGAACAGGCTTTCGCTCATTTTGCCGTTGGGCGCCTGCAGCCCTATGAGGACTAGTCCGTTGGCCAGTTGCAGCGCGCTCGCAACCGCGGCCGAAAGTCGGCGCGTATCGTATCCGGCGGTGGCTGGCGCTCCGTCCGCGACTGGCTCTGTTGGATATGGCTTCAGGATGATGCGATCGACGATGGCTTCCAGGGTGTGGTTCTTGCGCTTCTCCAGGCGCATCCCCTCTTCCACTTCGGTGATCTCCCCGTCGATGCGAATGCGATAGCCCTTCTTGTCGAGCGCCTCAATCTCTTCGCGGAACTCGCCCTTGCGGCCGCGCACGATAGGGGCCATCACCGTGACGCGTTCGCCCGGCGAGTCAGCGCGACTGCGCTCGACGATCTGGGCAACAATCTGCTCGGCAGACTGCCGCGAGATGGGCCGATGGCAGTTGGGGCAATGCGGCTGGCCAACCGACGCGTAGAGCAGCCGGAGGTAGTCGTAGATTTCGGTGATGGTGCCAACAGTGGAACGAGGAGAGCGAGACGTTGTCTTCTGCTCGATTGAGATCGCCGGCGACAGGCCATCAATTGAGTCGACGTCGGGCCGCTCCATCTGGTCGAGAAACTGGCGCGCGTAGGCGGAGAGGGTTTCGACGTAGCGCCGCTGCCCTTCGGCGTAGATCGTGTCGAACGCAAGCGAGCTCTTGCCTGACCCGGAAAGTCCGGTGACGACGGTCAGCGTATTGCGCGGAATCGACACAGAAACGTTCTGCAGGTTGTGCTGACGAGCCCCGCGAACGTCGATGTGCGTGAGGTTCTTGGACGGATTTTGGGTCGAAGAGGCCAAGTCTCTAGTCTACTAGGTTCCGCTTCCGGGACCGATATAGGCCCAGTCGACCTCCGGGCCATCCGGGCAGCCTCCGCCCCGAACGCCTGTTCGGTCATTTGACCCAGTGTCATGAGAGCTTCGGGGAGGTATACATCCCAAAGTGCTACCCGAAACCAGGCTAAAGCAGTCGATTTGTAACCCGAAACCGGGCTAAAGTCGCACAAGAATTCACCCAAAACGCGGTCAAATGCACGAAATCACAGCGAGATCGGAACAAGAGGAATATCGTTAGGTAATAACGGGCCTCAGATTTCTAGTGGAAGTTTCGACGGAAAAGTCCAAAATATCTTTGGCCTACGAATCGAACTTGATTCTCTCTGCTCGCATCGAAGTAGAGCAGCCGCTGGTGCCCAAGGAGACGTTGACGCATGAATTCGTCGATATTGCTGGTGGGAGCCGTATTTGCGGCCCTGGCGTTCGGAGTGCTACTCGCTTATGTCATTTGTCAGGTCATGTTTCGCGTCTTCCGCATGCATGCCGAATCGACCGCGCGACGCGGCCAGACCGCCAGCGCAAGCATAAGCGCCGGCAGCTAAATAAGCTGAATATCCCTGAATTACTGAGGATTTGAGCTTGCGGGGGGTGGCGGCGGCGCAGTCTGTGGCCGTGCGGATTTGAGCTTTTTCTGCTGTTCCAACTGTTCCTGCTGAATCGTCTGATCAAGCGCTTTCTTCTTCTGATCCTGCTGCGCTTGCATCTGCTGAAGTTCCTGCATCACCATCTCAGGCGTCAAGACCTTGGAGGGATTGCCTCCCGGAGGGGGCACGGACGCTGCCGATGCGCTGGTTGGGACGGCTGGCGTTGGGGGCGGCGGGTTCGTGACCGGAGGCCGCACTGTGACTGGGGCAACAGGGTTTACGCGGTCGCTGCTATCGTCATACATCGCGTAGGCCCGGGAGTTCGGTCCTGGCGGCTCGGGTCCACCAGCACGAGGGGTCAGCACTAGCGTTGGCGGAGTGCCCGGATTGCCACCAAGCAAGAGGATGTTTGCCCCGGTTCCATCGAGCAGCGTTGCCAAGATCGTCGATAAAGGGGCGGGGCCGTAGTTTCCAAAGACCCGCTGCTCCTCGACGCCCCCAGTGATTTTCATGCCCGTGATGTGGGAGATCGACCGCAGAATCTGATTCAGGCTGGAGTCATCCGCTCGGATCTGCAGGAGGCCGTGGGTGAGGATCACCTCCGCGTGCTGTGGCGGGTCGGGTGCGGGCGTCGCAGGCTGCGGCGCGCCTGGAGCCACTTGGCCGGGCAGAGCCGTGGGCGGCGTGGCAGGCAGGTTTTGGCCGCGGATGGCGGTGGCGACGGCGAATACAGCGAGGAGCACTCCAGCAGAGCGGGAAATTCTTCGCAGATGGTGAGTTGGGTGCATCTTCTGCTTCGGACGTGCGTGCTGGCAAGAGGGTAGCTTCACAGCTTCAGAATACCGTCAAAGTCCCATCACGTGACCTTTTTGGCAATCGTAAAGCGGTGGAACGAGTTGTTCGCTGGACTCTCAACTCCGGCCTCCGTATGCTGGGCAAGGCAAGATGCACGTGTCGAGGAGCCTGGAGTGAGAGACAAGCGGAATGGACTCAATCGCCAAGCGATTCGAGCGGGGGTCGTTCTTGGGGGGCTTCTGGCGCTTTCGCCTACTTTGTTATTTGCTCAGACGTGCACTACCCAAGCGAAGATGACTTCTGATATTCGCGACGGACTCAGCCAGGCCGCGCTTACTCTGGCGCAGGCCGTCCAGGTAGCCGATGTCACCAAAATGCAGGGAATGACCATCGCGGAGTTTTCGAGCGCCTCAGCGTTCGCGCCTACCGAGAGCCTGATGCGGGCGACTGCTTCGCGTATGGGCAACGGCGAACTTCGCGTGGTGCAGATTTACGAACTGGATGCGAGCCCGCGGGCAGCCGATGACACCTCCGATGCAGACTTCAACTGCGCGCTCGCGGGTACTACTTCCGAAACTGACTTCGCCATCTCGGGCCTTCCTCGAGGGCTATATGGATTCGCCATGGTTGAAACGACTGGAGACCATCCGTGGCTGCTTTCGTTCTTACTGCGCCAGGACGGCGGAGTGTGGAAGCTGGCTGGTTTCTATCCACGCGCAATGACCGCGGCTGGTCACGATGGAGACTGGTATTGGAAAAGCGCGCGGACGTATGCCAAAGCCGATGAGCTGTGGCTCGCGTGGATCTTCTATGGAGAAGCTGCTGAGCTAGTGCGTCCTGCCAACTTCGTTACAAGTACGAACCTGGACCGTTTGTTTTCCGAGCGGCGAACGGCGGCGCCGCCCGAGCTGGCCGGTGGTATCGGTCCGAATCATCCGCTCGTGATGAAGGCGAGTGATGATAAGGGCGGGACGATCGAATATCGGTTCACTAGTATTTCTGCGCAGGCATCCGAGGACGGCAAGGAATTAAATCTGATTCTTCATATTCCAGTGGATGGGGTGAGTGATCCGGCTGTAGCGATCGCCCATAGTAAAGCGGCGGCGAAGGCGTTCCTGGATGCGCACATGGAGCTGCGCCAGGCCTTCAGCGGAGTCTGGATTTTTGCGGATTCGGAAGGACATGAGCCATTGGTGACTGAGGAGACAATCTCGAATATCCCCTAGTATGGTTGATGTTTCTCATTTGTGAGTCGATCGAACTTACCTGTGAGGATGGAATTTCCCGGCGTCGATTGGCAAGAGTAGGGCATCTCGTACTGCACATGCTCCAGCGAGCATGTGATTGAACGAGGAAGAGACTTTCGGAGAAGAGTTCATGACAAGCTTTCAGAAGTCCCTGGCACAGGCCATCCGTGACCGGCGCTCGACGCCTAGTTTCGACGGAGAGCCCATCCCGCCAAGAGATCTGTGGCAGATTCTCGATGCCGGCTTGCATGCTCCGAGTGGCTACAATATGCAGCCGTGGCGCTTCATTGTGGTGCAAGACCCGGACCAGCGGAGGCGGCTGCGGGCAGTCAGTTACAACCAAGCGAAAGTTGAGGAAGCTTCGGCGGTCATCGTTGCGTGCGGCGACCGCGACGGATGGCGACGGGACCTGGAAAAGATGTTGCGCATGGGCCGTGCGGGTGGTATGCCCGAGAGTTACGCGGCCCAGGCTGCGGCGAATGTTCCTGAGTATCTTTCGGAGTTTTCCCGGGACGAGATGGCGGGCTGGCTCAACAAGCAAGTCTCCGTCGCATTGACGACGATGATGTGGATGGCAGAAGTGCTGGGGTATGACACAGCCATGCTGGAAGGTTTTGAGCAGCGTGGCGTTTGCGAGACGCTACGCCTGCCGATGAGCTACTGGGTCGTTTCGATGCTTGCCGTTGGGCGCCTAAAGGGTATGGACAAGTTCGACAGTGGCCGCTTCGATCCATCGCACACGGTCTTCAGCGAAGAGTACGGAAAACCATTGAAATAGGCCGATGGGATCGTCACGCGAATATCCGAAGTTTCCTATTCCAGGGGTGGGAGCCGTGGTTCTGCGTGAAGTTGAGGAGCGGACCGAGATTCTGCTGATTCGCCGCGAATCGGAACCCATGGCGGGAGGCTGGAGCTTGCCTGGGGGCGCGATTGAGCTTGGCGAGAGCGTTCGCGAGGCTTGTGTTCGCGAGACGCTGGAAGAAACCGGGCTGACTGTCCAACCTTTAGCCGATGTAGAAATCATTGACATCATCTACCGTGACGCCGTGGGTCGCGTCCAGTATCACTACGTTGTCGTTGATATCCTGTGCCGCGTGCGGAGGACAATTGCTTTCGGGCACGGACGCGAGTGAGGTGGCGTGGGCCGATGTGAGGCGTGTGCTGGAGTTTGGGGACTTCGCTTTGACAGCGCGCGCCTGTACAGTGATACGTAAGGCTTTGATGATGAATGAGGACTTGAAATGAAGACGCTGGGGCGGGTGTTGCTGCTTGTTGTGGTTGTCGGCGTGGCCTTCGGTGTCCTGTTTTACGAGCGTCCGCTGTGGGTAGCGCAGCAGGAAACACACTTTGGTCTCTTTTTGCATCGCGTCCAGAGCAACTACGTGATGATGCCTGAGGGACGTGTGCACTACTACGAGGCCGAATCTCGCATTCCTGGCGGCGGTATCCCTGTAGTTCTGGTACATGGCCTGGCTGACCGGGATGAGAGCTGGGCACCGATGCTGGAGCGTCTGAAACGATCGGGATTCCACGTTTATGCACCTGACCTGCTGGGATATGGCCGGTCTCCCAAGCCCACCGATAGTGATTATTCGATCTCGACGCAGGAACAGTTCGTTGCAGACTTTATTCAGGCAATTGGACTCCAGAAGCCGAATGTAGGCGGATGGTCGATGGGCGGATGGATCGTTTTGAAGCTTGCGCTCGACCATCCCGATATGGTCAATCGAGTGGTGATCTACGACAGCGCCGGGATTCATCACCAGGTGGGCGGCGGGCCGCAGATCTTTCACCCTACCAACGAGGCGGAGTTGCAGCACCTGGCTGACTTGCTGGAACCGAATCAAAAGCCGCTGCCCAGCTTTGTTCGCAGGGACGCGCTGCGCCATATCTCCGAAGGTCAATGGGTGGTTGATCGCAGCATGGATTCGATGCAGGGCGGCAAGGATCTTCTGGACGCGCGGCTCGGAATCCTGACGAAGCCATTGCTGATCGTGTGGGGAAGCGACGATCAGCTATTGCCCCTTTCGGTGGGAGAGCGGATGCACGGACTTGATTCGCAGTCGGAGCTGGATATCCTGCAAGGGTGTGGGCACCTGGCACCGAAGACGTGTCCAGACCGGGCGGCCGCAGTGACCGTAGATTTTCTCAAGGAAAATCCGCCTCCGGCGGGGGGCACGTACACGCTCAGTCGATCGCGTTAGATCAAATCGTCTGAAGGCTGGTCTGCTCCCCAGACATACGCGTCTGGCTGGGGTAAACCAATATGCTGTAACACGCGGTGGGCATAGTTGTGCGCGATATCGTCGACCGTCTGCGGGTGATTGTAGAAGGTCGGGATAACGGGAAAAATGGTTGCGCCCGCTTCGGTGGCGGCGGCCATGTTTCGGATTTGAATCAGGTTCAGCGGTGTCTCGCGCACGCAAAGAACAAGGCGGCGGCGTTCCTTCAGGCACACGTCTGCAGCGCGTTCGATCAGGTTTCCGGCCATTCCATGCGCGATTCCGGCAAGGGTTCCCATCGAACAGGGCAGAACGACCATGGCGTCGACGGGACACGAACCTGAGGCGATAGGGGCTCCGATATCCTCATGCGCCAGCAGCGTGGTTTTTTCGGATGGTCGTCCGAGAAGTTTCTCCAGGACCGAGTTTCGCGCGCTGATGCCACTCTCTTCTGCCAGAACTCGAAGTGCACTTGGGGAGACGATCAGATGGACGCGGCGCACGCGAGGGTCGCGATCGAGGGCTCGTAGGACTTCGACAGCAAAGATGGAGCCGCTGGCGCCGGTGATGGCGAGAACGAGGGTTTTGCTTGCTGGGACTGCGGGAGTTTCGGCCCAGTCCGGCGCGCTGCGCGTGATGGTCGCAAAGGCCATATACAACGATTATCTCGCAAATTGCTGAAGCATATATGGAGTCTTCACAGGACATTTGCCGGTGGAAATGGCCGGATAAGATTGTTGCAGGCCTTTATTTCACCGGAGCCAACGCGAATGCCACGAGAGTCGGTCCAAAGAGGCAAGACTCTTTCTCGGAATCTTCGATGAGCGCCTGCTCCTGCAAGCGCCAGGCTTGATCCATTTCGCAGCGCGCGACCTCCTCGGCGGACGCATCGACGAAGCAAAGTTCGCACACGGTGAGTTGGTCGTCTGCATCGCGGACAGGAGGTCCGAAGGTTCGGCACTGTACGGGTCGGAATGCGTAGAGATCGCATGTTCCGCTGTCGGGATCGAGCACGGGGCAGGGCTCGTCGTTGGCAAACTCGGTGAAGGCTTTCTCGTGGTGCGGTTCGGTGAAGAGCAGGCCGGTCACAGGATCGCCGGGGAATTCTTCGAGCAGACGCGTTCGCGATTGTGCTGCACGAGAGCGGATTCGCTCCGCAACGTCTGCAGGGGCCATTGCCAGGCCTTCGCGCAATTGTTCCGCGTCGAACTGCGAGATTGCGAAAACGCCTACGCAGCATTGGTGGCAGCCGGGGCGGCAGGCTAGCCGATCGCCGGAGCGCTCGGTGGTCGAAGCGAGTGCGGCATCGAGGATGGAGACTAAGGGGGCCATGGCGGATCAAGCGAAGGCTGCGAGGGTAGGCGGAACAATCAACCCTCCGCCAAGACTCGGGCAAATACCTCGTCGATGTTCGTGAGTTGTCGCCGGACGTCGAAGGCTGCCGCGATCTTTTCCGGCGACATGCGCTGATTGATCTCGGGATCAGCCTCGATGAGTGCTCGGAAGTTGAGATCGTTTGTCCAGGCGTTCATTGCATGTCCCTGCACCAGCCGGTACGCGTCTTCTCGACTCATACCGGCGGCGGCGAGATCGATGAGCAACTGCCCACTGAACACGAGACCATTGGTCGACTCGAGGTTTTTCAGCATTCGTGCGGGATACACGAGCAGGCGTTCGATTAATGTGGCTGCTCGGTCCAGCAGATAGTCCGCCAGGATGGTTGTATCGGGGAGGATGACGCGTTCGGCGGAAGAGTGGGAGATATCTCGCTCGTGCCAAAGCGCGACATTCTCGAGAGCGACCTGCGCGTTACCACGGATCACGCGGGCGAGTCCGCAGATGTTTTCGGAGGTAATCGGATTTCGCTTGTGCGGCATGGCGCTTGAGCCTTTTTGGCCGGCAGAGAAAAACTCCTCGGCTTCGCGGACTTCGGTCCGCTGCAGATGGCGGATTTCGAGGGCGATTTTATCCAGCGTCGAGGCAAGCACAGCCAGGGTGGTGATGTAGGCAGCATGGCGGTCTCGCTGGAGTACCTGCGTGGAGATCAGGGCGGGCTGCAATCCAAGTTCGGCAAGGATTGCGGCCTCGTGCGCGGGTTTCAGCTTTCCGAAGGCACCGACTGCGCCGGAGATTTTACCCACCCGCAGGTCGTCGGCTGCCGCGTCGAAGCGCTTTAGATTGCGGCCCATCTCTGCATACCAGAGGAGCAACTTCATTCCGAAGGTGGTCGGTTCGGCATGGACGCCATGGGTGCGGCCGATGATCGGAGTGTGCTGAAATTCCACAGCCCTCTTGCGCAGAACGTCACGAAAACGGACAATACCCTCACGAATCAATGCAGATGCTTGAACCAGGGCTAAACCCTGCGCCGTGTCGACGACATCGGTTGAGGTTAGGCCGTAGTGCAACCAGCGGGAGTCTTCGCCAACCGACTCGGCGACGGCCGTCGTAAATGCGAGGACGTCATGGCGCGTTTCTGCTTCGATCTCGTGGATGCGTTCGATTGTGAAGGAGGCGCGTTGTTGCAGTGATTCAACAGCCGAGGGAGGAACAATTCCAGCGCGGGCCAGAGCCGTAGTTGCCGCAATCTCCACCCGGAGCCAGTTTTCATACTTACGTTGTTCGGACCAGATGGCAGCCATCTCTGGCCGGGTATAACGGGCAATCATATGCGAGCTCCGGAAAGGCTGTTAGAACAGTGCCGGTCAAAAAGCTGTTACAACGTTGGCGGTCAATCTTGAGAAAAATACGAATCGAGTGACTAGGGTTAGTGTAACCAGTTGCCTTGCAGCTTGAGTCTGTTTAGAACTATCGTTTTGCGATACAATGGGGAGAGTACCTTATGCCAGATTCAGTCGAAGTACGGGAGTCGCAGTCCAAGCTAAAGAGCCTGGCGGAGTTTCGATTTCAGATGCGCAAGTTCCTCAGTTTTAGCGAGAGCGCGTCAGAAAGGTGCGGAATCCCTGCGCAGCAATATCAGCTGATGCAGGTGATCGCCGCGATTCCAGAGGGGCAGCAGGCATCGATCACGTACCTAGCGGAACGGATGATCCTGCGGCATAACAGCACGGTGGAGTTGGTGGATCGTGCTGAGCGCGCGGGGCTGGTTCGCCGGGAAAGCGATCCGAAGGATATGCGGCGGTCTCTGGTGCTGCTGACGCCGCACGGGAACGACATTTTGGACCGCCTTGTGGCCGAGCATCTGAATGAACTCTCGCCGCTCTGCGAGCATCTTATCCACGCGTTGCGTGACTTGCAGGGCGCTGTGGAACACTCGACCCCCTAGGAGCAATGTTGAAGACTTCGGACCCTGCTGGTACGCTGCGAGATTATTCCGCGAACAGTCGGATTTTGTACACCAGTTCGCTGGCGGCGGGCCTGGGCGCAGTGAGTGCGGTTCTCGCCTGGATGTTGTTGGAGATGATTTCGCTTTGTACGAATCTCTTCTACTTCCAGCGGTGGAGCTTTATTGAAAGAGATCCCTGGCAAGCGGGAAGGCACTGGTGGCTGATCCTGATGCCGGTTTTGGGCGGCCTGATTGTTGGCTTGATTGCCCGATATCTTTCTCCGCGCGTACGTGGACACGGTATGCCAGAAGCCGTTGAGACGATCGTATTCAACGGAGGGAGAGTACAGCCCCGAGTAGCCATTTTGAAGCCTGTGGCTACCGCGATTTCCATTGGTTCCGGTGGTCCGTTTGGGGCGGAAGGACCGGTGATTATTACCGGCGGAGCCGTAGGCAGTGTGCTCGGCCAACTGTTGCCGATGACCGGCTCCGAACGAACTGTGCTCATGGTTGCGGGCGCGTCGGCCGGCATGGCTGCGACGTTCAATTGTCCTATGTCTGCCACGTTGCTGGCGGTCGAGATTCTGCTCTTTGAGTGGAAGCCACGCTCGCTGGTTCCGGTCGCGATTGCGTGCGTTACGGCTGGGGCCGTCCGGCGGCTGTTGCTCGGCCCGCAGAGCCTGCTCCAGATGGTTCCGACAGGCGCGCCTATCTATCATTCGGCGATGCTGGGTGCGCTAATTCTGGGGATTATCGCGGCGTTCGTCGCGGCGGGTCTAAGCAAGGCTGTGCACTTCTTCGAGACGATGTTTGAACACCTGCCGATCCATTGGATGTGGTGGCCTGCGATTGGGGGTGTGGTTGTCGGGCTGTGCGGTTATATCTTTCCCGAATCCTTGGGCGTGGGTTATAGCGTTATCCAACATCTCATCTCAGGTGATTCGACCTGGAAGCTGTTGGCAGGGATACTCATTATCAAAAGCTTGAGCTGGTCGTTCTCGCTAGGTTCGAACACCGCAGGAGGAATTCTGGCACCGTTGCTGATGATCGGAGGAGCTCTGGGCGCCGCGCTTGGACATCTCATGCCAATCATGACGACTGGAGCCTGGGTCTTGGTCGGCATGTGTGCCGTGCTGTCAGCGGCGATTGGGGCACCACTGACCTCGGCAATGCTGGCCCTGGAGCTTACGCATAATGGCGGCCTGATGCTGCCGGTGCTGTTGTCCTGCGTGGCTGCGTACGCTGTGAGCGTGCTTGTAATGCCGCGCTCTATGCTCACGGAGAATCTCAGTCGCCGAGGACTTCATCTCAGCCGCGAGTTTGGCGCAGATCCGCTCGAGGCGATCCTCGTATCTCAAGCCATGCATACGAGCGTGTTCGCGCTTCCTGAAGACGCAACCCGTAAGGATGCGGCAGATTGGCTGCGCAAGATGGATGAACGCGGGGGCGAGGCATGGTCACACTGGCAGCGGCTCTTTCCTCTGGTGGACACTGAGGGCCGCATGACTGGGACACTGACGCGCGCGCAGTTGATCGCGGCCGCGCGCAAGGAAGATCTGTCGGTGCCCTTGGCAGTGGATGCAAATCGCAATCCAAAGACGGTCTCGCCGGTCACAACGCTGCGCGCGTGCGCTATGTCGATGGCGGAGTCGAAACTGACGTCGTACCCGGTCGTCAGCGCGGATGGCAAACTGCTTGGCGTATTGACGATTACGGATCTACTGAAAGGGCGCAGCGAGGAAGCGCATCGCGAGAGTGATCGCGAACGGGTTCTTCGATTGAGGTGGCCCTTCAGTCCCTCCAATTACGCAAAGAGCTCAGTCATCCACACTGAACCGGTGACCCACAAGCCTTCGCCAGAGGAGCTGGACGAGTCCGGTTAGCTCCTCGTGACTGAAGCGTTCATCAGGCTCAAGCTACCCCTAACAATTCAGCCATCTCGTCGTGAAGAAACCCTTGGCCCGGTTTGTAAGGCTGGATCCACTTTCCATTGAGGACAAACTGCGGGATCGCGCGTTTACCCGTGTTGGCAATGACCTGCTCTGCGGCGCCGGGCGTCTTTTCGATATTGATTTCCGTGTAGGGAATTGCGTGCTGGTTGAGAAAACGCTTCGCCTCGCGGCAATCGCGACACCAGTCGGCGGAATAGACAATAAGCTCCATGTCCTTATTGTCGCTGATTCGTGGCTTCTGGGGAAGCGTATGGGGAAGAGTATACTGAGGACGTTCGGGCCTCATCCGCGTCAGCAAAGCGGAGCGGCACTGGAGAGAACCATGAGCCTTACGCAGCTCCGTGAAAACGGAGCAACTATGCCCGTCCGTCCTGTGACGGCGCAAACCCTCCTTGAAATGAAACGCGCTGGCCTTGCGATCACGGCATTGACAGCCTATGACTACCCCACAGCGCGCCTGGTTGACCAGGCTGGCATTGATCTCATTCTGGTCGGCGATTCAGTCGGGATGACTGTGCTCGGTTACGAGAGCACGTTGCCGGTCACCATGGAGGAGATGCTGCACCACACTCGTGCGGTAGCGCGTGGCGTGAAGCGAGCGTTCCTGGTGGCGGACATGCCGTTCGGGTCCTATCAGGCGTCTTCGGATGAGGCAATTCGAAACGCCACGCGGTTCATTAAGGAATCGGGCGCGCATGCGGTGAAGATCGAAGGCGGCGAGCGTCGCGCGGACCTCGTTCGAAGGATGAAGGATGCGGAGATTTCTGTCGTTGCTCATATTGGGCTGACCCCGCAGTCGATCCACCGCATGTCCGGTTACCACGTTCAAGGTCGCTCCATTGAGGCGATCAAGAGCTTATACGCCGACGCGGCCGCGTTGCAGGAGGCTGGCGCGGTTGCAATCGTTCTCGAGGGAATTCCG
>Ga0302308_10003082_pt1 | contig 13314 bp, 12 predicted proteins | sample III_Palsa_E3_3_FD_200531 | JGI IMG/M metagenome (GOLD analysis project Ga0302308, IMG submission 200531) | Peat permafrost microbial communities from Stordalen Mire near Abisko, Sweden - III_Palsa_E3_3 | ecosystem: Environmental > Terrestrial > Soil > Palsa > Peat permafrost | place: Sweden... | reverse complement strand
CTCATGCGACGCCGCAGTTCTCATATCCACGGTTCTTATATCTCTTGATTTCAGCGGTCCCGGACATGTCGAGCAGAGCGCACGAGTCTATGGGTCGCCGGTCTTACCCGCCGGTGGCCAAAGCGATAGCCTGAAGTGTCTGCTCACCAGTGTGTGAAGCGAAAGGAGCTTGGGATGAATGATGGTTATGACCAGCCTGGGGGCGACGTGCCGCTGCCCCCTCCTTCGAGTCCCGGCTATCCGCCGCCGCCACCATCCAGCGGTGGTACGGCCTCATATGGCACGGGCCCTGGTGATCAGCCACCTCCCGGTGGAACGCCGCCGCCACCTCCCCCCGATGGTGGCAGTGGCAGCGGCTGGGTGATCGCTCTTGGTGCAGCGCTGGTGATCCTGCTGATCGTCGTGGTCATCCTGCTGGTGTCCAACAACGGTTCGAAAAGTACGCCATCGGTCACCAACCAGTCGGTCAGCATCGCTCACACGACGACCGCCAATCCGACGACGATCACCCAGAAGACGGTCGTCACGGAACCGACCAAGACGGTCACTACGCCCGTCCAGACGGTCACAACCCCCTCGACGCCGACGGCGACCACCGGGGCGCCGACGACTTCGCCGGCCGGCAAACCCGCGACGACCGCCACCGGTCAGACACCGGCCCCCGCGAACCCGAGTCCATAGCCGATAACAGGCGAGTCAAGGCCCAATGAGCTTGAACCCGCACGCCGCGAGCCGATAAATCACGGCTCGACGATGTTGAACCAAAGATCGAACTCGTCGAGCAGGTCGAGCAGGGTGTCCAGCGGCGCGATCTCCGGCTCAACGGCGATCTCCCCGTTCTTCGCCTCGTCGTCGAGCGTGCTCTGGCCGAGGATGAAGCGGTTGAGGGCCGCTCGCGTGAGCGTGATCGTCGCATCGGCGGAGTCGTCGGTGCGCCCGATCACGTGGCTGAGCGCTCCGTTGGAGAGGTGCAGCAGGACCTGCTCGCCGGTGTCGGTGAACACCCAGTTCAGGGTCACGTCGGTGCCGTCGGCCTTCGCCCCGTTCAGTCGCACCCCGAGATAGTTGAAGAACAGGTCGAGGCTCATCGCCCTGATGCTGTCCTCCGACGCCGACGACGGGAGCTTGACGTTTGGCGTGCCGTGGCGCAGCTCCTGGGCGCCCGTCAGGTACAGGTTGCGCCAGGTGCCGGCCTCGGACTGGTAGCCGAGCTGCTCCAGGGTGTTCGCCTGCAGCTCGCGCGCCGCGGTGTTGGACGGTTCCGCGAAGACGATGTGGTTGACGACCTCCGCGACCCAGCGGTACTCGCCCTTGTCGTAGGCCGCTCGCGCCTTCTCGAGCACGGCGTCCGAGCCACCCATGAACTCCAGGTACTTCTTCGCACTGTCTTCGGGCGGCAGTGGGTACAGCGTGGCGGGGTTGCCGTCGAACCAGCCCAGGTACTTGACGTAGGTGGCCTTGACGTTGTGGTTGAGCGTGCCGTAGTAGCCGCGCAGCGCCCAGTGGCGGTCGAGCACATCGGGCAGCTTCACCTGCTCGGCGATCTCGACCGGGCCGAAGCCGTGGTTGGCCAGGCGCAGGGTCTCGTCGTTGATGAAGCCGTACGCGTCGCGGCCCTTGCTCAAGAGATCGACCGCACGGTCGGATCCCCAGACCGGCCAGTGATGCATGCCGTAGAGCACCTCGGTCTTGTGCCCCCAGCGCTCGATCGTCTCGCCGAGGTACTGCGACCAGGCGTGCGGGTCGCGGATCTGCGCGCCGCGCAGGGTGTAGGTGTTGTGCAGCGTGTGGCAGCAGTTCTCCGCCGCCGTCAAGGCGCCGAGCTCCTCAATGAACCAGTGCATCTCCGACGGCGCCTCGGTATCGGGCGCGAGCATGAATTCGAAGCTCAGCCCGTCGATCTCCAGCTTCTGCCCTGTTTCGGTGATGGTCTCCGTCGGCGCGATCAAGGTGATCGTGCCGAGTGAGATCGCGGTGCCGAGGCCGAGGCCGACGTTGCCCTTCTCGTCGAACGGGATCAGCGAGCCATATTGGTAGAGCGCGCGGCGGGTCATCACGTTGCCGGCCATGATGTTCTCCGAGACCGCCGCCTCGAGGAAGCCCTCCGGTGCGATCACGCGGACCTTGCCGGCCGCGACGTCCTCCTCGGAGATCACGCCCTTGACGCCGCCGTAGTGGTCGACGTGGCTGTGCGAAAAGACGACCGCAACGACGGGCTTGCGCGGGCGGTGCTCGAAGTACAGCTCCAGCGCCGCCGACGAGCACTCGGTTGAGATCAGCGGGTCGAACAGGATCAGCCCGGTGTCGCCCTCGACGATCGTGAGGTTTGAGATGTCGTGGTTGCGCACCTGGTAGAGGCGATCGACGACCTTGAACAGGCCGCCGTGCGCGCACAGCTGCGACTGCCGCCACAGGCTCGGGTTGACCGTCGGCGGGCACGGCTGCTCGTCGCCGACGAAGGCGAATTTGTTCGGATCCCACGTCACGCGTCCGTCCGGGGCATGCACGACCGATCCGTTGATGTCGGCGATGTGCCCGCGCGCTGCGTCCTCGAAGTCCTGGCGGTCCTCGAATGGCAGCAGGCTGAGTAGCTCGTCGTTGACGGCCTTCGTGAACTCGGTGGCGTCCTGTCTATCGCTCATCCCTGCTCTCCTCAGTTGTGAGATTTTGAAAACTCAGGCCAAAATGCCAGACACTTCGATATCCCTATCCCGACAGCCCGCTGATCGCGTCGCCGATCAACTTCGCCCCGATGATCAGGCAGAGGACGGCCATGATTGTTGCGTTCTCGCGTGCCATCCAGTCGCGCATGTCCTCGAGGATCGCCGTCGCGCGTGAGCGCATCAGGAAGTAGATCCCTACCGGGACCCCGGGCCCGAGCGTGCCGAGCAGCACGAATACCGCGAGCGCTACGGCCTGGTCGCCGGTGCTGGCACCGGTCTGCGCGATCGCGGCGCCGGCGCCGACGGTCAGCAACAGGTTCTTTGGGTTGACGGCCGAGAGCGCGATCGCGATGCCGCCCGCCCGGACCGGCGTGAAGCTGTCGATCGTCCGCATCCACTTCGGCAGCTCGGGGTCGGTGTCGTCCTGGGGACGTTCCCGCCACTGCCGTAACGCGACGACCAAAAGCAGCACGCCGAGCGCGAGCTTCACGATGCTCAACCCTTCTGACGGGCCGCCGTTTTCGCTGGCTTCGGCGCCGCTGGCCGCGAGCAGCACGACCGTTCCCACGACCGCGAGGCCGAGAATCCACCCGGCCAGGAACGCCGGCCCGTTGACGCGACCGCGCGGCGTAGCGAGCATCAGCACCACGGCGATGATCGGGATCGGGCTGAGCGCGACGCCGACCCCGAACGTGAGGACCTGCCCGATCGCTTCGCCCATCTTCCAAGCTAGCGCAGTTGGCGCCATTAGGATTTGCCGCATGGGCTGGCTTTTTCCCACCTTGCGCGACTACGAGCGCCCGTGGCTGCGCGGCGACTTGATCGCCGGGCTCACTGTCTGGGCGGTGCTCGTGCCCGAGGCGCTTGCCTATGCTTCGATCGCCGGCGTCTCGCCCGTCGTCGGCCTGTACGCCGCGCCCGGCGCGCTGATCCTCTACGCAGCGCTCGGCAGCTCGCGCCAGCTCGTCACCGGGCCAATGGCGGCGACCGCGGCGCTGTCGGCGGCGACCGTCGCCGAGCTCGTGCCGGTCGGTAGCGACCGCTTCGTGGCGATGACCGCCGCGCTCGCGATCACGACAGGGCTGGCCGCGCTGCTGGCCGGCGTGCTGCGGCTCGGCTTCCTCGCAAACTTCATCTCCGAGCCGGTGCTGAAGGGCTTCATCGTCGGTCTCGCGTTGACGATCCTGATCGGGCAGGTGCCGAAGCTGCTCGGGATCGACAAGGGCACGGGTGATTTCTTCCAGCAGCTGTGGCACGTGCTCGCGCACCTCGGCGACACCCAGGGTGCGATCCTGCTCGTCGGCGCGCTCTCGCTCGCGGTGATCCTCGCGCTGCGGCGCTTCGCGCCCGCGGTGCCGGGCTCGCTGGTGGCGGTCGGCCTCGGCATCGCCGCGGTGAAGATCTTCAACCTCGACCACCACGGCGTCGCGATCGTCGGGCCGATCAAGAGCGGCCTGCCGACGCTCGGGTTTCCCGACGTTCACCTGCACGACATCGGCGCATTGACCGCGGGCGGGATCGGCGTGATGCTTGTCGGGTTCGCCGAGGGACTGGGCGCCGCGAAGACCTACGCCGCGCGCGAGCACCAGGAGATCGACGCCAACCGCGAGCTGCTCGGCCTCGGCGCCGCGAACCTCGCGGCGGGCTTCTCCGCCGGAATGGTCGTCAACGGCAGCCTCTCGAAGACCGCCGTGAACGCGTCGGCAGGCGCGCGCACGCAGCTGTCGGGTCTCCTCGTCGCGGCGCTGACGATCCTCACGCTGATCGCGCTGACAGGCCTGTTCGAAGATCTGCCCGAAGCGACGCTCGCGGCGGTCGTGATCGCAGCGATCGTCGAGCTCGTGGACGTGCCGGCGCTCGTCGAGCTGTACCGCGCCTACACCAAGCGCCTCGGCCGCGAGTTCGGCTTCGCCGCCCGCCCCGACTTCATCGCCGCGGTCGCGGCGCTGCTCGGCGTGACGGTGTTCGACACCCTCCCCGGCCTGTTCATCGGGATCGGGGTGTCGCTGTTGCTGCTCGTCTACCGCGCCTCGCGCCCATACGTCGCCGTGCTCGGTCGCGAGCTCGGACCCGAAACCGAGCCCGAGCATGGGTCCGAGTTTGAGCCTGGGACCGGCGGGAGCTACAGCGACATCGACCGCCACCCCGGCAACCTCGTCGACGAGCACATCGCCGTGCTGCGCGTCGAGAGCGGCCTGTACTTCGCCAACGCCGACCCGGTGCGCAGCCGCATCCTCGCTGCCGCGCAGGCGGAGGGTGTCACCGCGGTGGTGCTCGACGCGGAGACGATTCCGTTCGTCGATGTGACGTCCGCGCGGATGCTCGCCGCGCTCGAGGAACAGCTACGTAGACAGGGCGTCAGGCTGCTGATCGCGCGCGACGTCGGCCAGGTCCGGGATGTGCTGCGCAGCGCCACCGACGACCCGGCGCTCACGCACGTCTACCCCAGCGTGCAGGCCGCGGTCGAGGCGGCGCAGCGCGACCCATAGCGACAGCAGGGCGGGTCGGTGGGCCCCCGTGGGTCGCTTACACGACCGGCACGTAAGATCCGCCGGATGGCGAGTCAACAGACAGCCCCTGTGGTCGGGGCCTCCGAGCCGGGACACGGACGGCGGATTCGGTTTCACCCGCACAGGATCCTGATCGTCGCGCTGGTGATCGTCGTGATCGGCGCCGCCGCGACGCTGTTCGGCTGGGACATCAGCGGCTGGTTCAAACACCTGTGGAACGCGGTCACCGCGATCTCGATCGGGTACCTGCTCGCAGGGATCGTGCTGATCACGCTGCAGACGACCACGACCGCATACGCCTGGTATTCGATCCTGCGCTACGGATATCCCGACGCGGGAGTGCGCTGGGTGCAGATCCTCGCCTGCTACGCGGCGGCGGTCGCGCTCAACTCGGTGCTGCCCGCGAACCTCGGCACGCTGGCGATGCTGCTGATGTTCACGACGATCATCGTGGCTGCGAACTTCGCCGGCGTGCTGGGCGGGATCGCGGTGCAGAAGATTTTTTATACATTGATCGGGACGTTCGTCTACCTGTACCTGTTCCTCACGATCGGCGGCGCCTTCGACCTGCAGCTCGGGTTCATCTCGGCCCACCCGGTGGCCACCGCGGTCCTCGTCGCGGGGGTCGCGGCGCTGATCTACCTGGTCGCGCGGATCTTGCGCGAGCGGATCAGGGAGTGGTGGGGAGAGGCGAAGATCGGGGGCCAGATCCTCACGAAACCGAGGGCCTACCTCGGCCGCGTGTTGCTGCCGGAGGTGGTCAGCTACGCGGCGATGCTCGGGATCATCGCGGTGTTCCTGGGCGCGTACAACATCCCCGTGAGCTTCCACACGATCATGCGCGTCGTCGCCGGCAACTCGATCGCAAACGCGACCTCGGTGACCCCCGGCGGGGCGGGCGTCGTGCAGGGGTTCAACGTGCTCTCGCTGAAAGGCATCACCAGCGCCGCCAACGCGAACGCCTACTCGGTCGCGCAGCAGCTGGTGACGACCGCGTGGGGCATCATCTTCGCGATCGTGATGCTCGTCCGCGCGTTCGGCTGGTCAGACGGGAGGACGCTGGTGGCGCAGTCATACGGGCAGGCGAAGGAGAAGAGTGCCGAGCAGTCGGCCGCGCGCAAGGCCAAGCGGCAGGCCAAGCGCGAGACGCGGCACCACGACCACGCGGACGCGGCCGGCGACGCCGGCGAGTCGACGCTGGCGGTCTCAGCCGAGCAGGTCGGCGAGGCCCTTGACGATCAGGTAGAGGCCGACCCCGGCTGAGATCGCCACGCCGAGCTGGCGGCGGTGTTCGGTGAACCACTGGTTGGTGCGCTCGAGCTGCCCGGCGGCGCGCTCGGGGAAGGCGAGCAGCATCAGCATCGGCAGCTCGATCAGCCACAGCATCACCGCGACGGTCACGAGCAGGGCCAGTAGTTCGCCGCTTTTCGCGAAATGCGCGTCGGCGAGCGTCTTGACCGCGGCGATGTAGATCGGCGAGGGGAGCACGTAGAGCGTCACGCCGAGTACGAACGCCAGCCGGCGGCTCTCGAGGTAGCGCGCGATTTTCGAGGGTTCGCCCTGCTTCCCCGGGTCCGCCGGACCGAGTGGCTTTTGGCGCAGGTAGACGGCCAGACCGATCAACGCCACGCCGAGCACGAGGTCGAGTGCGGCGCTTGGCGCCCAGTGGTGTGGGCCGGTCGCGCCGAGTTCGTCGAGCACGACGAGCATCAACACGCCGAGCGCGTACGTGACGAGCAACGCGCCGAGCACGAACAAGAACACGCGCGACTTCAGCTGCTCGCCGCGTCCGAGCGCGATCACCGCGAGCACCGCGGGCGGGTAGATCGAGGCGGCGAGCGCCAGCTCGAGCGCTTGGGCGGGCATCTCAGGAACCCTGGCGAGGCTCATCGGTCGGAGCGGGGCGCGCCACGGGCGCACTCTGTCAGATCGATGGGACCGTGGGCGAATTGTGTGAGACTGCCCCGATGCGGGCGAGCCGGCCGAGGGTCGCGGTGGTGGGTCATGTCGAGTGGGTGCAGTTCGCGCGCGTACCCCACGCGCCGCACGCGGGCGAGGTGCTCCACGCGCACGGCGCCTTCGAAGAGCCGGCGGGCGGTGGCGCGGTGGCGGCCGTGCAGTTGGCTCGCCTGGCCGGCGAGGCGATGTTCGTGACCGCGCTCGGCCGGGACGAGCTTGGGGAGCGGTCGGCAGGGCGTCTGAACGAGCTCGATGTCGACGTGCACGCGGCTCGGTGAGATGTCGCGACACGTAGGGCGGTGACGCTCGTGGACGACGCCGACGAGCGCACGATCATTACGCTCGGTCCGCGCCTGGAGCCGACGGGAGGCGACGAGGATCTGCCGTGGGAGGCGCTGGAGGAGATGGACGCCGTGTACTTCACCGCCGGCGATCTGGACGCGCTGCGTTCCGCGCGTGCCGCGCGGGTGCTGGTGGCGAGCCCGCGCGCGGGGGAGGCGCTCGGTCAGGGCGTCGAGCTGGATGCGCTGGTGTTGAGCGGGGACGATGCGATCGAGCGCCGCCAGGCCGAGCGCGCACAGGAGGAGGCCAAGCTGGTCGTGTCCACCGAGGGCGCGCGTGGCGGGAGCTATCGAGCGCGCTCCGGAGGATCGGGCGCATGGGACGCTGCGCCGCTGCTCGCCGCGCCGGTCGATTCATACGGCTGTGGCGACTCCTTCGCGGCGGGGCTCACCTACGGGCTCGGCGCCGGTCTCGAGTTGTCGGCCGCGCTAACGCTTGCGGCGCGTTGCGGCGCGAGGTGCCTGACCGGCCGCGGGCCGTACGAGCGCCAGCTGGGGGCTGACGAGCTCTAAGAAATCGTCCGAAAACCCCGAGATCTCCCCTCAGCGGCGCTGGAACATGAGCTGAGGGGTTTTCGGACAGGTACTAATAACCGTGCTCGACGGCGTTCGCGAGCGGCTCGCCGCGAACGTAGCGCCCGACCTGCTCGCCGACGAGTGCGAACGCGCGGCGCTGTGCCGCCGGCGTGTCGCCGGCGATGTGGGGGGTGATCAAAGTCCCCGGCGCATCCCAGAGAGGATGATCGGCTCCCAGCGGCTCGGGGTCGGTCACGTCGAGCGCGGCCCGCACCCGTCCCGCCTGCAGCAACGGAAGCAGCGCCTCGGTATCGAGGATCGGCCCGCGCGCGGCGTTCACGAGCAGCGCCCCCGGGCGCAGGCGCCCGAGCAGCTCGGCGCCGAGCAGCCCGGTGGTCTCGGGCGTGAGCGGCAGCAGCACGACGACGATCTCCGCGCGGGGCAGCAGCGCCGGGAGGTCGTCGACCGCATGCACCCCCGGGCGGGCGTGGCGGGCGACGCGGATCAGCTCGACCTCGAACGGCTTCAGGCGCGCCTCCACGGCGCCGCCGATCGAACCGTCGCCGAGGATCATCACGGTGCTGTGCGCGAGCTCGCTCGGCTGGCGCCGCTCCCAGCGGTGCTCGCGCTGGCGGTCGCGCAGCTCGTCGAGCCCCATCGTCGAGGCGAGGATCGCCGCGAGCACCCACTCGGCGACCGCGATGTCGCGGGTGCCGCCCGCGTCGCAGATCCGCACGCCGGGCGGGGCGGACGGCAGCAGCCAGTCGACGCCGGCCGAGAGTGTCTGCAATACCCGCAACCCCGGCATGCGCCCCAGCAGCTCGAGCACGCGCGCATCGCCGGAGGGCGGGACGAGAAACTCCGCGTCGAGGATCTCCGGCGGCAGCTCGCCGTCGCTCGGGATCAGGCCGAGCGAAACGTCGCGTGGCAGCTCGCCGAGCGCGTCGCGACCCTCCTTGTCGGGTATCCATAGATTCACGCTTTGTGGACGAGTCTATGGAGATCCGCATCCAAGCCGGCCATCTTGGGCGCCGCCGACCGGGGGCGTGCGCGACGAGCCACGGCGCGAGTCCGATCGACCGTCGTACGGTCGAGCCGGGCTGATGCTGCACCTGCGCGTCTTCGGGGACGCCGCGGCGATGGCGGACGTCGCTCAGCGTCTGGACGCGCTCGCGGGCGTCAGACATGTGAGCGTCGCCGAGGGCGTGCACGGCGCGGATGCGCTGGTGACGGCAGACCTGCGCGCCGCGGCCGCCGATCGGGCGCTCGCGCTGCTCGAGGAATTGGGGATCCCGGCAGAGGACTTCTCGCTGCTGCGCTTCGACGCGATCGACCCGACGGCGGGCTCGGAGGAAGCAGTAGCCGTCGTCTGGGCCGACCTGCTTGGACAGGCGCGCCTGAACGCGCGGACCGCGGTGCGCTATCTCGTGTTCATGGCGGTCGCCGGGGTGATCGCGTCGTTTGGCGTGATCGAACAGGACCAGATCCTGATCATCGGCGCGATGGCGGTGGCGCCCGACCTGCTCCCGATCACCGCGACCTGCACGGGCCTGGTCCTCGGCCGCCGCCGTCTGATTCGCCGTGGCCTGGTCTCGCTGCTCGTGGGACTCGGCGTGGCCTGCGTCTTCGCCGCGGCGGTGACGGGCTTCCTCAACCTGTGCGGTCTCTTGCCACACGAATTCGACATTCACCAAGTCGGCCTCACATCCCAACAGCACATCAGCGCGGAGACGATCCTCGTCGCCTTCGCGGCCGGCGTGGCGGGGATGCTCGCGGTCGAGACGCGCGCGAGCATGGGCGTCGGCGTCGCGATCTCCGTGACCACGATCCCGGCCGCCGCGTTCCTCGGCGTCGCCGCCGGCGTCGGACAGTTCTCGAAGTCACTGGGGGCGCTGGGCGTGCTCGGCGTGAACATCTCGATGATGCTCGTCGGTGGCTCGCTCGCGCTTGCGGTGCAGCGAAGGTTCGCGTCGAGGGGGAGTTGAGGCGAGTGTCTGCTAGAACCCGCCGCGTGGACGAGCGGGCGGTCCCGGCCAGCGTGAATGTGACGGCGGCGGAGTTCGAGGCGCTGTTCGAGATCGTGCAGAGCTGGGGACGTTGGGGACCGGACGACGAGCTCGGCGCGCTGAATCTGCTCACGCCCGCTCACGTAGCGGCCGCCGCGGGCCTCGTGCGCAGCGGCGTCGTTGTGACCCTCAGCCTGCCGATGAGCACGGGCATCTCGCCGGACTGTCCCAACCCGGCGGAGTTCCACATGACCCAGCGCAACGACGCCGATGTCGGTCTAGGCGCGCTCGGTTTTGCGAAGGACTTCATCGGAGTCGACTACCACAGCGATGGCCACACGCACATCGACGCGCTGTGCCATGTCGCCTACGAGGGTCGCCTGTACAACGGCGTCGCGGCCGACACCGTCACCGACGACGGCGCCGCGGACGAGGCGATCGCGCTCGTCAAGAACGGCCTCGTCGGTCGCGGCGTGCTGCTGGACGTTCCCCGTGCGCGCGGTGTGTCGTGGCTGGAGCCCGGCGAGCATGTGTTTCGCGAGGATCTCGAGGCCGCGGCGCGCGAGCAGGAAGTGGAGATCGGGGAGGGCGACATCTTGCTCGTGCGCACCGGGCACTCCCGTCGCCTGGCCGAGCTTGGCGCGTGGGACACCGCGAGCAGCAAGGCTGGACTGCATCCCACGGCGATGGCGCTGCTGGCCGAGCGCGGCGTCGTCGCGCTCGGTTGCGACGGCAACAGCGACACCGCCCCGAGCACCACCGAGGGGGTCGCGTTTCCGATTCACGTGCTGGCGCTCAACGCGATGGGGGTGCTGCTGCTCGACTACCTGCAGTTCGAGGACGTCGCAAGCGCATGCGAGACGGCTGGGCGCTGGGAGTTCCTGTTTGTCACGGCCCCGCTGCGGATCGCCGGCGGCACCGGCTCGCCCGTCAACCCCCTCGCGATCCTTTGATGGGGAACAACAGGAGAGAGCGCCGATGAACGTAAGCGACGACGACCGGTTGGCAACTGTAAGCCTGCGCGACGAGCGGGCGGAGCTGGAGGCGACGTTCGTGCCCGGCGCGAACATGCTCTGCTGCTCGCTGCGCCATCGCGGCGAGGAGCTGCTCGCGCAGAACTCCGGCGTGAGCGCGTATGCCCAGCGAGGCAAGACGATGGGGATACCGCTGCTCTATCCGTGGGCGAACCGGCTCGCCGCCTTCGACTACAGCGTCGCCGGACGGGCGGTGCGGGTGCCGCACGATCCAACATGGATCGCGCTCGACGACAACGGCCTGCCGATTCACGGGGTGATCGGTGGACGGCTTGGTTGGGAATTGACGAAGACGCCGGGTCCCGACGCAAAGCCGGGTCCCGACACGGCGGCTGGCACCAATGCGAGGTCTGGCATCGGTGCGCAATCGCTGGCCGCAACCCTGAGCTGGAGCGAGGCCGAGCCACAGTTGTTTGGGGTGTTTCCCTTCCGTCACGACCTTCTCTACGAGGCGCGCCTGAGCGAGGGACGCCTTGAGATCGAGGTGACCGTGCACGCGTGCGGAGAAGATGCCGTGCCGCTGGCGTTCGGCTTTCATCCGTACCTCGCGCCGGGCGGACCGCGCGAGCAGTGGCAGATCGAGCTGCCCGCGATGCGCCACCTGGAGCTCGACCGCCGGCAGATCCCGCTCGGCATCGAGGATCCGGCGAGCGGCCCCCAGCGCTTCGAGCTCGGTGAGCGCGAGTTCGACGACGGCTTCGACGTCGGTGCCTCGCCCGCCCCCGCCCCCGATCCCGTGCGCTTTGGCGTCGCCGCCGGCGCGCGGCGGATCGAGCTCGAGCTCGAGCACGGCTACCCGTGTGCGCAGGTCTACGCGCCGCTGGACGGGCACTTCATCTGCTTCGAGCCGATGACCGCTCCCGCCAACGCGCTGCGCAGCGGCGACGGCCTGAGGTTGCTCGCGCCGGATGAGCGCTATCGGGCCGGGTTCTCGCTGGGCGTATTGGATCTAGTGACCTGACCACCCGCTGCGACCGGCCCGCCGGGCGCGATGGTCGGTGTATCGTCCGCCGCGGGGGCCGGCGCAGGCGCTGAGAGCCGCACGGTCACGATGTAGGAGACGACCACACCGACGATCACGAGCGGCTCGGCGCCCAGCCCCGACTTGGCGCTCAGCACTGAGGCGATCACGACCGCCGAGAGCGGCAGCCGCAGCACGGCCACGGTCGCGGCGCCCATACCGACCACGACGGCCGGCGTGATCGAGAACCCGGGCAGCTGCGCGGCCATCAGGCCCGCCGCGGCGCCCAGGAAGATTGCCGGGAACGTCGGGCCGCCGCGGAAACTGCCGAGCGAGAGGCTGTAGGCGAGGCCCTTGAAGACGATCAGCAGCGCGAGCGCCGATAGCGACCACGCCGGGGCGTGGGATACCAGTCCGGGAAGAGCACTCTGACCCGAGAACAGGACTTCCATAAAGCCCTTGCCCGTGGTCTGCTGGAAGGCGATCGCCAGCCCGGCGACGATCAGCCCGACGGCGGGCAGCACGAGGAAGGGCCGGGGCTTGGCGACGCGTTGGGTGCCCTTGCCGCCGCGAATGACGATCGTCGTGACCGCGGCTACCGCGATCGCAAGCGCGATCGTCCAGCCGAAGTCGGCGCCGTCGGGACGGGGAAACGCGGGTAGCGGCAGTGTGCCGAGCGCGTACGCGCTCGTGCTCAGGCCCGTCCACGATCCGAGGCCGACCGACACGAGCGTGCCGACCCCGGCCGCGAGCAGGCCCGGGAGCAGCACGAGCCTGAGCTTCGGGCCGCCCAGCCCGGTCGCCTCGATCATGATCACCGCGGCGATCAGCGGTGACTCGAACAGGAACGACACCGCGGCGAAGCTGCCGGCCGCCGCGACCACCGTCAGCACCTCGGGCGGGACGTCTTTGCGCGCGAGTCGCAGCGTCAGCACCGCGAGACCCGCGCCGAGGGCGATCAGCGGCGCCTCGGGGCCGAGCACGATGCCCAGGCCGATCGTCGCGAGCGCCGCCAGCAGGATTCCGGGCAGCTCGATCGGCATCGCCGGGCCACCGCCGGCGGCGAGCCCGTTGGCGGGGATGTGCCCCGCTTGCCCGGGCAGGCGGTCGATCGCGAAGGCGACGACCACCCCGGTGATCGCGAGCACCGGCAGCGGCCACCACTCAGGCGCGCCGCCGTGGTAGCCGAGATCGCTCGGCAGGTGGACGAACACGCCCCGCTGGATCTGGTTGATCAGCTCGAGAAAGCACCAGGTCGCGAGCGAGACGACGACGCCCACCACCGCCGCGATCGCGAGTAGCACGACGAACGCCCTGCTTTCGA
>Ga0302308_10003077_pt1 | contig 13323 bp, 9 predicted proteins | sample III_Palsa_E3_3_FD_200531 | JGI IMG/M metagenome (GOLD analysis project Ga0302308, IMG submission 200531) | Peat permafrost microbial communities from Stordalen Mire near Abisko, Sweden - III_Palsa_E3_3 | ecosystem: Environmental > Terrestrial > Soil > Palsa > Peat permafrost | place: Sweden... | reverse complement strand
CCAGTTAAGGCTAAATTCGTAACGGTCCCCGCAGAGTCCTGTGATAAACTCGTAATCTGGAGGGAGTATGTTTGTGTAGCTGAGGAGTATGAAATCATCCCGTACACATATGCACTACCCCATACTAGGTTTGTCGTAGTACCGACCGAAAGACCCGCATTTCCGATTGTGATTGTTTCAAGCCCACCGACATAATTGATGTTGACTGGGACAGATGCTGTAAAGTCCTTGTCCATACCAAGATTGTCCAAAGCCGGAAAATCTATGAATATACTCAATGTGCCGTCAACCTGGTCTTGTGTTTGGGCATTAATCTCTAGTACCCCCAGTTCAACGGGTGCAACTAGTACATCGTTCGGATCAGGCTGACCTGGCCCGCTCACGAATGCTACCTGTCCACCATAACCGCCTTCGTCGGTCTCATCCCAAACAACATCGCTTGTTCCGTTGTTCGAGACGGTACCACCCGGATATTGCAGATTAAATGTCCCGGTAGCAGTCATCCCACCGCCGATGCAGCCGTCAATCCAACCCCAATTGATGCCCGGTTCAAGGATAACGTTGTTAGTCGCTTGATTCCAGAGAACTGGAAAAAGATCGGCCGTCCAGTACACTGGATCCGCCACCTGCTCGTCGTCGACCGGCGGACGCATCGAAAAATCCCAAAAGTTTAATTCGCCTGCTGGTAGGTTTTGGGCCGTATTTGCAACTGTATTGGCGTAGAATGGTTGTGATGTGGCACCGCCGTTGTCGAGGGCCGGATTATTTGCAGTCGTCTCTGTTCCATAAGGGTAGTTGCTCGTAAAGATTTGAATCCATTGGAGAGTGTAGCCTTGGTACTGCGTTCCACTGTAAGTAAAACTTGCAACAATCGCTCCGCCTCCAGAATTATAGGGCTGAAAGAAGCCTGAATCATACTGTTCGACCTGCATAGATATTCCCGCGCCAGTCCCTATCGTGAAGGTCCAAGCTGGGTTGGTGCTGTTTCCTGAAGAAAAGGAAGAAAGAAGATTCATGTCGGTTGGGCTTGGATATATCGTATCGTATCCTACAGCGTGATACACCGTAGAACCGTCGTCTGAAAGGACATTCCATTGCTGTCCCCAGTTTGTTCTAGAAGCAAAAGCAGGTGGCCAATTTGGGAAGCCGCTCGGATCTCCATTGGAATTCGAGATAAAATTTGCCGTCGTGCCATCCTGCTGTTTCTGGACCCCATTAACTCCATTGTTATAGCCAACATAATCGTTGCTCAATTTAGCAAATGAGGGGTGGGAATCGAAAAATCTACCGGCTGTACCCTGGATGCTAGCGGCTGCCGAGGGAGAATGCAGTAGAGTGTCATCTAGATTCTTATCGAATTTGACAAAGATCGGAATGGCGTTTAGCGGCAAGAATTCAGTGACGGAGTAGGGAAGATTGGCAATGCTCGCGAGAGGAGAGGATTTATCTCCGTTGAGATTAGATATAGATCTCTCGACCTGCCTGCTGAGAATAGCGGAATTTGTGTTCGCCAATTGGCCAAGACGGAAATGTACATTAGTCGGTTCGTAACCCACGTACGCGTACGCGTTGGTCTCAATCCTCTTGTACTCCGACGAGTCCATAAGAATCTCCTCCGAGGCGGAGGGGTAGATCTTCGAGCTATTCATCGAATTGACATCTTTCATGTGGATATCTACTGAAGTCAAAGCCGATTCAATCGGATAGAGGTAGACCGACTGACGAAGTTCTACTAGCTATCTTCGCTAGCGAAGAAAGATATACGCTTGGGTTCAGCATGGGTACCAAGCTTTTGTCATCTTGATCGGCAAGGCGGCGGCTAAGTGCTAGACTCTATCCACTTTGCTCTGATCCGCTGACATCAGACTCGGAGTTTTAGTAAGTGGAGTAAATCGCATGGTCTCATTGAATGCATTTTCTACCAGAGATTAAGTCATTTTTATATTCATCTAAGAGGATTCCTAGTACTGCGACCATACCCGGGCCCTCGATAGCGCGACTTGAAATCAAGTGCTTTCCGCTAGAGAAAGTTACTATGACAATAGGCTCGGATAGTGAAAGAGGCATTGCGTTGGTACTTGACATATCATCTCGAGTTACAATAGATATGATTTGTTCAAATACATTATGACTCACTAAGAAATCATTTCTGGCCTCGGCGTTAGAGTGTGGCATGATCGGGCCAGCTGCGCAGCCCACTTCTACGATGAATGGAAAAATAAAATCGTGCGGATTCATTTGACTGTCGTTCATACTGAACGATAAGCGTGTCGCGGGAACCTGCGCCACTGCTGCTGTACACAAACCTAATAGGCTGCATCCACCGAGAATTAACATCGTATGCTTCAAGACTCTCGCGCAACACTCACCACGCGATAGATTCCCGTGACAGTTTACTAATGGCCTGACCTCAACAGGTATGTTCGACCGCATCGACTTAGAGAGCGAACGACGAGAAGAGAACTCTATCATTCGGCGCTTACCGACCTTGGTCTCGACCGACACGGCACCAACGACGAGCGCCCGCTTCTTCGATCAAACTTTGTAATCTGGCGGCGAGACTGTGCGCCCTCAACTGCTGCACTGGACCCATCCAGCCCCGATCGGGACGAATTTTGGGAAGGAACATGCGAACCGCAATCCACCATTTCTTAACTGCCTTGTGATTTTAGCCGCATTACGGAGAAGCAAGAGAATGTTGACTATGAAGAGAGAGGATGTCAATTTAATTCTAAGTTGAATGCGCCGCAGAAACGTCCACGACGAATTAATAACGGAACATTAATGGTCTTGAGTGCCGGCTTGGTCGGTGTCGAACGCGGTAGCCCTGGGGAGATTGCGGAAATCGAGCCACTTGCCGCAAACCGGCAATGCCGCAACTGCCACCCTAACCCGCGTTGGACCGAAATCCCATTCAATCCCGCCCCACGGGCCGCCGCTGCCGATCACGGTTGATCCGCACCGCTGGATTAGGTCTACTCTGTGCAAAGGTGTGGTGTGGTCGGCCCGCCACCTCCGGGGCGCAGGTCTTCGTTCGTTACCTCAGCGGGCATTGGTCTCAAGCGGAATCGAGACGGCCACACTACTTGTTCGCTCCGGTAAGCATGGTCACGTGTTGTGCCCAGACCTCCACCGCCCGGCGCATTTCCGGCAGATAGCTGTGCCGGTTATAGACGGCAGCGACGCCGCGGATAGTACCGGTGGAATGGTTGAGTAGCCGCTCGACCACATGAGGCGCAACACCCAGTGCCGCCATGCCGCTTGCGACCGTGCGCCGCAGATCATGGAGTGTCCACGGTTCAATCGACACCGGCTCAACCGTCAGTTTTTTTGTCTTGGCGCGTTCCGTCGCCGCCTTGTGCAACTGTTGCAATGCTTTTTCGTCGAGCGTTCGCTTGAATCCCGACCAACCAGAAATGTGACGAGGGGTGAGATTATCCTTGTTGCGGCGCCGGGTAGCAGGAAACAACAATGTGTCATCGTGCTTCGGAAGGCCGCCAACAATTTCGGCGGCAAGTGGCGATAGCGGCACCCGGTGGGTACGATCGGATTTCGTATATTCACGCGGAAGCGTCCACAGGATCTCTGCTGCATCGACATCCGCCCATCGCATCCCGGCGACTTCATCTCGTCGCTGTGCGGTCAGGATGAGCAACTGCACAAAACGGCCGAACGGGTAGCCGATACTCTCTGCCGCCTTCCACAGGCACGCCAGCTCGTTGTCGCTCAGCACCCGGTCGCGAGAATGTTCCGGTGACGGTTTCTTCAGATTTAGAAACGGCGTGGCATCCAACTCGCCCCGATCGAGGAGCCAGCCGAAGAACGCTTGCAAATACGAGAACAGCCGGTTTGCCGCAATCGGTGCTCCTCGGTCGGCGACCAGATTGATGACCCGCGCGATTTCCTTCCGACCAACGTCTGAGATCGGAATATCGCCGATCAGCGGCAGCACTTCCTTATTAAAGAGACGCTTCACGGTGGCCCGCGTCGAGGGACGATACCGTGGATAGAGCGCCAAGAAATCCGTGACGGCCAATGAGACGGTCCGCGCTCGGCGTTCGCGTTCGGCGGCGCTTTTGTCAGCCCGTTCGATCACCGGATCGACGCCGTCCTTGACTTGGCGCAGAGCGTTCTTCGCAATCCCACGTGCTTCTTCAAGCGACATGAGGGGATAGCGGCCGATCATGTGCCGGCGCTGCCTCCCCTCATGTCGAAACATGATGAAGAAGCTTCCTTTGCCCTTCTGGGTGGCACGATAGCCGAAGCCTTCAAGGTATGCGTCCCATAGCTCGATCCGCTTCCCTGCGGCGGGCGAAATGCGCTTCAGCGCCTGGTCGGTGATTGCTGTTTGAACCACGAGACTGTTACCCAAAAGCTATAGCGGGAACCGATTGGGTAACAAGATGCGCCGCTAAGGCATGTTTCGTCAAGAGCAGCTATGTTCATATAATATATTGATAATATTAGAGTAAGTGAATAATCTCTGGAAATTGATGTTTGACTATGTTTCTCTATTTTTGCCTATAGCATAAGACTTTTAATCACGGGGTCGTGGGTTCGATTCCCACCGGGCTCACCACACGCGGAGAAAGCAAGAAGCATCTTTTTTGAAAAAAAGAAGCAAAAAACTTTTTATAATTCCTCCGGGTTTGCATAACCTTGACCGGAGATCAGTGCAGATGTGCCTGATCCGTTCGGCGGCGTCTTACGTAGAAGGGATATGAAACCCATCCTGGCCGCCTGCGCCGCCTTTCTGGGCGGGGATATGATCTGGCTGTTCAACACGCACGCTCTCTACAGCCGCGCGCTGCCGCCGATCCTCGCCACACACCCAACCATCTGGGCCGCGGTGGCCTTTTACGTTGTGTACCTAACCGGCCTGGTTCTGTTTTGCGTCCGCCCCGGCCTGCGCGATCCCTGGTCTCGCGCACTCGCCCGCGGCGCCGGCTTCGGTTTTGTCGCCTATGCGACCTATGACCTTACCAATCAAGCCACCGTGGCGAGCTGGCCGATCGAGATTACCTGCCTCGATCTGCTCTGGGGAACGTTCCTGAGTGGGCTTGCATGCTTGGTGGGCTGGTGGGTGGAGAAAAGTGTAAGCAACAAGTTGAAGTGAGGGGAAGAAGCATCTTTTTTGAAAAAAAGAAGCAAAAAACATTTGTCAATTATGCGGGGCTTACACAACCATGAGCGGAGATCCGCCCAGCGCCGCGGTCGCCGATCTCCGGCCTACAATCGAACAAAAGTTTTTTGCTTCTTTTTCAAAAAAGATGCTTCTTCCTTCGCTTCAACTTTTACCCGAAGCCTTTACGTATTCATGGCGTCAAAGAAGTCCTGATTAGTCTTACTATACTTCAGTTTATCCAACAGGAAGTCCATCGAATCCTGTGCTCCCATCGGGTTTAGGATACGCCTGAGAACCCACATCTTCGACAGCGTCCCCTTATCGACCAGCAACTCTTCCTTACGCGTGCCCGACTTGGTGATGTCGATCGCCGGGAAGGTGCGTTTATCGGAAAGCTTGCGGTCGAGAATGATTTCGGAGTTACCGGTGCCCTTGAATTCCTCGAAGATGACTTCGTCCATACGGCTGCCGGTGTCGATCAGTGCGGTCGCGATGATCGTAAGCGAGCCGCCTTCCTCGATGTTGCGCGCGGCGCCGAAGAATCGTTTCGGGCGCTGCAACGCATTGGCATCGACGCCGCCGGTGAGCACCTTGCCCGACGACGGCACCACGGTGTTATAAGCCCGCGCGAGGCGCGTGATGCTATCAAGCAGGATCACCACATCGCGCTTGTGTTCGACCAGGCGCTTGGCTTTTTCCAGCACCATTTCGGTCACTTGCACGTGGCGTGTCGCCGGCTCGTCAAAGGTCGAGGCTACCACTTCGCCCTTTACGCTGCGCGACATGTCGGTCACTTCCTCGGGGCGTTCGTCGATCAGCAGCACGATCAGGAACACTTCGGGGTGGTTGGCGGCGATGGCGGTGGCGATGTTTTGCAGCATCACGGTTTTGCCGGTGCGCGGCGGCGCCACGATCAACGCGCGCTGACCCTTGCCGATCGGCGTGATCAGATCGAGCACCCTAAGCGTGAAATCCTTGCTCGGCGATTTCGCCACCGACTGGAAGTTCTCCACTTCCATCTTCAGTTTTTCGTCGGGGTAAAGCGGCGTCAGATTATCGAAATTGATCCGGTGGCGCACCTGTTCCGGCGCTTCGAAATTCACCGCATCGATCTTCATCATCGCGAAATAGCGTTCGCCGTCCTTGGGTGCGCGGATCTCACCTGAAACCGTATCGCCGGTGCGCAGGCCATAGCGCCGGACCTGAACCGGAGAGACATAGATATCGTCCGGGCCGGGGAGGTAATTCGACTCGGGGCTGCGCAGAAAGCCGAACCCGTCGGCGAGAATTTCCAGCGTGCCATCGCCGTGGATCGCCTGGTCGTTTTCGGCGAGCGCCTTCAGGATGGCGAACATCATGTCTTGCTTGCGCAGGGACGATGCGTTTTCGACCTGGAGGTTCTCTGCGATGCTGAGCAGGTCGGCGGGGGATTTGGCCTTTAAGTCGGCAAGATTCATCGGTTCAACTGTGCAAATGTGCGGCGGGGAAGAACAGGCGCTGGGTAAACGCGATACCGCCGATCCCAGGACGGGATGGTGGAACTGTTCCAAAGGAGGATGTGGAACGGGCGAACCACCAGAACGATGGCTACCCAAAGGAGACGGGCGGAACGTAGGAGGGGATCAGCGCCACGTCAAGGGTGTGAGACGCGACGGCTACTGCGTCACTCGTACTTTTTTCCCGTCCGCAAGCTGGGTGAGGTCGCCCACTGCCACGCTCTCGCCCGCGGCCAGGCCGGAAAGAATTGTCTCATCGTCGCCGTCGCGCGCGCCCAGCGTCACGTTCCGCGCCTGCACGTGATCGCCGTCGATCACGAATACGGTGCCGCTGTCGCTCGACCCTACGGTATTTTCCTGCACCGCGTCGCGTTCCACCAACGCGCCTTGCGGAGTGGTGCCCTCGGTGGGGGCAGCCTCCAGGAACGATACATGCACGCCCATATTGGGCAGGATGCGCTGATCCTTGACCCCCAGGGCGACTCGCACCGTTACCGTCGCGGTGGTTTTATCCGCGGTCGGGATCACCGCGATCACGTGGCCGGGGATCTGCCAATCCGGATACGCGTTCAGGATGATCGTCACTTCCTGGTCCTGAGTGACGCGATTGATATAAGTCTCGCTCACATCGACCTGGGCTTCGAGCGAGTTCATATCGACCAGGGTAGCAATGCCGGTCTGGCTATAGCCGGTGGGTGCGATGCTATCGCCGATCTGGGTATTGAGCTGCGTGATCACACCCGCGAACGGAGCGCGGACGATGTCCTCGGACAGGCTCGTGTCGTTCGCTTGCAGGCTGGCGCGGGCGTTTGCGAGTGCTGCGTTCTGCACGGCAACCGCAGTACGGGCGCCGTCATAGCTGCTTTGCTCGGTCTCGAAAGCTTCAGCGCTGATCAGCCCACGCGCCTCTTCGGTGCGGTCACGCTCAAAGATCGGCGTGGCGTCCGCAAGTGCCGCTTGTGCCTGTGCAAGCGACGCCTTGGCTTGGTCGATCGCAGCGAGCAACACGGTGCGCTGCGCTTGAAGGTCGCGATCGTCGAGCTTTGCCAGCACTTGGCCCGCCTCGACATGTTCGCCTTCCTCAACCGGCAACGCGGTCACGAGTCCGATTACTTGCAGGCTGGATATTGTTGCTTGGCGGTGGGCGACAATATAACCCGAGGCATCAAGCATCGAAGCGCCGGCGGACGACTGACCCGACCCCGCGATCGCCCGCGCGTAGGCGATTTTCACGGGAACTCCGGTTTCATTCTGCTGCCACCACCACGCGCCGCCCGCACCGCCAGCAATCAGCAGTATCAGCAGCACCAGCCAGCCAAATCTCGAAGAGCTCCGCTTCGGCTTCGGCGCCCGATCGATCCGCAGCTGATCAAGCAACGACGGTTCGTCGGTCATGATTTGGCTCCAAGTGCTGCCTGGGGTTGCGCCCACCATCCGCCGCCGAGCGACTGATAGAGCAGCACGGCGTCCTGATATTGTGCGGCCACCGCTTGGATATGCGTAAGCCTGGCTTGCTGATAGGTTACTTCCTGGGTCAGCAACGTTGTGAAATCGGTGGCGCCGATCTGATATTGCGCCCGGGTGAAGTCGAGGCTCGCCTGGGCCGCGGTCTCATAAGCGGCGTCGGCGGCAACCGCATCGCGATCATGTTGGCTTGCGGTCAGGCTGTCTGCGACATTCTGCAGCGCGCTCACCACGGTTTGCTGATAAGTGGCGGCCTGTTCATCAAGTTGGGCACGCGCCTCGGCCCGGAGCGCCCGCAACGTGCCGCCTTCGAACAGAGGTTGGGTCAGTCCGGCACCGAGGCTCCACAGATTGATGCCGTTTTCAGTGATGCCGGCGACGGTTTCATTCAAGAGGGTATCGTTGGCCGAAAGGGTGATGGCGGGCAGCATATTGGCGGTGGCGACGCCGAGTGCCGCGGTTCGGGCGTGGAGCAGGGCTTGTTGTTCCATGATATCCGGGCGTTGTTCGATCAGGTTCGCGGGCAGGGCGCTCGGCAGATCGTGTGGCAGCGACAGGTCGGCGAGTTGGATGCCGGGCGTGGCGGTGGCTGCTGCCTCCAATCCTGAAAGCGCCGCGAGCAGATGTCCGGCGCGGTCGAGTTGTTGTGCCAGCGGCGGCAGGGTGCTCCGGGTTTGGGCGATCTGCGCGTCTTGTTGCAACAGGTCGGCGCGGGTTTTGGAGCCCAGCGAGAGTTGTTGATTAATCAGATCACGACTTTGTTGTTCGGCAGCGAGGATTTGGTGGGTCGCTTCGATCTGGTCTCGCAACGAGGCGATGGTGATCATGGTTTGCGCTATATTGGACGCAAGGGTGATCCTGGTATCGGCGAGTATGAAGCGTGCATCGTCGACGTTGGCGGCTTGTTCCTCGGCGTTGCGGCGATTGCCGCCCCAGATATCGAGTGCGTAATTCATCGTGATGCCGGCCTGGCTGATGCTTTCGGTAAGGGTTTGGGCTCCGAACGGCGTGGATTCGCGCGTCGCGTTAAGGTTGCCGCTGATTTGCGGATAGAGGGCGCCAGCGGTGGCGCGGTATTGTGCTTGTGCGGCGCGGAGAGCTGCTTGTTCCGAGGCAAGATTTGGCGAGTGGGCAAGGCCGGTTTGGATGGCTTGGTCAAGTGTGGCGGAGCCGAACAATTCCCACCATTGTTGTGTGATGTTTTGCATTGCTGGTGCCGCGGCCAAGGTTTTCGGTGGTGGCGGCGGAGCAAAATTCGGTCCCACAGCGCAGCCGGTTAGGATGATGGCGAGGACTAAACAGACAAAAGTTTTTTGCTTCTTTTTTTCAAAAAAAAAGACTTCTTCCTTCATCTTAATTAGCCCTAAGCGCAGCCACGACCGGCAGTCGCGCCGCTCGTATAGCTGGCGGCAATCCGCCCGCGAGGCTTATCACGATGGTCCAAAGAAAAGCGAGTTGGATCAGCGCCGGTGTAACCGCGAGGTGATATATAATCCCGTCGGTTTCGGCGATGTCGTTATTATACGCGAGGTATGCGATCAGTGCGCCGAACGCTGCTCCCGGCAATGCCACCAGCAAGGTTTCGGTTACCACTGAAATTGCCACCGCGGTTCCCGAAAACCCGATCGCGCGCAGTGTCGCGATTTCCATCTTACGTTGATCCACCGCCGCGTACATGGCGTTCAGTGCCGCCGATACCGCGCCCAGTGCCATGATGCCGGCGATGAAGAAGCCGACGCCGTTCAGTATCCGGTCGAAGGATTGCAATTCGTCGTGGACAAAGACAGTCTCGCGTTTGGCGTCGTAGCGCAGCGCCGGATTTGCGGTGAGCGCGCGTTCGAAGGCGGGGAAGTCCGCCGCGCTATTCAATTGCACCGTCACCTGGTCCAGCATGGGTTGTTTGGTTTCGGTCATCACCGTGGCGAGGTCGCCGTAGAGGTTGCTATTATCGGCCGAGCCCTCGAAATCGTAGCTGCCGACGATGGTCCAATCGACTCCTTTCAAATGGATGCGATCGCCGATTTTCATGCCCTGATACTGGGTTTGGGCGGCGTGGCCCACCACCAGCTCGCGCAGTGCTGCGCGAAACATGCGGCCGGCGGTAAGGTGGAATTGCGGATAGATCGAGGTTGCGTATGGATTGATGCCGATGATCTGGGCGTAGGCGGAGTCGCCGGTGCCCTTGCGCACTGCGTCGATGGGGGTGGAGACATACATCGCGATCATCGGGTTGCCCGTGCTGTCGTGCGCGACCCCGGGCAGATCGCCGACGACCGGCACCTGGACCAGCGGCACGTTGGCAGCGTTGAGCCCGGCAGTGCCGCTGGTTAGTACCGCGCGGGCCGGCGTTGCCACGCCTACCAGTGCCTGATCGACCCCGGCGCGCAATGCCAGCATCGAAAGCAGCACCCCTACCACCGCGGCGACGCTGAGCATGATCACCAGCGACATGCCGGCGCGGCTTTTGATGCTTTGCAGACCAAGAGCGCTGACCGAGAAGATTTGCCGGAGCATGACGATCAATGCCCCCCGAGCGCATCGACGATGGAAAGCCGCGAAGCCTGGCGCGCCGGCACGAAGCCCACTGCCAAGGCAAAGATCACCGCCAGCGCCAGTGCTTCGGCCGGTACCGCCAGCGGCAGGGCGGCAAGGTTGGTTTGGAGCAGCTTCGCCATCACCGGCAACAACATGGTGCTGGCGGCAATACCGGATACAGCGCCGGTAAGGGCGAGCAGTAAATTCTCACCGTACAGCAAAGCCGCCACCATGCCGTCGGTGAAGCCGATGGTTTTAAGCACCGCCAATTCGGGAGTACGCTCGCGGATGGCGCGCATCATCACGCTGCCGACGGAGGTCAGGAGTACGAAGAACACCACACTCAGAATGGCATGGATGATGTAATCAATGTCGCCTACCTGCTTGATGGATTCTTGCACGAATTCATACAGCGGCTTGGTTTCGGTCTGGTCCGGGGAATTCGCGAATATCGCGTCGATACGGTGGGACACAGGATATGCCAGCGACGCATCGGTAGTAACCACATCGAACCAGCCGACCGTACCTTTGCCCAGCACCCGCGCCTGATCGTAATAATCGTTATTGAACAGGAACGCCGGCGAATTGGCCGATGTGTCCATGGTAAAACTGCCGACCAGGTCGAATGCCCAATTGCCCGCGCCATCGCCGCTGGTGGTATCATTGGCGTTGTTGAGGCTGATCCGATCGCCAATCTTCCAATGATATTTCTCCATCAGACGCGCGTCGGCCAGCATATTGCGGCGTGCCGCTTCGAGATCCGCAATCGCCTGCGGGGTTACCTTATATTCGGTGGCAGCGATGAAAAAATGGCTCGGGTCGATGCCGAACCCGAGGACATTGTCGGTGGAATGCTGATAGGTACCGACAAACAGGTTACGGTAGGTGACGGTCACGACACCGGGCACCTGTTCGATCTGCGGCAAGTCGGCCAGCGGCAGATTGCCCTGGAATCCGCCGGTGCGGCTCAGCACCATCAGCCGGTTGCCCTTGAATTCCTTGCCGGTATTCGCCAGCAGACTGGAAAAACCCTGCAAGACGCCGAACAGGGCGAAGGCGAACAGGATCGACAGCAGATTGAGCGCGGTGCGGCTTCTGCGGCGCCATAATCCAGCCCAGAGCAGGGGAAAATATTTCATTTCAGACGCCGATGCCGGCTAATTGGCCCTTATCCACATGGATTTGCCGACCGGCATAATCCGCCGCCTTCTGATCGTGAGTGACCATCACTATGGTCTTGGCGTGCTTATCGCTCAGTTCCCGCAGCAGGCCGAGAATCTCGTCGGCGGTATGGCGGTCGAGGTCGCCAGTGGGTTCGTCGCATACCAGGATTTGCGGATCGGCGATGATCGCCCGTGCGATCGCCACGCGCTGCTGCTGGCCTCCGGAAAGTTCGGACGGCTTGTGGCGAGCGCGATCGGACAGGCCCACCAGTTGCAGCGCGACCTCGACATTGCGTTTGCGCTCGGCCGCATTCAAATGGGTGAGCAGCAGCGGCAACTCGACATTACGGGCCGCGGACAAATTCGGCATCAGATTATAGAACTGGAACACGAACCCGACATGCTGGGCTCGGAAGTGGGCCAGCTCCCCGCCCGACATATGATCGATCCGCTCGCCGCTGACCGTAATCTCCCCCGCGCTCGGCCGATCGAGCCCCCCGATCAGATTGAGCAAGGTCGACTTGCCCGATCCCGAAGGTCCCGTGATGGCCAGGAATTCACCGGCGGCGATCTCGAGGTTGAGATCATGCAGCACGTTGATGGTTTCCTTGCCACGCTTATAGGTTTTATCGACGTGCGACAGAACAACGGCGGAACTCACGTGCGGCTTCTCCTGATGGCGACAGGATTTCCCGCGCCGATTGAACACCGGTAGACAAGAACGACTATATGCTTAATGCAAGGTATCATGCGACGCAAGGTATATGTTGGAGCCCGGTAAATGACGATGGAACCGGGGGGAGAGCGAGTCTTTAGCCAATCCAAGGGGTTAGCACGTGTTCTTTTTGTGAACAAAAAGAACCAAAAAAACTTTGTCAATGGGAGCAGCAAAACCGGTGTCAGCTTGCCCGTAACGCCACGGCAACCGGCACCCTTGCAGCGGCGATCGCGGGCGGTAGACCACCGACCAGACTGATCACCACTGTCCAGATAAAAGCCAGACCCACCAACCCGGGGGTGATCGCCATGTGGAAAATCATACCGTAGGTCTCGGCGAGACTGTTGTTGTAACAAAGATAGGCGATCAACGCCCCCAGACACGCCCCAGGCAACGCCACCAGCAAAGTCTCGATCACCACCGAAATCGCCACCGCGGCGCCCCCGAAACCGATCGCGCGCAGCGTCGCGATTTCCATCTTACGCTGCTCCACGGCCGCATACATTGCGTTCAACGCCGCCGAAATTGCCCCCACGGCCATGATGCCGGCAACGAAATAACCGATGCGATCGATCAACTTGTAGAACGACCCCAATTCGTCCTGATTAAACTGAGGTTCACTCTTGGCATCTAGTTGTAGCGACGGATTGGCAGTGAGCGCTTTTTCGAAGCGCGGAAAATCCCCGGCCGATTGAAGCTGAACCTGCACCTCGGCATAGTTGGGCTGCTTCATTTCCGACATCACGGTGTTGACGTCGCCATCAAGACCCCCCTCGTCGGTTGAGCCGCCCTCTTCGAAACTGCCCACGATCAGCCAATCGA
>Ga0302308_10003074_pt1 | contig 13331 bp, 18 predicted proteins | sample III_Palsa_E3_3_FD_200531 | JGI IMG/M metagenome (GOLD analysis project Ga0302308, IMG submission 200531) | Peat permafrost microbial communities from Stordalen Mire near Abisko, Sweden - III_Palsa_E3_3 | ecosystem: Environmental > Terrestrial > Soil > Palsa > Peat permafrost | place: Sweden... | reverse complement strand
GTCTCCCCGATCGAAAATTGCAGGTTCAAATCCTGCGACCCGCCGCAGAATTAGGCGGGCGAGCCTTGAAACGCTGGGAATGATGGGACGGTATTCGCGGACGTTCGGGGATGTTCGTGGGATTGGGACCGCAGAAGGACCGCAGAGATGTGGCCCAAGGGACCGCAAGGATGTGCGGCTGCGACCCCAAATAGCCCAGGACGAATTCCAATCGTTCTGTCCTGCGTTTCAGGTGCCGATTCGGGCCGTTCTGTGCCGTTGGCCGCGGGCATCTCCCGATCGCTTGGTGCAAGGAGGATCTATCTGTTGCCTACGCTCATGCGGTCGCGACTGCAATCGGGCCCGAGTTCCCCCGCTGCCTGCACCGCCCCGAGGACCACGCCGCGGCGGCCGGCGATAGAGCTGAATGCTGCAGGCCGCCGCGCACGACGTGGAACCCGGCGAGGAGCCGACTTGCCCGCCGTGCCGCCTCCTCCACCGTAGGCCGATCGGGTGTTCTACACAATCCCTGTGGAGCGGTACGCGGTTTTCGGGCCGGTGCCCGACTTCTCGAGCACGCCCCTCGCGACAAGGTTCGCGATGCGTTCTTGGACGGTCCGATCCCCGGCCTTCTTCTTGACTTTCGCCTGCACTTTTTTTAGCAGCTCTCCGGCGGCGACGGGTGTCGCCGTCAGTTCGAGGATCGCCGAGTTGATCTCATCGGCCCTGATGTCTTTGCGGGCGCGCTCGATCGCGTCCTCGTTCGCGAGCGCGAGAATCGCGATCACCCGATCGAGGCGTTCGACGACCTCATCGTTGGTCATGCTCATGTCGGGCGCACCTTCCGCGTCGCTTTCGAGCCCTTCTTCGCCTGGGTCTGTTTGCCTTTCGCCAGTGCGTCTTTGGCTGTGCCGGGCGTCGTCCCGAGCAGCTCTGCGATCCGGTTCGCGCTGAAGCCGGCCTTCCCGAACTCGCGGATCGCCTCCGCCTGGGTCTCAAAACGCGGACGGATCTGCATCACGAGCAACCGGACGATCTCCTCTTGGCTTTCCATTACTTCCCCTTCCCGCGGGAGATCGCCACCCGGATCGTGTCTGCCCTCTTGCCGGTCACGGCGGCGATGTCCTTGTAGGACAGGCCGGCGCGGGAGAGCAGGATCTCCGTCTTCACGGCCGTCTCCTCGTCTTTGACGCGCACTTCGCGCTCGTCGGCCAGCAGCGCGAGGATCCCCGCAAGCGCCGACTCCGCAGAGATGAGGTGCGCCTCGGCCTCTGCTGGTTTTGGTTTTGTCGCCATCTGAGCCTCCTGTGTTCAGCGAGCGCTCAGAATCTCATACGTCCCGGCGCTGCGAACGATCCGAGCTGTGGCAAAGCCGCACATAACCGAATTCTGTACGACTGTGCTTATCGATCGGCTGTCCTTTCTACGTGTTACTGAAAGTTCAGTCCGAACCGCTCGGTACGGTACGTGCCTTACAGGGTTTATCCGTCGCTCCAGCGTGTCTGCTTCGCGGCCACGCGGTGGGATGAAGCCCGAAACGGGCTTGCACTCGGCGAGCCGGCGCGAGAGGGACCCGAGCCTTGAACGACACTGACACACAGATCGTGGGGCGCCTGGACCTGATCCAGGCCACGTTGCGTCTCGCGTTCGCCCCGCAGCTCGAGGAGGCCCGCGAGAAGCTGCTCGCCGACCCGGTAGCCGCCGCGATCCACGGCCACGCAGGCGAGTGGGTTGGCTCCTCCGCCCTGCAGAAGGCGGCCGCGAAAACATGCGGCAAGTCCACACGCACCGTCCGCGACCGGCTCCCCGAGCTCGTCGCCCAGGGCGTCCTTGGAAGCCGCAAGGTCGAGACGCGCGTCGAATACGGGCTGACGGGTCTGATCGCATGAGCGCTGAGGAGCAGCTCGCGAAGCTCGTCGCGATCGCCGAGGACCAGCTGCGCTGGCAGCGCGCCGCGGTGCTCCCGGACGTCACGAAGACGATCGAGCAGACCCTCAGCACCACCCAGCTGAGGAAGGCCTACGAGCTCTGCGACGGGCAGAGGCAGGGCAACGACATCGCCAAGGCCGTGAAAACCTCGCCGCAGAGCCTGTCGGTGTGGACCAAACGCTGGCGCGACATCGGCATCGCCTACGAGGTCGACGGCAAACGCACCCGCCACCTCGCGACCCTCGCATCGCTCGGGCTACCGGTCGAGATCGACGAGCCGGCCAGGAAGAGACGGTAGTGGCGACCGACGCGGAGATCCACAGTGCACTGCTCGCGATCTATTCGCGACTCGACGTGATCGAGGGCAAGGTCACGATCATCGCCCGCACCGACCGCGACAAGCTCCTCAAAGTGCTCGAGGACGTCGTCACGGCCGACCCGATGATCGGCCGTGTCTATCTCGCGCTCGACGGCAAGAAGAACCAGGACCAGATCGTCAAGGAGCTCGCCAGCGCCAAGGCGACGATCTCGCGCAAGCTCACCAAGATGAGCCGCGAGTACGGGATCGTCGAGGTCGCGGCGGAAGCGTCGAACAGCAAGATCTACCGTCACAACAGAGAGATGGAGGAGGTCCTTCATCTGAGCGCCAAGGTCGAGAAATGGCTTGAGAAGATCGCGAAGGCACAGGCCGGCCCGGCGAAACCGGCAGGCAAAGCCGCACGCGCGAAGGGTGCGGCGAAACGATGAGTGCCGTCGGTCGTCCCGAGATGCAGCGGCGGCTCGCCGAGGCTTTCCGACGGCGCGGCTGGGCATACGACCTCACGACCGTCCCGGCGATCCTCGACGAGATCGAGCGCTCCGGGACCGTGGACCCGTCCCGACTCGCAGACCGGGTGTCCGGCGAATACCTGAACCGCGTCGGCGCGAGCAGAGGCGACGTGACCGACGCGATCGCCGAGGCGATCGGCGGACACACGCTCGCCCCACAGCCATCGGCCACGCCTCCCGTCACGATCGACAACCGCAACTCGATCAACTTCGGCCCAGGCGCCCAGATCGGCGGCGGCGCGAATCTAAACACGGGCTCGCAGATCTCCCTTCGAGGAGGCGCGTCGAAGGAGGATGTCCTCGACGCGATCGCGACCCTGGTGACCGCGGGCCTCGGCGGCGAATGGAACACCGAGGAAGCGCAGGAGCTCGACCGCACGATCGCGGGCCGCGAGGACATCGCCGCAACCGACCTTCAGGCCGTGACGGTGCGCGCCGCCGCGGACGCCGGCGCGGACGGGGTGGGTCTCAAGGCGCTCGCCCAGCAGTTGGCCGCCGAAACGGGGAGTGCTCTGCTCGCCCCCGCGATCCTCGTCGCAGTCCAGTCGCTGCACTGACCCGTCCGAACGGCAGATACAATACGAACATACGTTTGTCTACCAGTCAGGAGCAGCGATGGGCGAGAAACACCAGCAGGCCACCGGCATGAACACCGATCGCACGCGCGATGAGAACGGCCGGCTGCGACAGAAGCGCGCCGACACACTCGTCGGAACCGTCGAGCGCGAGTACGGCGTCGACTTCGGCGTGCGCAGCGACATGCACCTCGGCACCCTGCGCGACCATACGGGACTCACCGCCATCGACGCGCTGGTGAGCAAAGCCCGCCGCGACAAGTAGGACTCACCCGCGAAACCGTGCGTTCTCTCGCCACCTCGGCCTCTCACCGGTAGCCGGCATCCCCGGCGACGGTTACAGTCCGCAGGAGGATGAGGATCCGAGCGAGACCCGCACGGACCATGTGAAACCCGTGAACGCCTCAGCCGTCAACCACACAGCCCCAGACACCTACCGGACTCCGGCGGGGCTGCTGGCGCTGTTGGCCCTGCCGAAGGTCGGGCCCGTCACGGCCTTGGCCGCGGCACTGCACCGCAGCGCCCTCACTCGCCTGCTGGAGCGACACACCGCACAGTTGGACGGCGCGCTTCATCGCGCCGGCGAGAGCCTCGAGCGCTACCGCGACGCGGGGGTCACCGTCCTCACGTTCTTCGACGAGCAGTATCCGGACCGCTTGCGCGATTTGCCGGACCCGCCACCGATCCTCTATCTCCGAGGGGAGCGACGCCTGCTTGACCGTGAGCGTCTCGTCGCGGTCGTCGGTACGCGCGAGCCGACGTCCTTCGGCACCACTGCCGCAACCGAGCTCACCTCCGCCCTCGCGCAGGAGGGCTGGGGGATAGTCAGCGGCCTCGCGAAGGGCATCGACACGACCTCCCACAGGGCCGCCCTGGACGCCGGCGCACCGACGATCGCGGTGATGGGCGGCGGCCTTGACCGCATCTATCCGGCGGAGAACAAGAGTCTTGCCGCACGGATCCTCGATGAGGGCGGCCTGCTCGTCTCAGAGCAGCCGTTCGGCGCTCAGCCGCGCCCGCAGAACCTGATTGCCCGCGACCGGCTGCAGAGCGGCCTGTCTGTCGCGGTACTGGTTGCGCAGTGCGGCATCCAGAGCGGCACCATGCACACGGCGCGCTTCGCGGCGGGCCAGGCCCGTCCGCTGTTCTGCCCAGTCCCGCACAGCGACCATGACGCGAGCGAGGGGCTGCGAGCCTTGCTCGAGCGGCCCGCGAGCGAACTGTGCTCCATCCTGCCCGCCTGGCGAAACGCCAAGGCGCTGTGTGCCCGGCTCGGCCCGCGTCCGTTGGGACGTCCGATCGAGAAGGGCAACGTCGCGAAGTTCATCGACGATGTCGCTCTCGCGGTCCAGTGGCCGCGCCTGAGCCGTGACCAGAGCAACCTTCTCGAGCCGCTCGAGCTCGACTTCGGCTAGAGCACCGGCGCGGCCTCTTTGTGGGTGCACCCCAGGGAGTAATAGTTCGAGCAGCCGATAAACGGCTTGTAGCCGGAGGTCACGAGCCGCAGTAGACCTCCGCAGTCCGGGCATTCTCGCGGCAGCCGATCTTGGGTCACCGCGGAGGCGAGCACGATCACCCGCTCGGCGCCCTGCTCGAGCATCGCACGACGGCAGTCATCGGTCTGCCCGCCGCTCGTGATCACGTCATCGAGCAGCAGCACCCGCTTGCCGTCAAGACCCGCGGACTCGAATCGGTCTCGGGCGCGCTCGACGCGTTCGGCAGGCCCGTGGTGCTTGTAATCGTCATCGCCACGCAGCTGGGTGAGCACCTCGCCGCTCTCAGCGACGCCCGTGACCTCGGCGAGCGCGACCCTGATCGCCTCGAAGCGGTCGTAGTCCGCTCCGGGGCTCGGCGGCACAGAAGTGATCAGGTCCACCTCCGTCCCTTTCCAGCTGGTCTGCGCCAGCCCGCTGATCATCTCCGCGATCCTCGCAGCGGCATCCGGGTCCTCCTTGCCTTCGATGATCAGCCGCGACAGCGCCGACTCGGGATGGCGGCGGTCGGTCGTGCTGAAGTACCTGCCGGTGCAGTACACGCCGCCGCCGAGACGCACGAGCGAGCCCCAGTGCCACAGCGGCTGGTTGCCTGCGAGTACCGCCTCTGCGTAGGCGTAGCGTCGCGTGGTGTCCTCGATCGCGTCGATCACGCGGTCCGGCCGGGCGACGGCGACGTCGGGCCAGCAGCGCCGCCACTCCGCCGGCGCGGTGCGCGACCACGCGACGCCGACGCTGAGTGCACCGGCGTTCTGGGCGGCCCCGACATCTGCGGCGTCATCGCCGACCATCATGCATTCCTCCACGCTCACGCCGAGTTCTTCCGCGATTTGACGGAGCGATGTCGGGTCGGGCTTTCGCGGGAAGCCGTCGGAGCCGCTGATGAGCGCGTCGTAGGGGATCTCGAACGCGTCGAGCAGCCGCTCGGCGTACCAGCGGGGGCTGTGGGTGAGGATCCCAACGCCGAGCCCGAGGGTCTTCGTGTGCGCGGGCAGCTCAGCCGCCTGCAGGGTGGACTGACCGTCGTGGTAGAGCTGCGCCTCGTCAAGGCGCCGCGTGAGCCGGTCGCGCCGGCCGGGGGCACGGTCCTCGCGCAGCATCCTCGTGTCGAGCAGCGTCTCGTCGAGGTCGAACACGATCGCTTTGATCACATCGGCATTCTGGCAATCAGAACGGGCTCGCAGGCGTTTCGACGGTGCAGGTGCGTGCGGCCGACTTGGCTGGCATCCTCGTTTGGCTCGCCTGTCCAGCTTGGATCGCGGTGTTCGCGCAGCCGCCGCTGGGCACGAGCAGCGCCACGCCGGAGCACGCCAGGACCCCGCATCGCGCCTGGCCTACGCTCGATGCAGCCGCGCCGGGCTGCCGTAGCACCGGAACCCGTAGCCGGTACTGGCGCGCGCAACGGGTGGCGCACTACTCGCCGGCCCCGAGGCAACTGTGCGTGCCGTCGACCACGGCGGGCAGGTCCCCTCGAGCACGCGGCAGGTGCGACGTGGGTCTGAGCGGCCGAGCTCGCCGGTATCCCGACCGCACCGGCGGCGATCGTAAGCTTTCCGATCTATCTCATCCCGCGTCAACGCGCGGGTACCCGACGCTTCCGGGCTCGGTCGAGCCATGGAGGTCGGCCGGTCTGCCTGGGTTCGACGCCAATGCCGAGCAGATCGCCGAGGGCAGGCGTAAGTTCTACGTCTCGATCACGCGTGCCCGCGACGAAGTGTACGACGTGAAGCCCTGCCCGTTCATTGCGGAGCTGCGCATCGGCTAGGCGTTCGCGAGGCTCGGGATGGAGCGGAGAGGGATCGGGACCGCAAGCGGACCGCAGAACGCGGAAAAACGGCTCAGGAAAGCCAACTAGAACCTGTCTCCCCGATAGGTTCATGTTCCGCGAAACCCAGCGAACACGGGCAAGAAATGCCGAAAACACGGCGGATCGCGTGAGTCGTTTCGCCTCGTTTCGCGGGGTTTCGACGGTAGGGCGTTTGCAGAACGTTTGCAGCGACGGCCCAAAACCTTTGCAGAACGTTTGCAGGCGGTCGGCCGAGCATCCGTGCGGCCGATGCCGGTCGCGGCGATTGTCCGTCGCCCTCCCAAGGGAGCTACGGTAAGCGTGTGTCCCCTGTAGCTGACGCTCTCGATGTTGTTGGACCCGATGGCTCGTCCTGCTGATTGGCCGGCTCCGGTTTAGGACGTTCCGCTGGCCCAGGCCATGCATGACATCGGCACGGGCCGGCGCAAGTAGCCGAGCAACCCCGAGAAGAAGCGCCACCATTTTGTGCCTCGCTTCATCCTCGACTCCTACGCCACAAGTGACGGCGGAGCTCCACGGCGACTCGTTCAGCTCGACAAAACGAGTGGTGAGGCATTCAGGGTTCTCAGGGGATCTGCAGCACGATCTGAGCGGACTGTGTCGCGACCCGCATAAGGCCACTGAGGCGAACGGTCGCGTTCTGTCCGCCCGCGCTGAAACACTGCTGCTGCACCATCGACGATGTCATTTCCCTTCCGCTATCAGACGTGCGCCGAGCGAGATCGCTGGACCTGTGCCTGCGGCGCTATGGTCGTCGATAAGCCTGCTGACGAGGCGTAGTCATGGAGTCCGCCGCTTCTCAGGAAGGTGCTCATGTCTTCGTGGCGCTGCCATTCTCCGACACGTTTGGTGAGATCTATTCGGTCATATCGCAGGCCGTGGCCGATAGGGGGCTGCGAACCGTTTCCACCCGCGATATCCACGAGGGTGCCGCCCCATTCATAGAGAACATCTACAATGCTATCGAGCAGGCGGGCATAGTGATCGGCATCACATGCGAGGCCGGTGCGAGCGTCTACTACGAAGTCGAATACGCAAAGCATCGAAATAAGCAGACTTTGCTTCTCATCGATGGTCGGGTTGGCTCTCCCCCCAATACCGATCATATAGAGCAGCTGGAATATTCGCGGGAGAACCTAGAGAGTCTGCGATCGGATCTCCAGGACTGGCTGGACGACATACAATCTTCGTCTCAGCGGTTGCGCGGGCCTGTACTGACTCGCGGGGAGGTCTTCAGTACCGTCGTCGACGGGACATTCTACCTCCAGAGAACCAGGCCCAGTCCGTCGAAGTCGCTGATACAGGAATCCCTCGCAAAAGGACTCCCGATGCCACAGCGCCTCCTTTATCTAACCGAGGAAGGCCAGGAGACCTACCTGCTGCTCTGCGAAGATCCCGACTATGAGTATTACCACGAGACATTGAGGTATGTCGGCGACAATCGCTCTGGGCTCGTCGATTGCGTATTGGAGCATTGCCGTTCCACTGAGGTTGATTTCATCAGCCTGGGTCCTGGCAATGGCCAGAAGGATGCGGTGCTGCTACGCGAGCTACTGAAAAGGGCGCGAAGCGGTGAGTACACATACTATTATCCGTACGACGTGAGCGGCGGGCTCCTGCTTGAGTCGATGCGGACGATACTCGCGCGTAGGGTTCCACTCGAGCGGCTCAGGGTAAAGGCGATCGAGGCAGATATTGCCCATCTGGCAGACTTTCCGAAGGTGTTCGACTTCCGCGCCGAGCCAAATGTGTACTCGCTTCTGGGCGGGCTGGATAACACGGGCAACGAGGTGACGCTACTGAACTCGCTTTACCGACAGATGGGGCCTCGTGATTGCCTCTTGCTCGAGATTCGTAAGCAGGTACGGTCTGGACCTCAGGCTTTGGGTAACATCGAACTCAACCGACGCCTTGACTTGGCGCCTCTGGATTACATCGGGGCGACCGTTGATCCTGAGACTGTGCAATACAACGAGGTAACCACCACAAGTTCGATTCCCAAGGCGCGGACGGTCGCAGCGGTCGTTCCCGAGTTGGAGCTGCACGCAGACCCAGACTCGGACGGCGCGCAGCCCGAGACGATCAAGTATAGAAACCTGCCACTCTTCAGTGTGCATTACTATGATGCGCAGGAGGTAGAGCAGGTTTTGGAGAACTGTCGGTTCCAAGTGCTCATGAGCGACGAGCAGGCGAACTCGCTGTTCTACATCTGCGCGAAGCTGCCACCCCGGATCGCGCTCACGTCGGTCGGCTGACGAGTCCGTTCGGCACCGCGTAGCCTGCGACACCGACACCGACACCGACAGCAATGCACCTATCGGGAGCTAACGTACTTTGGTGAGCCGAACTAATCGTATGATTCGCGCAACCGGCCTGGCCAATAAGCGCTCGCGTCGGCAATCCGGCCTGGTGTCGTGCAAAATGTAGGCGTGCCTCCCGCGATCGAGTATCCGGATTACATGCCTGAAGACGTACGACTTTGGGCTCAAACCCACCAGCAGCTACTCGAGCTTGTCGTGGAAGAGCTGCTGCGAACAGGAGCCTGGCAACCTCTGGGAGACCTCACGCGACGACTCGTTCGGGAACAGCGGCCAGTCCCTCTAAGATCGATATTTTGGGAGATGCCCAAGGAGCTGGGTTTCGTCGAGACCAATCCAGAGCGTGTCGTTCTCACGCCGTTTGGCCTTCGAATGACCCATGCTGGCCACGAGTTGCTGGACGGTCTGACAGCTATTCTCAAGCTAGCGGCTGAGCGATACGAAAGCGACGACAGCGAACCGGTCATCACACGAGCCGATATCGCTTATAAAACTTCAGCGTCCGAGCCATACGTGTCGGCGCTCAGTGAGATTCTGCTTCGCGGCATGCCGTTCCTGGGAGCAGGTGCTGGCGGCGCAGGTGACGAGTGGAGACGGGAAGTAACGGACGATATCGTCCGCTACTGGGATGCGCGGCGCACGGAGGCCTATCTGCGCACTCGCGCGAAAGAGTTGGCTTGGGCTGGCGCAGCGCGATCAGGCCCGGCATCGGCCACGCAACCAGGGACCAACGTGGCTGAGACAGGGGCTTCTCGACCAGGCGTTTCGCAGCTCCGGCAAGTCATCAGCGCCGATGCCGAAACAAATCAGTCGGCGCAGCGAGATGTGTTCATCGCCCACGCAAGCGAGGACAAGGAGCCGATCGCGCGCCCGTTGGTGATCGAGTTGCAGCGACGAGGGCATAGCGTGTGGTTCGATGACTACGAGCTAGTTCTCGGCGACTCCCTACGTCGCAAGATAGACGCGGGCCTCGCCGGGGCGACGGTCGGTGTGGTGATCCTCTCGCATGCGTTCCTTTCAAAGCAGTGGCCGAGGCGCGAGCTTGATGGCCTAACCGCGCGGCTCACAAGCGGTGAAGCAAATGTGTTAGTTCCTATATGGCATGAACTCACCGAGGCCGAGCTGCTCAGCTACTCACCACCCCTGGCAGACCTACTAGCGGCCCGGTCCGACCAGGGTGTCGAGGCTATCGCCAGCGAGATTGAGCGGGTCCTCATGAGGAGGGCACAGTCTGTTACGGGGCCCGGGCTTTCGGGTGTTCAAGAGTCGACACCGGAGCGGCCTGGGGAGAAAGAAGTGCGCTCTAGCAGCGCTGCGCCCTCAGATCGGCTTGGCGGTGAGGCTGTCACGTCGTTGCTTGCCGCCGGCGCCGAGGTCGCCCTGCGTGAGGCCTTGCGCGCGGGCCGCGGCGAGCTTGCGCGGGAAATCGGGACACTGAGTAGGGAGCACGGCGCCAGCGAACCGGTGCTCAGGAAGTTCTTTCCGACACTGGAGCAGCAAATGCTCCTGGTGGTTGATCAGACGATCCCGCTGATACGCCACCGGTCGGCCCTAATCGATGAGCAGGCTCATTGGCTCGGGCAACTCGGGGCCAAGAGATACATCTACTGGGGGGTGGCCGCCTGGGTGGAGCTCCCACGGTGGATCGCATGGTGCATATCACGAGCATGTGGGGCTTACGCAGTCTCGATTGACGAGCTCGGAGCAGTGCGAGCCATGCTGGGCGCGAGCGTCGACCACGGCATTCCGGGCGTATCACCAGAGTCGCTCGCATCCATAGGTCCTGGGCATGCGTCACAGGTCGCTAGCCAGATTGCCGGAGGTGCTAGCGCGTCGGCGTCTTGGCTGGAGCAGTGGAGCAATGCGCTCCGCAACTCGCCTCGTCTGCAGATGGCGGTTCCTGAGTTCCTTGAGGGGGATGATCAAGGTCCTCTTGGTTGGCTGCTGGCTTATACCCTCCTTTGCACGGTCTTTAGTGGGCAGCGCCAGCAACAGGCAGCATCTCCTTGGATAGCGTACACCGATGGCGGGTACGCGCTCACAGCGCGTCTCCACCGTGACGATGTCTTCCTCGCTCATCTTGCTGACACTGTCTTTCGCTGTACCGCAGATGAGTTCCGCGAAAACGCCGACGTGTGGCTGGGCAGGGGGCTGGGGGGTAATAGGGCGAGCCCGCTGTCGCCTTTTCGCTCTAGCGCTAGTCTCCGATTCTAGGCGTGGTGCGGCATGCGGTTCTTGCTTAGTACCTCGGTTTGTGTCGCGGGCCATTCAGTCCTCGGTAGTCTGAGCGATGTCGATTTGACCGCGATCGGCGGCATTGGTGCGTTTTTAGCGACGATCGTCCTCGCGGGCGTGGCTGCATATCAGGCTAGCCAGAGTCGAAAACAGACAGATGCCATGGAGGCCCAGGTAGTGGTGATCCGCGAGACGGCGGAGAGCGAGATCAACGCCCTTCGCGAGACGGCGGCACAACAGTTGGCATTGGTGCGCGAGCAAGTCGATGCGTCAACAGAGCAGAACCAGACCTTGCGCGAGATGACGAGCGCGCAGCTCCGACCGATTGTGCTTACTAAGGCGTTCTCAGGGTGGATCCGGGGCCCGAATAAGGAGTTCGAACTGGGGCGCCGCCAGGCCGCCGTACCTTACTTCCTCGCCAACGAGGGGACAGGGGTGGCGCTCCACATTCAGCATGGTGTCAATATTGACGGTGTCGTGATTGCAAGCGGCTACGGTGACGCTATATATGCGATCAGGCCCGGTGAGTCAGCACCCCCGGCGAAGGACACAAGGGTCCGTCAGTCTGGAGAGCTTCTTCTGGCCTCGGTACACGAGGACGAGGTGCCGGGCGATTGGACAAAGCTGCCGCTTACCTACTGGGTGAAGTACCAGAATGTGTTTGGCGAGCAGTTCGAGAGCAGCACGGAAATTTCGCCCCGCCAATTGCAGGAACTCCCGTCAGTCAGCCCCACCGGAGACAGGGCGTGATCTCGCAGCGGCTGCGCCTCATCTATGAGTAGCCGAGCAAGCACTGCGGGACGGCCGGCGGCGACCGGTAAGGCAGCGACGGATTCGGAACTTACGCCACCCGGAGGAAGGTCTTCAGCTCAAGAGTCGTGCGCGGGTCTTCTGGGCGGGCCGGCTTCTCTTGCACGCAGCAACATGGCGAAGCTGTCCGAGGCCCACGCGGATAACGTTCGCAGCGGGCTTCATTTCGTTTGTCACGTCTGAACAGCCTCCAACTGATCGCACCCGCGGTCGCGAGCGCGCTGGTAGACATCACGCGCCCAGGGGTGCCAGTGTCGGGTGCTGTCGGCCAGAACGCCCACGTGCTTTCGCAGGCGCTTGTCGCAGACCCAGCGGGAGGCGACACTCGAGCGCTTGCCGGACTGGATCGTGACGGGGGCTTGGCCGGCGTCTGCGGCGAGCGAGTCGTTTGTCGGGGAGCGGGCGCGGTTATCGCCGATCTCGGCGCGCAGACCGGCGGCGGTCACGACGCTCTTGGGGTCGAGGAAGAGAGCGAGGAAGATCGCACCGTCGGGATGGCTTCGGGTGGCGCTAGCGATTTGGCTTGTGAGCCGGCTGATCTGTTCGACGATCGGTGCCAGGGCGGCGACGAGGCCGATCACGGTATTGCGTCGTGCGTCCTGCTCGAGCCCCCCGACGGCGGTCTCAGGAGCGTTTCGCAGTCTCCCGAGCAGCTCGGCGGGGGTGCGCCGGCCGCTGTAGGCGTGGCGCGCGAGGAAGCCTTCAAGACGCTTCTCGCCAAGGCTGCGGGCGTCGGTGGGACTCGGATAGCGCGCTAGAAACGCGAGTCCAATCGGGCTGTCGACATCGGCGAAGATCCGTCCAGCGCCTGCGTCAGCGACAACGCGAACTCGTCGCCCCGATTCTGTATGGCCGATCCCCGGGCCTTGCCTCTCCGAGGATCTCCGCCACACGCTTGAGTATCTCGTCACCGTGCGGATGACCGTTGCGATCGTTGATGAGCTTGAAGTCATCGACGTCCAGCAGCGCCAGCGCGAAGTGATCGTCGTAGCGCGCTGCGGAAGCGACGGCTTGTGGGAGTTCGTCCTGGAATGCTCGCTGGTTGGGAAGATCGGTCAGCCCGTCGCGGGTGGCTCGCTGCACGACCATCCGATGGTCGCGCATAAGCCGCCGCCCGCTCCGGCGATCACGGTAGGCAACTTGCGTTCGTGTATCCGTACGGGCGTTCAGGACGGCATGCGATTGGACTTGATCTCCGCAGAGCCTGGCCCGAGAACGTCTGGAGGACCGCAAATAGACCGCAGAATGGCCAAAAACCGTATTGCGAAGCCAACTTGAACCGCTCTCCCCGATTTCCTTCAAAACCGCGAACAGCAGCGAATATGGGCGAATAACCCCGAGACCATTGGACCTACGG
>Ga0302308_10003072_pt1 | contig 13339 bp, 11 predicted proteins | sample III_Palsa_E3_3_FD_200531 | JGI IMG/M metagenome (GOLD analysis project Ga0302308, IMG submission 200531) | Peat permafrost microbial communities from Stordalen Mire near Abisko, Sweden - III_Palsa_E3_3 | ecosystem: Environmental > Terrestrial > Soil > Palsa > Peat permafrost | place: Sweden... | reverse complement strand
GCGAATTCCCCTACTACTCCCTGCGAGGCGATCACTTCGGCCGAGGCCGGGATTGCGGCCTCGATGCGGGCAAGCGTCGCCGCCGTAGGAGCGGACACCCGCAGCCATTGGCTGGGCGCCCGTGGCGCCCAAACTACCGCCCAGCCCAGCGCCTGGGCAGCCAGGAGGCCTGTCAGCAGTAGCGCCGCGCGGCGGCGGCGGTGCATCAGCCATCCGAGAACGACGACGGTGCCTACCGGAAGGAGCACATAAACCGGGAGGTCCTGAAAGATGGGCTGCGCAAACAACAATCCCTCAAAAAGGACGTTCGCGAGCAGCACCACCAGCATCAGCGGCAGTATCAAGGGGTCGCCGAGACCTGCCAGCCCGGACGGCGCGAGGTTCGCCCACAACTCGAGGCGCTTGGCCCAGAGCACGCGCAGTACCCCGAGCGGATGACTGGCAATCCCCTTCACAAGCGCGCTCAGACTGAGCTGCGTGTCCTGGGACCCAGCTGCCAGGTAGGAATATGCCTGGAGACCGCGCGCAGAGCCTAGATTCGCGTGAACGAGCGCGATGAGCAGCGTGGCGCCTACACCAAGGCATGCCATTACCGCGCCGGGCACTCGCGTGCGTCGGCTGAGCAGCACTCCCCCTAGCCCGACCCCCGCGAGGTATGTGTCGGCGACGTCGCCGCAGGCGAGCAGCGGCACCAACCAGACCCATGCCCGGCGCCGACCGTTCCAGAGATCGCGTGCCAGTAGCACGGCTATCAGGGTGGCGAACGGCTCCATATGGAAGTCGAATGAGACCGCCCACCACAGCCACGGGTTTGTGGCGAGCAGCACCAGCCCAGCCCCGGCGAGCCACGCCGCCTCCCTCCCCTTCCGGAGCCGTCCCGCCAGCTCACACGCCCAGGTGAACGCCACCACCTCGGCCCCGGTCACGCAGAGGTCCTGCAGCCAGAGCAAGGTGAGGCCGTGTGGCCACACCCAGTAGAGCAGAGCCAGCGGATAGCACAGCAACTCGCCGTGGTTGCGCCAGAACTGGAAGCGCTGCACCGTGTCGTAGGGGACAAGATGGCCATGCGCGATCAGGAACCAGGCCTGGTTGTAGGTCGCGAAGTCGGATGTCAGCGCGAAACGGCTGTACTGGATCGCGCTCCAGGCAAGGAAACCGGCGAGCTGGAGGCCCAGCACCGCGCACCCTATCCGCCGCACCCGGCGAAGTGACCCGGTCTGCGCCGAGGGCACCCCCGATTCCTTGTGCGCCTGGAAATCGGCGGTGACATCGCTCATGAGCCGAACCTCACCGCGAGGATCGGCGAGTAGCCGTAGGGGTAAAACAACGCCGGATTGACGAGATTGGCCTCGAAATAGACGGGGTCGCTGCCGGCCACCGGGGAATGGATCGTGAACGTGGCCACGCCTGCCGCGTTCGTGAGCGCCTCGACCGGAGTCTGGCCGCCCAGCCCCTGGTTGATGAAGGCCTGGCTGTACTGGAGGCCGCGCTGCGCGTAGATGACCTGGCCAAGGTAGACCGGCACGTTCGCGTTCCGCACCGGTTGGTCCAGCCGGTTCACGATCTCGGCCTGCACCGTGATCTGCTGGCCGATCGCGACGGGATCGTTGATCGCGTCGGGCTGGAGGATCACCCGCCACGCACTCGCCAGATAGGCGCTGGTCCTGCTGACCGATGCCGGGCTCTGCAGGAAGGCGAGGACCTGGAAGCCGGCGCCGATCGAAGGCATGGCAAAGTAGCTGGGTGCGACGATCGTGTAGCTCGCCCGCTGATGCGGGCGGAGTACCGCGGGGCCTTCCTGACGTCGCCAGAAGGCCGTCAAGGTCGTGCCGTCCTCAATGGTGAAGGCGGGGCGCACGCTGGCGCCGGTCGTGTTGTCGACGGCCAGGGTCAGCTGCTCCACCGTGGCGAGCTGGCCGGTCGTCCGCACCGACTCGATCGACATGGCCAGTGGGCTCCCGGCGGCCACCGCGGCGGTGACCGCCACCGCGCTGATCGTGGTGCCGAGTAGCGCGACCAGCTTCCAGTGCCGCCAGGCGGCGCCCGGCGGCCGCCGGGTGGTGGCCGCGGCCGCGATCGCGGCGGGAATCAGCATTACCAGGTAGCTGCCAAACGAGCGGGTCGCGAAGAAGAGAACGACCGACGGGAGCAGGAACGTGGCGGGCTTCAGCGCCGGATAGGTGGCCACATAGCAGGCGAGAACAGCGGCGAGGACGACAACCGCGGCGACGTTGTAGGCAAGCAGCGATCCGCCGCCCACCCCGAGGGACAGGCTGAGGCTGATCAGGCCCTGACCGGCCGGCACGGCCTGAGAGGACAGCGGTGTGAGGATCCCATGCAGCCACGCCTGGGGGGCGCCGATCAGGTACGGGAGGTTCGGCACGAGGAACGCCACCGCCGCGATGCCCGCATACCGCAGGCCGTCACGGGCCGCCTGGTGCCAGCCGCCGCGCCGGGACTCCAGTACGATTCCCGCGACGACGAACGGGGCCACAAGCCAGGGAGTCTGCTTGACCGCCATGGCCAGCCCCATGAGGACGGGGCCCCGCCAGGCGGCCAGGCCCTGGGTGGAGGCGAATCGATCCCAGCCCACCGCGGCGCCCACGAGCAGCGGCACGAACAGGCAGTCGGTCACCCCGCCGGCCGCGTAGCCGATGTAGATGTCCACGCTGGCCACCACCGCTGCCAGGGGTGCCAGGTTCCTCGGCAGCACGGCGTAGAGGATCACCGCGCCGAGCGCCCAGGCGGCGACGTTGATCCAGACGGCCGCCTGGGTGGTGAGCCCGAGCGCCAGCAGTGGCAGGTAGGCCTCGAAGGACAGTGCTGGATAGGACAGCGTGGTGACCGGCTGGCCGTTCAGCTGGAAGGTGTAGCCGTTCGGCGAGACGTGGAACATCGGGAAGGCCGGTGCCATGGAGTGCAGATAGGGATTGATACCGTGCAGGGCCAGCTGCGCCGCGTACTGGTCGAAGGCAATCTCGTCGGTTGCGTAGTCCGGGGCGATGAAGACCTGGAAATAGCTCCACAGCGCCAGCGCGACCAGGACGGCGAAAAGCGTGGCCCAGCCGATCTGGTGCCGGCGCCGGCTCCCGAGCACCGAATCGGGGAGCCATGCCGCGACGATGACAAGCAGGCCGGATAGCCCGAGCACGACCACCGGGACGGCTAGCCACGGGCTGAAGGTGAGGTATCCGGACAGCCGGAACGACCAGGTGATGACGAAGACACCTGCCAGCGTCCCCAGCGCCCGCCCGGTCAAGGTCGTCTCGTCAGCGCCGGTGTCGGGGCCGTGCTGCCCGCCGTGGCCAGGAGCGGCCGTCTGAGGGTCGGCGGCTGGCCGGGCGCGGAGCAGCGTCGTTACGGCACCGGGCACTCTGCCGGTCGCGAACTGGTGCCGCCCAGCGATGAGCCTCATCGCGCCGCGTCCCGGACGGCGCTAGGCCGCGAAGATCTGGATGTTCCCATAGCCCGCTGTCCCCACCACCTCGTAGAGCTGGCTTCCGCTGGCGGAAACGAGTACCTCGAGACAGCTGGCCGGCGCCGGCAGGACACGCCGCACGCTCTCCGTGGCGACATTCACAACGGCGACGTTGGCCCCGGCATCCGTGTCCTTCAGCACATACAACGCGGTGCCGTCCGGGCTCAGGGCGAGCGACTGGCCAGAGTCGCCGACCACGAACGTCGCCGCGACCTTGCCGTCGGCGATGGAGATCTGGCTGACGCGCCCGTCCCGTTGCAGCACATAGAGCGTGGTTTGCTGGACGTCGGGCGCAACGGAAACGGCCTCAAGCGGCACCGGGACCGTGCCCTGCACCCGGCCGTCCTGGGAGTCCACAACCGTCACGCTCGAGGAAGATCCCCAGCCGGTCAGCACGTAGAACGTGGTGCCATCACTTGCGACCATCACTTCGCGGGCGGGCGCAGAGAGCGGTACGGTCCGGATGACCTTCGCGGTCCGGCCGTCCAGCAACTCCAGCGCCCCAGCTCTGTCCGTCCCGAGCGCGAGGCCGATCACCCCGGTCGCGGCCTGTGCGACGGATCGCGCGGCGCTACTGACTGAGATGCTGCCAAACACCTTCCCGCTCGTGGGATCCAGCTCGAACAGGCCGCGGCTCTCCGCGCTGCCCGTGAGCACCCACATGGTGCCGTTCGGCTGCGGCCCGGCCGAGGCCAGGATGTTCTTGGGCGCTTGCACGATGTGCTCGGGCCTGATCCCGGCCGACACGTCCGTCGAACCCGGCGAGGTCGCCAAGGTCCCGCCCGCGCTGCACGCGGCGATGGCAATGGCGGCCGAGGTGAGCGTTATTGCGGCCGCCACGCGGCGCCGCGTCAATCTGGCCATGGGCTCCTCTCCTCCAGGTCGTTCTTCAGGTAAGCGGTCGCCCTGGGTTTCCCCGGCCGGCTGCAATGCCCGGGCACGTGCGGCCGTCACGTCGTGGACGCGCCCGCCGCTTAATGGTCCGTACGGCGACGGCGGGCGAATTCGAGCCCGCTGGCCCCGAGCATCAGCACCACCGCGGCGAGGATTCCCTCGCCCAGCAGCGGCTTGCCAGTGGGGGCGCTGGTAGCCCCTGGAATCGCAGTTGTTGCCCCGCAGGCTGGCGTCAGGACAGCGAAGTCCGGATCGGTGTCGAAGCCAGCTTTTAGCTCGCCCGAGAGGGCCGTGAATTCCGGGTCGGTCACGAAGGCGGTGCCGTTCCACACCGCGAGGATGCTCGATGGGGTGATCGACGACGACGATATGCCGAGGGAGAGCGGCTTGAGGAAGGGTCCTGGGTACGCCGAGCCGTTTTCCTGGACCTGGATGCCCACGCCAGCCACGACCTTGAAGCAGCGGAAGCCAGCGATGCGGATGGCACACAGGTTCAGCGCGGTCAGCGTAATCTGGACCGGGACCGGGAAGGCTCCCGCCGGGACGATAAGCGTGACCGACGCGCCGTCAATGGTGACCGGCCCGATGGTCCCGCCTGCCGGAGTGACCGTCTGACTGGTCACGACGACGCAATGACTGCCCGGAACCGTCGGCGGCACTGGCGCCGGGGGACCGTAACCACCGGCCGCCAGTGCGCCACCGGCGCCGGTGGTTACAAGCATGGCCGCGCCCGCCAGCGTCACAATGGCAAGTCGCTGCCCCAGCTTGTGCGTCCAAATCCGACGCATCATGAACACTCCTCCGATTTCCCCCGGCTACGGAAGGTGTCGGTACGCCCATTCTCCATTGGTTACTTACCGTAAGGTAAAAACTACAATTCGTAAACACCGCCTGACGGCCATCTATTCGGTCACGGTCACCATTCCGACAAGCGCGGCGAAACCTGCCGAAGTGCGCGTGTACCGCGACGCATAATGCCACGGGCCACCACCGCAGATTCACTTGTCCCGAATCGTCCAGGACCCTGACCGGCATGAACGTGCCATCCTTCCCAACTAAGCAGGTATGCACGAAACCCGGGACGGTTCACAGTGACACCTTGCATGTGATGCCCGGCCCGCAGATGAGCGATCTTGGTCAGCATCACTTTTCCCCGTCCTCCTGATAGGTGCCGGGTCTTACCGGGCAACGATCAGAGTCAAGAATGGCGCTTGCGCCATCCGAAGGACGCGCCGGAGGCGCGCCCTGCCTCATCAGCATCTTCAGCGCCGGGCAACGGGCCGTCGTGGCCGGTGAACGGGCGGGCCGCCCGAGCCCCCGAGCCGCGGGACGGCTTGCGGCCGAGGGATGTCCCGAACTCGCCAGGTTCCGCGGCCCGGTCGGGAGGCCCGCCCGGCGCTCGCTGTCATGAGTCTCAGCCTCTCCCGGTAGGTCGTCGCACAGGAACTTCAAGCGTGAGCTCGATAGGGCGTCCGGCTGGACTACAACACGGTCAGGGCTGCGCGCCAGCATCGGCTGCGTTACCCCTGCTGGGCGAACACCGAGGCGAGGGGAGGAGGCTATGTGCCTGGCACGCCGCGACGGACTCATCCCGGCGCCAGAGACACGCATCGCCTACCGCCGGAACAACACAGCCAAGGAGTACTGGACGGCGGGCGGCCCGACGCCGTTGGCCGCGGTGATCGTGAGCCAGTAGGTCCGGTAGCTGAGTTCGGTGATGGACACCGGCACCGACAGGGAGAAATTGCCGTTCCCGTAGTCGGTGAAGGTGACCCCCGCCGGGGCGGCGGTCTCGGTCAGCGATGGGGCGGGCGACCCGGTGGCGGTGCCGTTGAAATAGTCGGCCCCCCCGGGGATGAACCAGTAGCCGGCGGCGCTGGTGATCGCCGGTGCGGTGCCGACGGTGAGGGTGAAGGCCTGGGTGGCGGCGGAGATGCTGTTGGTGGCGGTGAGCGTGACCGGGTAGCTGCCGGCCGCGGCGCCCGCGGGGACCAGCAGCGTCGCGGTGCCCTGACCGGGGTGACCAGGGGATGCATGCGCTGCGCCATTACGGGCGCGTCGGTATGGCTGAGCAGGGGGCCGATATCGTGGCCGTGGCCGCGTGGCTGGGGGACACGGTGGAGACCGTGCACAGGACCTGCGCCCATCTGATGCCCGGCGCTGATTATCGCGGGCGTGCGGCCATGGACGAGTTCTTCGAGCGAGCCGGAGACGAGGGAAGTGCCCCGGATGTGCCCTCGCTCGTGGCGACCGCGGTGCTGGCCTTCGCCCATCAGCGCTGATTCGCCGCCCGGCCAAATTTGTCGGTGGTTGCTGATAGCTTGCGGTCGGTAGCAAGGAGGCGCAGATGATGGCGGCGGAGCAGCTCAGCTTCGGCGGCATGCCGCAGCGGCTTTACACATGCACGCCGACCCGGCTGACGTCCTGGCTGGATTGCCCCCGCCGGTACCGGATGACCTACCTGGACCGCCCCCCGCTCCCCAAGGGACCGCCCTGGGCGCACAACAGTCTCGGCGCCAGCGTGCACAACGCGCTGGCGGCTTGGTGGCGGCTACCGCTGTCCGGCCGCAGCGTGACCGCCGCCGGTGAGCTGCTGCAGTCAGGCTGGATCAGCCAGGGCTTCGCGGACGAAGAGCAGTCCGCCCGGCAGCGGGCCCGCGCCCGCGCGATGGTGGAGTCCTACGTCGCGACGCTGGACCCCGGCGACGAGCCGCTGGGCGTGGAGCGGACGGTCGGCACCCGTACCGACCGCATCGCCGTATCGGGGCGCATCGACCGGCTGGATGAGCGGCCCTCGGGCGAGCAGGGCACCGAGCTTGTCGTGGTGGACTACAAGACCGGGCGTCACCTGCTCACCACCGACAGCGCCCGCGGCTCGCTCGCCCTGGCTATCTACGCGGTGGCCGCGGCCCGGTCGCTACGGCGCCCGTGCCACCGGGTCGAGCTGCACCATCTGCCCACCGCGAGCGTGCTCAGCTGGGAGCACACGGACGAGTCACTGGCGCGGCAGTTGCGCCGGGCCGAGGACATCGCCGCCGAGAGCGGCGAGGCCGACGCGGCCTTCCGCGGTGGCCTGGCCCCCGTACAGTACGACGAGGTGTTCCCGCCGCGTCCGGGGCCCGGCTGTGGCTGGTGTGACTACCGGCAGCACTGTCCCGTTGGCACCACGGCCAGCCCCGATCGCCGCCCGTGGGACGGCATCACCGAGTAACTGGCGGCGCGCGGCCCGGCTCGCCGTGCGGTCCCGCTCGTCCGCCACGGCCTCGGCCATGTGCCAGAATCCGCTGAGCGCGCTGGCGGTGGTTTCCGGCGCGTCGACGGCGGGGGAGTGCGCCGCGGCCGGGATGCAGACCCGTTCGGCGTCCAGCCGGGCCGCCATCTCCTCCTGCGCGGCCGGCTCCCATTTGTCGTCGTCTTCGCCGTACAGCACGAGCATCAGATTGTCGGCCAGTTCGGCTAGCTCGGCTGTGCGATCCGGCGCGCTGAGCAGGTATTCTCCCATGACGCGCAGCCCGACGGGGGAGTTGCGCAGCATACGGTCCCGCAGGAAGGCGACGATCTCGGGCGCGATCCCCGTGGCGGCGGCCTGCGGCGCGAGGAGGGTGTCCCAGATGTGCCGGATCGTGCGCCGCATGACCTCGGGGCTGCCGCTGTCCAGGCTCCCGGTCAGCTGAGCCAGCTCGGCGGCCGCCAGCCCGGTGAGCCGGCCCGGCCCCGAGCTCATGAACGTGAGCGACGTGATGCCTGAGGCGCCAGCGAGCACCGATTCGCGCACCACCAGGCCGCCGAAGGAGTGGCCGACCAGGTGGACGCCGAGCGCCGCGCTACCGTTGCCCGTCACGTGGCCCGATACGGCGTCGATGACGGCCGCAATGTCGAAGCCCAGCTCGGCGATCGTGTAGGCCTCTGGGTCATCCGGGCCGCATGTTTCGTACTGCCCGCGCAGGTCGAGCGCTAGGACCCGGCGGCGCGCAGCGGCCAGCTGCTGCAAAATGGCCAGGAAATCTTCCTTGCTCCCGGTAAAGCCGGGAACAAGAATGGCGGGCTGCAGCTCGCAGACCCCTGATCCGGGTATGGCCTCGAGCGCCGCGAAAGTCCCGCGGCTCGTCTCGATGGCCGTCCGCCGGACACCGTCGGGCAGTGTGAGGGACGTTGGTGTGCTCACCGTGGGAGACCTTACCGAGCACTGCTTATGCCCATGCTGGATAGACGTACGGGGAACGTCGCTGATGCCATTGAATCACGCCAGCGGCACCGCGATGACATGCTGAAGCCGCCGCTGGCCGACTGTAGGGACCGGCGGGCCAGCGTGCGGCGTGGCCGTTCAGGACGCTGACTGGCCGCCCCGCGTCCGGCGCCGCCGGGTCCGCGGACTGCGCTCGGTCCCGCTCGCCGCGGGGGCGGCAGCCGGGGCACTCACCGGGCCGGCCGGCGCGGCGTTCTCGTGGGCTTCGCTGGGCGTCTGCGCCTCGGCGGCTATGGTCTCCCGGCCGCCGCGGGTACGCCGGCGGGTCCGGGTACGCTCCCGCGGGGCCGCGGCGTTGCTGCCGTCGGCGCTACTGCGGTCGGCTCCGCCGCGCCCGGCTCCGCCGCGCCCGGCTCCGCCGCGCCCGGCCGCCTTGCGGCTGTTCGGGCTCGCGGCCGATCCGTGCCGCCGGCTGCCGCTCCGGCTACCGAGGTCCGGCCCGCCGTGTGCTGCCTGCCGCCCGGTCTCGCCGATGTCCTCGACGTCCTCGGCGTCCAGGCCGGCCCTGCTCCGCATGGCCCGCGGCAGCGTCCCGGACACGGACCGCGGGATACTCAGCTCCGTGTAGAGGTGGTCGGACGTGGAGTAGGTCTCGGCCGGCTCGGCCTGCGCCAGGCCCAGGGCCTGGTCGATGAGCTTCCAGCGCTGCATGTCGCGCCAGTCGACGAAGGTCACCGCGACCCCGTCCTTGCCCGCGCGGCCGGTCCGGCCGATGCGGTGCAGGTAGGCCTTCTCGTCGTCGGGGCACTCGTAGTTCACCACGTGGGTGACGTCCTCGACGTCGAGGCCGCGCGCAGCCACGTCGGTGGCCACCAGCACGTCGACCTTTCCGCTGCGGAAGGCCCGCAAGGCGCGTTCCCGCTGGCCCTGGCCCAGGTCACCGTGCACGGTGGCGACCGCGAAGCCCCGGGTGGCCAGTGCGGCCGCGACCTGGTCGGCCGCCCGCTTGGTCTGGCAGAACACCAAGGTCAGGCCGCGCCCGTCGGCCTGCAGCACGCGGGCCAGCACCTCGATCTTGTCCAGGTGGTGGGTCCGGAAGACGTGCTGCTCGGTGGTCGGGACCGGGGCGGGCGCGTCGATGGTCTCGGCGCGCACATGGGTCGGCCGGCGCAGATGCCGTCGGGCCAGCGTAACGACCTCACCCGCCATCGTGGCCGAGAACATCATGGTCTGCCGCTCAGCTGGGGTGAGCTGCAGGATGCGTTCCACGTCCGGCAGGAAGCCGAGGTCGAGCATCTTGTCCGCCTCGTCCAGCACGAGGGTCCGCACTTCGCCCAGGCTCAGGTGCCGCTGGCCCACGAGATCCAGCAGCCTGCCGGGAGTGCTGACGACGACGTCGACACCCGCGCGGAGCGCCTCGATCTGCGGCTCGTAGGCGCGGCCACCGTAGAGGGTCAGCACCCGGGTACCCAGCCCCGAGCTTGCCATCCGCAGGTCGTCGGCGACCTGGATGGCCAGTTCCCGGGTGGGGACGACAACGAGCGCACGCGGGGCCTTCGGGTCGGCCTGCGGCTCGTCCTGGAGCCGCTGCAGCAGCGGGATACCGAAGCCAAGCGTCTTGCCGGAGCCGGTGCGCGCCTGGCCGATGATGTCGTGGCCGCCCAGTGCGATCGGCAGGGTCAGGGCCTGAATGGGAAAGGTGGTGTATATTCCTGCCGCCTCGAGGGCGACGCAGATCGTGTCCGAGACGCCAAGTTCGCGGAACGGCACCGCATGCGCGGCATCCGCCGACACGGTGCCTGCCTCTACTGCCGGGGCGTCCTCCAGCAGGATCTCGCGGCCGGGACTGTCAGTGGCGGGGGCCGGTTCTTCCGGCGCCCGCTGCCCGGTCAATGTTTCGCTGGTCAGGGGTTTCAGCCTCCATCAATACCACCCGGCCCGGCCGCCTTCGAGCAGGCTGGGCGAAGGTCCGTCGTGTGCCACCACGGCGTTGACCGCGCGTGGTGCCTGTTGCGCATACCGGGGGCGTATCCCGCTGCCTGCGCCATATTCAGCGCGCTGCGGTCGCCGCATCCGTATTACGTACAACGCAAATAGTAGCAGGAGGCTTCCCGGGTAGGCCCAGGGGCCGGAACGGGCCACTTCAGCCCGGCCCGGTCAGGACCTGCACAACCGGCCAGCACAGCCGGCCAGCACAGCCGGCGGTCAGAGATTGCCGAAGCCGACTGGGCGGCCCTCGGCACCGATGAACTCTACGTAGGCGATCTTGTCCGCCGGCACAAGCACCTTCCCACCCTTTTCCACGTTCAGGGTGAAGACGCCGTCGCCGGCGATGGCGTCCTCCAGGTCCTGCTCGATCTGGCCGGCTGGGGTGCCGGTCACCACGGCCAGCTCGCGAGGCGCGGACTGGACTCCGATCCTGACTTCCACCGGGCTCCTTTGATCGGGAAAAGATGTGGTCAGTGATCGAGATTAGCGGTCTGCGGCCCTACCGGTCCGGTCAGCCGTTAAGCGGCCAGCCGCTGATTCCCCGCCAGGCCAGCCGGGCCATCAGCTGCTCGGCCTCCTCCTGGGGGATCTGGTGGTCACTGCCGAGCCAGTACCGCGCGCTGACCTGCGCCGTCCCGACCATGCCCACCGCGAGCATGTGCGCGGCGTCGTCCGGGATACGGGTGTCTTCCTTGATGAACTCGCTGATCATCCGCGCGCACTCCTGGACCGACCGGTCGAGCCGGACGCGGACCGCGGGCTCGTTGCTCAGGTCGGACTCGAAAACCAGCCGGAAGGCCCCGCCCGCCCCGGCCACGAAGCTGAAGTAGGCACCGAACGTCGCGGCCACGCGCTGCTTGTTGTCGGCGTTGGAGCTGAGCGCATTACGCACGGTATCGATGAGGGCGTCCACGCTCTCGTCGAGCAGCGCGAGGTAGAGCTCCAGCTTGCTCGGGAAGTGCTGATAGAGCACGGGCTTACTGATGCCGGCCCGCTCCGCGATCTCATCCATCGCGGCGGCGTGGTACCCCTGGGAGACGAAGACCTCCTGAGCCGCCCCGAGCAGCTGGCGGCGGCGGGCCTGCCGTGGCAGCCGCGCGCCGCGCGGCCGTGCGTCGGACGTTGCGGTCAACAGGGTCTCCGAGATCTTGATCCGGCCGCGGACTGTTTCTCCGCGTTTCCCGCCATGGTACGGCCAAGCAGGCGGGCCAGCCTAGTTCAGCGGTAGTCGTCCTCGTCGTCCTCGACCGCACGTTCCTGCTCCACCGCGTCGGCTTCGTTCGCATCGAACGGTAGCTCCGGGCGCTGCTCGTCCGGCTCTTCGTCGGTCTCAACCACGTCGCGCTCCTGCTCCAACGCGTCGTCCAACGGCTTCTCGATGTCCATGTCGCTCATCTCGCGGCTCTCCATGTCTGTGCCCGATGTCCGGGGCTGTGCGGCGGTCACGAGACCTTGCTGACCAACTCTGCGATGGCCGGCTCGAGTGCCTCGCTCCAGGTGGGGAAGGCGTGCACCGTATCGGCCAGGATGGCCAGCGGGAGCCCGGCCCGGATGGCCAGGGTCACCTCGCTCATCCAGTCCGGCGCGTTCGGCCCGACCGCGGCGGCCCCCAGCAGCAGCCCCGATTCAGGATGAGCGTACAGCTCGACCCGTCCGGCGTCCTCGCCCGCCACCGTGGCCCGGGCTGTGTCCTGCAGGTTGGCGCCTGCGGTCAGCAGGGATATCCCCGCTTCCGCGGCGCCCTGCGGTGAGGCGCCCACCGCGAACACCGCCGGCATCGTGTACACGGCGCGCGGGATGGCGCGGTAGTCGGCCTCCCGCCGCTGGCCGAGGATGTTGGCGGCGACCACCCCCGCCTGGTACCTCGCGGTGTGCGTGTGGGTGCCGAGCCCGGTCACATCGCCCGCCGCCCACACCGCCGGCCGCTCCTGCTCGGGCTGGCCCACCCGGCAGGTGGCGTCCACCGGGATCGCGGTGCCGGGCTTGAGCTCGATGCCGAGCTTGTCCAGGCCGAGCCCGCTCAGCCGGGGACGCCGGCCGGTGGCCAGCAGCACGCGGTCCGCCTCGATCCGGGTCCCGTCCTCCAGCGTCAGCGCGAGCCCCTCGTCCGTGCGCTCGGCCTTGGCCGCGGCGGACCCGAGGCGGACGTCGACGCCGGTCCGGCGCAGCGCCTCGGCCAGGATCTCCCCGGTGAAGGGCGCTTCGGCCGGCAGCAGGGAACTCTCGGTCTCCACCAGCGTTACCTGCGAGCCGAACGCCGCATAGATCTGGGCCAGCTCGCAGCCGGCCGAGCCGCCGCCCAGGACCACCAGCCGCCGCGGAAGATCCGGGCAGCTCAGAGCCTCGGCGCTGGTCCAGGCGGGGATATCGGCCAGGCCCTCGATCGGCGGCGCGACCGGCTCGCACCCGGTGCTGACGACCAGGTCGGTGTAGCCGAGCGAGACGGCCGGCCCGGCGATGTCGGCGGGCGCCACCTCGATGGTCCCGGGCTGGGTCACCTGCCCGGTACCGCGGAACAGCGTCACGCCGGTTTCGGTGAGCCGCCCGGCCATCGCGCCGTCGTCCAGGCCGCTGGCCGCCTCGTCCCGGCGGGCGACCGCGTTTTCCCAGGCTTCGCCCCGGCCGGCCGCCTCCAGCAGTGTCTTGGAGGGCAGGCACGCCAGGTAGGGGGATTCCCCGCCGACCAGCCCGGCCTCGACCAGCGCGACCGACCGCCCCGCCTGGGCGACCTCGCCGGCGACGTACACGCCCGCGGTCCCGCCACCGAGCACGACGACATCGAACTCGGCCAT
>Ga0302308_10003069_pt1 | contig 13344 bp, 3 predicted proteins | sample III_Palsa_E3_3_FD_200531 | JGI IMG/M metagenome (GOLD analysis project Ga0302308, IMG submission 200531) | Peat permafrost microbial communities from Stordalen Mire near Abisko, Sweden - III_Palsa_E3_3 | ecosystem: Environmental > Terrestrial > Soil > Palsa > Peat permafrost | place: Sweden... | reverse complement strand
TTTGTTTCATCCGGGGGCTATCGCGTAGTAAAAGTAGCTGCTCGGATGAAAAATAATAAATTTATTTCAATTAATAGGTTTAGAGGCTATAGATTAATTATTTAGAGATCAGGTTGTAATTTTTCCCTGATCTCTACCTAACTAGTCCCGACCATCAATACTTCAGCACCAAAAACCCCGTTTTGCGTTTAACAATCCCCTTCACGGTATAATCCAGCGAATAGAAATAAGTACCCGGTAATTGCATCTGGCCGGTTTTGTTGCTATGGCCGTCGAATGTTTTGGTGGCATTGTCATAACCTTTGGCTTCGTAAACCAATTGGCCGTTACGGTTCATGATGGATAGTTTATTATCAGGATAATTGCTGATATTATCTATCTGCAAAAAGTCATTGATGCCGTCACCGTTCGGTGATACGCCTTGATGTATGTTTATGCCATCGTCTGCCAATTGCGGGGTTTCCGTTGGCTTGTCAACACTGATGGCATCGTCAGGAGTGTTTTCTCCGGCAGCGGTACGGGTTACAACCAGGGTATAGCTATCCGTTGTTACACCATCCTGGGCAGTTACCACTGTGGTAATGGTATTACTGCCGACTGCAAGCGTAATTGCAGCAGATGCGACACCCGATGCCACGGCAGTTCCGTTAACTTTTATAGTCGCGCCGGTTACCGCAGCAGTCGGGGTGACTTTAATGGATGCAGTAGCGTTGGTTACCGATGCCGTATAGCTGTTTGTTGCCGTCGCAAAGCCCGGGCTTAACGTGCCACTCCTGAGCGCTAAGCCGGCGAGTCTGGCGTTACCGGATGCTGCCGCCCTGGTTACCGTTATGGTATAGGTGGTGGTGGTGACACCATCCTGGGCCGTAACCACAGTGGGTATTGTTGTGTTACCCACAGCCAGGCCAATGGACCCGCTCGCTGTCCCTGAGGTAACCGCCGTTCCATTAACAGTAACCGTTGCATTGGGGTCGGACGTCGTTGGTGTTACCGTTACAGCAGATACACTGTAGTTTACATTATCCGTATAGCTGGTGGTGCTCCCTGAAAATGCCGGTGATAATGTGCCGGCGCTGATGGTTAATGATGAAAGTGTCGAAAGAGTTGATACCGGGCCAAACATAGTTATGGTATATATAAGCTTGTTTCCCGCTTGCGACGTCACCACAACAGTTATGGCGTTTGAGCCCGGTGAAAGCGTAATAGGATTACTGGCCGTGCCTGATGCTACTGCCACCCCATCTACCGTAACGGTGGCCGTAGGATCGGCAGTGGTGGGTGTCACGGTTATCGAAGTTATGCCGTTGGCTACTGAGGCTGTATAGCTGTTGGTCGCGCCGGCGAATCCCGGGTTTAACGTTCCACCGCTGATGGCTAAGTTGCCAAGAGCGGCATTGCTGGACGGCGCCCTGGTTACCGTGATGGTATAAGTTGTGGTAGTAACGCCATCCTGGGCGGTTACCACTGTTGGTATAACGGTATTGCCCACAGCCAGCGCAATCGGGCTGCTGGCGGTACCCGAGGTAACTGTCGCCGCGTCAACAGTAACGGTGGCATTGGGGTCAGTAGTCGTGGGGGTTACGGTTACGGACAGCAAAGTATTTTCGTCAATTTGTGTTATGGTGTAAATAGCAAGTGTTGCCAGTAAACGGGCGCTATCTCCGTCCGCCACGTAAAGGCCTTTATAGGTGCCGGCATATAGTTTGCCGCTGCTTAAGCGGTAAATACAGCGCACACTTTTGTCTTTAAAAAAACTGGTTAAAAACTCGTTTTTCCCTGTATTACTACCCGGCGCAGCATTGGGCGTCAGCTCGAACAGGCCTTTCTCCGCAGCTATTAAAATACGGTTGCCGCCAGGCTCATTAATATACGTTTTAATGTTGCCGGTGATGCCGGTATAGGGGAATGGCTGTATTTGAAATAGCTTCTCGTTGGGTGTAAGCTTGCCTGTGCCCGACTGAAGGACTACAAAATGATCTTTTACCAGGTAGACGATGGGAATGTCAACCCCGAGATATTCATACAGCTTTTTTAGCGTATGCTTATCGTATATAATAAACCCATTGGGGAACCTTGCAAACAAATACGCCGATGAGCATAAAACATCCTTGGCGTAAGAAAACTTGAAACCGGGATTATGTGCCGTGGTTATTGTATCATTACCCAAAAAAGCAGCTCCATTTTTTAGCCTAACTACCTTTTGGTGGTAAAATGTATAGGTGCTGCCATCATTATCCACAACAACATTGTCTATCATCCCGCTATAGATCCAGCCTTTTAAGCGTGCCGCGTCATCGCCCTTTACCAACCGCCCCTTTCTGGAAAACTCCCACAACTGATTTTTCCAGCTATAAATTAATAGCTTACCGGTCGGCGAGTTGTAAAAACTGATCGCGTGCTCATCCAATAAGTATTTGGTTGTCTTTGAAGTGTAGGTATCATACGCAACCATGCGACTGCCATTTATCACATCAAAAAAAAGCAAAATATAGCCATCGTAGCAATAGATCACATCGGGCACCGCGCTTTGTGGCAGTTCAGGATCCTGAAGATCAAAGGGCTGCACATCGGTACCATCGTACCGCCATATTCCCTGGCTGGTTGTGAACCAGGTAAAGCCGTCATTATCTTGCCGTACCGCCCTTACTTCGGTGTATTTAAAGGGGGCCGGAAGATCTACTTTTCTTAACTGAAAAGTAGTTTGCGCGTCGGCAGCCAGCGTTGCGAATCCTATCGTGAAAAAGGCAAACAGGCGAATGCCGGTTGCATAAAAAAAACAAGGTGGTTTTTTACATCCCTCGCTGGAGTCATGTGCTAAACTAATAAGATAACGGACACTTAAGGCCTAAAGGTAGTAGTTTGGTTACAGGGATACAAGGGGCGGGGACTGGGGATTAGAGGGTAGCGATTAGAGATTACTTGATTAGAGATTACTTGATTAGAGATTAGTCCGAAGTTTTTTTTAACTAATCTCTGATTACTGACCTCTGATCTCTCAACCTTAATAATACTGCGGTTCGATGGCAATCCGCAAAAGGGCATTTTGATGCTTCAGGAGCAATTTTCGCCACCAAAAGCAATAAATGCGGGGATAACTAACCTGGTTGGTATGGTCTTTTTTTGAAAGGTTTTCATGGGCAAGCAATTTATACATCACTTTTCTTGAATGATCGACTACTGCATGCGATCGTTTGCTGTATCCCATCATTTGGTTAATCTCCCGATTGGTCTTTTTTAGTAAGATCAACTCAAAAATTGCGATATGATAAGTTGAAAACCCTTTGGTTTTAAGCTTTGGCCGGCCTAAGTTTAATTGTTGATTGTTCATCTTCGTTTTCCTTTCTTATAACAACTTAAGAGTTGAGGAGCCTTAACCAATGAATAGATTAGAAACAATCTTACCGCCATACAAAAAAAACCCGTTTGCAGTTGTAGCAAAAATAATTTCGAAGCGGCAGCCAAAACAGTAAAGTCCTGACAAGAAAACCCCTGGAGCGCCTTGAACGGGATGCTGTTTTGCACCGGGGACACACGTAAATTTTCTTTGCGTTACTGACTGTACGTTCTGTGGCCGAAGTTGTATTCATCTAATTATTTTAGGAGAATGGTTTAACAACAGCTATGCAAAATTTGATTAAACATGTAGCAACACTAATACTTCAGCACAATAAACCCTGTTCTATGTTTTAGTACACCATTGACGCTATAATCCAGCGCGTAAAAATAAGTGCCCGGCTGCTGCATCCGTCCATTGATGTTGGAGTGCCCGTCAAATACCCCGGTGCTATTGTCGTAGCCCTTTGCCTGGTAAATCAGCACCCCGTTTCGGTTGATGATCATTAAATGATTGTCGGGATACTGGGTTATTCCCTCTATCACCAAAAAGTCGTTGATACCGTCGCCGTTGGGCGAAACACCCTGGTGCACCAATATGCCGTCATTTGCCATTGATGCACTGTCTGCCAGGCTTACATAGTTTACCGGCCTGAAGGCAGCCCCGGGTGCTGTTTGGGTTACCGTTAGGGTATAGGTTTCGGTGGTGGTGCCATTTTGCGCCTTTACCACCGTAGTGACGGTATTAGCACCCTGGACCAACGGCAGGCTCTGCGATGCCATGCCTGAGGTTACTGCTATTCCGTCCACGGTGACAGTAGCGGTGGAAACACTGGTAGTTGGGGTTACGGTTACACTGGTGACGGTACTGGCCACAGTTGCGGTGTAACTGGTTGTGCCTGTAGCAAACACCGGCGACAGCGGCCCGCTGCTCAATACGAGATTGTACAGGCTTGCATTATTTGATAACACGGTGATATTAACTGTTGCCGTGCTGCCGCCGAAACTGTTATAAGCAGTTACGGTATAATTGGTGGCCGGGCTGCTTGCGGTGGGTTTACCACTGATAATACCGGTTGTATTATTGAAAGCTAAACCAGCAGGTAAAAATGGTCCTATGTAATAGCCGCCAATCGGTTTAATTTGTTTGACAGCATTGTTGCTATAATCGGCTGCATATATATTACCAGCGCCATCCACAGCTACCCCGTCTGGATGGCTGAAGCCTGATCCTATGATTTGCGGAGTATTGCTTCCGGCAGGGATCATCTTTACCTGGTTATTCCCATAATCGCCGATGTATACATTGCCTGATGCGTCAACTGCCACACCCGATGCTGCATTGAACCCGGAGCCTATCAACTGCGGTGTATTGCTGCCTGCCGGGATTTCCTTTACGGCATTGTTGCCCTTATCCCCTACGTACACGTTTCCCTGGGCATCTACGGCAACCCCTATCGGCCCGCTAAAGCCCGAGCCTATGGTTTGCGGTGTATTGCTGCCTGCAGGGATCTTCTTTACTGCATTATGGCTGTAATCAGCTATGTACACATCGCCGGCTGCATCTAGGGCTACCCCCGTCGGATGGCTGAAGCCGCTGCCTACGGTTACCGGTGTTCCGTTGCCCGCCGGTATCTTGTACACGGCACTGGCGCCATAATCGGTTACATATACATCTCCCGCCGCGTCTACTGCTACCCCATAGGGGTCAGTGAAGCCGGAGCCTATGATTTGAGGTGTACTGCTCCCGGCCGGGATCTCCTTTACCTGCTTGTTGCCGTAGTCGGCCACATACACATTTCCAACTGCATCAACGGCTACGCCGGTCGGTCCGCTAAAACCCGCACCCAGGATAACCGGAGTGCTGCCGTAACCGGGCGCCGATACATTGCTGCTTGTGGGTGAAAGGGGCGTTATGGCCACACTTTCGTTATAGGTTTGCGGGCTTGCGTAACTGATAGCGGGCAGACCATTAACCGTTATGTTCAATGTTGCCGTGCCGTCGCCAGCTGCATTATAAGCTGTTACGGTATAAACCGTTATCGGGCTGCTTGCGGTTGGCGTTCCGCTGATTATACCGGTTGTGTTATTGAAAGCTAAACCAGCAGGTAAGAACGGCCCTATATAATAGCCGCCGGTTGGTTTAATTTGTTTTATGGCATTATTGCTATAATCGGCCACATATACATTGCCGGCACCGTCAACAGCTACGCCGTCAGGATGGCTGAAGCCTGTTCCGATGATTGGCGGGGTGTTGCTGCCCGCAGGGATCATCTTTACCTCGTTATTTCCATAATCGCCAACGAATACATTGCCTGATGCATCTACTGCTACACCCGATGCTGCATTGAAACCGGAGCCGATCACCTCCGGCGTATTGCTCCCTGCCGGTATCTCCTTTACCGCATTATTGCCCTTATCACCCACGTACACATTTCCCTGGGCATCTACGGCAACCCCTATGGGCCCGCTAAAGCCCGTACCTATGGTTTGCGGGGTATTGCTGCCCGCAGGGATCTTTTTTACGGCATTGTGGGTGTAATCTGCGACGTACAAGTCGCCTGCTGCATCTATGGCCACCCCCGTCGGATGGCTGAAGCCGCTCCCTATCATTACAGGGGCTCCATTGCCGGCCGGGATCTTATATACGGCACTGGCGCCATAATCCGTCACATATACATCCCCTGCAGCATCAACTGCTACTCCATAGGGGTCAGTGAAGCCGGAGCCTATACTGACAGGGGCTCCATTTCCGGCAGGAATTTCCTTTACCTGCTTGTTGCCGTAGTCGGCCACGTACAAATTTCCAGCTGCATCAATGGCTACACCCGTCGGACTGCTAAAACCCGAGCCCAGGGTAAGGGGGCTGCTGCTGTAAGCGGGCGCAGCCACATTGCTGCTTGTTGGCGAAAGCGGCGTAATTGCTGTACCCTCGGTATAGGTTTGGGGGCTGCTGTAACTGAGGGTGGGTAGCCCGATGCTAACCTTAATGCTTAGCGTTGCCGATTGGCCACCGAGCGTGTTATAAGCCGTTACCGTATAATTTGTTGCCGGGCTCGTTACCGTTGGTGTTCCGCTTAGAATACCGGTAGAATTGTTAAAACTTAAGCCCTGTGGTAAAAAGGGCCCTATATAATAGCCGCCAACCGGTTTAATTTGTTTGACAGCATTGTTGCTGTAATCGGCTACATATACATTACCGGCGCCGTCTGTGGCTACGCCATCCGGATGGCTGAAGCCTGTTCCGATGAATTGCGGGGTATTGCTCCCGGCAGGGATCATCTTTACCTGGTTATTCCCGTAATCGCCAACGAATACATTGCCTGATGCGTCAACTGCTACGCCAGATGCTGCATTAAAACCGGAGCCGATCACCTGCGGCGTATTGCTGCCTGCCGGGATCTCCTTTACAGCATTATTGCCCTTGTCGCCCACGTACACATTTCCCTGGGCATCTACGGCAACCCCTATCGGTCCGCTAAAGCCCGAGCCAATGGTTTGCGGGGTATTGCTGCCGGCAGGAATCTTCTTTACTGCATTATGACTATAATCAGCTATGTACACATCGCCGGCTGCAGCTACGGCTATTCCTGTGGGATGACTGAAGCCGGAGCCTATGGTTACCGGTGTTCCATTGCCTGCGGGGATCTTATACACGGCACTGGCGGCATAATCGGTCACATATACGTCCCCTGCCGCATCAACTGCTACTCCATAGGGATCGTTAAAGCCCGAGCCAATAATTTGCGGTGTACTGCCACCGGCAGGGATCTCCTTTACCTGCTTGTTGCCGTAGTCGGCCACATACACGTTTCCTGAAGCATCAATGGCTACACCGGTCGGGCCGCTAAAACCCGCACCCAGGGTAGCAGGGCTGGTGCTGTAACCCGGCGCTGCCACACCATTGCTTGTTGGCGACAGTGGTGTAATTGCTGTACCTTCGGTATAGTTTTCCGGACTGCTGTAGCTGAGGGTGGGAGGAGAAGCCGCCCTTGTTACCACCAACGTATAAGTTTGCTCAGTTACCCCATCCTGTGCCGTCACCGTAGTGGCGATGGTATTAGCCCCCACCGTTAAAGGCAGGCTTTGCGAGGGACTGCCCGAAGCTACAGTCGTGCCGTTTACCGTAACTGAAGCCGTTGGATCGGTAGTCGTAGGAGTGACCGTAATACTGGTTGTCGCATTCGTTACAGCTGCGGTATAGCTGGTTGTACCGGCTGCAAAAACGGGTGTTAATGTACCGCTGCTGATTTGTAATGCAGCGAGCGTGGCAACCGATGATCCCGCCCTGGTTACAGTTACGGTATAGGTTTCCGTCGTAACCCCATCCTGCGCTCTTACCAGGATGGTAATAGTATTAGAACCGACCGTTAATGGTATGGTTTGAGATGCAGTGCCGGAGATAACGGCATCGCCATTTACCAAAACAGTAGCATACGTGCTGTTAGTAACAGGCGTTACAGTAATAGCTGTTGTAGAAGTGCTGACCGACGCGGTATAACCGGTGGTACCGCTTGCAAAAACAGGGGTTAAGGCGCCGCTGCCAGGAGTAAGATTTGATAGCGTTGCGTCGCTTGACGGCTGTTGCCTGGTCACGGTTACTACATAAGTCATGGTTGTAACGCCATCCTGCCCAGTTACCTTTACAGTAAGGGTATTTGCACCTACTGTTAATGGAATGCTGTTTGATTGCGCACCTGAAACAACAGCACTGCCATTTACGGTCACTGTTGCATTAACATCGGATGTTGTAGGTGTAACCTGTACCGATGTTGTAGCAAAGCTTACGGATGCCGTATAGCTGGTTGTGCCGCTTGCAAAATCGGGCGACAAGGTTCCGCTGCTGATCCCGAGATTAGAAAGAAACGCATTCGCAGCAACTGTAATATTTATTGTTGCCGTTCCACTGCCGCCGGCATTATAACCGGTAACTGTATAATTCGTAGCGGCATTGTCGGCTGTCGGTGTGCCACTTATAACGCCTGTGGTATTGTTAAAGGTTAAACCTGCGGGCAAGTTGGGGCTGATGTAATAGTCTCCCGCAGTGATTTCCACGACGTTATCGCCTGTGCCGCTGCACACGTATACGTTGTTGTAGGCGTCTGCGGCTATTCCAATCGGGCTATTGATAGAGGGACTGACAATTACCGGTGTATTGCTACCGGCAGAAATTCTTTTTACCGCATTGTTGTCGTTATCGGCTATATAAATATTTCCCGCAGGATCAACCGCAACCCCGTTTGGCATATTGAAACCCGAACCTAAAGTGATCACATTGTTTGTTCCTGCAGTGATCTCTTTCACCGCATTATTGTCCCGGTCGCTTACATATACATTGCCCAAAGTATCAACAGCCACGCCTGTCGGGGTATTGAAACCCGTAGCAAGGGTTACCGTACTTCCGCCGCCTGCCGGGATCTTTTTTACGGCATTATTGCCCGAATCGCCTATATATATATTCCCCGCAGCATCCATAGCTATACCATAAGGTGTACTGAAACCCGTGCCTAAAGTAACTATTGCGCCGCCCCCTGCAGGTATTTCCTTTACAAGGTTGTTGCCGGCATCAGCGACATAAATATTCCCTGTTTTATCAACCACCACGCCTGTTAAATGATTGAACCCTGAACCGACGCTAACTGCTGTACCGCCTCCGGCGGGAATCTTATACAACTCGCTGGCGCCATTATCGGCCACATAAACATTGCCTGAAACATCTACTGCCAAACCCCTGAGGCTATTGAACCCGGATGCTAATGTTACCGCTGTTTGGGCAGACACCGCCCCCCCGGTATTAACAGGCGCGAGGGGACTTATTGCAATACCATTAGTGTAAACCAAAGGGGTCGTGTAACTGATATTTGGTTTTTGGGGGCTATTAACCGTAATGTTGACAACTGCAGAACTACTGCCGCTGCTATTTAAACCAGTAATTGTATAGTTTGCAGCCGGGCTGGCTGCCATCGGCATCCCGCTGATAACTCCGGTGGAACTATTCAGGCTCAAACCAGGCGGTAAAGCCTGGCTGGCAAAATAACCACCTGGATTTATTCGTTTCACATCGCCATTGTCGGCCAGGTATACAAAATCCCGTTGATTGACAGCTACACCAGCCGGGCCGGAGAACCCCGAGCCGATCGCGACTGTTGTATTGCCTCCCATAGGGAGTTCTGCTATTGAACTGTATTTACTGTCCGAAAAAAATACATTTCCCGCTGCATCCACTGCAACTCCTTCAGGGTTTCCAAAACCGCTTGCCAGGGTAACCGGGGTGCTGCTTCCGGCCGGTACTTTCTTTATGGTATTGCTGTATTGATCAGCTACATAAATATTCCCTGAATAATCCACAGCAACACCGGTTGGTCCATTAAACCCGGTAGCTACAACTACCGGGGTGCCACCGCCTGCGGGTATTTTCTTTATTGCATTATTGTAAAAATCGCTTACATAAATGTTGTTAAGATTATCTAATGCCACCCCGTATGGGCCATTAAAGCCTGATGCCAAAACGACGACGGCGCCCCCTCCGGCCGGGATCATTTTTACTTCGTTATTGCTGCAATCCGCTACATAAACATTTCCCTCGGCGTCGACAACAACGCCCGTCGGGTGACTAAACCCTGAACCTATGACGACTGGGGGGCCGCCGCCTGAAGGGATCTCTTTTACATCACTATTGCCGTTTTCAGCCACATAAACGTTCCCCAGGTTGTCAAAGGCAACCCCATTTGGATTGTTTAGCCCTGATGCTAAAATAGCTATTGCCGGCACAGCGACCGGACCGCCTGTATTCGAAGGCTCAAGCGGTGTAATGGCAGTACCAGCCGTATAGGTTTGCGGACTATTATAACTGATGACAGGTACTAGTGTGGCATAAACACCTATATCGACAACGGCTGATCCGCTGATCCCGGCATTGTAAGCGGTTACCGTATAGTTTGTTGCCGGACTTGTTGCGGTTGGCGTTCCGCTGATTGTACCTGTAGCATTAGCAAAGCTTAAGCCGGCTGGTAAAAAAGGCCCTATGTAATAGCCGCCGGTTGGTCTAACTTGTTTAATTGCATTATCACTATAATCCGCCACATACACATTGCCGGCGCCGTCTGTTGTTACGCCGTCGGGATGGCTGAAGCCTGATCCAATGATTTGCGGGGTATTGCTTCCTGCAGGGATCATCTTTACCTCGTTATTCCCATAATCACCGATGAATACATTGCCCGATGCGTCAACAGCCACACCCGATGATGCACTGAAACCGGAGCCTATGATCTTCGGCGTATTGCTGCCTGCAGGGATCTCCTTCACGGCATTATTGCCCTTATCGCCCACGTACACGTTTCCCTGGGCATCTATGGCAATCCCTATCGGTCCGCTAAAGCCCGAGCCTATCGTTTGTGGCGTAGTACTGCCTGCAGGGATCTTCTTTACTGCATTATGGCCGTTATCAGCTATGTACACATCGCCGGCTGCATCTACGGCTACCCCCGACGGATGGCTGAAGCCGTTGCCTATCGTCACTGGTGTTCCGTTCCCTGCCGGGATCTTATACACGACACTGGCGCCATAATCGGTCACATATACATCTCCTGCCGCATCCACTGCTACGCCATAGGGGTCGTTAAAACCCGAGCCGATGACTTGCGGGGTATTGCTGCCCACAGCGATCTCCTTTACCTGCTTGTTGCCGTAGTCGGCTAAGTACACATTTCCCGAAGCATCAATGGCTACACCTGTGGGGCCGCTAAAGCCGGAGCCAAGGACGACAGGGGCGGCGAAGTACCCGGTAGCCGCTACATTGCTACTGGTCGGAGAAAGGGGTGTGATAGGTGTATATTGGGCATATACCTGTGGACTACTATAGTTGATGACCGGTGCGGACGGGCTAACCGTTACATTGATAGTTGCCGTACTTGTCCCGCTGGAATTATAGCCGGTAACTGTGTAATTAGCTGCAACACTGGCAGCGGTTGGAGTGCCGCTGATGATACCGGTGCTGCTATTAATACTTAACCCGGCAGGTAACACAGGGTTTACTGAATAACCTCCATAGTTGATCTCCTGCGCGGTATTAGTGCCGATATTGGTCACGTATACATTGTAACCCGCAACAGCCACTCCGCCCGGTAAACTGAAACCCGACCCCAGGCTTACAATGTTTTCTGTTCCCGTTAGTATCTCTTTTATAGCATTATTGTAATTATCTGCCACATAAACGTTTCCTGATCCATCGACGGCAACCCCATTGGGCATATCGAAACCCGACCCTAAAGTAACAATAGCCCCACCGCCAACCGGAATTTCCTTCACCGCATTGTTGTCACGGTCGCTTACGTACACATTGCCAGTCATATCAACTGCCACGCCTGTTGGTGTATTAAAGCCGGTCGCCAGTGTAGTAGTGCTTCCGCCGCCCGCAGCGATCTTTTTGACCGCGTTATTACCCGAATCACCAATGTAAATATTGCCGGCAGCATCTAAAGCTATTCCGTAGGGCGCATTAAACCCAGTCCCTAATATAATAATTGGACCTCCCCCAATCGGAATTTCCTTTACGAGGTTATTACCTGCATCGGTCACATATACATTTCCCGACGCATCTACCGCGACGCCGGCAGGATGATTAAACCCGGAACCGATGATGACCGGGGTTCCGCCCCCGGCCGGTATCTTATCGATAGCGCTGTTCCCGTTATCGGCCACATAAACATTGCCGGAAGCATCTACCCCAATCCCTCTCAAACTAACAAATCCGGAAGCTAACGTTGAGATAGGTTGTGAAGGGATAGCGCCACCTGTGTTTACAGGCGCAAGCGGTGTTATAGGCGTGTTATTTCTATACGATTGCGGGCTGCTGTAACTAATATTGGGCGCCTGTGCATTAGCGCGAATCGCGCCCAGCACCAACAACCCAAAAAAAACATAGGCTAACTTTAAATTCATATTGCGATAGTGTGAGGTAAAGACAAATATTACCAGACTTTTATTGAATAAAACTATTGATTTTATTTTATCAAAATCAAAAAAAAATCTTATTTATAGATATTTATTTGTCTGAGTAAAATCTGTCAACTGTTGGTTAACTTTTCGTCTCCAGATAGCTATCTCCCCATTTAACAAAACACTTTCCACATTTAATATTTCAGCACAATATACCCTGTTCTATGCTTTATTACACCATTGACATTGTAATCCAGCGCATAAAAATAAGTGCCCGGCTGCTGCATCTTTCCATTTAAGTTGGAGTGCCCGTCAAATACCCCGTTGCTGTTGTCATAGCCCTTTGCCTGGTAGACCAGCGTGCCGTTGAGGTTGATGATCATTAGATGGTTATCGGGATACTGGGTTATCCCCTCTATCACCAAAAAGTCGTTTACGCCGTCGCCGTTGGGCGAAACACCCTGGTGCACCAATATGCCGTCATTTTCGACTGATGCACTGTCAGTTACGTATCCAATATTTACCGGCCTGAATGCAGCCCCTGGTGCTGTTTGGGTTACCGTTAGGGTATAGGTTTCGGTGGTGGCGCCATTCTGTGCGGTTACCACGGTAGTGATGGTATTAGCCCCTTGAACCAAAGGCAGGCCCTGCGATGCCGTGCCCGATGTTACCGCTGTTCCGTTCACGGTAACAGTAGTGGAGGAGACACTTGTCGTTGGCGTTACGGTTACACTGGTGACGGTACTGGCTACAGTTGCCGAATAGCTGGTTGTGCCTGTTGCGAACACCGGTGTCAAAGGCCCGCTGCTTAATACGAGGTTGGAAAGGCTTGCATTGTTTGATAACACGGCTATACTTAGTGTTGCCGTTCCGGAGCCCACTGCATTATAAGCCGTTACGGTATAATTTGTTGCAGGGCTGCTTGCGGTTGGGGTACCGCTGAGAATACCTGTTGCATTTGCAAAACTTAAGCCGGCTGGCAGAAAAGGACCGATATAGTAGCCACCAACCGGTTTAATTTGTTTGACGGCGTTGTTGGCATAATCGGCTACATATATATTACCAGCGCCGTCT
>Ga0302308_10003062_pt1 | contig 13361 bp, 11 predicted proteins | sample III_Palsa_E3_3_FD_200531 | JGI IMG/M metagenome (GOLD analysis project Ga0302308, IMG submission 200531) | Peat permafrost microbial communities from Stordalen Mire near Abisko, Sweden - III_Palsa_E3_3 | ecosystem: Environmental > Terrestrial > Soil > Palsa > Peat permafrost | place: Sweden... | reverse complement strand
CCGCCCGCTCCTTGAGCGAAGGCACGATAAGCTCGACCATCGAAAGGCGATAGTACAAATCCTCCCGAAAATGGCCGGATGCAATCGCCGCCCGCAAGTCGCGATGCGTCGCCGCAACAATTCGTACATTCACCTTGTGAGAGGTCAGAGAGCCAACCGGAAGGATCTCCTGGTTCTGAATCGCGCGCAGCAACTTGGCCTGCGTCGCCATCGGCATGTCCCCAATCTCGTCCAAAAAGAGCGTGCCCCCGTTGGCAAGCTCGAAAAGCCCACTCTTATCCCGATCGGCGCCCGTGAATGCCCCCCGAACATGGCCGAACAGCTCGCTTTCAAACAACGTTTCGACGACTGCAGAGCAGTTGAGCACCACAAACTTGCCCGGTACCTGGCTGCGACGATGGAGTGCAGTCGCGATCAGGTCTTTCCCGGCGCCGGTGGGGCCTTGTATGAGCACGGACCGATAGTGCGGAGCGACTCGCTGAATCATCGCAAAGAGATTCCACATCGGATCGCTCTTAGCCTGCAGGCCTTCAAACTCAAGATCCTGGGCCCCGCTGGCCGTCGAAGCATGCACCCGCTTCCGCAGATTCGCCGACTCGATCAGCGAGGCAACCCGCTCCCGCAGCAGCCCAATCTTTACCGGCTTTTGCAGATAATCGGCAGCTCCCTGGCGTATCGCAGCCACCGCAGTCTCAGGAGTGTAGTGCGCCGTCATCAGGATCACGTCAATCGACGAATCAAAGCTAACAACCTGCTGCAGCACCTCAAGCCCGCTCATCTCCGGCATCACCAGGTCGGTAACCACCAGCCGCGGACGGTGCTTCCTGACCAACTCCAACCCCTCCACCGGGTTCGCCGCCGTATAAACCGCAGCCTCAGAGTGCGCCAAAGCCACCGACAGCAACTCCAAACTGCCAGGGTTATCGTCGATGATCACAATAGAAAGAGCTTCAGCCATGAATGAGGAAAAGTGAACCTCTAAATCCTATAGCCCCCCCACCTGAATGGCTAGTTGGGTCATTTGGCGCAGCTGCTGCGTGTCAACACCCAGTTGCCGAGGTGAAATTCCACGATGAACCGCTGTATGTGTTTGAAATCACAGAACATGAAGTTTGGCAGCGGGATTGCCTGAGTCATGGTCAGACATCACGATGGAGGATTCTAAATGTCCAAGTGCCTGAATTGCCCCGAAGCCGGAAAACACGCGTTTTGCAAATTGGGTCCAGAATCTCGCGCCTTCCTGGAATCGAATTCGCTTACAACCGACTACTCCCGTGGCTCGACCCTCTTTCGCGAGGGAGATCGCAGCAATGCAGTCTTTGTCATGTGCTCGGGCAAGGTCAAGGTTTCCGCGACCTCCAGGGACGGGAAGACCATGATTTTGCGGATCGCCGACGCCGGCGACGTATTGGGCATGAGCGCAGCTCTGACCAAAGGCGAGTACGAAGTGACGGCGGAGGCTCTCGAGCCGTCCCGCGTCCGTGTACTCCATCTGAGGCACCTGACAACAATGCTGCAGAATTACGGTGATGCCAGCCTGGGAGCCGCCAATGCGCTCGCAGAAGATTATCGCGCAGCGTTTGACGAAGCACGACTGATTGCGCTTCCCGCGTCACCGGCTGGACGCGTCGCCCGCTTGATTCTGGATTGGGCAGACGATGCGAGGAACCGCTCCAACTCGCTGATTACAATGTCTCTAACGCATGAAGAGGTCGCATCAATGACGGCTACTACTCGCGAGACTGTCACAAGAACCCTTGGACGCTTTCGCAAAGATAAAATTATTTCGACGCACGGCGTAGTTCTAACCGTCCTTCAGCCGAAAGCACTCGAACGTCTTTGTGCCTGCTAAGGGGATCCATCGTGACGTGAGGACCGGTTGACGACATCAACCGGTCTTGCTAACTGAAAAGAAACTCCTTCGTACGAAGATCTTTGACGATATCGCGCAGGTTCGCGGCTTTCTCAAACTCAAATTTCTTTGCTGCCTCTCTCATATCGCTTTCTAGGTTTGTTATGTAGCTATCCAATTCAGCCTGGGAGTTGAACTCGGGAAGCGTAGCATCCTGCTCCGTCAGATCTGCGTAGTCGGCCTTGAGGACTGTGGCGAGCGAGTCATCAAGGCCGCGAATGACCGTTTGTGGTGTGATGCCATGCTCTGCGTTATACGCAACCTGCTTTTCCCGGCGCCGATCAGTCTCATCGATGGCACGGCGCATGGAATCTGTCATTTTGTCTGCGTATAGGATGGCGCGACCCTCGATGTGCCGGGCCGCGCGCCCAATGGTTTGGATTAGAGAGCCTTGCGAACGCAAAAATCCTTCCTTGTCGGCATCGAGAATTGCAACTAGAGAAACTTCCGGAAGGTCGAGGCCCTCGCGCAAGAGATTGATGCCGATGAGGACGTCATATTCTCCCTTGCGCAGGTCACGAAGGAGCCGAATCCGCTCCAGCGTCTCGATCTCAGAATGCATATAACGGCAACGAACGCCAACCTCGGTGTAGTAGTTGGCGAGGTCCTCCGCCATGCGTTTCGTCAGCGTGGTGACGAGCACCCTCTGATTTTTCCCGGCACGCTCACGAATCTCTGCAAGCAAGTTATCGATCTGGCCCTTGATAGGACGGATCTCGACCTCAGGATCGACGAGACCTGTGGGGCGAATGATCTGTTCGACGACGACACCTGCAGCTTTGGTGAGTTCGAAGGGACCAGGCGTCGCCGAGACATAGATGGTTTGACCAACACGAGTTTCGAATTCTTCAAATCGCAGCGGCCGATTGTCCATCGCCGAGGGAAGACGAAACCCGTAATCCACGAGATTTTGCTTGCGCGACCGGTCACCGTGCCACATGCCGTGTAGCTGTGGCACGGTGACGTGAGATTCATCGATGAACACGAGAAAGTCACGAGGGAAATAATCGAGCAAGGTTGGAGGCGGCTCACCGGGGAGCCGCCCGGAGAAGTGGCGCGAGTAATTCTCGATGCCGTGACAGAACCCGACCGACTTGATCATCTCCAGATCAAAACGAGTACGCTGATGAATGCGTTGCGATTCGACGAGTCGTCCTTCTTTTTCCAGTTGAGCTTCCCATTCGGTGAGTTCAGCCAGGATGCCATTGATCGCGGCACTCTTTCGTTCCGGAAGAACGACATAGTGACTCTTCGGGTAGATCGGAAGGCGAGAGTACTTCTGTTTGACCGTACCGAACAGTGGATCGATCTGTGAAAGCGAGTCGATCTCATCGCCGAATAGTTCGATGCGAAATGCATTTTCGTCATAGGTGGGATAAACCTCGATTACATCGCCACGCACTCGAAAGGTTCCGCGACGGAAGTCGATGTCGTTGCGTTCGTAAAGGATTTCAACTAGACGGCGGGTGATATCTTCCCGTTTGATCTTCTGTCCTTTTTCCAGCAAGAGCAGCATGCCGTAATACGCTTCTGGCGAACCCAGCCCGTAGATGCAAGAGACGGAGCTGACGATGATAGAGTCTCGCCGTTCGAACAGACTACGAGTCGCCGAGAGACGAAGCTTGTCGAGCTCGTCGTTGATGGTAGATTCCTTCTCGATGTAGAGATCGCCGGAAGGGATGTACGCCTCCGGCTGATAGTAATCGTAATAGGAGACGAAGTACTCTACGGCGTTGTTAGGAAAGAATTGCTTGAACTCATGATAGAGTTGCGCCGCAAGCGTCTTATTGTGTGCCAAAATGAGCGCTGGGCGATTGAGCTCAGCAATAATCTTCGCCATCGTAAACGTTTTGCCTGAGCCGGTGACGCCGAGCAGCACCTGGTCTTTCTCGCCGGCGTGCAGTCCGGAGACGAGTTCAGCGATCGCGCGTGGCTGGTCACCTTGGGGTTTGTATTCAGAGACGAGCTGGAAGTCCATCCTTGTAGGATAGGGCAAGGGAGGGTGGAGATGTCTGAGGCGAATACAGAGCTTTGGCTGGTCCGACACGGCGAGACTGAATGGAGTCTTGACGGCAGGCATACGAGCTGGACTGACATTCCGTTGACCGATCGTGGTCGTGAACGGGCCAAATGGTTGCGTACTGTGATGTCGAACAAGACGTTTGCCGCGGTGTTTGTCAGCCCCCGGCAAAGAGCTCGTGAGACGTGTGAGATAGCGGGCTTCGGAGGCGTAGCCGTTGTCGACGACAACCTCCAGGAGTGGAATTATGGCGAGAGTGAAGGGAAGACCACCCAGCAGATGCGAGAGTTGCACGGGTCGCAATGGAGCGTCTGGACCAGTCCGATTCTCGGCGGCGAAACGGTAGAACATGTGGGAGAGCGCGCGGACGCGATGGTCCGTACGGCTTTGGCGGCTGCGCCCTCAGGCGGAGCGGTTGCGCTTTTCGCACATGCGCACATCTTGAGGATTCTCGCGGCGCGCTGGATAGGATTACCTGCGGTCGGTGGTCAGTTCTTCGAGCTTGGTACAGGGAGCGTCAGCGTGGTTGGTTTTGAGCGCGAGACACGTGTAATTTCGAAATGGAATTATCTCGAGCAGACGGAGTAGTCGATCGGGAACCAGCAGAGGGCGATCCCCTGTGACGAAATTCGAATGAAAGATGGAGCGTTGCGGATGGGCTCGATCGTTGAACTAGAGCATGTGCACGTAGCTAGAGGAAACAACATAGTTCTGCATGACCTCAGCCTTCGGATCGACCGCGGCGAGCACTTGGCGATCCTGGGACCCAACGGCTGCGGAAAATCTACGCTGCTGAAAACGATCACTTGCGAACTCTACCCTGTGGTGCGGCCAGAGACAAGAGTTCGAATTATGGGAAGAGAGCGATGGGATCTTACAGAGCTCAAGCGCCGTATGGGCGTTGTTGCAGCAGAACTGCCAGGTAGGCAGACGCTATCGATCACAGGATTTGACGCGATCCTCACCGGTTTTTTTTCTAGTTCGACTTTGTGGCCGAATTTAGCCGTTACTAATCGCATGCGTGAGCGCGCCCAAGACATTCTGGCCCAGGTCAACGCTGAAAGCCTCAACGGTACTCCGGTAGGCGAAATGTCCGCAGGCCAGCAGCGACGCATCATGATTGGGCGAGCCATGGCTGGTACATCCTCCAATGACTCGGATGGGAGCGTACAGATGCTGCTGCTCGATGAGCCCTCGAACGCTCTGGATCTGGCAGCTCAACAGGACTTGCGGGAGATGTTGCGCGGACTGGCGCAGCGAGGTACAGCCATTTTGCTGATTACACATCACATTGCCGATATCTTACCCGAGATTGATCGTATCGTAATGATGAATGCCGGCCGCATCGTTGCGGACGGGAGCAAAGAGGACCTCCTTACAGCCGACCAGTTGGGTATCCTGTTTGGACGCGAGATCACCCTCATCGAACGCGATGGGTACTGGAACGCATGGTGAAAGAGTTTATTTTCCCGTGCCTGTAGAACTCAGCTGTAACGTAACTAACTCAGGTCGCTGAATTTTGCTCGGTCCCAGCATCGCGACCTTGGGAAGAGGTCCGCGGACCATCGCAACTTCATCGCAGGCATACAGCCTCGGACACGTCTGGCAATCTTTGTAGATTTTGTCAGGCATCGCATCGCGGTCAGCGACGCGAAAGCCGAAGTGTTCGAAGAAGTCGGGAATTCTCGTAAACAAACACACCGACAGGACCGCATGCTGTTCGGCTTCTTCGACGAGCGCCTTGAGCAGCAGTCCTCCGGCGCCCTGTCCTTTGGCTTCGGGCTTCATGACGATGGACCGGACTTCTGCCAGATGCGGACCGTAGAGATGCAGCGCGCCACATCCCAGGAACTCGCCTTCGCTGGTTTCAGCAACCGTGAAGTCGCGAATGTTCTCGCAAATCTCGGCATAGCTGCGTTGCAGAAGCGTGCCGTCTCCAGACAGCGAGTTCACGAGATCGAAGATGTTACGAGCGTCCTGGAGGCGCGCTTTATGTGTGCGGATTTCAGGCATGAACGGCCTCCGCGATAGATTTTCCGCCAGGATGACTCCGCTTCTTCGCGCGTTCGCTCGCCTGTAAAAGAGCTTTCTGGACCTGGGCGGTTGCCGTGCCCCCGATTACATCGTGGCAATCGATCGTAGCCTGCAGTGAAATGGCATCGTGGAAGTCCGATCCGAACTCTGTGCTGAACGACGCAAGATCGTCCTGCGAAAGCGCGTCCAGCTCCACACCTTTTTCGAGGGCAAAGCGAACTACGTTTCCGACGATCTCGTGTGCCTTTCGGAAGGGAACACCTTTGTGCGTTAGATAGGTTGCAGCGGCCATTGCGTTTAGATAGCCAGACGTTGCCGCACGCTTCATCGTATCCAGGCGAAACTTCAATGCCTTGGTGAATGGTGGCAACACACTGAGTATTCCGGCGATGGTATCGGCCGCGTCGAAGACTGGCTCCTGGCCTTCTTGAAGGTCCTTGTTATAAGCCAGGGGCAGTCCTTTAACCATGGTGGTGAGCGTAATCGTTGCACCGGCCAGGCGCGCGCATTTGCCGCGAAGCAGTTCGGTCAGGTCAGGGTTCTTCTTCTGCGGCATGGCGCTTGATCCGGTAGAGAAGCGCTCCGGCAGTTCAACAAAGCCAAATTCCGCGGTGGAGTAGAGCGTAATCTCTTCGGCGAAACGCGAGATGTGTAAGCCCAAAGTGCTCAGGCATTGAGTGAACTCGATTGCGAAGTCGCGGTCACTGGTCGCGTCCATACTGTTGGGCGTAGGTGCGTCGAATTCCAACGCAGCGGCAGCGATAGTTCGGTCGAGAGCGAGGGTGGCGCCGGCTACCGCTCCTGAACCCAGCGGGCAAACGTTCATGCGTGCGCGAGCATCCAGCAGTCGAGAAATATCTCGTTCCGCCATGCTGACGTACGCGAGAAGCCAGTGCGCAATGAGGACCGGCTCGGCGCGCTGAAGGTGTGTATAGCTGGGCATTTCGGCGGTGCCTGCCGATTCGGCGAGCGTAATGAGCGCATGGATCCAGTGCTCCAGACCGCGAAGCGTTGAATCGATACTGTCGCGCACGAACAGTCGCATGTCTGTTGCGATCTGTTCGTTACGGCTGCGACCCGTATGAAGCTTAAGCGCCAACGTTCCAATCTCTTTGGTTAACTCGATCTCAACGAAATGGTGAATGTCTTCCGCCTGCGGGGCGGAGGCAACGAGGGCCGCACCAATTTGATCGTCAGAAGTTTCGTAATCGACCTGGCCGCTGGTGGCAGAGATGCGGTTGGACCAGTTGATGGCTCGCTCGCCGACGCGGGTTAGGCCCACGAGCGTTTTCTCGAGTTCGTCGGGCGTGAGGATGCCAGCGGCTGCAATCGTCTGCGCGTGGGCCTTGCTCGCAGCAACTTCCTGCGGGAGCAGGCACCAGTCGAAAGGGAAGCTGCGCTGCCACTGTTCGAAGGTGCGGTCGAGTGGCTCGCGAAAGCGACCCGACCACATCTTGATGGGATCATTGGACATTGTCTGAAGCGTACCTCGCTGGAGCCACGAAACGTTTGCGGCGGATTGTAGGGGCAACATCTTTGCCAGGCGCACTCTGCATCGCGGCTACTCCTTAGGGCTTCCGCTGCTCAGTTGGGGCATTTCGGAGACATTGTTCAGGGTAAGTAGCCCGCTCTTGGCGTACGTCAGGAGTTTCGCGCGGGTGTCGGTGATATCAAGGTTGCGCATGGTGAGTTGGCCAATGCGATCTCGAGGACTGAATGCGGAATCCGTCTTCTCCATGCTGAGGCGTTCCGGCGAAAACGTAAGGTTTGGCGAGTCCGTATTCAGAATGGAGTAGTCATTGCCGCGGCGCAGTTCGAGCGTGACCGAGCCGGTGACGGGTTTGGCGACCCAACGCTGGGCGGCTTCGCGGAGCATGATGGCCTGGGGGTCAAACCATCGACCCTGGTAGAGAAGCCGGCCGAGTCTGCGACCGCTCTCGCGATATTGCTCAATGGTGTCCTCGTTGTGGATACCGGTGATGAGGCGTTCGTACGCGATGAACAGCAGCGCCAGCCCCGGAGACTCATATATTCCGCGGCTCTTTGCTTCGATGATGCGGTTCTCAATCTGGTCGCTCATGCCCAGCCCGTGACGGCCACCGATCGCGTTGGCTTCGAGCAGCAGCGCGACCGGATCTGCATAGTCGGTCCCGTTGAGTGAGACAGGGAAGCCCTCTTCAAATCTGATCGTGATCGCTTCGCGCTTGATGTCAACGTCGTCACGCCAGAAAGCTGCGCCCATGATGGGATCGACGATCTGCATTGAGCTTGTCAGTAGCTCAAGGTCCTTCGCCTCGTGGGTCGCACCGAGGATGTTGGAGTCAGTCGAGTAAGCTTTCTCGGAGGACATTTTGTAGGAGAAGCCGGACTTCTGCATGAAGGCCGACATCTCGGCGCGGCCTCCGAGTTCCTCGATGAACGCGGCATCGAGCCACGGCTTGTAGACCTTGAGATTCGGATTAACCAGCAGCCCGTACCGGTAGAAGCGCTCGATATCGTTTCCCTTGAAGGTAGATCCGTCGCCCCAGATGTTGACGTCATCTTCCTTCATCGCGGTAACGAGCATGGTGCCGGTCACGGCGCGGCCGATCGGCGTGGTATTGAAGTAGGTGACTCCGGCAGTGGTGATGTGAAACGCACCAGACTGGAGAGCGGCTATCCCTTCGCGGACCAACTGTTGACGGCAGTCGATGAGGCGCGCCTTTTCTGCACCATACTCGAGAGCCTTGCGGGGAATCTCGTCGTAGTCGGCTTCATCCGGTTGACCGAGGTTGGCTGTGTAGGCGAAGGGCACGGCGCCTTTCTGCTTCATCCAGTGAAGCGCGGCGCTGGTGTCCAGGCCGCCGGAGAAAGCGATGCCAACCTTCTGGCCGATCGGTAGATTTTCTAGGATTACGGACATAGATATTTTCCTGAAGCGTTATCGCTTCGTGCGAGCCTGTAGACCGGCGCGGTTGCGGTTGCTGGGAATTCGCTTTGCCCCTCCGAGCAACATCAGCGTGATCGCCTTCTGTGCATGCATACGATTTTCCGCCTGGTCGAAGACGACGGACTGCGGGCCATCGAGCACGGCGTCGGTGACTTCTGCGCCGCGGTGAGCCGGCAGGCAATGCATGAAGACCGCCGACTCCTGCGCGCGGGACATCATGTCATCATTCACCTGGAAGGGCTTGAAGATTGGCGCTCGTCGCGCTGCTTCATGTTCCTGGCCCATGCTGGTGCAGACATCGGTGTAGATAGCGTCAGCCTCGATGGCCGCCTTCATTGGATCGTGCGTGAGGGTCAGGGAGCCGCCGGTGTTCTCGGCAATCTCAATCGCCTTATGAACAATCTCGAGTTTAGGTTCGAACCCCTTGGGCGTTGCGATGGTGCAGTGCACGCCCAGCAATGCGGCCGTGAGCATCAGCGAGTGACAGACGTTATTGCCGTCGCCGACGTAGGTGAACTTCAAGCCTTCGAGCGAGCCAAAGCGCTCTTCCAGCGTCATGAAGTCGGCGATAGCCTGGCAGGGATGCTCGAGGTCGGACAGCGCATTGATGACAGGGACTTTGGCGTTTGCCGCCATCTCGGTGATCGTGTCGTGCGCGTAGGTGCGAAGGACGATGACCTGCATCCAACGCTCCAGGTTACGCGCCACATCAGGAATCGATTCACGCTCGCCGAGCGGTGACTTGGTCTGATCCACAAACAGCGCATTTCCGCCGACCGTATTCATTGCCGTCTCGAAGGTGAGGCGCGTGCGTAACGAGTCCTTCTCGAAGATCAACACCATCTGCCTTGCGTCGAGGGCATGCCGAAAGTCTTCAGGCTGCGCCTTGACCGCGTGGGACAGCTCCATGATTGCAGCCATCTCCGCGACGGACAGGTCAGCGATCGAGCAGAGGTCGCGACCCACCAGGCTCTTTGCCGTTTCATTGAAGGCGGTATCGGATTGAATGCCGAGAGTGGCCGTGGGACGAATTCCCTTGGGAGGATTCATCACGATGGTCTTTCCCTCTCTTGTCTCATTGGTGCGGTTATCCATTGATAGATTCTCCTGCCAGTACCCTGTGGGATGGTTTCGCAGGGCTGTGGGTTTTAAGCAACTCGTCCAAAGCGTCGACCGCTTGATCGACATGTTCACGCGTGATGAGGAACGGTGGTAAGAAACGCAGCACCGTCTCGTGCGTTCTGTTCAGTAAGATCCGGCGATCCATCATGCCCGCCAGGATTGCCTTGGCAAGTATGTCTGAATCGAGTTCGACTCCGATCATTAAGCCGAAGCCGCGCACGTCGACGATGGAGGGATGCTTGGATTGCAAGTCGCGGATACGGTTGATGAAGTATTCGCCGGTGGATGCATTCCGATCCAGCAGCATCGAGTGCTTGATTTCATCAATGACCGCGATGGCGACGGCGCAGGCCAACGGATTGCCGCCAAAGGTTGTGCCATGCATGCCCGGAGTGAAGGCTCGAGCCGCCTCTTCGGTGCAGAGCATGGCTCCGATGGGAATGCCTCCAGCCAGCGGTTTGGCGAGAGTCGTTACATCCGGCTGAATCCCATAATGCTGATAGGCGCACCACTTGCCGGTTCTACCCATGCCGCTCTGGATCTCATCCAGCAACAGCAACGCGCCAGTCGAGTCGCACAATGCCCGCGCGGTTGCGAGGAACTCTTGCGAGACGGGGTTGATGCCACCCTCGCCTTGGATGGTTTCGATCGCGATGGCGCACACGTCATTTGAAAACGCGGCCTTGAGAGCTGACACATCATCGAAGGGAACGAACTCGACATTGGGCATGACGGGAGCAAATGGCTCCCGATACTTCAGCTTGTGCGTCGTCGCCACGGAGCCCATGGTGCGGCCATGAAAGCTGTGCTCGAGCGCGAGGAACTTCGTTCCGAGATGCTTGCCCTCGGAACGCAAAAGGCCTGCATGCGCACGGGCAAGCTTGAGCGCAGCCTCCCAGGCTTCGGTGCCGCTGTTGCATAGGAAAACTCGGTCCAGACCCGTAATTTCAGTGAGACGCACCGCCAGTTCGGCGGTGCCTGGATGAAAGAACAGATTGGACGTGTGCAGGAGCTTTTGACTTTGCCTGGCAATTGCCTTGGTGACGACCGGATGGTTGTAGCCGAGCGCACAGACACCGATACCGCTGAGGAGATCAAGATAGTCATTGCCGTCTTCGTCGCGAAGATATACGCCTTCGCCTGAAACAAAAAGCAATGGATTGCGTTCGTAGGTCTGAACAAGCAGCTTGGCTTCCGCAGCTTGAAGATCCTTCAGGCTGCTTTCAAATTTGGATTTCATGCAACCATAACCTCCGTACCATCATTAACGCGTGAGCTAATCAGATCAGGCAGCACGGACGCAGACTCCGCTGGAAGAATGCGAACACGCTTGACTCCATGGGTCAGAGCTTCCTTGCATGCGTTGAGCTTGGGCAGCATCCCACCCGAGACGACTGCCTGCGCTTCGAGCTCCGGGATCTGCTTCAGTGACAGCCAGCGCATCACGTTCCCATCTGCTCCTTTGACTCCGGGAACGTCGGTAAGAAAGACGAGCGCATCTGCCTTCGTCGCGACCGCGCATGCTGAAGCCATTTCATCTGCGTTGATGTTGTAGTATTCGCCGTCGAAACCGAGTGCGATTGAAGAGATCACCGGGACCGCTCCCATGGTCCAGATAGCATCCAGCCACTTCGTATCTGTAGCGGCAATCTCTCCGACATACCCGAGGTCAGGCGTAGTTTTCTTCTTTCGCGCGCGAAAGACGTGGCCATCGCCGCCGGTGAGACCCATCGCTGCCTGGCCGCACTTGTCGAGTGCTGCCACGAGAGACTTGTTGACGCGGCCTCCCAGAACCATGAGAGCGGCGTCCCGTGTTTCCGCGTCCGTAATGCGGAGGCCCGCGACAAACTCGCTCTTTTTGCCCATCTGCGCAAGCACCCGTGTGAGCTGGACTCCGCCACCATGAACCAGGGCAACTTTGTGGCCGTCTTTGGCTAGTTCGGCAATGGCGCGAGCGCAACGCTGCAGCAACTCCGGGTTTTCCAGGGCTGCGCCGCCGAGCTTGACTACATACTTCATAGGAGACCCTCCGCCTCATGCCACCCAGCCATAAGATTCATATTCTGCACCGCCTGGGAGGCTGCGCCCTTCAACAGATTGTCAAGACAGGAGATCAAGACCAGCCGTTTTCCGTCCGGAGCCAGTTGAAAGCCGAGATCACAGAAATTCGTGCGCACAACATACTGAATTTGAGGCAGTTGGGGTGAGCGTCGCACCCTGACGAGTGGAGCGTCGAAATAGAACTGGTCAAAAACAGATTGGACCTCGGCACGGTCCGAGTGCTCATTCAGCCGCACATAAATCGTTGAAAGAATTCCCCTGGGAATGGGTAGCAGGTGCGGTGTGAACTGGATCTGATCTTCGGTGAGATTGAGCTGCTCGAGCAGTTCGCCAGTGTGACGGTGGCCGAAGACCGCATAGGCAGATAGGTTGTCCGCGGCATGCATGAAGAGGTTCGCGGGAACCAATGCTTTCCCCGCTCCACTGACTCCGGACTTTGCATCGCAGATAATTCCATGGTCGAGATCGATCAGATTGGCGCGCACCAGTGGGGCCAACGCAAGGATGATCGAAGTGGAATAACAACCTGGATTTGCGACCAGCCGTGCCGCCTTGATCGCGGGTCCATGAAGCTCGGGGGATCCATAGACCGCTCCGGTTTGCAGTTTAGCGGCAAGCGCTGGATCCGCATCCTCAAGCTTGTAGACGCCACGAAGTGTGTCCGAGTGCAGGCGCCACGCGCCACTCAGGTCGATGACCCGCATCCCGTGAGCGATCGCGTCGGGTACCCAGGCGCGGGATTGTTCGTGAGGTGTTGCAAGAAAAAGAATGTCGATCGACTCCCGCTCCAGCTGCTTCCAATCAAAAGCCGACACCTGCAACTCGTCCGCGAACGGAAGACCCGAAAGCTCGGGGTGGAGTTGGGTTAGAGCCGGTGGATGTGCCTCAGGCTCGCCCATTCGGCCAAGAAAGACAGGCGGAGTGCTGGTCAGTTGCGGATGACGCAAGAGTAAGCGTGCGAGTTCGCCGCCAGCGTAGCCACTGACGCCCACCACGGCCGTGCGGAGGGAACGGTTCACGGAGTTAGGCAATGTAGGCCTCGATTCGGCTCCTGAGCAGCTCTGCTCTCCGATTGTCCGGACAGATGATCAATACCGTGTTATCGCCGGCGATCGTGCCGACAACCTCTTCCCAATCCTCAGAATCAATGCTTGCAGCCACCGGCTGGGCGCCTCCCATGGTGGTCAGCACGATGAGCAGGTTCTGCGCCTGACGCACCTCCAGCCCGAAGTCTTGCAGCACACCGGCGATCTCCGGAAGGTCGTCCTCTCCGTCCGCAATCA
>Ga0302308_10003061_pt1 | contig 13370 bp, 9 predicted proteins | sample III_Palsa_E3_3_FD_200531 | JGI IMG/M metagenome (GOLD analysis project Ga0302308, IMG submission 200531) | Peat permafrost microbial communities from Stordalen Mire near Abisko, Sweden - III_Palsa_E3_3 | ecosystem: Environmental > Terrestrial > Soil > Palsa > Peat permafrost | place: Sweden... | reverse complement strand
GCGCAATAGACAATCGTAGCACGTCGAAACCCGTCGACCGATTTTCGCCGACCGATTTTCGCCTTCCTTGCGTCGGACGATAAATAGGGTAGCCTGAAAGCTCAACAGGACGACATGACCACGGGAAGACTTGGCCGGCGATGTTGCAGCGCAATCGGGTCATTGTTGCTATTCATCGTAGATCGTCCGAACGTGGCATTACCGAACGTGGTATTGGAGGCTTGATTTGCTTCGGCTTCTGATCGGTGTCTTTGCACTCATCGCCTTGAGCGGAACCGCGTTGTCGGATCAACCGCTGGAAATCAAGATCGGCTACCTTCATCAGGCGCCTTCGCGGATCCGGATATCGCTGATCGATGTGCCGGCCGCCAATGACGGGCTTGCCGGCGCGCAATTGGCGATCGAGGACGACAATACGACCGGCCGCTTCCTCAATCAGCGATATACGCTGATCGAGAAACTGGTCGACGAGAAAGAGGATCCGGTCGCGGCGATGAACGCGCTGGCCGACCAGGGGGCATCCTTTATCGTCGCGAGTCTCGATGCGGACCGTCTGCTGAAGACGGCGGATGCCGGCAAGGCGCGCGGCGTGACCATGATCAATGCGTTCGCGCTCGACGAGCGCCTGCGCGAACAGGATTGCCGCGCCAATGTCATCCATGTCGCACCCACACGCTCCATGCTGGCCGACGCGCTGGCGCAATATCTGGTCTGGAAAAAGTGGCGCAAATGGATGCTGATGACGGGTTCGCACGAGAACGACGTGCTGTTCGCCGACGCGTTGCGCCATGCCGCGACGCGTTTCGGCGCCAAGATCGTCGAGGAGCGCGTCTTCAAGGATAATGGCGGCGCGCGGCGCACCGACAGCGGTGTCGCCGAGATCCAGCAGCAGATGCCGGTGGTGACACAAGGCGCGCCCGACCACGATGTGTTGGTCGCGGCGGACGAAAGCGAGGTCTTTGCCGGCTATTTGCCGTACCGGACCTGGGACCCGCGTCCGGTCGCGGGCTCTGCCGGACTGGTTCCGACCACCTGGGATGCGGGCTTCGATCAATGGGGCGCCGTGCAGTTGCAGAACCGTTTCACCAAGACATTCCAGCGTTCGATGACGGCGCACGACATGCAGGTCTGGACAGCGGTTCGCATGGTCGGCGAAGCGGCGAGCCGGGCCGGATCCGGCGATCCGGCCAAGATGCTTGCCTACATCAAGAGCCCCGAATTCTCGGTCGCGGCTTTCAAGGGGCAAAAGCTGACGCTGCGCGACTGGAACCTGCAATTGCGACAGCCGATCCTGCTGTTCGACGGCAGAAACACCGTATCCGTGTCGCCGCAGGAAGGCTTCCTTCATCAGGTCTCGACGCTCGATACGCTCGGTCTTGATCGTCCCGAAACCAAATGCTCGCTCAAATAAATAAAGTATTCGCTCAAACGTCTCCATGAGGCCGACGTCGAGGCGGTTTTATGTTCGATCGCATCAAGATTTGGGCGCGTGCGTTGAAACGAGACGCTTACGCGGTCTATCTGGCTGCCCGTGATCCCAATACGCCCTGGTATGTGAAGGTTCTTGCGGCCGCAGTCGCTGCCTATGCATTCTCTCCCATCGATCTCATTCCGGATTTCATTCCGATACTCGGATATCTGGATGATTTGATTCTGGTTCCGCTCGGTATCTGGCTGGTCGTGTCGTTGATCCCGGAACCGGCAATGGCCGAATATCGGGCCAGAGCCAGCGAAATCATGCAGCGCCCGCACGGCGGCAAGATCGCCGCGATCGCCATTATCGCGATTTGGATATCAGGCGCGGCGCTATTGTGTTGGTTCGCGCTTTCGCGCTGGAATAGATAGAGCGGCCATTTGAATTTTCGTATGGATCTGAATTTTCGTGTGGACCAGCCGGAGCATTCGGTGACTGCCTTGTCCGAGAGAGAACTTGTCTGAGAGAGAAGTCGCCTTGTTCAAGAGAGAAATGCTGAAGGCGTGCGTGGCTCTCAGGCGGTTCAATCTTCAATCGCGGGCACTTGCGCGACGTCGGGCGTACTCCTAGGTTCGGCTCCGGCGTGACGTTCGCGCCAAATTACTTCGGAGGATACAGATGACTTGGAAGACTCCTAAGATTGTCGAAGTGCCGGTGGGCATGGAAATCAACATGTACGCCTGCGCGGCGCGCAAGTAGACGACGTCGAGACGATCCTGCCCGGCTCGATCGGCGTTGCCGCATCGCGCCGGGCAGACGTCCTTTCAAGGACTCACATCAAGGCCTCAAAAAGCCAAGATCTCAAAACCAAAACTTCAAAACTAAAATTTAAAAGCCAAGACCTCAAAAACATTGCGACGTCCGCAACAGGCTTGGTGGGCCGCAAACGGGCTCTAGCCTATGCTGCTACGCAGCATGAACGTCCCCCCGGGAAAAGCGGCAGCGCCACTTAAAAAACTCATTTTATTTCGCTCCGGGGCAAACGACTTCCCTCTCGGGCAAGTTTTCCAGTCCAGGACCGGGTAAAAATCCCGACGAGCAATACCGAAAAGTGGACCGTTCTAGCGGAACCATCGCTCGCAACCGGGAGGAATAATGATGCGCAAGGTGCTAATCGCGACAGGTCTTGGCGTTGCGGCGCTCGCCGCGGGAGCCGTCAGGGCCGACGAGGCCTTGGACCAGTTGGCCAAGGATCCGAAGCAGTGGGTCATGCAACAAGGCGATGACGCGAACACGCGTTATTCGAAGCTCAACCAGATCAATTCATCCAACGTCAAAAAGCTTCAGGTGGCCTGGACCTTTTCAACCGGCGTGCTGCGCGGGCATGAGGGCGGCCCTCTGGTGATTGGCGACACGATGTATGTGCACACGCCGTTCCCGAACACGGTCTATGCGCTCGACCTGAACCATGAAGGCAAGATACTCTGGAAATACGAACCGCGGCAGGATCCCAACGTGATCCCGATCATGTGCTGCGACACGGTCAACCGCGGCGTCGCTTACGCCGACGGCAAGATCTTCCTGCATCAAGCCGATACCACGCTGATCGCGCTCGACGCCAAGACCGGCGCCAAAGTCTGGTCGGTGATGGACGGCGAAGCCGGCAAGGGCCAGTCCGGAACGGATGCGCCCTTTGTCTACAAGGACAAGGTTCTGATCGGTGTATCCGGCGGTGAATTCGGCGTTCGTGGCTGGGTCAGCGCCTACAACATCAAGGACGGCAAGCTCGCCTGGCGCGGCTTCTCGGAAGGACCGGATTCCGACACGCTGATCGATCCGGAAAAGACGACCGCGCTCGGCAAGCCGGTTGGACCTGACTCGTCGACCTCGACCTGGCAGGGCGATCAATGGAAGATCGGCGGCGGCGCGACATGGGGTTGGTATTCCTACGATCCCAAGCTGAACCTGGTCTATTACGGCTCGGGCAATCCCTCGACCTGGAACCCGGTGCAACGCCCCGGTGATAACAGGTGGTCGATGTCGATCTGGGCGCGCGATCTCGACACCGGCAAGGTCAAGTGGATCTACCAGATGACGCCGCACGACGAATGGGATTTTGACGGCGTCAACGAGATGATCCTGACCGATCAGGAGATCGGCGGCAAAATGCGCAATGTGCTGACGCATTTCGACCGCAACGGTTTCGGCTACACGCTTGATCGGAACACCGGCGAATTGCTGGTCGCAGAAAAGTTCGATCCGGTCGTGAACTGGGCCACCAAGGTCGACATGGACAAATCGTCCAAGACCTATGGCCGTCCGCTGGTGGTCGACGCCTATTCGACGCAACACCAGGGCGAAGACACCAACTCGAAGGGCATCTGCCCGGCGGCGCTCGGCACCAAGGACGAGCAACCGGCGGCCTATAGCCCGGAGACGCAGTTGTTCTACGTCCCGACGAACCACGTCTGCATGGACTATGAGCCCTACAAGGTGGCCTACACCGCTGGTCAGGCTTATGTCGGTGCCGCGGTCGCGATGTATCCGCCCAAGGGCGATACCAACATGGGCAACTTCATCGCCTGGGACGGCAAGACCGGCAAGATCGTCTGGTCTGACAAGGAGCAGTTCTCGGCCTGGGGCGGCGCCCTGGCAACGGCCGGCAACGTCGTGTTCTACGGCACGCTGGAAGGCTATCTGAAGGCGGTCGATGCCAAGACGGGCAAGGAACTCTACAAGTTCAAGACCCCGTCGGGCATCATCGGCAACGTCATGACCTATGAGCACGGCGGCAAGCAATATGTCGGCGTCCTCTCCGGCGTCGGCGGTTGGGCGGGTATCGGTCTCGCGGCCGGCCTGTTGCAGCCGGAAAACGCCGCGGCGTGGCATGGCGCGGTCGACCAGGGTAAACTGCCGACCAAGGAAAAGACCGTCGATACCGCGGGCCTCGGCGCCGTCGGTGGCTACGCGGGTCTGGCCTCCTATACCTCGCTTGGCGGAACGTTGACGGTGTTCGCGCTGCCGTCCGAATAACGGTAAGGTGAACTGACAATCGATCGGCGCGCCGCAGTTCTGTTGCGCGCCGATTTCGTCTCAATGCTCCACGAGGAATGTCTGCGTGAATATCAGGTACTGGAAATTTGTGCTCGCAGTCGCGGCGAGTGTGTTGGCTAGTGGCGTTGCCCGCGCGGACGGATCGGGTGATCCCGCGATCGTGTCATCCGATAACGGCAAGTACATGGATAAGGACGGCAACCCGACCTACAAGATCAGCCCGGACGGAATGGTCGACTGGTACACGTTCTCCGGCTTCCGCCGCTATCATTCGGATTGCCACGTGTGCCATGGGCCCAATGGCGAGGGATCGACTTACGCGCCGGCGCTGGCCGATTCGTTGAAGACGCTGAGCTACAGCGATTTCGTCAATGTCGTCACCAACGGCCGTAATCACGTTGATGCTGCCAACGACAAGGTGATGCCGTCGTTTGCGAGCAACGTAAACGTGATGTGCTACCTCGACGATATCTATGTGTATTTGCGCGCGCGCGCCAACGGCGCCATTCCGGGTGGCCGGCCACCCACCCACGAAGACAAGTCCGAGGCCGCCAAGCAGGCCGAAGCCAGTTGCACAGGTATCAAATGAACGCATTCGCGATGCTGAAGAACGCTACGGGAGTATAAGATGAAGACACGTGCCGCAGTGGCGTTTGAAGCCAAGAAGCCGCTTGAAATCGTCGAGCTCGACCTGGAAGGCCCCAAGGCCGGCGAAGTCCTGGTCGAGATCAAGGCGACGGGCATTTGCCACACCGATGCCTACACACTGGATGGCCTGGACAGCGAGGGCATTTTCCCCTCGATCCTCGGCCATGAAGGCGCCGGCATCGTGCGCGAGATCGGACCGGGCGTCACCTCGGTGAAGCCGGGCGATCATGTGATCCCGCTTTACACGCCGGAATGCCGGCAGTGCAAAAGCTGCCTCAGCCAGAAGACCAATTTGTGCACCCAGATCCGCGCCACCCAGGGCAAGGGCGTGATGCCCGATGGCACCTCGCGCTTCAGCCACAACGGCAAGCCGATCTTCCATTATATGGGCTGCTCGACGTTCTCGAATTTTACAGTGTTGCCGGAGATCGCGGTCGCGAAGATTCGCGAGGACGCGCCGTTCGACAAGAGCTGCTACATCGGCTGCGGCGTCACCACCGGCGTCGGCGCGGTGGTCAATACCGCCAAAGTGACGCCGGGCTCCAACGTCGTCGTATTCGGCCTCGGCGGCATCGGGCTCAACGTGATCCAGGGCGCGCGGATGGTCGGCGCCGACAGGATCATCGGCGTCGATGTCAATGATTCCAAGGAAGAGTGGGGCCGCCGCTTCGGCATGACCCATTTCGTCAATCCGAAAAAGATCGATGGCGATATCGTGCAGCATTTGGTCGGGCTGACCGACGGCGGCGCCGATTACACCTTCGATTGCACCGGCAACACCACGGTGATGCGTCAGGCGCTGGAAGCCTGCCATCGCGGCTGGGGCGTCTCGGTCGTGATCGGGGTCGCGGAAGCCGGCAAGGAAATCGCGACCCGACCGTTCCAGTTGGTCACCGGCCGGGTCTGGAAGGGTTCGGCGTTCGGCGGCGCGCGCGGCCGCACCGATGTGCCGAAGATCGTCGACTGGTACATGAACGGAAAGATCCAGATCGATCCGATGATCACCCATGTGCTCAAGCTCGAAGACATCAACAAGGGATTCGAACTGATGCATGAGGGCAAATCGATCCGCTCGGTCGTCGTGTTCTAAGCATGATCGGTAAAATTGGGGCACCGGTTTTCCCTCGGGACAAACGCGAAGCGTTTGCCCGGAGATCATGCTCAGATGAAGAGATGGAGCGGGATGGCCATTCGAAGAAGGTTCATCTCGCTCTAAACGTAGCGTTCCAAGTCAAGAGCTTCAAACACAAGGGAGGATCGGCCTATGACTGTGCATCTCCATCCAACGATTGATAGTGGCGTCAAGAAAGGCTCGGGCAGTTTTGCCGGCGGTACGCTGGTCTGCAAATGCAAGGATCATCCGGTCAAGGTCGGCGTCAAGGGCGATGTCGCCCACAATCACGCGTGCGGCTGCACCCAATGCTGGAAGCCCGAGGGAGCCACGTTTTCCGTGGTAGCCGTGGTGCCACGCGATAACGTGACCGTCCTTGAAAACGGCGACAAGCTTCACATTGTCGATGCCTCCAAGACGATCCAGCGGCACGCCTGCAAGGCGTGCGGGACGCATATGTACGGCCGCATCGAGAACAAGGGCCATCCGTTCTACGGCCTGGATTTCATCCATCCGGAACTGTTCGTCGAAGGCGGCTCGGCCGCTCCGGGATTTGCGGCGTTCGTATCGTCGGTGATCGAGTCCGGCGTCAAGCCGGAAGAGATGGGCGCCATCAGATCGCGCTTCAAGGAAATCGGGCTCGAACCCTATGACTGCCTGTCGCCAGCGCTGATGGATGCGATCGCCAGCCATGTGGCGAAATCCAAAGCTGCCTGATTGCGTTATTCGGTGATAAGCTGCCGGCGGTCATGACCGCCGGCAGCTTCACAGCTCTATTCCTAGGCCGCCGCGACTTTCCTGATCTGCTCTGACAGCAGCGCGCGGATTTGCTCGACCGGCAGCGGGCGGCTGAACAGGAAGCCCTGCATTTCGGTGCAGCCGAGATCGCGCAGCACCTCGCGTTGCGGATCGGTCTCGATGCCTTCGGCCGTCGTCGTCATGTTCTGCGAATTGGCGATATTGATGACGGCTTGCACGATGGCCGAGGCGCCATCGGCGCCTTCGATGCCGTCGACGAAGCAGCGGTCGATCTTGATCTTGTCGAACGGGAAGCGCCGCAGATAGCTCAGCGAGGAATATCCGGTGCCGAAATCGTCGAGCGCAATCCGCACGCCGATGTTGCGAAGGTGCTGCAACAGGGTCAGCGCAGCGTCGTCATCGCGGATCAATACGGCCTCGGTAATTTCCAGCTCGAGTCGCCGTGCCTTCAGGCCCGTCGTCGCCAGCGTGTTGGCGACCTTGAGCGAAAACGCGTGGCTCCTGAACTGGACCGGCGACACGTTGACCGCGAGCCGGATATCCGGCGGCCAGTTCATCGCCTCCGCGCAGGCGGTGGCCAGCACCCAGTCGCCGATCTCGCAGATCAGCCCGGTCTCTTCGGCGACCGGGATGAACTCGGCGGGCGATATCATGCCGCGAACCGGATGGCGCCAGCGCAGCAACGCCTCGCAGCCAACGATCCCGTTGGACCTGAGATTGACGACCGGCTGGTAGTGAACTTCGAATGTGCCGTCGATGATGGCCTGACGCATGTCCAGTTCGAGCGTGCGGCGCGCCTTGACGCGCGCATCCATCTCGGCCTCGAAGAAGCGGTAGGTCCGGCGCCCATCGGCCTTGGCGCCATACATCGCGAGATCGGCGCTTTTCAGCAGCTGATCGATGTCGGTGCCGTCGTGCGGCGCCAGCGCAATACCGATGCTGGCGTCGGTCGCGACATGGTGCCCAAGACACTCATAAGGCGCGCGGATGACGTCGTAGATTCGCTTGAGCAACTCCATGACGTCGCTGGGTTGCCCGATCCCGGTCTGCACGATGGCAAACTCGTCGCCGCCGAGCCGAGCGACAAAATCGGTCTCCCTGACACAGCGCCGCAAGCGACAGGCCACCGCCTTGAGCAGCTCATCGCCGACGTGATGGCCGAGCGAATCGTTGACGGCTTTGAACTCGTCGATGTCGATGTAGAGCATGGCGAGTTGTTCGCCGCGTTTGGTCAATTCGAGCTCGCGCTCCAGCCGCTCGCGAAACAGCACGCGGTTCGGCAGGTCGGTCAGCGCGTCGTAATGGGCCAGACGGGCAATTTTCCGCTCGGCGCTCCGCCGCTCGGTGACGTCTTCTTGGGTCCCTACCCATCCGCCGTTCTTCATCGGCTGGATCATGGTTTCGATCGAACGGCCATCGTCGGTTTCAACGACATTGTGACTGACCTGGTTGAGGTCGACGTGACGCAGGACGTTATAGCAGAACGCGTCGACGTCGCCCTTGAACGATCCGATCGATTTTCGATAGGCCATCAGATCGCGGAAATGCATGCCGGGCTTGACGATCTCCGGGGACAGATCGAACATGTCGAGATAGCGCTGGTTGCACAGCACGATCCGGCTGTCCCTGTCATACATCAACAGGCCCTGCGCCATGTTGTTGATGGCGGTGTCGAGCCGCTCCTTTTCGATCGCCAGCCTTCGTTTGGCGTTGCGGTGTTGCGCCGCGAGTTTCCGCACGATGAGCAACAAGGTGAGCGCGATCACCATCGCCGAAAGTGCGGCCGCGCCGATTAGGAATCGCGTTTGCTCGCGCCAGTCGGCCAATGCGGCGGAGACCTTCATCGCCGCGATGATCGAGAGAGGAAATCCGTTCAGGGTCCGTGCCGCGGCCAGCCTGTATTCGCCATCGACGGGACTGAGCAAGCGCGTCGTTCCGGAATCCGATCCTCGCAGCAGTTGCTGAACGGGAGCGGTGCTGAGATTTTGCCCGATCATGGCGTCGACATGCGGATAGCGCGCCAGCAGCGTTCCATCGCGATGCGTCATCGTAATCGCCGCCCCTTCGCCGAGCGAAAGCGATTCAAAAAACGTCTCGAAGTTGGCCGGCGACATACCTCTCGAAACCACTCCCAGAAACGTGCCGTCCGCGCCGGTAATCCTGCGCGCGATAAGCGTGGTCCAACCTTCGGCAAACTGGCTGTGGATCGGCGTGATGATGAGATCGGGCGACGCTGGGTCGTTCCTGAATTGCTTGAAGTAGTCGCGCTCGGCGATGTTGATCGCGGGTACCGGCCAGGCCGCCGATGAATTGATCAACTGGCCATTGGCATCGAAGACATTGAGACGGGCAATCTCCGGCGCGGCGTTGACGAAGGCTTTAAGGGCTTCGTGGGCCTCTTCGCCCGACATTTGCCGGTCGAATGCCTCGGGCGTCCGGATCCCGGCCTGTTGCACGCGCGTCACGAAGTTTCGCTGGATCGCATCGTAATTGCCGAGCTCGCGATCGAAATGGCGGGCCAGCAGCAGAACGGTGTTTTGCAGCTCGCGCTCGCTGTTCTCGAGGGCGCGTTGCCGGAAGCTGACGATGGTGAAGGAGGTGCCGATCACGATGGCGGCGATCAACAGGACCCCGCCGAGGATCAGGAGGTTTAGCGGGTTACGTTCGCGGACCGGCGCAGGATCATCGTCGTGGCTGCTCACCGTGTCGGAGATTTTCTGTAGCATCGCCCTCTCCTTGGACGACTTGGATACAATGCGAGGGTGGATGAACCCTTGGGAATCAGGGTTAACGAAATCTGAATCGCGGTAAAATACTGGAATCATGGACTCCAGCGACGCGCGCAGGTTGTCCTTTGGTCTAAGGCCGCCTGCCGCATTCCGTGGATTCGATCAACTCGCCGTGCCGTTGACCAGTTCGATCAGCTCACTCCCGTAGCGCTCGAGTTTCTTGTCGCCGATGCCGGGAATGTCGCGGAGTGCTTCCGGTGTTCTCGGGCGGGAGGCCGCGATGCCCTCGATCGTGGCATCGTGCAGCACCACATAGGCTGGCACACCGCGCGTGCGCGCGACTTCGGAACGCCACGCCCGCAGCACGCCCAGCAGGTTCGCATCGGTGGCTTGCCCGGGGTTGCCGGGCGCCGGAGCCAGATCGCCGCGCCTTGATTTGGTCCGGCTGGGTCGATCGCGGCCCGAGGTCTGCTCGCGCAGCAGGATTTCGGTCTCGCCTTTCAGCACGCCGCGCGCGGTATCGGTCAGCTTCAGCGCGCCAAACGCCTCGCTGTCGGCCCGCAGATGGCCCATCGCCACCAGCTGGCGCATCGCGGCGCGCCATTGTTTTTCGTTGAGCTCGCGGCCGATACCGAACACCGACAGCTGCTCATGCCCGAATTGCTTGACCCGCTCGGTCAGGCGTCCGATCAGAACGTCGATCAGGTGCATGGCGCCGAAGCGCTGCCCGGTGCGATAGGCACAGGATAGCAGTTTTTGCGCGATGACCTTGCCATCGCGAACCAGTGGCGGCGACAGGCAATTGTCGCAATTGCCGCAGGTCGCGGCCTGCGGGCTTTCGCCGAAATATCCGAGCAGGCGGCTGCGCCTGCAGTTGGCGGTTTCGGCAAGGCCGACCAGCGCATCGAGCTTGCCGATCGACACCCGCTTGAACGCCTCGGCGCCGGTGGACTCATCGATCATGCGGCGCTGCTGCACGATATCCGACAGGCCATAGGCCATCCAGGCGGTGGAGGGTTTGCCGTCGCGCCCCGCGCGGCCGGTTTCCTGATAATAGGCCTCGATGCTCTTTGGCAGATCGAGATGCGCGACAAAGCGCACATCCGGCTTGTCGATGCCCATGCCGAACGCGATCGTCGCGACGATCACGATACCGTCCTCGTTGAGGAAGCGATCCTGATGGCGCGCGCGCCGGCCGGCGTCGAGCCCGGCATGATAGGGCAGCGCCACGATGCCGGCTTTGGCCAGCGCAATAGCGGTTTCCTCGACCTTGGCGCGCGACAGGCAATAGACGACGCCGGCGTCGCCGGAATGGCGTTGCTGGATGAAGTTCTTGAGCTGGGTCTGGGCGTTTTGCTTGTCGACGATTTCATAGCGGATGTTGGGCCGGTCGAAACTCGCGACAAAGCGCGGCGCGCCGGCAAGGGCGAGGCGGTCGGTGATCTCCTGCCGGGTGAGGTCGTCGGCGGTGGCGGTGAGCGCGATGCGCGGTACGTCGGGGAAACGTTCGGCGATGACGGACAGGCCGATATATTCGGGGCGGAAGTCGTGGCCCCATTGCGACACGCAATGCGCCTCGTCGATCGCAAACAAGGCGATCTTCGCGCGGCCGAGCAAGGACAGGCAGCGCGGCGTCAAGAGCCGTTCCGGCGCGACATAAAGCAGGTCGAGATCGCCCGCCAGCAGCCGCTGCTCGACCGCGGTCGCTTCCTCAAACGACAGCGTGGAATTCAGGACCGCCGCCTTGACGCCGGATTCCAGCAGGCCCGCGACCTGGTCGCGCATCAGCGCGATCAGCGGCGAGACCACGATGCCGCAGCCCTCGCGCAACAGCGACGGCAATTGATAGCAGAGCGACTTGCCGCCGCCGGTCGGCATCAGCACCAGGCAATTGCCGCCATCGGTGACATGCCTGACGATCTCCTCCTGCGCACCGCGAAAGCCGGGCAGGCCGAACACGGAATGCAGGACGGATAGCGCGTCGGCAGCGACGCCGGCCCCGCGCTGGCGCGCCGGGGCAATGTTGGTAGCGGGCATGCGGCGTCAATCCGGGCTAAAGCATGATCCGGAAAAGTGGAAACCGGTTTTCCGAAAAGATCATGCTCAAACAATAAACTAGAGCGGGGTGACGATTCGAAGATAAGTCATCCCGCTCTAAGTCAACGGTCGCGACAGGTCTAGCCCAGATTCGCGGCAACGCATATCGCTTCCGGCGGGTATCGACCGGGCGCTAAACGCCTATGCACCGGCCAGTTGCAGCGCATTTGCAACGCTCATGGCGGGGATTTTGCGGCGGGCGGCCGCTTCCAGCGCATGGCGCAGCAGCGCCGGGGTGCAGCCGTAGGGACTAGGCTCGGCCTCCACGTCGTGGCCGTAGAAGATCAGCCAGCCGTTGCTGGCAACGGCTTCATCGAAGGCGCGATCGATCCCGTCACGGTCGATCAGGCAATCGACCAGCGGCGTGGCGCGCAGATATTGCAGATCCACGGTGCCGCTGTTGACGCCGGGCAGGATGCCGCGCGAGGAGCGGAAAGCCTTGCCGAGCTGCCCCTTGCGCAGCACGGAACCCGTACCGTAGGGGTAGGCAAAATTCTCGATCCGGATCGAGGGGTCGAGCGCCAGCAGATAGCGGCGATTTTTTTCCAGCTCCGCCGCCATCGCCGCCGAGGTCAGATCGGTCGCGCGGGTGTGCGAGAACGTATGACAGCCGATTTCATGTCCTCGGTGGTGAAGATCGGCGACATCGTCGGCACCGACGGTGTTCCAGTTGCCGGACCAGCTGTCGGCGAGCCCGCCGGCGACATAGAAGGTCCCCCGCGCTTCGTATTCCTCGAGCATGCCGGCGCCGCGCGTCGCAGCGCTGATCGGCGCATCATCGAAGGTGAAGCTGACCATCGGGCCGTTATTGCGCAGCCTGAACGGCTGGGGCCGCAAATGCCGCGCCAGCCTGTTGCCGATGCGCGCTTTCAGGGATGACCACGCCGGGTGCATGCTATCGGTGCTTTCGCTCGATCGGATATTGTTCGCCGGAGATAGGGCGGCCTTCCGGCCGGATCATCATTTACTTGAATCACGCAACCGCGGTTTCATGCAAGCGCCGTTCGCCATTAGTCATAACGGGGAACCTGTCTGAAAAATTATATCACGCCGGTTCGCGATTTGACGCCGTCGGAGAGATATTCGAGCCAGTTGCGAAACAGCGCCGCCGCCGCTACGCCCACGGCAAGATCGGGACGAAGCGTCAAATGCGGTAGCTCGATACTCAGCGGTATCTGGCGTTCGGCGCATGCCCGCTTCCGGTAATGTGCCAGCTTGTTTTCGGTTTCGGCCTCGAAATAGCCCGCCGGAAATGCCGGAAAGACGTCGCGTTGGCGTGACAGGAACCGGGTGATATCGCGCAGATATTCCCGTTGCAGCGACAGCGCCTCGTATTCCGGATGCCCCTGGAAGAAGATGAACTGGCTGGGCAGCCGTTTGGCGAAGATATCGACGCCGGCTTGCGACGATTCGGTCAGCACTTGATATCCGCCGGCCGCAAGGTCGCCCTTACGCAACGCGTTGACGCGCGAATGCGCGACCTTGAGCGGCGAGTTGATGTCCCTCGTCAGCCAATTATCGGTCACCTTGGCGCAATCGTAGACCCCTGAGCATTTGA
>Ga0302308_10003060_pt1 | contig 13371 bp, 15 predicted proteins | sample III_Palsa_E3_3_FD_200531 | JGI IMG/M metagenome (GOLD analysis project Ga0302308, IMG submission 200531) | Peat permafrost microbial communities from Stordalen Mire near Abisko, Sweden - III_Palsa_E3_3 | ecosystem: Environmental > Terrestrial > Soil > Palsa > Peat permafrost | place: Sweden... | reverse complement strand
ATGACGCGCATAAAGGAAAACATCAACCTTGGCGGCGACTTCTCCCCATGGATCCGCACGCGAAGCACCGGCCGCAGCCGAGCCCGGCGCGCTGCCCCGCGGCGTGCTCGGCGTATTTGCCTATAGCCGCCGCGCGCTTGTCCTGGTTTGGACCACCAACAAGACGCTGAGCATCGCGCTCGGCTGCCTGACCCTGATTGCCGGCGTATTGCCGGCGGGCGTCGCGTACGTCGGCGCGCTCATCGTCGATGCCGTCATCCACGCGGCCGACCTGCACCGGCACAGCGGCAGCGCCCCGCTGAATCATGTGGTCAGCCTGGTCGCGCTCGAAGCCTTATTGGTGGCCGCGACCGCGATGGCGCAGCGAGGCATCTCGCTGGCGCAATCGCTGCTGCGCGCGCAACTGGGGCAGCGGGTCAATGTGATGATTCTGGAAAAGGCGCTGACCCTGGATTTGACGCAATTCGAGGACTCGGAATTCTACGACAAGCTGACGCGCGCGCGCCGCGAAGCCTCGAGCCGCCCGTTGAGCCTGGTGATGCGCACCTTCGGGCTGTTGCAGAACGCCGCCTCGCTGGTGTCCTTCGGCGGCTTGCTGATCAAGTTCTCGCCCTGGGCGGTGGTGCTGCTCGTGGTCGCCGGATTGCCGGCTTTTCTGGCCGAGGCAAAATTCTCGGGCGAGGCGTTCAGGCTGTTCCGCTGGCGCGCGCCGGAATCGCGTATGCAGATTTATCTGGAGTCCGTGCTGGCGCGCGAGGACCATGCCAAGGAGGTTAAGCTGTTCCAGCTCGGACCGCGATTGCTGGACAGCTACCGCGAAATATTCACGCGCCTGTATCGCGAAGATCGCGACCTCACCCTGCGGCGCGATGCCTGGGGATTCGGCTTGGGGTTGGTCGGCACCGCGGCTCTCTATGGCGGCTATGCGTGGATCGCCGTGGAGGCGGTCGCGGGCGTGATCAGCGTCGGCCAGATGACCATGTACCTGATGCTGCTGCGGCAGGGTCAAACCGCCGTGAGCGCGGCCCTGTCGGCGATCGGCGGCCTGTACGAGGACAACCTGTACCTGTCGAATCTATTCGACTACTTGGAACAGCCGGTGGGCAGCACCGGCGGCGCTGCACGCGTGGGCATTCATCCGGGAGACGGAATCCGCTTCGAGGGCGTCGAGTTCACCTATCCCGGGGCGAATTCCCCGGCGCTTTCCGGCATCGATCTGCATGTCCGCCCGGGACAGAGCCTTGCGCTGGTCGGGCAGAATGGCTCCGGCAAGACCACCCTGATCAAGCTGCTGACCCGTCTGTATCAGCCGACGCGCGGCAGGATATTGCTCGATGGATCGGATTTGAACGACTGGGACGAGAGCACCCTGCGCCAGAGAATCGGAGTGATATTTCAAGACTTTGCGCGCTATCAGATGCGCGTCGGCCAGAATATCGGCGCGGGCGATGTGCGCGCCTTCGACGATGAGGCGCGCTGGCGCCGTGCCGCGACCCAAGGCTTGGCCGCCGAATTCGTCGAGCAGCTGCCGGCGGGCTACCAGACCCAATTGGGCAAGTGGTTCAAGGACGGCCGCGAGCTGTCGGGCGGACAATGGCAAAAAATCGCCCTGGCGCGCGCCTTCATGCGCAGCGATGCCGATATCCTGGTGCTGGACGAGCCGACCGCGGCGATCGACGCAAGCGCCGAGGCGGAAGTGTTCGAGCACTTTCGCGAACTGACCCGCAATCGCATCGCCATCGTCATCTCGCATCGCTTTTCGACGGTGCGCATGACCGATCAGATCCTGGTGCTGGAAGAAGGCCGCATCGTCGAGCGCGGCAGCCATGAGTCCCTGATGGCGGCCGACGGCCGGTATGCGAAACTGTTCACCCTGCAGGCGCGCGGCTATCGATAAACGAGGTGCGTAACATGCCTTCCTTCGATGTGGTATCCGAGATCGACACCCATGAGCTGACCAATGCGGTCGATCAGGCGATTCGCGAACTGTCGCAGCGCTTCGACTTCAAGGACACCGATGCCGCATTCGAGCTCGAGGACACCACCGTGACCATGACGGCGCCGGCGGACTTTCAGCTCAAGCAAATGCTGGACATCCTCAAGCTGCGCATTGCCAAGCGCGGCATCGATGTCGCCTGTCTGGAGGTCAAGGACCCGGAGGTCAACCTCGCGCGCGCCAAGCAGCTGGTGGTGTTGAGGCACGGCATCGATGCCGAAACCGGCCGCAAGGTGTCGCGCCTGATCAAGGACTCCAAGCTCAAGGTGCAGGCGCAGATTCAGGGCGAGAAGGTGCGCGTGACCGGCAAGAAGCGCGATGATCTGCAGGAGGCCATGGCCCTGCTGCGCAAGGCCGTGCTCGAGGTTCCGCTACAGTTCAACAATTTCCGGGATTAGCGCCGCTTAAGGCCGGTATCCCGGCGATGAGCGGCGCCTTAAGGCCAGGCTCGCCCGTTGCCCGCTCAAACACCGGCCTGCAGCACGAATGCGCCGGCGAGCGCGGCATTGATGGCCACCACGATGGTGGTGGCGAGAAGCGCCTGTGCAACCCTTGCGACGATTGGGAATTCCTTCATGATCGTGTACTCCTATGTGTGAAACGATTCGGCTATGTGATGATGCGGGGATAAGGTTGCTCCCGCGGGTCCCAGCCAGCAAACGCATTGTCTGACCCTCTGTTAAGGAAAACTTAACGTGCCATCCGCCTACGATCGCCTGCCCTTGGGAGCCCTGCGGGTGTTCGAGGCCGTCGCCACGCACTTGAGCTTTTCGGCCGCCGCCGACGCGCTCAATGTGACCCCGGCCGCGGTCAGCCAGCAGATCAAGACGCTGGAGGGCTACATCCAGGTTCCGCTGTTCCGGCGCAGCGGGCGGCGCGTGGAGATCACTGAGGAGGGCCTCGAGCTGCTGCCCGCGGTGCGCGGCGGCTTGGAGCAGCTCGAGGCGGCAATGCAGCACATCAAGCAGCATCGCCGCTCCGGCCCGCTGCAGATCAGCCTGCTGTCCTCGTTCCTGCAGATGTGGCTGCTGCCGCGCATCCGCTCGTTCCGGCGCAAGTGGCCCGACATCGAGCTGCGCTTCCACACCTCGCGCGAGCTGGTGGATTTCTCACGCACCGCCAATCATGTCGCCATCCGCTTCGGCGGCGGCAATTATCCCAATGTGCACAGCGAGAAATTGCTCGACGATTGGTGGGTCCCGGTGGCGACGCCTCAATTGATCAAGCAGTACGGCATGCTGGAGCGCGGCTCGGACCTGCGCAAGTTTCCACTGCTCGAGAGCGACGATGCGCCCTGGCGCGTCTGGCGCCAGGCCGACGAGGAGACAGCGTGGCAATCGCGCGCGCCGACCATCGACGATTCGGCGGGCCTGCTCGCCGCCGCGGAGGAAGGCTTGGGGTTCGCGCTTGCGCGCTGGACGCTGCTCACGCGCGCATTGCGCACCGGCTCGCTGAAGCTCGCAGGCGCGGACGTGCTGCCGGACGGCTCAGCCTATTATTTCGTCTGCCCGAAGCCCTTCCTGGCACTGCCCAAGGTGGCGCTATTTCGCGAATGGATTTTCGCCGCCGCGCGCGAATTCCCGGGCCCGGCCGGGCCGCGCGGGCGTTAGCCGCGCTACTTCGCCTGCGGCGCGCTCGCCTTGGCGCGCGGGTGCGACATACCCTTGGAGTAGACGATCGTGCCGTCGAGCTTGACGATGATGGCGTCGATGTCGTCCAGGCGATTGTAGATCTCCAGCGCCTTGTCCGGACCGAGCACGAAGGCGGTCTTGGAGAGGCCGTCGGTACGCGTGGCATACGGCCCGATCACCGTGGCGCTGCGCACCTTGCTCGCGGAATGCCCGGTGTGCGGATCGATGATGTGGTGGTAGCGAACGCCATTCTCCTCGAAGAAGCGCTCGTAATCTCCGGAGGTCGAAATCGCGGCATTGACCAGGGGAATTCTCGCAATCACCTCGCCCGGACCCTTGCGCGGGTCGCGGATCCCCACGACCCATGGCTTGCCGAAACGGTCGCCGATGATGCGGCTATCGCCGCCCGCTCCGACGTAGGCGCGCGTGATGCCCATTGATTTCAAGACATCGATGGCCTGATCCACCGAATAACCCTTGGCGATGCCGCCAAGATCGATGCGTACTCCGGGTTGCGAGAATTGCACGGTTTGGTTCTTTGGATCGAGCAGCACATGCCGATAATCGATGGCCGGCAGGGCCTTGGCGATCTGCGCCTCATCCGGCCGCACGTGGTTGCGGAAGTCGTACATGTAGCCGACGCTGGCATAGGTGATGTCGAAGGCGCCCTCGGTGATGACCGAATATTCCTTTGCGGTCGTCAGCAAGTCGAACAGCTCCTTGCTGATCCGCATCGGTCCGTCCGCGGCCTTGGCGTTGACTAGCGAGACTTCGCTGGTCGGCTTGTAGACGCTCATGCTCTCATCGATATGGCGCATCTCATCGAGCACCGCGTCGATCGCCCGATTGCCCTGCACCGAATCGTCGGCCCAGAGTTCCACCGTGATGCGCGTGCCCATGATGCCGTCGGTGACGCGCCGCACCCATTCGGCGTGCGCGGGCTTGCCCAAACACACGGCCAGCGTCGCGCACAGCGCGATGCTTTTCAGCACGGATTTCATGACGGAAAGCGCAGCCTGCGTGAATGCCGCCATTGCAGCAGCACCAGGGCGCTGCCGATCATGCCGCCAAGATGCGCGAAGTGGGCGACCCCCGACATGGTCCCGGTCACCCCGAGGAATAGCTCGATTGCCGCGTAAATGCTCGCAAACAGCCAGGCCGGCATCGGAATCGGCGGGAACAAGGGAATCACCTTGCGCCGCGGGAACATCACGGCGTAGGCCAGCAGCAGGCCGAAGACTCCGCCGGAGGCGCCGACGGTCGGCCCTGGAATCGCGCCGAACAGCATGGGGACGAACAGCTGGCTGAGTGCCGCCGTGACCACCGAGGCGAAATAGCAGGCCAGCAGGCGCCGCGGTCCGACATAGCGCTCGATCTCGGTCCCGAACATCCACAGGCCCAGCATGTTGAACAGCAGATGGCTGAGGTTCGAGGTGCTGTGCAGGAAGGCGTAGGTGAGGATCTGCCATATATGAAAGTACACCGCGCCCTCGATGGGTTGCAGCGGCCAGAGCGCAAACACGCCCATCGCGGCCGGTGCGAGGTACTCGAGCGCGAATATCACGACATTGGCGGCGATCAGGGAATTGACGGCGGTAAATTTCATGGCGGGTTATTCTAACCTGCCATGCGCGCAGTATTCCTCGATTACCACACCGTCTCCTATGACGATCTCGATGCGGCGATGCTGACCGGCGCTTTGGACGATTTGCATTTTTACCCGTCGACCCTGAATGCGCAGATTGCCGAGCGCATCCAGGACGCCGAGATCGTGCTGCTCAACAAGGTGCGGCTGTCGCGCGAACTGCTGCAGGGCGCCCGCGGGTTGCGGCTCATCGTTATCGCCGGCACCGGCACCGACGGCATCGACCTGGTGGCGGCGCAGGAACTGGGCATCGGGGTATGCAATGTCCGCGCTTACTGCACCGCGTCGGTGGCGCAACACACCTGGGGATTGATCCTGAGCCTGACGCAGCAATTGCCCGCATATGCGCGGCTCGGGGCGAAGGGGTCCTGGGCCGCGACCGAGCGGCCCCATCCTAAAGGAGGCCCGATCCGCGAGCTGGCCGGACTTACCCTAGGGATCGTCGGATGGGGCGAGCTGGGGCGCGCGGTGGCGAGAATCGCACCGGCCTTCGGCATGCGCGTCGACATCGCAAGCCACCCCGGCAATGCTGCCGCGGCGGGCCGCCTGGATCTTAAGCAATTGCTGGCAACGGCAGACGTGGTTTCGCTGCACTGCCCGCTCACCCGCTCGACCCATGGCATGATCGGCGCCGCGGAGCTCGCGCTGATGAAACCCGATGCGCTGTTGATCAACACCGCCCGGGGCGCCCTGATCGACAGCGCCGCGCTGGCCGCTGCGCTCAAGGCCGGCCGCCTGGGCGGAGCGGGCATCGACGTGCTGCCGCAGGAACCGCCCATCGACGAAGCGCTGCTGCAGCCGGACATCCCGAATCTGCTCTTGACCCCTCACATCGCCTGGTCGGCGCGCGAGTCACGCCAGCGCTGCATCGATGAGATGGCGGCGAATATCCAGGATTTCCTGCGCGGCGGGCGCCGCGGGCGGGTGGTCTAGCAGCCTAGGGCATCAAGCCACGGCCTTCCTTCTTTGCGCGCTTGGCGGCCCGCTTCTCCTCCAATGTCTTGGCCGGTTTCTTCTTGCCTTCCTTCTTTCGGTCCATGCCCTTGCCCATGACTCGACTCCTCTCCGGTTGACAACATTCAGCGATTCTTGTCGGCGCGGCGCAATAGCTTGCGTTCCGGCCGTCCGGCCGCAGGGCGCTTCGGGACCGGCGCCTTCGCCTGAACGCGGCTGATACGCAATTCCCGCCCGGCCACCCGCACCTTCTGCAAATCCTTGAACACTTCCTTCGGCATGCCTTCAGGCAGATCGACATAGCTGTAGTCTTCGCGGATATCCACGCGGCCGATGTGGACACCCTCGATTCCCGATTCATTGGCGATCGCGCCGACGATATTGCCGGGCCTGATTCCATGCTGCGACCCGACTTCGACGCGGAAAGTTTCCAAAAAGCCGCGCGTCGGGGCCGCCTCGGCGGACGCAGAGCGTTTGTCGGATGCCGGATGTTTGCCCGGCGCGGGATGTTTGTCAGGCGCCGGGTGCTTGGCAGGCGCGGCGTGTTTCTCGGCCGCCGCAGCGTCCGGTTGCTTGGGCTTGGCGAGCAACAGGGGGGTCGTGCCCTGCGCCAAATGCGCCAGTGCCGCCGCGATGTCGAGCAGCGGCAGGCCGCTTTCCGACTCCAGTTGCTCGATCACAGGGCGGAACGTATGGGTCTCCCCGGCGGCGATGGTGTCGCTCACGCGCTGTTTGAATTTCGTGATGCGCAGCGCGTTGACCGCATCGACGCTGGGCAGGTTCATCGGCTCGATCGTCTGGCGCGTGGCGCGCTCGATGGCGCGCAGCATATTGCGCTCGCGCGGCGCAATGAACAGGATTGCCTCGCCCTTGCGCCCGGCACGGCCGGTGCGGCCGATGCGATGCACGTAGGATTCTGTGTCGTAGGGCACATCGTAGTTGACGACATGCCCGATGCGCTCGACGTCGAGGCCGCGCGCCGCGACATCCGTCGCGACCACGATGTCGATCTGGCCGGACTTCAGCTGCGCGACGGTGCGCTCGCGCTGCGGCTGGGGAATGTCGCCGTTGAGCGCAGCGGCGTCGAAACCGCGTGCTTCGAGTTTTTCGGCAAGCTCCACGGTCGACTGCTTGGTGCGCGTGAACACCAGCATTCCGTCGAACGGTTCCGCTTCTAGAATCCGCGTCAGCGCATCGAGCTTGTGCACGCCGCTGACCAGCCAGTAGCGTTGGCGGATATTCGCGGCGGTGGTGGTCTTGCTCTTGATGGTCACTTCGACCGGGGATCGCAAGTGCTTTTGCGCGATGCGGCGAATGGGCGCAGGGATGGTCGCGGAGAACAGGGCCACCTGCCGCTGCGGCGGGGTTTGCTCGAGCACGCTTTCCACCGCATCGATGAAGCCCATGCGCAGCATCTCGTCGGCCTCATCCAGCACCACCAGGGTGAGCCCATCGAGCTTCAGGGTGCCGCGATTCATATGATCGATCACGCGGCCGGGGGTGCCGACCACCACGTGCACGCCGCGCCGTAGCGCGTTCAATTGCGGTTGATAGCTTTGACCGCCGTAAATGGGCAGCACGTGAAAACCCTTCAGGTGCGCCGCATAGCGCAGGAAGGCCTCGGACACCTGCAGTGCCAGCTCGCGGGTCGGCACCAATACCAGCACTTGCGGCTCGTGGCGCGACAGATCGAGCTTCGACAGCGCCGGCAGCGCGAACGCGGCGGTCTTGCCGGTGCCGGTCTGTGCCTGGCCCAGCATGTCGACTCCCGACAGCAGCACCGGGATGGTCGCTGCCTGGATCGGCGTGGGCGCCTCGTACCCGACATCGGCCAGCGCGCGCAGCACGGGTTCCGACAGCGCCAGATCGCGAAAAGTCGCGGAACTTAAGGCGGGGTCCGCCGGATCTGCCGTCATGGGAATGCCTTGGCGAATGCCTTGAAGAGATAGGCGCAAGTCTAGCGGTTTGACCGCGTATTGCTACCATGTGCGCCATGGGACGCATATTCGAAGTCAGAAAGCACGCCATGTTCGCGCGTTGGAACCGCATGGCGAAGCAGTTCACGCGAGTTGCCAAGGACATTGCCATCGCCGTTCACAGCGGCGGCCCGGACCCGGCGTCGAACTCGGTGCTGCGGCGCGTCCTGCAGAATGCGCGCGCTGTGAATATGCCCAAGGACAAGACCGACGCGGCCATCAGACGCGCCTCGGGCAAGGAAGCGGCCAACTATCAGGAAATCATCTACGAGGCCTACGCACCGCATGGCGTGGCCCTGCTGGTCGAGACGGCCACCGACAACCCCACGCGCACCGTCGGCAGCGTGCGCAATATCATCTCGAAAAACGGCGGCAATCTCGGCGCCACCGGCAGCGTGAGTTTTCAATTCAAGAAAATGGGCGTGTTTCGCCTGGACCCGGCCGTCGTCAAAGATCAGGACGAATTCGAGCTGGATATGATCGACCACGGTCTCGAGGAGATGGGCGAGAGCAGCGGCGAGAAAGGCGAAGCCCAGCTGGTGGTGCGCTGTGCCTTCAACGATTTCGGCAGGCTGCAAGAGGCGCTCGAGGCGCGCCACATCGTGCCGTTGTCCGCCGAGCACGAATACATATGCTCCCTGCCGGTCGAGTTGCCGGAGGATCAGGCCGCCGAAGTCTTAAGCCTGATCGACAAACTCGAACAGGATGAGGATGTGCAAAAGGTGTTTCACACCCTCGCCTGAAAGTTACGGATTGTTAACCGAAGCGCCCGGCCGGGCGCCCGCCGGCTGTCATCCCTTCGCGCACCCGCGCGTTGTTCTCCTTAGGTCGAGAGAAGCAGGAGAGACATATGAAGAGCTTACTTAAAGTATTGATTCCGTTGGGCTTATTGGCCATGTCGGGCTGCGTCGTGGCGCCCTATGGCTACTATCATCGGCCGTACTACTGGGGTGGCCCCGGCGTAGCGGTGGTGGCACCGGCACCGGCAGTGGTCATTCGCCCGTAAAGCCGTGACAGTAAAGTAAAGCGTGGGCGGCACCTATAATGCTTAAGCCATGGCCGCCCACGCCTTTCGCCTCGTCAATGTATTCACCTTCGATCACGTAGGCTTAAGCGGCAACTCGCTGTGCGTGTTCGAGGACGGCGCTGCGTTCGACACGCAGACCATGCAAGCCTTGGCACGCCAATTCAATTTGTCGGAAACCACCTTCCTTTTGCCCTCCACTGAAGGCAATGCCCGGGTGCGAATTTTTACCCCCAGCTATGAAATGCCGTTCGCCGGGCACCCGACCTTGGGCACGGCGCACGTATGCCGTGCCCTGAAGCTCGGCGCGGACGCGCTGCGCCTGGAGATGCAGGCCGGGCTGATCGAGGTGCGCGCGCGCGGCGATCGCTGGACCTTGACGGCGCCGGCGCCGAGCTGGCGGGAGCTCGAGGTCTCGACCACGGTGCTGGCCCGAGCGCTGAATCTCGAGCAGCGGGATCTCGGCGACCGGCCGCTGTGGGTCAAGGCGGGCAGGGAACAATTGATCGTGCCGCTCACATCGGAACAGGCGGTGCGGCGCGCATCACCGCAACCCTCCCTGTCCGACATTCAAGGCGAGGACGGCCCTTGCATGGTGTACGTGTTTGCGCTGCGCGGCTCTGCGCACGCGTTGGCGCGCTTCTTCTTTCCGCAGGATGCCATGTATCTGGAGGACCCGGCGACCGGTTCCGCGACGGCCAACTTCGGCGCCTGGTGCCTGGCGATGAACAAGCCTCTGCCGGTGAAGCTCAAGATCGACCAAGGGGAGCTGGTCGGCAGACCCTCCTCGCTGTATCTGGAGGTAAGCGCCGAGCGCAGTATCCTCGTCGGCGGCGATGTCATCGAGATCGGCCGAGGGACTGTCACCCTGGCGTGAGGGGTCCGTGATTGACCGTGGCGAAGGCCCAGCGCACGACGGGCTGAAGCCGTGGCGAGACCATGGCGAGCGCCTTGTTGACGTCGACCCAGCGCGCCTCCTGGTGCTCCGGGAAGCCCAACTCAGGGTTGATGGGCAGGCTTATGCGCACTTCCTTGCTGCGCGCGATGTAGTAGCGCGCGATCTTGCCCTTGTTGTAGGGCCCGGTGTCGATGTGCACCGAACCCCAATCGAAGGAGATGTCGTCCAGCGCGGTCTCTTCGCGCACCTCGCGCACCGCCGCATCGATCGGCTCCTCGCCCGGCTCCACCAGTCCTTTCGGAAAATCCCAGTTCCGATAGGCCCGCAATAGCAGAAACTTCAGCTTGCGCTCGAGCACGCTGACGACCACCACGCCGCATGAAAATCTGGTGGATGGCGCAGCCGGCATGCAAGACCTCCGTTTTTCCCCTTGGATGCATTGTACCTGCGGCGCTGCGCGGCCAGAGCGATTAATAGTATTGATTAATATTGCCATTTTGATAGAGTATCTCTATCAATGAATCTCAAGGATCTCAAGTATCTGGTGGCATTGGCCGACACCGGGCATTTCGGCAAGGCCGCCGAGCGCACCTTCGTGAGCCAGCCGACGCTGTCGGCCCAGCTGAAGAAGCTCGAGGAATACCTGGGCGTGAAGCTGGTGGAGCGCCAACCGAACAACGTGCAGCTCACCGACGTGGGCAAGGAAGTCGTGGTGCGCGCGCGGCGCATGCTGGGCGAGAGCGAGGAGATCATCGCCCTGGCTCGCAACAGCACCGACCCCCTGGCCGGCAAGCTGCGAATGGCCCTGATCCCGACCATCGGACCGTACCTGCTGCCGCGGGTCATGCAGAAGATCCGCAAGACCCTGCCGAACTTGAGCCTCATGCTGTACGAGCATCAAACAGAGCCGTTGCTCAAACGGCTGCGCGACGGGGAAATCGATCTCGGCATCGTGGCGCTGCCGACCGCTCTCGACGGCCTGGATGCGCGCGAACTCTATACCGAGGCATTCACGGTGGCGCTGCCAAACGGGCACGCGCTGGCGCAGAAATCCACGATTCGCGCACAGGACTTGAAAGGGCACACCCTGCTGCTGCTCGAGGATGGCCACTGCCTGCGCGATCAGGCGCTGGAGGTGTGCAGCCGGGTCGACATTCGCGAACCGGAGGACTTTCGCGCCACCAGCCTCGAGACCTTGCGGCAGATGGTGGTGGCCGGGCTCGGCATTACGCTGCTGCCGGAAATGGCGGTCGAATCGCCGTTCAGCTCGCAGCGCGGCCTCACCATTCGCCAGTTCGCGAAGCCCGCGCCCTCGCGCACCGTCGGCGCGATTTGGCGCAAGTCGAGCACGCGCGCCGCGGCCATCTCCGCGGTTTGCGGTGTCGTCGATCAAGTCATGACCGCCAGGCGCTGAGCCGTTGCCAGCGGCCGCCCTGGGCATAGCGCGGGATTGGGCCTTTCGTGCCGACGACGCCGCCGTGCTCGCGGCACTTGCCGCCGCAACGCACAGCGGCAGCCTGCGCGAATTCTTCGGCGCGGCTGCCTACCTGGAGCTCAAGCAGCTCGCGGCGGCCGCAAAGCAGGTGCGCACGCGTGCCGCTGTCCGCGTGCTGATCCTGCCTGGCATGATGGGTTCACGCTTGGGTGCTTGGATCGATCCGGCGCGCATCGGCGCAGGCGGGTTGGCCGATCTGAAACTCAAGCCGGGCCAGCCGCTCAAGGTGAACGGCGTGCTGCTGCTCGCCTATGCGAAATTGCTGCTGAGTCTCCAAGCAGTGGGCTGGGATGTGGAGTTTTATCCCTACGATTGGCGCCAAAGCCTCGATACCCTGGGAGCCGGCCTGGCCGCACGCATAGCGGCGCAGCCAAAGCCGGTGGTATTGATCGCGCACAGCATGGGTGGACTGGTGGCGCGAATGGCCGCGGCCCGCCTGCCGAAGCGCGCCGTGCGCAAGCTCATCTTGCTGGGCACACCCAATCGCGGAACGTTCGCGGCATTGCAGGCGCTGCGCGGCAGCTACCCGTTCGTGCGCTGGCTGGCGCAGCTCGATGGCCGGCATTCAGCCAGATTCCTGGCCGAAGAAATCTTCGGCAGCTTTCCCGGCCTGTATCAGCTACTGCCGATGCAGCGGCATTTCAGTCGAATGGATCTCTCCGATCCGCACTGCTGGCCGAGGGATGCTCCGCGGCCCGATCCAGTCCTGCTCGCGCAGGCGGCTGACGTTGTTCGGGGACTTCCCAAGCCTGACTCGCGCATGATCCAGATCATCGGCATCAACCAGGAAACCATTGTCGGTGTGCGGAGCACGGCGGGCGGATTCGAATATGCCATGAACTTGAACGGCGACGGCACGGTGCCGCTGGCCTCCGCGCGGCTACCCGGCACCAAGGCGTATTTCGTGGATGAGCTGCATGGCAATCTCGCCAACAATGCGGCGGTGATCCAGGCCGTCATCGATCTGGTGAGGCACGGACACACTCGCAAGCTACCGAGCCACTGCACGCCACGGCGCGCGGCGCCGCGCTGGATTGACGATGCGCGCCTGCGCATGGGCCGCTGGCCCAAGATCGAGTGGCGGCGCCTCGACCTTGAGCAGCGCGAAGCGGTGCTCAAGGAATTGGACGCCGGGCGCTCCCGCGCGCCCACCCTCTAGCTGCTCAATATTGGGCAATTTGCCCGGTAATTCGTGGTTTTTCTGCCGATCATTTCACATATTGCGCCAGGGCATTTCGGCACTATGGGGTCCAAAGGAATGCCCGGCCCATGACTGTCAGCACTGCTCCAGCGGAGACTCCGCAGCCTGTTTCACCGCGCTTCGATCGCAAGTTCATCGAAGACCACAAGCTTATCGAGCGCTATTTGACCAACAAGCTGCCGTACAGGGGCGCGCGCGATCTCGAGAATTGGTGCCGGCAGAATCCGGAATACTTGAGCGAGCTGAAAATTTCCGAGCGCGCCCAGGCTTCGTTGAAACTGCTGGAGCATAGCGGACATGCGGTGGATTTGACCGAGCCGGCTGCGCCCTGGTGGAAATCCATTTATGTGCTGATCGGCTTGGGCACCGCAGCTCTCATATGCTTGATGCTGTTCTGGGCGCTGCTGGGAAAATATTACTTGCTACGCGGTGAACTCGAGGATACGCGCACGCAAATGCGCCAGGGGTCCTTGGTTCAGCCGGCGGTGGAAACCACGCAGCGGATTGCGCCGGATCGCGCGCCCGACATCAACCACGCACGCATCAACGTC
>Ga0302308_10003058_pt1 | contig 13376 bp, 12 predicted proteins | sample III_Palsa_E3_3_FD_200531 | JGI IMG/M metagenome (GOLD analysis project Ga0302308, IMG submission 200531) | Peat permafrost microbial communities from Stordalen Mire near Abisko, Sweden - III_Palsa_E3_3 | ecosystem: Environmental > Terrestrial > Soil > Palsa > Peat permafrost | place: Sweden... | reverse complement strand
ACTCGGCGCAGGCGAATCTAGCGCCGCATGCAGCGTCACCAAAAAAAGCCGGCAGAGCGCGAACGCCATCAGGGTGACCTCCACCGTGACCTGGCCAGAGCAACAAAAAGGGCACCGGCCAGGGGTCGTTGAGAGTGGCCTGATCACGCCCCCGACGGGGTCGGGATTCGAGGTCGACGCCGGCAACGCCCCCAACCCAACCGCCGGCGTCAGCAACATCACCGCCCAGGTGCAGTACACCGCCACCAAAGGCGGCGCACCGGCCACGGTCGAACAGACGACTGGAAGCGAAGGCTGCGTGATCTTCACCGGGATCCCGGCGACGTCAGCGCTCGTCTCGATCAAAGAAAGCATCGGCTACGTCACGATCAACGGATCGACCGAATATCCGACGAAGGAAGTGACGCTCGCGCCGAACTACACCACCCATGATCCGGTGGTCTACAACCTCGGCGGCGCGGTCAAGGCGAACTTTGCCTACAACGGCGAATCCAAATATACGCACGCTAACAACGAAGCCAACGGCGAAGTCACGGAAACGGTCACGGGCGACACGTTCGTCGCCTCGAACACCGCCATGAACGCCGAACCGGACTTCGAGCTCGGCAGCACCCGCGCGCGACTCGGGCCGGGGGGAATCTACGAAGCGCTCCCCGGCGAAGAAGGCAAGAACTACGAAGCGACGGCCACTTCGCCAAAAGAAGCCTCCAAATACCCCAACGGCAACCTGTTTCCGTTCCTCGGCAAAACCGAAAAAGAAAAAGGCGAAAACGCGTGGGCGATCTACGCCGGCGACTGCACGGCGAACAATCCCGAAACGGTCACAAACAAAGTGATCACGGTCCCGGAAAACATCAGTGTAAGCCCCGCGCTGACAACGTCAGTCCCCAAGGTCCCGATGAGCTACGTGAGCCTCGGTCTCTACAAGGTGGCCACCAAATCTGAAGTGGAAGCCAAGACGCACGCTTGGGAAGCCCTCGAAACCGGTGCGACGAAATACCCGGTGACGATCACGAACACGAAGTGCGCGGGCATCACGCCAAACAATGAGGCGGAAGTCAATAACGAGCACAAACAGCTGACGACGACGGGGACGACGAACGGCGGCCACCTCGAAGACCCCTTCCAGCCATTCGGCGAATTCACGCTCTGCGTGTACTCGGCGAGCACCAAACGGACGTACACCGTGGGCTACACCAACACGGCAGGCGCGAAAGGCGAACTCCAGGGCGGCACACCCAACATCTACCTCGGCATGGTCTCCAAATCGGAACGGGAAGCCACCAAAAAAGCGGACGAAACGACCGAAAAATCCAACGAAGCCCTGTGGAAATCCGAATACTCGGTCAAACACACAATCACGCTAGAAGCGTATAACGCCAAAGAAGCCGCACGCAAAGCCGCCAAGACAACCCGCGAAAACCAGGAAAAAGCGGAAGAAACGGCAGAAGCTAAAATTACGGTCGAATCTGGGAAGTCACAGTGTCAGTGATCCCCCGCATCGCTTCGCGCCTCGCTCGTCGCGAGCACGGCTTTACGCTGATCGAAGTGCTCGTGGCGACTGCCACCGGGCTGGTGGTCGTGTTCGCGCTGTTCACGGTCCTCGAAATAACGCTGCGCCAGACATCGCGGCTGACCGACACCGTTCAAGCCGACACGCTCGGGCGCGCCACGCTGACCAGGCTCGTTGACGAGCTGCATTCCGCTTGCATAGCGCACGAATTCGTACCCGTACAAGCGGGCAGCACCGGCAGCGAACTTCGGTTCAGAACTGGCTACGGCGAAGGCACCGTCGTCGAAGGCAGCAACGCCTTCGAACACAGGATCGAATGGACGGGCACTGCCATTCCCGTCAAAGGCGGCAAGTTGATCGATAAGAGCTATAAAAGCACGGGCAGCTGGCCCAACCTGACATTCGAAACGACGACGCCGTCAAAAACGGTGACGGTCGGCCAGAACATCTACGCGACGACCGAACCGGGAGGGAAAGAAGAACCGATTCCCGTCTTCCAGTACGAGAAGTACGCGACCAAAGCCAGCGAGAGCGAAACGAGCGCGCTGGGAACCCTGCAGATCATCAAGCCACCCGAAAAAGGCGGCCTGAGCTCCGAAGAAGCAAAAACGGTGGCAGCGGTTCTCGTCACGTTCACCACCGCACCCACCAACAACAAGCTGACGCTCTTCCGGACGGCAGAATTTAGCGATCTCGTGACGTTCGCTTTCGCTGCGCCTGCCTCAGAAGCCACGATCGTGGACGGACCATGTCAATAATCGCTCACACACGCCGGCTAGCCGGGCACTGCCGCAGGGACGACGGCTTTACGCTCATCGTAGCCCTCGGGGTGATGCTCGTCACCAGCCTTTTGCTGGTCGCTGCCTTCACCACGGCGAACGGCAATATCCACCTCTCGCACGACGACCTCACACAGAAGCAGGCCTACTACGCTGCCTTGGCGGGAGTTCAGGAATATGAGTACCAGCTGCAGGCCGATCCCGACTACTGGGAGACCTGCGCCGAACCCAGCGGAACGCTCACAGAAGCCAAGGAGAGCTATCAGATCACACTACTTCCGGCCAGCACCGCACCCGAAAAAACAGCGAAATGCAGTGCCGCGAACCCATTCGCGACGATGATCGAGTCGAAAGCGCCGTTGGTCAACACGTTCCGCATCAGATCTACCGGCAGGGCTGGGACCAACACACGCTCCGTGATCGCCACCTTTCAGGTGGCAGGCTTCTTGGATTACATCTACTTCACACAGTATGAGGTTCAGGATCCCGAAGCGTACAAGGGCGGCAACCCGAAATGCGCCAACTACCGCAAACAACGCGAAGCGCTGGGCATATTGAACGCGTGCGGGACGATCGTGTTCGGACCAGAAGACACCGTCAACGGCCCAATGCACACAGACGATACGGCCGTCGTATGCGGAGGTGCTGAATTCGGGCGCCTCAAACACGAACCGCCGGACTCGATCGAAATGAACGGTGGCGCTATCTCGGGCGGCTGTGGGTCTGGCAACGCCACATACAACACGTCGACGGGAGGGCCGATCACGGGGCCAGAACTGGAAGCCCCCGAAAGCGACGGCAGCCTCCGCGACTACGTTGAACACTCGCCGGAATACTCACAGGAAAACGAACTGACTGGGCTCACGCACCTGGTTTTGGAAGGCTCTTCCAACCAGATCAAAGTCGAACAGGACAAAGGCAAAATCAAAAGAACGATGGAATGGCCCAAGAATGGTCTGATCTACGTCCAATCCAACGGCAGCGGCTGCAGCTATAAATACGAACAGGAAAACGCTGATACCAAACAGACTCTGCTGGAAGAAGAAAACTGCGGCAGCGTCTACGTCAGCGGCAACTACAGCAAACCGCTGACGATCGCTGCGGAAGTCGACCTGATCGTCAACGGCAACCTCACGCCCACCGGGGTCACACCGCCGGCTGGCCCTGGCTCGACGAGTACGAGCACACTGGGGCTGATAGCGACCCGCTTTGTGCGCGTCTACCACCCATGCGAAAACGGGAAAAACGGCAGCGAATCGTTGAAAAACCTGTGGATCTATGGCGCGATCCTCTCGACCAGCCACTCGTTCGTCGTTGACAACTACAACTGCGGCAGCCCGCTAGGCGAACTCAGCATCGTCGGAGCTGTCGCGCAGAAGTTCCGCGGCATCGTCGGGCTGGTGGGGACCAGCGGCTACGTCAAGGAATACATCTACGACGAACGGCTCGCTACCGATGAGCCTCCATACTTCCTGGCCCCGCTGAAGGCGGGCTGGCGAATCGTCCGCGAGACCGACTCCGGAGCAGGGTAGAGCGCGAAGCTCGCGCGATGCGGGCGAAGGGACTCGAACCCCCAAGGGCTTTCGCCCACCGGCTCCTAAGGCCGGCGTGTCTACCAATTCCACCACGCCCGCGCGGCTCCTCAGAGCGTACATTGGCCGCGCGAGCTTGTATCGTCATGTCTGCGATGTCCTTGGCGCCGACCCCGGAAGGGCAGCCACGCGTGGTGATCACGCATCCCAACCGCGATAAGCCCGTGGTACAGGCCACGCGCGCGACGGTGGTCGTGCTGCTGCTCGTCAGCGTCGCGCTGGTGCTGGTCATCACGATCGGCGGTTGGAGCGTGCTCGAGGGCGCGATTCCGCTGCAGATCGGATACATCGTTGTGTATCTGACGTTCGCGTTCTTCGCTGCACGCTGGAACCGTGGCGTGCTGCCGATCTCCGCGGCGCTGGCCGTCTTGCTCGCCATCTTTGCGCTGGTGGCCGGGCCGAGCTGGTTTGACCGCGACAAGTCAGGCTTTGCCCAGCCGGCCCTCAACGCGGGCCTGCTGGGGTTGCTGACGCTGCTGGTTGTGCCCGTACAGATGCTGCTGGTGGCGTTTGCGATGCGCGGCTTCCAGCAGGGATGGAATGTAGAGCTCGAGCGCCGCGACCCGGCGCCTGGCACCGACGTATATGCCGATGCACCGCTGCACCCCGCCTGAGCGCAGCGGTACTCGCTGCCTGAGCTGACGCGCCTAGATATCCTCGCTTGCGTCGAGGACATTGCGGCGGTGGCGGAACGGTAGACGCGGGGCCCTCAAAAGGCCCTGTCCGAAAGGGCGTGTGGGTTCGACTCCCACCCGCCGCATCGATCGACCAAGCACCGCGTCCAGCCGTGTGAGCGCTGGCGCGCTGCGGGCCTACTCGCCGCCGACCAGCTCCAGTAGAGGCCCTGCGAGCGCGGGGCGCGCCGCCAGGATCCCCCACGGTAGGTTCTCGTGCACTGGCAGCTCCAGCACGTGCAGGCCGGCCCGTTCGCAGATCAGGGCGCCGGCGGCGATGTCCCACTGCTTGACGGTCCGCTCGAAGTAGGCGTCGTAGCGCCCCATCGCCGTCCATGTTAGGTCCAATGCGGCGCTGCCGAAGCGGCGGATATCTCGCACCCGGGGAGCCACGCGGGTAAGCACGCGCGCCTGCGCGGCGCGCACACTCGCGTCATAGGCCAACCCAGTGGCGACCATCGCGCTGGCCAGATCCTCGCCGCGTGAGCTGGAGGGCTCTCCCCCATGCACAGCTGCTGGACCGGTAGCGCTGGATCCTCCGAGCTCGATCGTGCCGCGCTTGCTCACCAGTGTTGGACGGGAGTGTCTGGTGGCGCTGAACAGCTCGTCGCGGTTCGGGTCATAGACCGCGCCTGCGATCGTCTGCTCGCGGTCGCGCACGGCCACGCTCACGCACCATTGCGGGATCCCGTACAGGAAGTTGATGGTCCCGTCGAGCGGGTCGACCACCCAGCTGAGCCCACTGGTGCCCTGCGTGGGAGCGCCCTCCTCGCCGACGAAGCCATCATCGGGGCGCTTGCTTGCGAGCAGCTCACGGATCATCTGCTCGGAGGCCAGGTCGGCCTCGCTGACCAGGTCGGTGGGTGTGCTCTTAGCGCTTACCTGTCGCTCAGCGCCGTGACGGGCGCGCTCGGCCAGCAGCGCGCCGGCGGTAAGGGCTGCCTCCACAGCCACCTCTAGTAGCGCGTCCGCTTCGCGCGCATCGACTCCCACCGCGTTGGCTCCGCTCACGAGAACTCGGGCGGGCGCCACTGGGCCCACGGGCGCTCGGCCTCGATTTGCGCGGCCAGCGACAGCAATGTGCTCTCGTCGTTGGCGCGGCCCACGAGCTGGACGGCGCGTGGCAGCCCGTCGGCTCCGAACAGCGCAGGGACTGACGCTGCAGGCTGGCCAGTGACGTTCCAGATTCCGTTGTAGGGCACCCAGCCGGCGACTGCGTTTAGCGTCCACAGCGCGCCGCGTCCTTGCAGCTGGCCGATACGTGGCGGCGGCGCTGCGGTGGCGGGCGTTAGCAGCACGTCGTGATCGTCGAGCACGCTGTTCAGCCTGCGTGTCAGCTCGGCCTCGCCTGCGAGCGAGCGCTCGAGCAGGGCCTGCGGGATCAGCCCGCCGAGGCGCGCCACCGCGCGCGTGCGCCGTTCCAGGCGCTCTGGGTGCGCCAGCTTGGCGGCGTCGTCGTGAATGCCGCGCAGGTAACGGATGGTCAGCGCTGGCATTGCGCCGGGACCGTAGTCGGGGTCGTGCTCGCTCAGCTGGTGCCCCAGCGAGCGCAGCAGCTCGACTGTCTCCTCGAGCGCGCGCCGGGCGTCGGTGTCGAGCCTCAGCGTCGCGTTCACTGGCACGCTCGTGGAGTAGGCGATCTTCAATGGTCCAGGCGGGGTGGCCGCTGCGGTCGAGAATGGCACTGCGGGCGCGGGCGCGCTGTCGTGGTCGGTCTCGACAGAGCCGGAGGCCACGTCGTAGAAGAGAGCCGTGTCGGCGACAGTGCGGCTCAGCACGCCCTTCACGGACAGCCCGTGCCAGCCGCGTGCGCGTGGCGCGGTGGAGACGCGTCCGCGCTGTGGCTTTAGGCCGAACAGCCCGCACCAGGCGGCAGGGATGCGGATCGAGCCGGCGCCGTCAGAGGCGAGCGCGGCGCCCACGAGGCCTGCGGCCACGGCGGCGGCGCTGCCGCCGCTCGATCCTCCGGGCGCATGCTGGGCGTCCCACGGGTTGCGCGTGGCGCCGAACGTGGCGGTCTCGGTGAATGGCCAGATCATCAGCTCGGGAACGTTCGTCTTGCCGATGATCACCGCGCCTGCCTCGCGCAGCCGGCGCACGACCTCGGCGTCCGCGTGTGCGGGCGTGTCCTGTGCATTGGTGCCGTAGGTCGTCAGCTCACCGGCCACGTCGATGTCGTCCTTGACCGCGATCGGCACTCCAAGCAGCGGACGCCTTCCCGAGTCCCCGCCCGCCCCGCGGCGTGCGTCAGCCTGGTCGGCTTCCAGCCGCACGCGTTCGGCGAACACCACGCGGAAGGCGTTCAGTTGCGGGTCAAGCCGCGCGATCCGCTCGAGGTACATATCGACAAGCTCGCGTGAGGAGACCTCGCCGGCGGCGATCAGCTCGGCGTGGCGGGCGATTCCGGCGTAGGCGAGGTCGAGGTCGTCCATGGTCGAGCAATCTACTAGTGCCACGAATCACATCGCCGCCGCCGCGCGATCTACGCTACCCGCCAGAGGGAGACCATGCTGCGCGAGTAAAAGGGGGAGCACCTGATGTCCTATCCGGTCAGCTTTGATGTCGACTACGTGGAGCGGCGCAGTCGGCTGACAGCGTTCTTCAGGCTGATTCTCGTGATTCCGGTAGCGATCTGGCTGTACGTGTACGGGATCCTGGCGTACATCGCGATCGTGATCGCGTGGTTCGCAATCGTGCTCACGGGCCACTATCCGAAGGCGCTGTTCGACTTCGTGGCGGGCTTCACACGCATGCTCGCACGCGTCACCGCCTACGCGGCGCTGCTGTCTGATCCCTACCCGCCGTTCGGCGCTGGGTCCGACAGCTCCTACCCGGTGCGCATGGAGTTCGCGGGTCCGCTCGAGCACTACAGCCGCCTGAAGACCCTCTTCCGCCTGCTGCTGGCGATCCCGATCGCGATCCTCCGCTACGTCATGAACATCCTGCTGGAGATCGGCGCGTTCGCGGCGTGGGTGGTGATCGTGATCACCGGCAAACTTCCGCGCGGGCTGTTCGATGTGATGGTCCTCGCCAACTCTTACATGGCGCGCTCCGACGCGTACCTGTTCCTGCTGACTGAGACCTACCCCCCGTTCCAGGACGAGCAGACGCGCGCGGCGGGAATGGCGCAGGCGTGATCGAGCGTTAGACCGGCGTAACTGGGTTGTGCTTGGCCGGCCAGTCGCGCTGCTTTGAGGCGGCGTGGGCGAAGCGGCGGATCAGTTCGTCGCGCAGCTGCTCGGCCTCGATCACGGCGTCGATCACAAGCTCGGAGGCTAGGTGCAGGATGTCGATGTCCCGCCCGTACTCCATTCGCAGCTCCTCTGTGCGCGCAGCGCGCTCGTCCTCGTCCTCGATTGCCTGCAGCTGGTTGTAGTAGACGGCGTTGATGGCCGCCTGCGGCCCCATCACGGCGATCGACGCGCTGGGCAGCGCGATGCAGCAGTCGGGCTCGAAGGCGGGACCGGCCATCGCGTACAGCCCAGCGCCGTATGCCTTGCGTACGATCACTGAGATCTTCGGCACGGTCGCTTCGCTGACGGCGCTGATCATCTTGGCGCCGTGGCGAATGATGCCCTGGCGCTCGACCTGTGTGCCGATCATGAATCCGGGCACGTCGGCGAGGAACAGCAGCGGCACGTTGAACGCGTTGCAGCTCCAGATGAATCGCGCGGCCTTGTCGGCTGAGTCGGTGAACAGCACGCCGCCCTTGTGCTTGGGCTGGTTGGCCACGATCCCGATTGCCCGGCCGTCCAAGCGCGCGTAGCCGACGAGCAGCTCCTTGGCCCAGCGCGGCTGGATCTCCAGCAGCGAGTCCTCGTCGATCAGCGCCTCGATCAACGTCTTGATGTCGAAAGGCTTGTTCTCATCAGCCGGGATCAGCTCTGCGATACCCGCTCCGTCCGGCCTTGCAACCGGTAGCGTCGGCGGTGCGGAGGGCGGCTGCTGTTGCCAGTTGCCAGGAAGATATGAGAGGTAGCGGCGTGCGGCGTGGATGCCCTCGGCGTCGCTGCCCACGAGCTGGTGGGCACACCCGGAGACGCCGGTATGCATGCGCGCACCCCCCATCTCCTCGAGGCTGACCTTCTCCCCGATCACCATCTCCGCCATACGCGGCGAGCCTAGATACATCGAGGCGTTTCCCTCGCGCATGATGACGATGTCGCAGAAGGCCGGGATGTAGGCGCCGCCGGCGGCGCTGGGGCCGAACAGCACGCACACCTGTGGCACGAGGCCAGACAGCTTGACCTGGTTGTGGAAGATCCTCCCTGCCCCTCTGCGTCCGGGGAACATCTGCACCTGCTCGGTGATCCGTGCTCCTGCTGAGTCCACCAGGTAGACCATCGGGATCTGGAGTGCCAGCGCGCGTTCCTGGATGCGCAGGATCTTCTCCACCGTCTTCGGGCCCCAGGAGCCCGCCTTGACGGTCGGGTCGTTGGCCATCAGCGCAACTGGGCGCCCCTCGATCTCCCCTACGCCTGTGACCACGCCGTCAGCGCCGAGACCTTCCTGGAGCCAGTTGGCGAGCAGCGCCTCCTCGGCGAAGGAGCCTGGATCGAGCAGCAGCGCGACGCGCTCACGCACGGGCAGCTTGCCCTGCTCGATCGCCTTCTCGGCGTGGCGCTCCGGCCCCCCCGCGAGCGCACGCTCGCTCGCGTGGCTGAGTGAGCTCACCGAGCGACCATCACCACGGCAACCCGCGATAGCGGTGGCGGTGCCGGTGGCCCCGCGCGAGGCGACGTTCGTGGCGAGCTTGGAGGCGCGCCTGCACGACCTCGAGATCCGAGCCGGGGCCAAGCAGCTGCCAGGCATCGCGAATGACCGGTAGCAATGTGACACCGATGACCCAACCGGGCCAGAAGCTGCCACTTGGGCCACTGGCCAGCCACACGCCTACGCACAACGCAGAGACGCCCAGCCCGCCGCCGGTCTCCTGCACGAGGCGGCGGCGCAGCTGGCTCTTGCGCTTGCGCAGTGCCAGTGCCACTGAGGTCGTGCTGACCGGCAGATCAGCCCTCAGCGCCTCGAGGTCGGCGCGCGTCATCGCCCGGTAGGCGCTGCCGATGCGCTCCTCCATCTCCTCCGATGACAGCCGACCGGCGAGCGCGTGCTCGCGCAACTCCTCGACCAGCTGCTCACGGTCTGCGTCAGCAACACGCAGCTGGGAGGGGTCACTCATGCCTTGAATGTACCTTGCCTGCCCAGATCCGATCCGATTAAGTGTGCCCAGGAACAGATTGCGTTGCCCAGGCAACACGGTGTATAGCGATAGTATTAGCTAGCGATACGATGGTTATACGGCGTGCACAAAAGCAACCAATGTAGCGCCCGTCCGCCCGCCCGTTCTACCCGCTAAAGCGCGGTGTTCTCGATCGGCGTCTCGCCCGAGTAGTCATAGAACCCCATACCCGACTTGCGCCCGAACCAGCCCGCGCTGAGCATCTTGCGCAGCGTGGGCGGCCTTGCGAAGCGACGCTCGCGGAACTCGTCGAACAGCACGTCGCAGATCGAGCCCATCGTGTCCAGGCCGACGAAGTCGGCAAGCGTCAAAGGACCCATTGGGTGACCCGCGCCGGCCTTCATTGCCTCGTCGATCTCAGCCACCGAGCCGACGCCCTCTTCGTAGGCGCGAATCGCGTCCAGGAGATACGGGACGAGTAGGCGATTGACGATGAATCCGGCCTTGTCCTTGGTGGGGATCGCCAGCTTGCCCTCTGAGCGCGCGAACTCCAGGGCGGTGTCGAACGCTTCGTCGGTGGTGGTTACGCAGCGGACGACCTCGACCAGCTTCATCACCTGCGCGGGGTTGAAGTAGTGCAATCCCACGAACTGGCCGGGGCGACTCGTGGTAGCCGCTTGGTCGATCACTGCCAGCGATGAGGTGTTCGTGGCGAACACCGCCTCCGGCTTGACGATCTGATCGACCTCGCGCCACATCTCGAGCTTCAGCGGCAGGCTCTCGGTGATTGCCTCGATTACCAAGTCGCAGTCGGCCAGGTCCGCGTAGTCGCTGGTCCCGTGGATGCGCCCGCGAATGGCATCGGCATCCTGGAGCGAGGACTTGCCCTTCTCCACAGCTCGTGCCAGCTGCTTCTCGATCTTGCCAACGCCCTTGCCCAGCGTCGCCTCGTCGACCTCGCGCAGCACCACCTGATAGCCAGCCTGTGCGGCTACCTGGGCGATCCCGTGTCCCATCAGACCCGCCCCCAGCACTCCCACCTTCTCAATCCGCTGCGCCATCCAGACCTCCCTCGAATTTTCTCAGGCTTGGCTGGGGAGCCTATTACGGTCCCGCGACGGGCGCCAATGCCGACGCCGGCGCGGACGCACGAAGGGGCCTGGCGCAGACATTGCGCGACGGGCCGTCCAGCTGCGGGTACCCTGCAGGTGGTGAGCGATGAGGACACCTTCGATCTGGTGGCAGCGGGCCTCCGCGGCAGCGGCGTCGATCTGGCGATCTCGGTCGAGGTGCTCGCAGCTAAGCTCGAGCAGGCACTTCCGGGGGTGGCGCGCGTGGAGCGCCGTGGTGGCGGACTGCTCGGCCGCGGCGAGAAGCGCGTGCGTCGCGTGCAGGTGGAGCTGGGCTCGTGCTGCTACGAGCTGGACGTAGATGGTGCCCGTATCGAAGGATTTCGCGAGCGCCAGTCGGGAGGCATCGCGATCAAGCGCGAGTCGCTCGACCCGAACGCGTGGATAGCCGCGTTGACCACCGATCTGCGCGCTGAGGCCGAGCGCAGCACGCAGGCGCAAGCCGCGCTAGAGGAGCTGTTGCGCTGATATGAGCGGCCCCGATCCAGAGCGCCAGCTAGAGCAAGAGCAAGAGCAGTCACTGGCGCGGATCGAACAGGGTGGCATCCCGCTGTCAGCCGAGCGCCGTCTGAAAGAGCTTGACGAGCGTGGCGGCTCGTTCACCTCAGACCTGTCGGTCAACGGGTTCGCCCTCTGCCACCAGCTGGGGCTGAAGCCGCTTTCGCAGGTGATGGGCAGCTCGATCTACCAGATGGGCTACCAGGGCACTTGGGGTGCTGAATACGGCAGCGGTGGTCTCCTGCTCGAGCTCGACACGCTCTCGGAAGCTTTGAACGCAGTTCGCAGCAGAGCCCTCGTGCGACTGGGCGAGGAGGCACGGCACGTCGGCGCTGACGCTGTTGTGGGTGTGCAGACGCGCGCGGGAGAGAGCCAACTGGACACCGGCACGCTCGCACTGGAGCACGTGGTCGTTGGCACCGCTGTGCGCCGGGAGAGCGCGCGCGTAAAGCACCCGGTGCTGACCGAGCTGTCGGTGGCCGAGTACGCGATGCTCGTGCGGGGCGGTTTCGAGCCGCTCGGGATTGTGGCGCACAGCGCGGTGTTCTTCACGAGCTACGTGTTCGGCGGCATTGTCGGCGGCGGCATGCTGGCAGGCGGATCGATGATGATGGGCGCTCAGAACTTCGAGCTGCGCGAGTTCACCCAGGCGATCTACAGCGCACGCGAGGCAGTGATGCAGCAAATCACCGGCCAGGCCTCGGCGCTCGGCGCGGCGGGCGTGGTCGGCGTGAAGATCGGCCATAGCGTACGGCCGCACACCCTCAGCGGCGGTATTGGCATGGCCGGCGGTCGCCAGCTGAGCGGGATGATGGTGACGTTCACTGCCGTCGGCACCGCGATCCAACAGCATGGGGACGCCACCGTCCCGCCACCAAAACCAACAATCGACCTGTTCACCTGAGAAGGAGCGAGCACACATGAACGAGCGCGAGACCCCGTATGACCCGTCCTCATTGGAGGGGGTCCCCGAGGCGGGTCGCGCCCGCCTGGAGCAGAATCGCCAGGGGCTGTTCACATCAGACCTTTCGGTCAACGAGTTCCTGCTCGTCAAGCAGGCTGGCTTCGAGCCCCTGGGGCTGGTGGTTGGAAGCTCGATCTACCACATCGGCATCCAGATGTCTGGATGGAAGAAAAGCCAGGAGATGACCGTCCTCTCGGAAGCTATGTACGGGGCACGTCAGCTGGCGATGACACGCATGGAGGAGGAGGCCGACCAGCTGGGCGCGGACGGCGTGGTGGGCGTGCGCCTGGACATTGGGCGCTACGAGTGGGGCCAGGACATGGCGGAGTTCATCGCGATTGGCACCGCGGTCAAGCACCGCGAAGGCGTGCTGCACCGCGCGCCCAACGGCAGGCCGTTCACCAGCGACCTCTCAGGACAGGACTTCTGGACGCTGCTGCGCACCGGCCACCGCCCTGTGGGGATGGTGATGGGCAGCTGCGTCTACCACGTGGCGCACCGCGGCATGCTGCAGTCCATGGCGCAGACGGGGCGCAATGTGGAGCTGTCGAACTTCACGCAGGCGCTGTATGACGCACGCGAGCTGGCGATGGAGCGGATGCAGTCAGAGGCGCAGGAAATCGGCGCCGAGGGAATCGTTGGCGTGGACCTACAGGAGAAGAGCCACGGCTGGGGCAGCCACACGATCGAGTTCTTTGCGGTCGGCACCGCGATCGTCCCGCGCGAGGGTCACGACGAAGAGATCGAAGCGCCGACGACGGTGTTGGACCTGAGCTAGAGAATCATTTATGGGGCTCCGCCTAGCGGCTCCGCCGGGTGCGTGCGCGCGGCAGGGAGCTGGGAGGGCAGCAGCTCCAGCGCGTCGATGTGCCGGGGGCGCATGACTGAGAAGTGGCGGTAGTCGAGCGTCGCGAGCTTCGTCTCGCGCAGCCGCTCGACGATCGCGAGCACGGAGGCGTCTACGAAGCCGACGCGCAGGTCGGCGTAAGCGCTGAGCAGGCTACCCACGCGTCGATAGTCCTCGGGCAGGAGATCCTCGACCAACAA
>Ga0302308_10003053_pt1 | contig 13383 bp, 11 predicted proteins | sample III_Palsa_E3_3_FD_200531 | JGI IMG/M metagenome (GOLD analysis project Ga0302308, IMG submission 200531) | Peat permafrost microbial communities from Stordalen Mire near Abisko, Sweden - III_Palsa_E3_3 | ecosystem: Environmental > Terrestrial > Soil > Palsa > Peat permafrost | place: Sweden... | reverse complement strand
GGCGATTCGCCAAGGCGCCATCCTGCGGCTGCGCCCCATCATGATGACCGCGCTGGTTGCCGCGGTCGGTCTGCTGCCGGTGGCGCTCGCCACCGGCGTCGGCACCGACACCCAACGACCCTTCGCACTGGTCATCGTCAGCGGCCTGTTCACGCGGCTGTTGATCAGTATCTTCCTCATGCCGGTGTTGTATGCGCTGGTGGCCCGGCCCACGGATCGTTTGGAGGTGTAACCCCGGCCTCACGAGTTCAGTTCATTGACCGCACGCCATGCCTGATCGATGGCCTCGTGCGTATAGGAATTCCAACCCGCATCGGAATTGGCGATGCTGACGCTGCCGCAGCGCTTGCGGGCGACTTCATAGGGCTGGGGTCCTCGAGTCTCCGGATCGAACAAGGAATCCGCGCTGTAGGCATAGCCATGCGGCCAGCGATTGACGGTGATCGCGGCAATGTCGCGCGCCGACTGAAATCCACCCGGACCCAACATGCGGTCAAGTTGGTCGGTCATTCGCGCCTCGTATTCCGAAAACGGCGTGCTGAGCAGCAGCTGCCTTCCTAGGCGAAACTGCTCGACATTGGAGAGACCCCGATTCGGCGTGAGCGGTATGTGCTCCATATGCAACAGCATCGGCTCGCTCGGGTCGCGCGGATTGTGGTAGCCGCCGAGCGCCACGGGGTAATCGAGCTTGGTTTGCGAATAGTAGGCATGAGGACTGTAGATGTCATCGACACCGAGCTTGACGAAGGCACGCCAATTGCGAATGGCAACGTTGGCGTAAACCAGCGGCATCTTGACGCTGCGGGCAAGCGCCTGTTTCTGCGCCTCGGGCAACTCCGGCATGATGTGCGGAATGATCATGTTGTAGCACGCGAGCACGCATTGCTTGGCTTGAACTCGATGCAGAGACCCTGCGCGCATGTAGCCGATATCCACCGGCCCGCCCCGAGTGCGGGCGTTGGCGACCGCTACGGCCGTGCTGTTCAGGCGCAAACGAATAGGCGCGCCATCGACATCGAGCTTGGCGTAGTCGAAATCGGCGAGCACCACGTCGTCCATGGTATGGCCCGGAGCCACCGTGGGGATCAAACTGCGGACCAGCAGTCGGGCGATGGAGGCATTGCCGTCGGGGAAGTGGTAAATGTAGGGCTCCTCGAAGGCCGCCACTTCCGGGTCCTTGAGATCGCCCAGCCCAAGGCCGGCGAAGCCGGTGTACTGGCTGTTCATCGCATCCAGCGCCGGCAGTATGTCTGGGCCCATGGCCATGAGACCGACGGTCGAGCCATCGAAGAACTTCACCGCCTCATCGCCCAGCCCGGCATCCTTGCGCAGGAAGTCGCGGTAGCTGACTTTCTTCAAGTAGGCGATCTTCTCCGCCTGCGACTTACCGGCGAGATAATCCTTCGGGTGCTTGAAGAACTCGATGAGCCGCGCTTTGGCGTCATCGGACACGGGGAACTCGGCGACCACTGCCTCGATTGGGCGAGGCCTGGCATCGCTTGCAAACGAATCGCCCCCGGTGATCACTGGGTTGCCGGCGACCAACCTATCTACGCCAAACGACTCGCGATCGAAGAACACGCCGTGAGCCAGGCCGAGCGATCCGTAGAGCTTGCGGTCAAAGGCCGCATCGAAACGCTTCAAGTCGACACCGAGCGAACGGAGCAGCCGGTTGACGGTCTTGCTGAAAAAGGTCTTGGGGGATTGCAGCGACTCGGTGCCGCCATACCCGAGCAGCAGGCGATCGTCGACCCGAAATTCGTTGCGTTTGGCGTGTCCGCCGAAATCGTCGTGGTTCTCCAGGATCAAGATGCGCGCAGTGGGGCCGTGCGCCTCGCGGTAAAACCACGCCGCCGCGAGGCCGCTGATGCCGCCACCGACCACCACCAAATCGAAACTTTGCTCGACGGCGAGGCCGGAGATGTCGAACGACTTGCCCTCGCGGCCAACCTGATGCGCGACCTCGAACGATCCGGGATGGCTGCCCCGAAGGCCGGTCAGCGAGGGCGGATAGTACCGGCCGGGCTCGGCGCGCATCTGAGCGAGCGGAGTCAGGCCGGCGGCGATGACCAGCGCGGTGCCGCCAAGGAAGTCGCGACGGCTAATGGTGTTAGACATGAATTCCACCTTCGGGTACCGGCAGTTATGCCAATGAAACTCAACTCTACACCGGAATGCTGAATTTCCAATCTCACATGCGGAACATAACGAGCATTTCAGCCTTCAGAGGCATGTGGAATGACTTGGTCAAATCTGCTAGTATTTGACCAAGTGGATTCAGAGGTGCGCCGTGCTGGTCAACATTTATCAGGCTAAGAGTCAGTTATCTGCCCTTCTGGAGAAGGCCCAAGCGGGTGAAGAGATCGTAATCGCACGGGCTGGCAAGCCGATTGCGCGGCTTACACCGATTGTGGCGACTGCCGACTCGCGCAGCGGTGTTCGCTTCGGAGGTATCAAGCCTGCCAAGCTGAGGTTGGCCGCGGACTTCCATGCGCCGCTCACGGACGACGATCTTCTGAATCCGTGAAGTTGCTTCTCGATACCCATTGCCTAATTTGGGTGCTCACTGACGCCCCGGAACTGAACGCGTCTTCTCGCTCGGTCATTGCAAATGCCGAAGGTGTGTGGTTTTCCGAAGCTTCAATTTGGGAGCTGGGTCTCAAATGGCGTAAGGGAAGGATCGCAGTTCAGCCTCGGCGCCTTGCAGATCAGGCATTCGCCAACGGTCTGCGTCCGTTGCCGATTCACATGGAGGCATTGCTCGTCTCGTGCGAATTACGTCAGAGCCACGGTGATCCGTTCGATCGACTTCTTTACGCGCAAGCTCGGCATGCCGGATTCCGGCTCCTCAGCATCGATCGTACTCTTGCAACCTTCGGCTCCGTAGTGATCACGCCGAAATAGCTAAATTGTGTCCTAACGCCTGAGTTCGTCGAGGTAGAGCCGGAAACAGTCAGGTCAACTCAACGAGCGGTGCGGCGTTGTTGTACCTAGGTCCTGGACACGAACCCGGCCACACGCGAGGGTGCAGCCATCAGAAACCGCATCTGCCGACGGCGCAATGAACCGAAACGATGGGCGGCGCATCTGGGCGCCGTCGCGCCCGGAATCTTTGCTGCCCTGCTCGCCGGCTGCGCCGCGCAGGCCGATCGCAACACGGCCTCCCAGGGTCCAAGCCCGCATGCAACTTCGGTGGAGTTGCCGGTTCTGCATCGCGAGGACATGCTGTGGCTGGAACGCGTATCGTTCGGTCTGGACGGCGTCACCGTCGCTCAATATCGCCGCTTGGGCCGCGAAGGATTTCTCGAGCGCCAATTGCATCCGCAGGACCTGCCCTTGCCCGCGCCGATTGCCGCGGAAATTGCCGCCCTCGGCGTAACCCATGCCGATCCGCTGCGATCGCTGGCTGCTGTCAAAGCACAGCACAAGGCTATCAACGGCATGCCCGACGGGCCGGACAAAGAACAGGCGCGCAAGGCCATCAATGAGCAGGGCAATACAATGGCGTACGAAGCCGCGCGCCGTGACCTGCTGCGCGACGTCTACTCACCCGCGCAGCTGCAGGAGCAGATGGTGTGGTTCTGGCTCAATCACTTCAGTGTGTATCAGAACAAGGCCGATCTGCGCTGGCTGGTGGGCGATTACGAAGAGCAGGCGATTCGTCCGCATGTCTTTGGGCATTTCCAAGATCTGGTGCTGGCAACGCTCGAGCATCCGGCCATGTTGCAGTATTTGGACAACAATCAGAATGCGGCCGGACACGTCAATGAAAATTATGCCCGCGAACTCATGGAGCTGCACACGCTCGGAGTGGACGGCGGCTACTCGCAGTCGGACGTACAGAACCTCGCCCGCGTGCTGACGGGGTTCGGGGTCAATGTCGGCGATGAGCCGAAGCTCAAGCCCGAACTGCAACACCTGTATCGCCGCAGCGGCGCCTTCGAATTCAATCCCGCGCGGCATGATTTCGGCGTCAAGACTCTGCTGGGGACCCGCATCGAGGGCAAGGGCTTTGCCGAGGTCGAAGAGGCCATCGACGTGATCGTCCGCCGGCCGGCTTGCGCCCACTTCATTTCGCAGCAGCTGGCCATGTACTTCGTCGCCGACAATCCGCCGCCTGCGCTGGTCGACCGCATGGCGCAAACCTTCACGCATACCGACGGCGATATCGCCGCCGTGCTGCACACCCTGTTCATGTCGCGCGAGATCAACACCGCACTCGGAGCGAAATTCAAGGACCCCAGGCGCTTCGTGGTCTCGGCGGTGCGCTTCGCATACGACGGCCGGCCGATCAGCAACACTCACCCCATGCTCAATTGGCTCAATGGCCTGGGCGAGGCTCCCTACGGCCGCCAGACCCCCGACGGCTATCCGCTGACGGAACTGAACTGGGCCAGTTCCGGTCAGATGAGCCGGCGCTTCGACATTGCGCGTGCGATCGGATCGGGCAACGCCGGCTTGTTCGACCCGGAGGATGGCAGCGCGGCAAGCACCACCGGCTTTCCGCAATTGTCGAATCGGCTGTACTTCGAGGCGGTGGAACCGTTTCTCGCCGCACGCACCAAGGATGCGCTCAATCGCGCTAATTCCCAGCAGGAGTGGAATACCTTTCTGCTTTCATCGCCGGATTTCAGCTATGAATGAGCACCCGGAGTCCCCATGAATCGTCGTCATCTGCTCAAGCTCGGCGGCGCGGCGCTGGTGAGCGCCGGCGTAGCGGGGCGTTTGTATGCCGCGCCCGCCACCGGACCGCGCTTCCTGCTGGTCTTCCTGCGCGGTGGCTACGATTCCACCAATCTGCTGATTCCCTATTCGAGCAGCTACTATTACGAGGCTCGCCCGAATATCGCGATTGCCAAGCCCGACGCCACCTCCAGCGCCGGTGCGCTGGCGTTGAACGCGGACTGGGCGCTCGCACCAGCGGTACGTGAAACCATGGGCGCCCTGTATTCGCAGCGTCAGGCGGCCTTCGTGCCGTTCGCCGGCACCGATGATTTGTCGCGCAGCCACTTCGAGACCCAGGATAGCATCGAGCTCGGCCAACCGACGGGCGGGACTCGCAACTATCGTTCCGGCTTTCTCGGCCGGCTATCCGATACCTTGGTGGGGTCCGCCGGCGCCAACCTGTCGATCGCCTTCACCGACGCTCTGCCGCTTTCCTTCGAGGGCGCGGCCACCGTCCCCAATCTCTCGCTCAAGAATGTCGGCAAGCCGTCGTTCGACGATCGGCAGGCGCGTATCTTGAGCGACATGTATGCGGGCCATCATCTGGAGGCGGCCGTCGGCAGCGGCCTGGAGTTGCGTCACGAGGTGGCGCAGGAAATGGCCGACGAGATGACTGCGGCCAACCGCAACGCGATCAATACCAAGGGCTTCGAACTCGAAGCGGAGCGCATGGGTCGGCTGATGCGCGATAAATATCGAATCGGATTCATCGACGTCGGTGGCTGGGACACCCACGTCGGCGAGGGTGCGGCCCAGGGCACACTGGCGACCAACCTCGGCAACCTGGGGCGGGGGCTGCAGGTATTCTCGCAGTCGCTCGGCACCGAGTGGAACAACACCGTGGTCGTGGTGCTCTCGGAATTCGGGCGAACCTTTCGCGAGAACGGCAACCGCGGAACCGACCACGGTCATGGGACGGTGTACTGGGTACTCGGGGGTTCGATCAAGGGCGGCACCATCGTCGGTGAGCAGCAGCGCCTGGCTCACGGCACCTTATTCCAGGATCGCGATTATCCGGTGCTCAACGATTATCGCGCCGTGCTGGGCGGGCTATTCCGCACGCTTTGGGGTCTGTCGCCCACTCAGAGTTCGCGCGTCTTTCAACAGACGGCGCCCGTGGATCTGAAACTCGTTTGAGAGCGCTCGCCTCGCGCTTGATGTCGCCTTACCCGTCATTGAGCCGCCGGCCGAAGAAGCTGAAGGTGCGATCCCACGCTTGTTGCGACCAGACGGGATCGTACTGGGTGGCGGGGATGCGGCCCGGCCCGACGGCGGTCTCGTTGGCGAAGGCATGGTGTGCGAGGTAGCGGTGGAAGTCGAAGGTCACGCCGGCTTTGAGCAGCTTGTCCTGCAGCGGATCGATGGTGGCGATGGGGAAGAACTCGTCCTGCGTGGCCCAATGCGCCAGCAGCGGCGCCTTGATCTTGGTCGCATCGATGTATTCGAGCGGCGGGCAGCCGTACCAGACCACGCCGGCGTCGATCTCGGGAGCCGTGCACAAGGCCAGCAGAGTCAACGCGCCCCCCATGCAAAAGCCGGTTACGCCGACCTTCCCGCTGCGGGTCTTGAGGAACTGCACGGCGCCACGGACATCCTGCGAGGCGGCATCGCCGAAGTTCAAACCCGTCATCAGGTGATGCGCTTCCTCGGCCTCAACCGTGGACTTGCCGCGGTACAGGTCGGGCACGAGCGCGATATAACCCGCGGCGGCCAGACGGTCGGCGACGCCGCGGATTTGTTGGTTGACTCCCCACCACTCCTGGATGACGACGACTGCCGCAGCACCGGCAGCGTGCTCCGGTTCGGCCAGGTAGCCCTGGACAGTTTGCCCATCGGGGCGCTTGAAGGTGACTGTGGTTGCCATCACGCCACCTCGCGCTTGAGCGCATGCGATTTGGCTGACATTGCCGGCCCCGTGCCCGCGCCGCTTTGCACGATTGCCGCTTCGATCTCGTCGAGATCACGGCGAGTGAGCTGGATTGCCGCGGCGTCAATCCAGCCGTCCACCTGATTCGGCGTGCGGGCGCCGACAATGGCTCCGCTCACTCCGGGCCATGAGAGGGCCCAGGCGATGGCAATGCACGACACCGAGGTTTCGTGCCGTTGCGCGATGGGCTGCAGCGCATCCCGCAAGGCGAGATTCCGGTCGAGACGCGGCTGTTGGAACTCCGCCGCGCGGCGCCGCCAATCGTCCTCGGCCAGCGCCGCCACGCGTTGCGCCGTGAAACTCTCCGTCAGCAGCCCGGACTGCATCGGGCTGTAGCAGATGACGCCGGTATCATGGCTCGCACACCAGGGAATCTCCTTTTCCGCCGCCGCGCGATCGATCAGCGAAAACGGCGGCTGCAGCGAATCCACGTGCCGGATCGCCTCGCACCGCTCGAGCAGAGTCGCGTCGAAGTTCGACACGCCGGCAGCGCGGATCTTTCCCTCCTCGATGAGCTTCACCACTGCGGACCAGGAATCCTCGACGCGCGTATCTGCGTCCGGCCAGTGGAATTGATACAGATCGATGCGCTCGACGCCGAGCCTGCGGAGCGAAGCTTCGCATTCGCGGCGTATCGAGTCAGGACTGAGGTTCCGCTGGGGCGGTTTCATGCGAGCGCGCTCGTCCCAGACGAGGCCGCACTTCGTGAAAATGAGCGGGCGCTCGGCGCGTGGCAACTCGCGAAGCAGCTGGCCTATCACTTCCTCGGAATGGCCGAGCCCGTAGATCGCCGCGGTGTCGATCCAGTTGATCCCCAACTCGAGTGCATGGCGCATCGTGGCAAGAGACGCCGCATCGTCTTGCGGACCCCAGCCATACGACCAGCCGCCGCCGCCGACGGCCCACGAGCCGAATCCGACGCGGGTGATGTGCAATCCGCTGTTGCCGAGAGGGTGAGTGGGCAATGCCATGATAATGGTCCTCATTGAAGGGAAGAGAGCGGTGGCGAGACGGCGTTACATAGCACCGGCGCAAATGTCGGCGCGCCCGTCTCACCGACAGTCTCCGGTTAGGCGGTTACCGGTGTGTTACACCGTGCGGGTGGTAAGTTACAAATGACATAAAGTCGTCTCAAAGGAGCGTTTCGATTCGGACCGGCAGAGTTCTCACTCTCTTGCCGGTGGCATGGTAGATGGCGTTGGCGATCGCGCCGGCTGCCCCGACGCAGGCCACTTCGCCGACCCCCTTCGCGCCGATCTCGCTGAACATCAGATCGGGAGTATCGAGCAGCTCGACCTCCAGAGACCGCACGTCCGCATTCACAGGAATCTGGTATTCGGCGATATTGTTGTTCAAGAAGCCACCGAAGCGCGGATCGACCTCGCTCGCTTCGCTCAAGGCCGAGCCGATTCCCCAGACGAGGCCGCCCAGCAGCTGACTCTCCGCCGTGCGGCGGCTGAGCACGCGGCCGCAATCGGCGACGGATACCATCCGCGTCACTCGAGCCCTCGGCACGAGCGGATCGACCCGCACTTCCACAAAGTGCGCGATGTAGGAGAAGCTGACGTGGGTTGGGAACTCGGGGCCGAAAAATGCGACTTTTCCGAGAGCGGCCTGCTTGAAGGAATCCGGGGACATGCCGGGTGCGGTGCCGCTCGCCTCGGCGTCGGCATGATGGACGCGCGCACCGGCGAAGATATCGGCCACGCTCACGCTTTCACCGCTCGGGAGGTGCAGGCGGCCGCCCCGCAGGCGGGTCATGGTCGGATCCACGCCGGCGAATACGGTGCGACCGCCCTTCACCGCCAATTCGGCCAGAGTCTGTCGCAAACGCAGCGATGCTTTGGCGATGGGAATCGATACGGTCGCCGCGCCCGTGGCGCCGGAGGTCACGTGCTGAGGCGGTACGATGGTATCGCCGATGAGAAGTCGAAGCCGGCCCGCCGGCACGCCGAGTTCTTCTTCGGCGACGGCGGCAATGGCACTGCGAATGCCCTGCCCCATCTCATGCGCTCCCACGGAGAGTTCGACCCTTCCGTCGGCGTGCATGCGAATGCGCGCGATAGCGGGCGTGATATAGGCGGGATAGGCTCCCGCTGCAACGCCCCAGCCAACCAGGGTGCCGTCGCTCAATTGCATCGATCGCGGAGCGCGCTTGCGCTGGCTCCATCCGAAGCGCTCGGCACCGCGCTGCAGACAGCGGACCAGATTTCGCGAGGAGAAGGGTTTGCCGCTGATCGGGTCGGTCTTGGCATCGTTCAGGATGCGTAGCTCTACTGGATCCATGGCGAGCTTCTCGGCCAGTTCGTCGACTGCGCTCTCGAGTGCGAAAAACGACGCCATTTCCATGGGCGCGCGCATGAAGCCCGGTGTCTGGGTATCGAGCTGCACCAGCGTTGTGGCTCCGCGAAACGCAGGCCATCCATAGGTGCGTGAAGTTGTCTCCTCTCCGGTATAGGGCATCAGATCGAACCGCGAGGTTTGCGAGCGGACCAGGTGCAGGCCGCCGACGAACCGGCCGTCACGATCGGCGCCGATGCGGATACGATGCTCCGTCGCCGCGCGAAAGCTGGTGGCATGGAAAATCTGTGCTCGAGGCACGGTGAGTTTGACCGGCCGGCCGACACGCCGCGCCGCCACCGCGGCCAGAATGGTATGGGGCGAAATGGCGCCGCGCTGCCCGAATGCGCCGCCGATGTAGGGCGAAATAACGCGCACCTTATCCTCGGGAAGGCCAAGAGCGATGACGAGGCCCATCTTCATCGCTTGCGCCGCCTGCGTACCCTCGTGCACGACCAAGCCTCCCTCGCGCCATTCGGCGACGGTGGACAGCATCTCCATCGGGTTGTGGTGCTGCGCGGCACTGTAATAGACGGCATCGACCGAGACCGGCGCCGCGTCGATCAACGGCACCGGGTCTCCTTTCACGAAATCGGGAAACCACGGGGTTGCCTTGGCCTGCACGACTTCGGTGCCGCCGGCGGCGGTCATTTCGACTGCGAAGGGTTGCTCATCGTAGGTGGCGCGAACGAGCGAGGCGGCCTCGCGCGCCGCTTCGGGCGTCTCGGCAACGCTCAAGGCGATGCATTCGCCGCGATACAGCACCTCCGGCGCCTGCATGGGTAAATGGCTTTGAATCGCTTGGCCACCCGCGAAGGAGAAGTCGACCTTCTTCAGCCTGTCCATATTGCGATAGGTGAAAACGGCCAGGACGCCTTTGACGCGCTCGGCCGCCGCCGTGTCGAGCGCCGTAATTCGGGCTCTGCCGACCGTCGCCGCCACCGGGGCCGCAAAGACGGTCCGCGCCGGCAGACGATCCGCCCCATATAAGGGCTTGCCCATTACCTTTTCGCGGCCATCGACCCGTTGAGCATTCGCCCCGATCCCTATGTCGGCCATGATTTCAGCCTCTCGCCTTGGCGATCATGATGGCTTGCGCCACCGTGTTGATGCCGAGCGGCACGCGGAACCGGTTTTCAGAGGTCGTTTGTGCACCCTCGAAGGCCAGCACGCCGGCATGGTGCGCGGCCGCCTCGTCAAGTGGCTTACCCACGAGGCTTCGCTCGGCCTCCCGCGCGCGCCACGGAACGGTTGCCACGCCACCCAGTGCAATGCGCGCATCGCGTACCCGATCGCCGTCCATCGACAGCGCCACCGCGGCCGATGCAAGTGCGAAGGCGTAGGATTCGCGGTCTCGGATCTTCAAATAGGTCGAGGCTTTGCCGAGCGGCGAGGCCGGCACGCGCGTTCGAACGATCATCTCGTCGGCTGCCAATACATGATCCATATGGGGGCTGTCGCCCGGCCGACGATGCAGCTCGGCAATAGGGATACTGCGCGTACCGCGGGGGCTCAAAGTGTCGATGGAGGCATCCATTGCGATGAGCGCCACCGCCCAATCGCCGGGATAGGTGGCGATGCACTGAGAACCCGTGCCGAGGAGCGCGTGCCCGCGATTGATCCCGTCGATTGCCGCACAGCCGCTGCCGGGTACCCGCTTGTTGCATGGAAACTGCGTATCGCGGAAATAGGCGCACCGCGTGCGCTGGAGCAAATTGCCCCCGAGGGTTGCCATGTTGCGAAGCTGTTGCGAAGCACCGCGCCATAGGGCCTCGGATAGCATCGGATAATCGCGCTTGATGACCGGATGATCCGCCACGTCGCTCATATGGACGAGTGCACCGAAGATGAGTGTATCGCCTTCGGTACGGATTTCGCGCAGATCCGGTATGCGGGTGATGTCGATGAGCAGATCCGGCTGCTCCACCTGCAGTTTCATCAGATCGATGAGCGTCGTGCCGCCGGCGAGCAGGCGAGGCTTACCCGCGGAGGTGGCCAAAGAATGGATTGCCTCCTCGGCAGTCGCGGGGGTCAGATGGCGAAATGGTTGCACGGCGGCGGTCCTTACAGCGCCGCCTGCTGAATTGCCGCGACGATCCCCGCATAGGCTCCGCAACGACACAAATTGCCGCTCATATATTCGCGAATTTCCTCAGGCGATCCGGCGTGCCCTTCGCCGATACACGCGATCGCCGACATGATCTGACCCGGCGTGCAATAGCCGCATTGCAAGGCGTCGTGATCCAGAAACGCCTGTTGGACGGCATGCAGGCTCCCATCCTCACCGGCGATGCCTTCGATCGTCGTGACTGCCTTGCCCTCGGCCTGCTTGGCAAGCATCAGGCAAGAGAGCACGCGACGGCCGCCGACATGCACGGTGCAGGCGCCGCATTGACCGTGGTCGCAGCCCTTCTTTGTCCCGAACAGGGCGAGCCGCTCACGGAGTGTGTCGAGCAGCGTCGCGCGTGGATCGAGCAGCAGCCGATGAACCTGGCTGTTGACTTGCAAAGTCACGCTCATGCCCTCAGGTGTAGGCGTTGGCTCGGTTGTCTGCACTTCCGCAGCACCTGCCGCTGCAGGCAGCAGGCCCAAGCTGACGCCGGCAATCAGTTCTCGTCGAGTAAACTTTGGCGATTCGGTCATGGGGCACTTCCGGATGCAGTGAGGCTGTTGCGCCATTCAGCTTGCATCTCTCGCTCTATGCTCTCAGGAGCAGCGAACATGGTCCGGAAAATGGACTTCGAAAACTCGTCCGCGCACACATGATCGGCGCCGCACTGGATACCATCCAACAGACGCGCAGCCACCTCCTCGGGCGATGCCTTCGGTGAACTCACGTGCGCGGCCATGTCGGTATCAATAAAACCGGCATACACCCCCGTCACTGTCGTGCCCTTGTCGCGAAGTTGTATTCTCAGCCCATCGGTGAGCGCGAGAGCCGCGTGTTTCGAAGCACAATAAGTCGCGTTGAACGGATAAACGTACCAACTGACAACGGACAGCACGTTCGCGATGGCACCGCCCCCATTGCTTTGCAGGATGGGTACGAACGCGGTGGTCACCGAAAGAAGCCCTTTGACGTTGACCGCAAATTCGGTGCATAGCGCGGCTTCAGCGTCACCGGCAAGTGCGGGCGATCCCAGCATGACACCTGCATTGTTAATGAGAACATTGACGTCGCTGCAAGCCGCCGCTGCCGCGCTGATATCCTCTTTTGAGGTGACGTCCAGCCGGACAGGCGTCAACCGCGAATCGGTAATAGCTGTCGGGTCCCGCGCAGCCGCGTATACTTTGCGCGCCCCCCGTTGCACGAGCATGCCCGCCAAAGCGCGCCCGAGCCCTCGATTGGCGCCGGTGACCAGCGCGGTACAGCCTTCCACATTCATAACTTGCCTCATCGGCTCGTGACAAGCGACTTCGATTGAAAACTCTAGCCGCCTTCACGCTGAAAATCGTTCTCTCGAAGTTTCCTTTTGGTTCTCAATCCGTTTCCACGCCGACGGGGCCGCGGGCCGTCACTTCACCAGGAGTCAGCAAGGGCCCCGGACTCACCAAGTCATCAGCCGGCCTCACGCGCCCACGCCTCTGCATCGGCACCAGCCGGAATGCGCATCGGAGAGGATGGGTCGGTCACTGCGCACCACACGGCTTCGGCAACATCCTGTGCCCGGGTGGTGGGCGACGACGTATCTCCAAACCGCGCGTAGACCATTTTCACGAGGTCAGCATAGGCCTCGTGGTCAGAACCACGCATATGAGGTTGCGCGTTCTCGCGAAAGCGCGTCTCGGGCGAGCGGCCCGGCAGAACCAGGCGCACGCGCACGCCGAACGGCTCGAGCTCGAGTGCCATCGACTCGGTAAACGCGTTCACCGCCGCCTTGCTCGCGCGGTACGCAGCTACCAGCGGGAGTGTCTTCAGGGTCACGCTCGAGGTGACGTTTACGACAACACCGGCCTTGCGCTCTCTAAACTGGGAGACCACCGCTTGCGTCATGGCGATCGTGCCAAAGGTGTTGGTCTCGAAGAGTGCGCGCACCGTTGCCATTGGAGTGACCTCGGCCGGAGATGCCGCCCCGAAACCGGCATTGTTGATGAGCGCGTCGATCGGCCCGGCGGCCTCCACCGCTGTTCGAATGCTCTCGGCACTTGTGACGTCTAGCGCGAGCACACGCAGGTGGTCTGAAGGCGGCAATACATCATTGCGCGGCGTTCGCATCGTGGCGACGACGTGCCAGTCGCGGGCCACGAAAAAGCGAGCGATCTCGAGGCCGAAGCCCGACGAACAGCCGGTAATGAGGACAGTTTTCATATAACTCCTGGAGAGGGTGTTCGAGGTGGTCACACGTTAGGTCGTGCTGGCCGTACGGGCTACAATCAATGGTCCGTATTTC
>Ga0302308_10003048_pt1 | contig 13400 bp, 11 predicted proteins | sample III_Palsa_E3_3_FD_200531 | JGI IMG/M metagenome (GOLD analysis project Ga0302308, IMG submission 200531) | Peat permafrost microbial communities from Stordalen Mire near Abisko, Sweden - III_Palsa_E3_3 | ecosystem: Environmental > Terrestrial > Soil > Palsa > Peat permafrost | place: Sweden... | reverse complement strand
GGCGACCAAGGCGGCCTGGCCGTTTTTGGTCGCGAGCGGGAATGCGTCGATTATCAATTTTGCGTCGGTGAGCGCGTTCCGCGGCAGCATGAATTTTGGCATGGCGGCACATTGCGCGGGGAAAGCCGCGGTGCTGGGAATGACCCGGCAGTTCGCGGTGGAAGGCGGACCACATAATATTCGCGCCAATACGATAGCGCCGGGAATGGTCGTGACGCCGCAAACTGCACACGCGGGGGCCGTGCAGGAGGATTCGCCGGTGCGCGCCAATATATTGAACCGGTTGCTGATTAAACGATTGGGGAAAACTGACGATATCGCCTGGTGCGCGGTGTACTTGGCCTCGGATGAGGCTAGCTGGGTGACGGGGGCGAATTTTTCGGTCGATGGCGGAGTGTTGGCGATTTAGTAAGTCTTCTTTTTGTGAACAAAAAGAAGCAAAAAAACTTTGTCTGTAAGGGTACACGCTGTGGATGGAATTAGGCCGATCGAGGCCGATACGAAAGTCCTGAAGAGCGTCTGCTTCGGCTGCCACGGCGGCTGTAGCGTGTTGATGCACGTGAAAGATGACCGACTCGTCAAGGTCGAAGGCGATCCCGACGGGCCACTCAACCATGGCGCAGTGTGCCCGATCGGAGTGTCGGCGCCCGACCTGGTGTACCATCCCGATCGGCTGGAACATCCGATGCGAAGGATCGGACCGCGCGGGTCGGGCCTGTGGGAACGGATCTCGTGGGAAACTGCGTTTTCCGAGATTACCGCGCGAGTGGATGCGATCCGAAGGGAATTCGGGCCGGAATCGATCGTGATGGGGACCGGGACAGGGCGGCATCTTTGCAAGTGGGTGATCCGATTCGCCAACGCATTGGGCACGCCGAATTGGATCGAACCGGGAACTGCACAGTGCTTTATGCCCCGGGTCAATGCGGGGATGGTGACTTTCGGGGGGTTCCCGGTGGGGGACTTCAGTGGGCATCGACCTGCTTGCATTTTGTACTGGGGACATAACCCGCTGAATTCCGGGCCCGATGGCGAAACGCGGTTTGCGGCGCGGGAGAATTTGGCGGCGGGGCCGAAGGTGATCATCGTCGACCCGCGTGAGACCGAAATTACGCGGCACGCTGATGTTTGGCTGCGACTGCGGCCCGGCACCGATGATGCACTGGCGTTGGCCATGATCCAGGTGATCATCGAAGAGAAAATTTACGATGTGGATTTCGTGCGTGATTGGACCTATGGGTTCGACGAACTGGCCGAACATGTTCGGGGTTATACGCCGGAGTGGGCGGAACCGATTACCTGGGTGCCGGCGGAGAAAATTCGAGCGGCCGCGCGGCTGTTTGCGCAGACCAAGCCGGCGCAGATGGAGTGGGGCTGCGCCATCGAACATACACCGAATACGATGCAAACCGTGCGCGCGGTGGCTCTGCTGCCGGCACTGACTGGTAATATCGATATCCCCGGCGGTTGGGTGCTGAGCGGCGAGAAAGTCGCGCGCTTTTCGTTCCTGATCGACAAATTGTCGCCGGAGGCTAAGGCCAAACGCCTGGGAGGCGATCTTTATAAGCTGCTGGCTGAGGAGTCGGCAATTCCCTCGGCGCATATCCCGAGCGTGTTCAAGGCGATGGCGACCGGCGTGCCTTATCCGATCAAGGCTTTTCTGGTGTTCGGCAATAATGGACTTACCACTTATGCCAACGCAACCCAAGTGCGGGAGGCGATCGAACATCTTGATTTCATGATCGCGACCGATCTGTTCATGACACCAACGGCGGAGTTGGCCGATATCGTGTTGCCGGCACAATCCTGGCCGGAACTGGTAGGGCTGCACGCGGCGCCGTTCGGCTCGCCTTACGTGCTGGGCGCGTTGCAGCCGGCGGTGAAAGTGGGCGAACGTAAGTCGGATGGGGAAATTCTGATCGAATTGGCTCGGCGGCTGGGGTTGGAGCATGGCACCGAGTCGATCGAGGAATTGCTCGTGGAACAGCTGGCCGCGGGAACCCATGGCTATAGCTATGAGGATTTGAAAGAGTCGGGCTCGGTGCAATTGCCGATCGATTACCGGAAATATTTGCGGCAGGGATTTAAGACCCCGACCGGGAAAGTTGAGCTCTATTCGACGCGGATGGAGGCGATGGGCTATGCGCCGTTGCCGTATTATGAGGAACCGCCCGAAAGCCCTTACGCTACGCCCGAATTGGCGCTGGACTTTCCGTTGGTGCTGACGACGGGGCATCGTTCGCCGTTCTATTTTCATTCCGAGGGCCGGCAGATCAGGCGGCTGCGCAAAGCGCATAAGGATCCGCGCGCGGAAATTCATCCAGACACGGCGGCGGCGGCGGGGATTGCCGATGGCGAGTGGATGTGGATCGAGAGCCCGCGCGGGCGCATTCGGCAGCGAGCGAAATTTGCGGCGTCGATCGATCCGCGCGTCGTCGCGGGCGAACATGGCTGGTGGTTTCCTGAAGACACCAGACCCGAACACGGGGTATGGTCTTCGAACATCAATGTGTTGACCAACAACCAGCCGCCCTACGACCCGGCGATGGGGACTTATCAGTTGCGCGGGCTGCTGTGCCGTGTGAGTAAATGCACGGACTAAATTGACAAAAGTTAGAAGAAGCCTTCTTTTTGAAAAAAGAAGCAAAAACTTTTGTACATAAGAAGGTAGGGATGGAAATCAGCGAATTCAACCGGAAATCGATACCTAATATCATCGCGGCTTGGGCGGGGCTGTTAACCGGCCCGAGCGTGATGATCGCGGCTACCACGAGTTTTTTCATCCTGCCCTGGTCGAAAAGCTTTAACCTCAGCCGCTCCGAGGTGTCGTTTATATTGGCGGTCTCGCCGATTATCATCGCGGTGTGCGTCGCTTTCGCCGGCCAGGCGATGGATCGGTGGGGGCTGAGGCGAGTACTGATCCCCGGCGTGATTGCTTTCGGCGTTATGCAATTCGTACTGTCGGCCGCGACAGTCACTTGGGAACTGGTGCTTGCCACCATACTGCTGTCGATGGCGGGCGCGGTTACCGCAACCGTCGGATATTCCAAACTGATCTCGCTATGGTTCGGCAAACATCGAGGGACAGTATTGGGCATCTGCGTTGCGCTCGGCGTTAGTGCGGGTCAGGCAACCATGCCGCACGTTACCAAATATCTGATCGAAATTGGCGGCTGGCGCACCGCTTACCGGGGCATCGGCGCGATTATTTTGCTGATCGGAGCTCCGCTGATCGTTCTGCTAATGCGGGAGCCAGGTCGCGGAGGTGCTGTTCTGGTGGCGTCGTCGCGGGCCGTTGTCGTGGGCCTTACCCGCGCGGAAGCGTTGCGCAAGCCAGTGTTCTGGGTCTTGGGCATTGCGATCTTCCTTGGCTCGACCTCGCTGTTCGGGACCACCACCCATGCCGTGCCAATGCTGGAAGAACGTGGGTTTTCACCCGGGGTCGCCGCCGACGCACTGTCGTTGCTGTTCGCCGGCGGAATATTCGGACAGTTCACCGTGGGGTTCGTCGCCGATAGATTCAACACACCTCGGATTACGATACCTTATTTCGTCTCGGCGTGGATCGGATTGATGATCCTGCACTCCGCCGGCCAGTCAACGGTGTTGCTGGTTGGCGCATTCATCTTGGGGCTCGGACTGGGAGCCGAAACCGCGATGGCGGCGTACCTGACGTCGCGATACTTTGGGCTGAAGGATTTCTCCAGCATCTATGGACTGTTCTTCGCGGGTAGTAGCCTTGGCGTGTTTTGCGGGATCAACCTGATGGGGATTATGCACGACCTCACCGGAAGCTACGCCATAATGCGATACTTGTTCGGCGCTACCATGGGAACGGCAGTGATCCTGATTTCTTGCCTGGGGCCTTACGTTTTTGCTCGGCGGCAGACCGTGCAGGAAACGTGAGGGAAGTCTTCTTTTGTGAACAAAAGAAGCACAAAAACTTTGTCAATTGGAGCGCGACGGCCAGGGCAACGGGATCAATCGGGGGCGTCGGAGACCGAGAGCAGGTTGCCGTCTGGGTCCTTGAACCACGCAACCCTGGTGCCGCCAGGAGCTTGCCAAATGCCGTCCGAACGCTGAGACGCGCCTAGAAAGGCGTATCGCTCGAAAACTATGCCGGAGGCAGAAAGCTGATGCACGGTGAACTCGGTGTCGGAAACCTCAAAACCCAGGACGGTGTAGCCTGCGGGCACCACGGTTGGGGCCTGGGCGATGCGCACGCGGACACCGCCTACGTCGGCTACTAACGCGTAGGGGTCGGAGGAAATGATGGTTAGTCCGAGCACACCTTCGTAGAAGGTTCGGGCACGAGCGAGATCGGCTGCACCTACGAAAGCCATGGCGCGACTGTGCTGAAGGGCAGATGGATTAGGAGTGGTGGAAATCGCGGTCTCGGGAGAATTCGAAGCCATTGGGTCCTCCGATCGAGGTAGTATACGCAAGCAGTCTATGCCAGCGACGTTGGTTCGTCGCAAGCTACCGCTGAGCTCCTAGGACCGACGCAAGAAGCTGAGTGGCTTCGCAAGGGCTCACAAAGAATGGCGGAGATGGAGGGAGGTGCGAGATATGAGGAGCATTTCCGCCCATGCTAATCTGGCGAAGACAGCCTTCGATTTAGAGAAATGCACCGCTTGCTAGGAGCAGAGTACTGTGATTTTGTTACACAATACCTGCGTTTGAACGGCAGCTCCTGGAGGTCGCGCAATGAGCCAGAATCGATTTCCCTTGGACGTTAATGGTGACGTGCTCCGTTCACTGGAGGAGAATGGTAATGATTTCAATATTCCACGTGATATCGACTTTCAGGTCGTGACCCCGAACGAGGGCGCGGCAGAGCGCCTCGCGGACGTTGTTAGTTCTTGGGGATATAGTGCTAAGGTCGTGTTTAAGGGCTGTGTTCAAGACCTACCCTGGGAGGTCCATGTCGTGCGGCACATGCTGCCAACTCACGAGGGCATTACGAGATTTGAAAACGAGCTGGAGCGCGAGGCCGCTCGTGTTGGCGGCCGGAACGACGGTTGGGGTACCTTCACCGTCAAAGCGAACTAATACTTTGCCTACGAAGAAAGGGATGCACCGCCCCTCGGGCGGCGCACTCCAAGTGAATAAAGTTTTTTGCTTCTTTTTTTCAAAAAAGATGCTTCTTCCCTCACTTCGCCCTTTGCCTTCAATCCTAGCCAATATCAGCAACGGTAATAAATCGGGGCTGGAGGTAGGCTTCGATAGCCTCATGGCCGCCTTCAAAGCCGTAACCCGAGTCCTTCACGCCACCAAAAGGAGTTTCCGGTATGCCCAACCCAAAATGATTGATCGACATCATGCCGGTTTCCACTCGCGCCGTGATTGCGGCGGCGATGCTTGCGGATTTGGTAAAGCCGTAGGCTGCCAAACCGAACGGCAGTCGATTGGCCTCGGTGATCGCTTCGTCGAGAGTTTCGAAACTGCGCATTAATACCAGCGGGCCGAACGGTTCCTCATTCATTGCCAACGCATCAAGCGGCACGTCGGTGAGAACCGTCGGGGGGTAGAAGAAACCGCCACCGGGTAGTTTCTCGCCGCCCAGACGCAGTTGCGCGCCTTTGGCAACGCCGTCGGCTACGAGGCGCTCCATGGCGGAGACGCGCCGCGGGTTGGCCATCGGTCCCATCTGGCTCGCGGGGTCGCTGGCGGGGCCCACCTTCACTTTGCTGGCGGCTTCGATAAAGGCGTGAGTGAAATGCTCGTAGATGGATTTTTGAACCAGAAAACGCGTGGGGTTGATGCAACTCTGGCCGGCATTGCGGAATTTGTTGCCGACCAAAGCACGAGCCGTGACTTCTACGTCGCAATCGTCGAATATCAGGACGGGGGCGTGCCCGCCTAGCTCCATGGTGGTAAGCTTCATGTGCTGCGCTGCGAGCGCACCCAGGTGCTTGCCCACGGTGGTGGAGCCGGTGAACGAGACTTTGCGCACTTCGGGGCGCGCGACCAGATATTCCGAGACCTGCGCCGGAATGCCGAACAGCAGGTTGCACACGCCGTCGGGCAGGCCGGCGTCGGCGAAGGCGCGGACCAGCTCGGCGCAGCATGCGGGAGTTTCCTCAGGCGCCTTCACGATGATCGAACAGCCGGCGGAAAGCGCGCCGAGGATTTTGCGCACCAGCTGATTGATCGGGAAATTCCAGGGGGTGAAGGCGGCGACGATGCCGACCGGGTCTTTTACCACCCATTGGCGCACATTCGGGGCACGCGCGGGGATCGAATAACCGTAGATGCGGAGGGCCTCGCCGGCCATCCAGTCGCAGGATTCCGCGGCGCGGTCGACCTCGCCTTTTGCTTCGGGCAGCACTTTGCCTTGCTCGAGCGTCATGAGCGTCGCGATGTGAGTGGCGCGTTCGCGGATCAGGGCGCCTGCGCGCGCAAGCACCTTGGCGCGCTCGAAGGCAGTGGTTTTGCGCCAGGTCGCCAGGCCTTTTACCGCCGCAGCGACCGATTTTTCGAGCTCCGGAATGCCGCATTGGGCGACCGACCCGATGCGTTCACCCGTGGCGGGGTTCAGGACCGGTAGAACCGCGCCGCTGGCCGCGTTAGTCCAGGCGCCATCGATGTATAGCCCGACATCCTCGTACATGCGATCCGTCCTCCGAATTCCCGCTTCGCTTTGCACAGGTATATTCCGTTTGGTAGGAATTGCAAACCGGGTACGACGCTTGACGTGGTCCGGAGGCGGGCATAGACTCGATATTCCTTGGTGTATGAATTGTAGCCTGGTGGGTAGGAACAAGCGATGAAACTCGCACTATATCGTCATGCGGATCAGGTGGCACGGTTCGGGCTGCTGACCGATGCGGGGCTCATCGACGCGGACGCGCTGGCGCCGCCGGCGCACACCGCGCAGGGACGGATGCAGGCGGTGATCGACCAATTCGAGGAGTTGCGGCCCGCGTTACAGGATCGGCTGCAGGCCGGCGATTTGGTTGAGGCGGAGCATCGATTGTTGCCGCCGCTGCCGCGGCCTGGGAAAATACTGTGCTGTATCGCGAATTATTGGGAGCACGCGCAGAGGGAGGCGCGGCCGCTCAACATGTTCTTGAAGAATCCGGACGCGGTGATCGGGCCTGGAGATGTGATCAAGCTGCCCGCTTATGAAGACCCGTGGGCGTTCATGCATGAGGCGGAAGTGGCGTTGGTGATCAAGGGCCCGGCCAAGGGCGTTTCGCAGGATCGGTGGCGCGATGCGGTGTTCGGGGTGACGTGTCTGATCGACGCGACCGCGCGGTCGGATGGGCGGAAGACCTGGCGCAATAACAGCTGGATGGGGAAGTCGTTCGACACATTTGCGCCGATTGGGCCGTGCATCACGACGTTGGACGAAATCGGCGATCCCAACGATCTTCACGTCCAGTTCTGGAACGATGGCGAGTTGCGGCACAATTACAGCACCGACGATATGGAACACCGGGTTCCGGAAATCGTCGAGTTCGCCACGCGGATCATGACGCTGTATAGCGGCGATCTGATCGGATGCGGGACCAATCACGAAGGTTTGGGATTTCTGCAGGATGGCGAGGAGGTCGAGATCAAGATCCAGTCGGTCGGGTCGATGAAGCTTACCGTGGAGGATCCGCTTAAGCGTAGCTGGGAACGCGGGGTTTATATGGGGGCGGATTCCACCAATCTCGAGGCGGTGCGCCGCCATCGGCCGCAAGGCTGAACGTATGGCGCGCAATTTGCGGTTCAAGTTTTTCGACGAGCGCGGTGATCTTGCGACGGACTCAACGGGCGAGCTGGAACGGCTGCAGGTAACTGATGGGCCTTATCGCTGGGCCAGTCTGGAGACTTTCGACGGCGAGTTGCCGGCTGACGTGGGGGCCGCGGCGGCGGGTTTCGAGGCGAGCGAAATCGACGACACCGGGGCGGTCACGGAGCATTACGGAGTGCTGATGCTGGTGGCGTTCAATGTTCCGGCCGAGCGGGCGGAGGAAGTCGAGGCCTGGTATGTGCAGGAACATGTGCCGCTATTGATGCGTGCCCCAGGATGGTTGCGAGCGCGGCGTTATCTGGTGCGGAATTGGTATGGGCCGATCAAGTGGACTCACCTGGCGTTTCACGAACTGCGCAACCTGGGCGTATTGGCAACGGAGGAGCGTGCATTCGCGCGGTCGACCGCGTGGCGCGCGGTATTGTCCGCGGAGCGCTGGTTTGAAGAAGCAGGACGGATATTATTTGAGCCGTTACCTTGAGTCACGGGGTCCAGGGGCCTCTCGGCCCTTGGCGGGGCCGAGGGGCAGCGCCCTCGCCTTACTCCGCGGAACGCTTTGCCGCGCCGTTTATCAAAAGGTCACCCAGGAATTGCTTGTATTGATCGAGAAAGGTTTGGCGCTCGATATTTTTGCCGGCAGCAAGTTCGTAAAGCCGATGGGCGCTGTCGAAGGATTGGCAAATCCCCACGATCACCACGAACAGCATCTCGATATTGACGTTGACCAGTTCGCCATGTTCGATGCCGCGGTCGAAAATATTGCGATAGGCCGCCACCCCGCGCTTGGCGAGGTTTTCAAGCAAGTCATGCGCCGGTTTTTGATCGGATTCCAGCAATTCTTCCAGCATCAGCCGGTGGAAAAACGGATTCTTCGCGTCGAGATCAAGCAGCGTGCCCATGCGCGCACGAAACCGGTCCTGGCTGCTCTCGCCGGCGGCATGAACCGCCAGATCGGGATTGAATTCGGTGGTCAGTTTTTCGGCCGTGGCAATCAAAAGCCCAAGCCGATCCTGAAAGTAATAACGGATCAGCGAAGGGTCGGCACCGCAAAGTCGCGCGATCTTCACGCCCGAAACTTCGTTGGGCGGCATCGTCTTGAGCAATTCGCAGGCAGCGTTGATCAAAGCTTCGCGGCCCACCACGTGGGACGGGTCGCTCGGGCGGCCAATCGCCCGCTTGGTCTTGTGCGGTTTCACCGTTACCTGCTTGACTGTCCTGTCCATCCAACAACCCGACTTTCAACGCCTGACTTTCTACGCCCGACTATCAGCTAATGAGCGCCGCTTTACCACAAATTCCGGGCCGGTGCAGGCGTTTTAACAGCAGGCGTTGTGGAAGAGAAGCCACTGCTCGTCAAGAACTACAAATACTAGGAAAGCACCATGACATACCCTTGTATCATAAGTGTCGCAATTACCGGCTCGGTGCCGCGTAAGGCACATAATCCGGCGGTGCCGATTTCGGTCCCGGAACAAATCGAGCAGACGCATGCCGCATTCGAGGCGGGCGCCAGCCTGGTGCATATCCATGTGCGCGACGAACAGGAGAACTCCAGCTCCGATCCAGAGCGTTTCGCCGCGGTGCAGGCGGGGGTGCAGCGCCATTGCCCTGGGATGATCGTGCAGTTTTCCACCGGAGGACGGGGGCGGGCGCTGGAGGCGCGCGGGGCGAGCTTGCATTTGCGTCCGGATATGGCGTCGCTCACCACCGGTTCGTGCAATTTTCCGACCATCGTCTATGAAAACCCGCCGGCGTTCATTCGCGATATAGCCATCCGGATGCGGGAATTGGACATCAAGCCGGAACTGGAGATTTTCGATCTCGCGATGCTGTGGAACGCGGCGGACCTGGTGGCGGAAGGGCTGTTGCTGGCGCCGGTGCACGTGCAATTCGTAATGGGGGTGATACACGCCCTGCCCGCCGATCGCCGCACGTTGGAATTTGAGTTGGAGACCATGCGCAGACTGCTGCCTGAGGCTACCTGGACCGCGGCGGGAATTGGCCGGAATCAGCTTGTCCTGAACCGTTGGGCGCTCGAACTGGGCGGGCATATTCGGACCGGGCTTGAGGATAATATCCGATGGGATGAGACGCGGCTGGCGTCAAGCAACGCGGAACTGGTGGCGCGCGCCGCGGATCTGGTGGGGCAATATAATCGGAGCGTGGCGACGCCGGCCGAGGCGCGTAAATTGCTCGGTTTGCGTTTGGTCGAGGAGCAGGCAGCATGAGTGGGAATTTCGCCGACCGAGTGATCCGTCGCGGTGAGGCGCGCTATGAAGAGGCGCGACGCGACGCTGTGTTCCGCAAGAACATTCCGGACCGCTTTCCTGAAATTATCGTGTTGGCGGAAACTACCGAGGACGTCGTGGCGGCGGTAAGGCTGGCGCGGTCGGAGAATCTGCCGATCGGGCGGCGATCGGGCGGCCATAGTTGGACGTCGCCGCATCTGCGCGATAATTCGCTTCTGCTGGATCTGTCGCGGTTGAATGGATTCCAGATCGACGCTCCGAATAAAATTGCTTACGCACGGCCAGGCGTCAAAGGATTGAAATTAAATCAGGCGCTTGGGAAATTCGGGCTGATGTTTCCGGGCGGACACCACAATACCGTTGGGCTCGGCGGGTTTCTGATGTGTGGAGGATTTGGCTGGAATTCCCGCCAGTGGGGCAACGGCTGCGCCAACGTGCTGGAGGTGGAAGTGGTTACCGCCGAGGGCGAAGTGATTATCGCGAACAACGCGCACAACCAGGATTATTACTGGGCGGCACGCGGTTCGGGGTCGGGATTTTTCGGCGTCGTTACAAATTTCAAACTGCGTTGCTACGATCGGCCGCCGTTGGTGCATAGCGCTTACAGCTTCCACCTTGACGTGCTGGAACCGTTGCTTACATGGACGCGCGAGGTCCTGCCGCGAGTTCCGCGATTTGTGGAGATGATCGCGTCGACCTCGGCATATGACGAAAGTGGCAATTGGGCGCCACAGAAGATTACAGTAAGCGCGCTGTCGTTCGCACCTACCGAGGAAGAGTCTCGTGCAGCGCTGAAGGAACTGTTTTCCGATTGCCCAGTGCTGGATCGCGCGGTGTGGTCGCGCGATTGCCTGGTCACCACGTTGGACGAACGTTATGAAGGAGGAACCAAGGCGGATCCGGAAGGATTTCGCTTTTCCTGCGATAATATGTACTCTAACGCACCAGCCGAAAAAGTGGTACCGCTGATGCGCGAGTTCTTTACTTCGCTGCCTACACCACGATCACATATTTTTTGGCAGAATTGGGGCCCGATGCAGCCGCGACCGGATATGGCACTTTCGGTGGATGCGGATTTGTATTTTGGGGCGTATGCGATCTGGAGCGACCCGGCACAAGATGAAAGGATGCTGGCCTGGCCGGTGGAACAAATGCACAAATTGGCGTCGATCGCAACCGGTGAGGCACAAATGAATGATGAGAATATGATTGGACATAAACAAAGGTATATGTCGGAGGCAGCTTCCGCACGATTGGAAATCATGCGCGCCAAGTACGATCCGGAGGGACGGTTTCTTTCGTTTCTTAGCCTTTAGCGGAAGGAAGTGTTCTTTTTTGAAAAAAAGAACCAAAAAACTTTTGGACGCTGGAGCTTGGCGCCGACGGTGGGTGAATTAATAATTTACAAAAGTTTTTTGCTTCTTTCTTTCAAAAAAGATGCTTCCTTACCCTACCAGTAACTCAGCCAGAACCTTATCGCTGCCTTCTTCGGTCTCCTGCAATACCACTGGGTAGCCCCACAATATTTGCAAATGCCGTAGCGTAAGCTTCGCGCTGCCCTCGTGTAGCCGATTACCGCCGCGGCACGCGTATTTCAATACCAACTTGCGACTTCCGGCCAAGTCGGCACCTGTCGCCTCGATGAGTGGCGCGGCGTTGGCGGGGTCATACTCGTCGGCTAGTTGCCCGCGAATGCGGCGGTAACCCTCGTCGTCGTGAATGTCCGCTATCCGGTAGGTGTCCTCGTTCCGGCGATCCGCCAGATGGATCATGCGGAATGCCCGCATCACCTTCGGACCCATGAATTGACGGATCATGCTCTCGTCGCGATAGTCGGCCCAGGCACCGCGCAAAACGCTCCATGGATCACCGTTGCCGGCAAATCCGGGGAACCAGCGGAGATCCTCCTCATCCGGTTCCAGGCAGGCACGCTCGACATCTCGCATGATCGCGAACCCCAGCGCATAGGGGTTCCACCCGGAAAAATGCCGCTCGGTGAATTTGGGCTGCGAAATAACGGCGGTATGCGAACGCAAGAATTCGAGGAACGCGCCGTCATCGATCTGCCCGCGATCATGCAGCCTGGTCATGATCGCGTAGTGCACCGAAGTAGCGCAGCCCTCGTTCGACATCTTGGTCTGCATCTGCGGGTAGAAATATTGCGCGATCACCCGCACGATGCGGACCAGCTCGCGCTCCCACGGACGCAACTTCGGCGAGTATTTCTCGCACAAATACAATAAATTCTCTTCAGGCAGATAAAGCCCCGGCAGCTCGCCCCCCGGCTCAGCCTTCTCGCGATCCTCGCCCGGATCGCCAAACCCCGGAATTGTCGTCCATAGCTGGTCGTAGGTGGCTTCCTCGTGGGTCCGGCGGTCCTGCGCGCGGCGCTCCTCGTCGGCCAGCCGCCATTTGCGCCTCGGATAACGATGCACTCCCTGACCTTGCAGCGAATGCGCGGCATCCAAAATCCGCTCGACCGCATCGAAACCGTGGCGCTCTTCGCATTCCTCGACGAACTTCTTGGCAAACGCCAGATAATCCAGAATGCCGTCAGCGTCGGTCCATTGCCTGAACAGATGGTTGTTCTTGAAGAAATGATTGTGCCCAAAACATGCGTGCGCCAGCACCAGCGTCTGCATGGTCATGGAGTTTTCTTCCATGACGTAGGAAATGCACGGATTGGAGTTGATCACGATCTCATAGGCCAGTCCACGATGACCGGCCCGGTACATGCCCTCATCGCGGGTAAACCGCTTGCCGAAACTCCAGTGCCGGTACATCAGCGGCAGGCCGACGCTGGAATAAGCATCCAGCATCTGCTCCGACGTGATCACCTCGATCTGGTTGGGATAAACCGACAAACCCAGTTCACCCAGCGCGATCTCCTCACAGGCTTTGTAGGCGGCATCGAGCTTCTGGAAGTCCCAGTCGTTGCCCTCGTAGAGTAACGTCATCAAAATCTCCAATCGCTACGCGGCATTCCGGTCCGATTTCTTGAACAAGTCAGCAAACACGTTCCAGACATCGGCCGGATCGACCAGCCGCCGCTGTACCAACTGCGGCGCCTTCCCTCCCTGTGCGAGATTGCGATAACTGAGCCACAGACTGGTGCCGCCCGCCGGCGTGGGCAGCATGAACCGGTCGGCCGGCCCCCGGCCGGTTTCGACATAGGCGAAATAACGCACGATCGGCAGCACCCGCTTCTCCATCAATTGCGCCACTTCCGCCTGATCGGAGAAACTGTTGTCGCCGTCGGACGCCTGCGCCACGTAGATGTTGTACGCCTCGGGTGGGAAACGGTCGTGCTGGACCCGCAGCATCTCCTTCAGCGCCGACGATACGATGGTGCCCCCGGTTTCGCGGGACCGGAAGAAAGTCTCCTCATCGACCTCCTGCGCGGTCTC
>Ga0302308_10003046_pt1 | contig 13407 bp, 8 predicted proteins | sample III_Palsa_E3_3_FD_200531 | JGI IMG/M metagenome (GOLD analysis project Ga0302308, IMG submission 200531) | Peat permafrost microbial communities from Stordalen Mire near Abisko, Sweden - III_Palsa_E3_3 | ecosystem: Environmental > Terrestrial > Soil > Palsa > Peat permafrost | place: Sweden... | reverse complement strand
ACTGGCGCATGCGCCAGTGGCCCGGGGCGCGCATGCGCGCCCCGGCCGGCAGGTGCATGCACCTGCCGGAACAGCATCAGAGAGAATCACTTCAGCCGGAAGGCCTTGATGCGGTCTTCGTACTGGGCGCTGTCGCGCGCGTACACACCGTAGGCCAGCGCCTGGATCAGGCTGAGCAGCGCCGCGTGCGAGCGCACGTAGGCGGGGCTGTTGGAGGAGTAGTAGAGCTTGATCTGCCCGAGCTTGGCGACCTCCGAGAGGGTCGCGTCGGTGATCGCCGCGGTGCGTGCCTTGCGGTGGCGTGCGAGCTTCATCGCACGCAGCACCAGCGGGTGCGGGCGCCCGGCGGAGAGCCCGATCACCAGCGTGCCCTCATCGATTCGCCCGAGGCGGCTGAGCGCCTCCTGAGAGGGGCTTGCGACCACCTCCACGCGCAGGTCCAGCAGCATCAGCAGGTGGCGCAGGTAGCTGGCGAAGAACGCCATCTGGTCGGTGCCCGCCACCAGCACCTTCTCCGCGCTGACGATCGCGTCGATCAGCTCCTCCACGTCCCCGCGCGACACCTTGCGCGCTGTCTCCTCCACGTTCAGGTGGTCGGCTGCCAGCGCCGCCTCGAACTCGTTCTGATCGAGCGAGAACAGCGGCGCCGAGCCGCCGTTCGCGGATTGATGGCCCCGATTCGGACCGCGTGGGGCGGGTGGACCCGCATTCATGCGCCGGTACTCGTCCCGCGCCGCCGCCTGCAGCTCGGGAAAGCCCTCGAACCCAAGCGCTTGAGAGAAGCGCACCACCGTCGAGCTCGACGTGTTGGCGCGGCGCGCCAGCTCCTCGGCGGTCTGGAAGGCCGCCTCGTCGAGGTGGTCGACGATGTACTGCGCCACGTCCTTCTGCGAGCGCGAGCACTCCTCGAAGCGCGTCTGGATGTACTTGGAGAGGCTCTGGTGCTCGCCCGTGACGCCCACCGGCGGCTCCTGCACAGTTGAGGTCGATCCCGTTCGTTTCACGGCCCCGTTGTTCGACGTGCCGGGCTCGGACTCCTCCCGAACGGCTCGGGATCTTTCAGCGCAACGTCTGCGCGCCGCCGCCACCCGCCTCACAACAGCTCCGCATCCCGGCCGCCGCGGCGCGGGATCGGGAGGCGCGTGGCTCAGCGCAACGTCTGCGCGAGCTCCACGAAATACTCGAGCGAGTGCGGGTTGGCGAGCGAGTCCACACTCGCCGCTTCGCTCGGCGCGGCGCCCATCAGGATCCGCTTCACCGGCACCTCCAGCGTCTTGCCCGAGAGCGTGCGCGGCACCTCCGCGATCTGCATCACCTCGTCGGGGACGTGCCGCGGCGAGCAATCTTCGCGGATCCGGCGCCTGATCCTACCCCTCAGTTCATCGTCCAGCTCGACACCGGAGCGCAGCACCACGAATAGCCACATCTCCAGCTCCTGTGCGTGAGCACCCGTGGGCTGGCCTTGTGGGATGTCCACCACCAGCGCATCCACCACCTCATCCACCGCGCCCGCCGCGCGGTAGAGCTCGCTGGTGCCCATCCGCACCCCTTGGCGGTTGATCGTCGCGTCGGAGCGCCCATAGATCACCGCGCCGCCGCGCGGGGTGATTCTGATCCAGTCGCCGTGGCGCCACACGCCGGGGTACATCGAGAAGTAGCTCTCGAGGTAGCGCGGCCCCACCCGTCGCTGCGGCGCGTCCGGCGGCAGGGCGGGGTCGTGGGTGGGAGAGTCGGTGGGCGGGTCTCCCCAAAAGAACAGCGGCATCGATGGCAGCGGCTCGGTCAGCACCAGCTCTCCCACCTCGTCGGTCACGCTGCGCCCCCGCTCGTCCCACGCCTCCACGGCGCAGCCCAGCACGCGGCATTGCAGCTCCCCTTCGTACACCGGCAGCAGCGGGCAGCCGCCGACGAACGCCGTGCACACGTCGGTGCCCCCGCTGGTCGAGAACAGCCACACATCCGGCTTCACCTCACCGTATACCCACGCGAAGCTCTCCGGCGCCAGCGGCGAGCCGGTCGAGCCGATGCTGCGCAGGGCACTCAGGTCGTACTCGCGCGCGGGGTGTACGCCTGCCTTCTCGCAGGCGCTCAGCAGACCGGCGCTGACGCCCATGCAGGTCATCTTCGTGCGCTCCGCCAGCGCCCACATCGCGCCCAGATCGGGGTGCCCCGGGCTGCCGTCGTACAGCACGATCGCCGCCTCCGTGAAGAGGCAACCGATCAGGAAGTTCCACATCATCCAGCCCGTCGTCGTAAACCAGAACATGCGATCGCCCGCGCGGAGATCGAGATGCAGATGACTCTTCTTCAGCTGCTCCAGCAGGATCCCGCCGTGGCTGTGCACGATCGCCTTCGGCAGGCCGGTTGTGCCCGAGGAGTACAGCACCCACAACGGGTGGTCGAAGGGCACCTGCTCGAACTGCTGGCCGATCTCCGATCGGTCGCTGTCCTCTCCGCGCTCGCACAGCTCCCGCCAGGTGAGCGCCCCCGGCCAGGACGGCGGCGGGGCATCCGCCGGATCCGGCGAGGCGCCACTCGCGCTCGCGTTGGGCGCGCCGGCGGCGGCCCGCGATGACGGTGACGGGGCGGGAGGCTGGCCGGCGCCCGCGAACAGGTAGGGCACCAGCACCGTGTGGCGCACGGTGGGCAACTCCGCGAGGATCTCCCCCACCACCGCCCTGCGGTCGAAGTCCTTGCCACCGTGGCGATACCCATCCACCGCGAGCACCACCTTCGGCTCGATCTGCGCGAAGCGGTCGATCACGCTGCGCGCCCCAAACTCCGGCGCCGCACTCGAGAAGATCGCGCCCACGCTTGCGCTCGCCAGGAATGCAACCAGCGTCTCGGGGATGTTCGGCATGTAGGCGACCACCCGATCGCCTCGCTCCACGCCAAGCGCACGCAGCCCACCCGCCACCGCCGCCACCTGCGCGGAGAGCTCGCCCCACGTCAGCTCCTGCAGGTCGCGCAGCTCGGAGGCGTGCAGCACCGCGACTTTGTCGGGATCCCGCCCACCCTTCCGCCCGTCGTCCGGCCCACCCTCCGGCTCGCCGCCGGTGTGGCGGGCGCACAGCATGTTCTCGGCGTAGTTGAGCTCCGCCTCGCCAAACCAACGCGCGCCTGGCATCTTGCGGGAGTCCAACACCTGTGCGTAAGGGTGCGAGCAGCGCACCCCGAAGTACTCCCAGATACTCGCCCAGAAGCGCTCCAGCTCCGTCACCGACCACTGGCGCAGCTGCTCGTAGTCGGCGAACGTCCTGCCCTCGCGCGTGCCCGCCCAGCGCATGAAGCCGGTCAGCCAAGCCCGCTCCCGCTCGGCCAGGGTCGGCTCCCACAGCGGCGCCTCACGATCGGGGCTCATCGCGGCCCCCTCTCCGAACTCCACTGCCGACCCATCGCGCCCCCATTCTCTCAACTCATAGGTAATGATTCGTATAAGCTGAAAACCCCAGTATGCCAGTCCGCTCACCGGCGCGTCGTTAGGCAGACTCACACCTACGCACCGCGCCGGACCCTTATCCTCCCACCCCGTGGATGCCCCCACCTTGCGCGCGCAGTTTCCGGTGCTCTCCCGCGTCGCCTACCTCAACGCGGGCACCGACGGCCCGCTCCCCGCCGCCGCCATCCAGGCAGCCGCGGAGGAACTGGCGCGCGAGGCCGAGGAGGGCCGCACGCTCGCTCATTTCGAACGCCGCGGGGAGCTCAATAAAGGGTTGCGTGGCGCGTACGCCTCGCTGCTCGGCTGCGCCCCCGGGGACCTTGCTCTCACGACCTGCACCAGCGAGGGACTCTCGCTGGTGATCGACGGGCTGCGGCTGGGTTCCGGCGATGAGATCCTCACCAGCGAGGAGGAGCACCCCGGGCTGCTCGGAGCGCTGAGCGCAGCACGTGAGGTGGGCGGCGTGGCGATCCGCGCCGTGCCGTGGTCGGTGCTGGCCAGCGCCGTCGGCCCCCACACGCGGCTGATCGCCTGCTCGCACGTCAGCTGGATGACGGGGTCGGTCGCGCCGGCGGCGCTCGCCGAGGTGAGCGTACCGGTGCTGCTCGACGGGGCCCAGGGAGTCGGCGCAATCCCCACCGACGTACGCGCGCTCGGCTGCGCCGCCTACGCCGGTCCCGGCCAGAAGTGGCTGTGCGGACCCGACGGCACCGGCATGCTGTACACCACGCCCGAGCTGCGCGAGCGGCTCGCCGTGACGCGCCGCGGCTACGCCAATCTCGCCGACCCGAGCACCGGCGTCGATGCGTCCCTGCACGAGGACGCCCGTCGATTGGACACACTTTCGCAGAATGCCGAGACCGTCGCCTGCGCGCTGGCGGCCTTCGGCGTGCTCGAGCGCTTCGGATGGCCGGCGCTGCACGAGCGCGCCCGGCTGCTCGCCGCCCAATTCGCCGAGCAGCTTGCCGCACGGGGCCGGGAGGTGGTGGGCGGGCACGCGCGGAGCACGCTCATCTCCTTCTCCAGCCCCGACCCGCTCGCCGAGCGAGAGCGCCTCGCGGAGCATGGAGTCGCCCTACGCGACATCCCCGGCCGCCCCTGGCTGCGGGCCTCCGTCGGCGCCTGGAACGACGAGGGGGATCTCGAACGGCTGCTGGACGGGCTGTCCTCTTAGAGCCTTCTTAGGTCTTAATGGTCTCTTAGCATCGTTTCCGCTTTGCTTCCATACGTGGGCGAGCGTTCCGAGCGCGTCTCGCACACATCTCCACCATGAGCGCTTCGCCACCCACGACCCCTCCCTCGCAGCCGCCCCTGCCCGAGCCCCCCGACGAACGGGATGCCACGATCATCGCCGCGTCGCAGGCTCCCACGGGCGCGGAGCCCGCGCCGGCACCCGCCTCCCCCGCCGAGCCCGGGCGCACATGGCCGACGCTCCGCGCTCCCAGCATGAGCGCCGTGCTCGGCTGGGCGGCGCTGGCGCCAGTGCTAGCGCTCTCCGCCGTGCTCGGCACCGAGCGGCTCTCCCAGAACGGCTACGCCAACGTCTTCTACGCCGCCGGCGTGAAGTCGATGCTCGGCTCCTTCCACGACTTCCTCTACGCCTCCTTCGACCCCGGCGGGCTGGTCACCGTCGACAAGCCCCCGCTCTCCCTGTGGGTGCAGGTGCTCAGCGCCAAGCTGTTCGGGTTCTCCCACCTCAGCCTGCTGCTCCCCGAGGCGGTCATCGGGGTGCTCGGGGTCGCCGCGCTCTACGGCACCCTGCGCCGCCCGCTCGGGCTGCTGGCCGCGCTCGGCGGCGCGCTCGCCCTGGCGGTCTTCCCCTCCTACGTGGCCGTCTCCCGCGACAACGGCGTCGACCCGTTCCTGATCCTGCTGCTGATCCTCGCCTGCGGCTGCGCGCTGCGCGCGATCCGCACCGGGGGCTGGCCGTCGCTGCTCGCCTCCGCCGTATTCGTGGGGCTCGCGTTCAACGCCAAGACGCTCGCCGCCTACCTCGTCGTCCCCGGGATCGCGCTCGGCTACCTGCTGTGCGCCCCCGCGCCGCTGCCCCGCCGGCTGCTCAAACTCCTCGCTGCCGGGGTGGTGCTCGCCGTGGTCTCGCTGTCGTGGATCGCACTCGTCGAACTCACACCCGCCTCCCAGCGCCCCTACGTGGGTGGCTCGACCGACAACACCGAGAGCAACCTCACCCTCGGCTACAACGGCCTCGGCCGCGTCGAAGGGCAGATCGGGGGGCCCAACCAGATCTTCGTGCACCTCGGCGCGGTGGCGCCGTTCCCCCAGAGCACACACACCATTCTGAGCGCCAAACGCACAGCAGCGCCCAAGCACGTTCCCAACCCGATCCTCCCCGACGGCCACTACACCAACCCCACCCCCTTCGGCGGCCCCGAAGGGCCGCTGCGCGTCTTCCATACCGGCCTGGGCGGCCAGGCCGGGTGGATGCTGCCGTTTGCGCTGTTCGGGCTGATCGCGCTCGCCCTCTGCGTGCTCTGGCCACCGCGGCGAAAGGACGCCCCCGCCAGCCACACCGAGGACATGACGCCCTCCGCGGGGGCCCCTCCCACTCCGGGCGGCTCCCCCGCCGAGGACGAGGTGAGCCGAGGCGCGCGCTTCGGCCGCTGGTGGGAACGCGTCCGGCGCGATCCGCTCGCCGGGGTGCTGTGCGTGTTCGGCGGCTGGTTCCTCGTCGAGGCCCTCATCATGGACTTCTCCAAGGGCATCATCCACCCCTATTACATCTCCGCGCTCGGTCCCGGCTCGGCCGCGATGATCGCCGGCGGCGCCCTCGCCTTCGCCCGCTTCGGCCGGGCCCGCGACCCGCGCGTGCTGCTGCTCCCGCTCGCGGTCGCCGCGACGGTCGCCGTCCAGCTCGTGCTGCTGCACCGCGAACACTACGCCCACTGGCTGCCGCCGCTATTGATCGCCGGCACCGCCGTCGGCGTGCTGGGGCTGCTCGCCGTACGTCGCCTCGCCGCCGCCGCGATGGCACTCGTGCTGGGGGTACTGCTGATCGCCCCCACCGCCTTCTCCACCACCACCTGGTCGGTTCCCGTCGAGGGCACCTTCCCCGCAGCCGGGCCGCGCGTGGCCGGAAGCCTCGGCCCCTATGGGATCACCTACCACGACGTGCTCGTCTACCGCGCCCTCATGCGCTACGTCGCGTCGCGCCATCCGACTCACAAGTGGGAAGTGCTGACCGTCTCGTCCAACACCGCCGCCTCGATCATCCTGCTCGGCTGGCGGGCGGGGGCAGTGGGCGGCTACAGCGGCACCGATCCGGCACTCAACGGCCCCGGCCTGGCCCGCCTCGTGGCCCACCACGAAGCGCGCTACGTGGTGCTCGGCGGGGCCTACTCATCGCGCGGCGGCAACAAGGCCACCAAAGCGGTGATCCGCGCCTGCCACTACATCCCCTCGCAGTTCTGGCTGGGCGCCCCGCGCTATTCGATCTACAGCCTCGCGCTGTACGACTGCGCCGGGGACGTGCGGCGGCTGGCCTCGGCTTGAGCTACGCCACCACCGACAGCGTCTTGTCGAACGCGCGCGCGAACAGCTCGCTCTCCCGGCCGGCCGCCCAGCGGGGCACCGCCGAACCGCCCTCCGCCAGCAACCGCAGCTGCACCGAGCCGTTCTCGGCGCTCAACAGCGTGTCTTTGACGAGCTGGTCGCGCGAGCGCTCGAGGTCCTCCGCGAGGCGCAGCAGCACCGCGCAGCGGTTCAGCCGCGCCACGTCGCCCGCGCCGAACAACGCCGCCAGCGGACCCGGGTCGGGCATGCCCTTGCGGTGGTAGCGCGCCGCCTGCGCCACGATCGCCACCTCCTTTGGCGAGTACCCCGGCAGGCCCGCGCTGAGGATCAGGTAGCGGGAGTGCTTGTGGTGGTCGTCGTAGTCCACCGACATCCCGATGTCGTGCAGCATGCACGCCGCCCACAGCAGTTCCCGCTCCTGCGCGTCGCCTTCGTGCAGCCCCATTCGCGCCAGCTGGTCGAACATGCCGAGCGCCAGCGTCGCCACGTGTTGGGTGTGGGCGCGATCCACGCCGTAGCGCGCCGCGAGGTTCTCCACCGAGGCCCGGCGCACGTTTTCGAACAGCGGCGGCTCGTCGGGGTGGGCGGGGTCGCCAAGAGGGTGGCGCAGCTGGCCGAAGGGCGGCTGGCCGATGATTTGGACCCCACCCGCCCGCTCGCCGGAGGCGAGTGTCCCCGTGCTTCGGCTGGGCCCCTCCTCTTTTGAGAGATGGCGCTCGAAGAACACGCCCTCGCGCAGTCCCGCCTCGGTCGCCTCCAGGGCATCGAAGCCGCCTGCTCGCAACGCGCCCTCGAGCACCACCGCGCCCGCAAGGATCAGATCGGCTCTGGCCGGCTTCACCCCCGGCACGCTCGCGCGCTCGGAGGGCGGCAGCGCCGCCAGCCGCTCGACGATCTCCCGCAGGGCCTCGCGCGTCACGGTCATGCCCTGCACACCGTTGCTCGGCAGCCCTTCCGCGCGCTGCGCCACGGCGGCGAGGCCTCGCACCGTACCGCCGATCCCCACCAGGCGCCTGCCGGTCTTTGGCAGCCACGTCGCGCTCTGGAGCTCCGTTGCCACGTGCTCGCGCAGCGCCTCGAGCTGGCGCGGCTTCGCCGGGCCGCCGTTTGGGAGGAAGCGCTCGGTCATCCTCACCGCCCCCACCCGCCACGACCCCGACTCGTGCGCCCTGCGGTCCCGCACCCCCACGAGCTGCATCGAGCCACCGCCGAGGTCCAGCATGCAGCCGTCGCTCAGCGTCGTCGAATTGACCGCCGCCAGGTATCCATAACGAGCCTCCTGCTCGCGGCTGAGGACGCGGATCGGTAGCTGCGTGCGCTTGCGCGCCTCTGCGAGGAACGCCTTCGCGTTCTCGGCGTCGCGGATCGCGCTGGTGGCCACAGCGTCCACCGCGCTGGCGCCCGCGCCGGACCTGTGCGCGTTGCTTTCTTTTTTGGCCCCAACCAGGCTGCTGCCGTTTTTTTTCGCCCGCGCGAGGCCGCGGGCGGGCGCCATCGAGAGCCCCGCCGCCTCGCAGAAGTGGGCGAACACGTCCAGCGTGGCCAGCGCGCGCTGCATCGGCTCCTCCCCCAGCCGGCCGGTGGCGGCCATCCCTTCGCCGATCCTCACAACTTGGTAGATCTCGTCGCTGCGCTGCCACCACCCCTCGGTAGCGGTGAACACGACCAGCCTGAAGGAGTTCGAGCCGAGGTCGATCACCGCGAGGCGCTCGCATGACTTCATCCTCTGAGCGTATTCCCCCCGTCGGAGGACTCCGGCGGGTCTGCCCCCGTCGTCGGAGGGCTCGGACGGGTTTGCGTGGACCGGAACACATTGCGGCCCAGGCCCAGCGGCGAGAGATCGACCGGAGCGCGGACGGTGAGGTCCGCGCGCCAATCAGGTGTCCTCGCCCACCAGTGCGCTCGTCACGTAACGCTCGTCGGAGAAGATCTGCACGTGCGCGACCCTGCCGTCCGTGAACTTCATCACCCATGTGGTCGGTGCGTCCTCGAACGAACCTCCCGCGCCGCTCCCGCTCACCAGCCCCAGGGCCACGACTGCCCGCCCGGCGGAGCGAACCTGCTTCAGGCGGATCGTCAACTGCTCCCAGTACCTCTCCACGTCTTCGGTGTAGCGCCGGATCCCCTCGTGCCCGCGGTAGGGCTCTCCGTCGCGCGTCACCGTCGCGGTCATCGGCTCGAACACGATGTCGGGGTCCATCAGCTCCACCGCGCTTTCCAGGTCTCGGCGGCTGAAGGCGTCGAACAGGCTCCTCACGATCTCCTCGTTCGACAGCGCCCCTCTCGGTTGCGGGTCGGTCGCGGGCGAGGCGGGGGTGGGGCCTGAAACGGCCACCCCGGCGCGCGACCGCGCCTTCGCCTGCGCCTGTTGGGGTTCCGCGAAAGTGGTTGTCACGCGGTTGCTACTACCCGCTCGTGGGGCTCGCCAAACGAGGCACGGCCCGGTCTTGGCTGCTCCTGGGGTCGATTATCCGCCTCGGGCGGGCGACCCGTTGCCGTGAGATGTTCGGATGGTATTCCGTCAAACTCAGGGCGGCTCGGAGTTCAGAGCCTGTCAATTGCGCGGTGTAGGTCCCGTCGGTCAATGACTCGTGCCACTAGGTAGCGCGGGTCGGCCTCGCCGGCGAGTTCGCGGTAGAGCACGCGGTGCTCACCGACGCGCAGGCGACGCCAAGGAGCATGTCCAGCCACTGGCTTGACGTCGAGGTTCGCGGCATCTGCCCCCAGCGCCTGGAATGCCTGCTGCACCCGCTTGCGGGTCTGGTGGTCCAAGCTCTTCAAGTCGCGGATCGCGCGCGGAGCGAGCTCGATGTTGCTCAGAGGATCTGTCATCTACGACGACCCGGCATCCTGCGCGTAGGCGCTACTGCCCAGCGTCTTGCGCGTCAAGCTCCGCGAACACATCAGCAGCCGAGCGTGCTTCGCCCTGTGCATGAGCCCGATCGGCGGCGGCCATGTCCTCGGCGAAGCCTGGGACCTTCGAGAGCAGGTAGTCCTCGAGATCCTGGGCATCGATCGGCACCAGCGCAGCGATGGGCTCGCCGTGTCGTGTGACGAGGGCGGCGTGCTTGGAATCGGCGACGTCAGCGACGACGCCACTTGTGTTGCGCTGTAGATCACGGATGCTGATAGTGCTCATCGGGTGCCCTCGGCCTTCCCAGGAGATGTCCGACAAGTATATGTACATTTCGCTCCCACGTCAAGTCCCTTAAGAGCCCAAGCGATCTAGTAGGACTTCGTTAGGTTGGGTTTAGGGCGGCAGCCTGCGCTGGCAGGTGGGGCAGTGCCCGTGCCAGCAGGCCAGCGCGGTTTGGAGGTCGCGCTGGGCTTGGTAGAGACTGATCAGGCTGCCGCCATCTGAGGGCGGACGGCGTCGGGGTCCCCGCGCGCCAGGCGCCAGCAGGTGAGGAACGCGTGGGCGACGGTGACGCAGGTGAGGTGGTGTTGCAGCCCGGTGTAGGTGCGGCCCTCGTAATGGTCGAGTCCCAGGCACTGCTTGAGCTCGCGATAGTCGTGCTCGACTCGCCAGCGGAGCTTGGCGAGGTGCACCAGTGTCTCCAGGGAGGTGTCGACGGGTAGGTTGGAGAGCCAGTACTTGACCGGCTCGTCCTTCTCCTCGGGCCACTCGGCCAGCAGCCATCCTTCGGGCAGCACGCCGTCGTCCTGGCGTTGGGCGTCGTTGGCGGGGCGGACCCGCAAGGCGATGAACTGCCCGGAGAGCGGGCCGCGGTCCCCTTCGCGCCAGCCGATCGTCCGCGTCTGCTCGCGGCCGGCGGCGAGCACCAACTCGCGCAGGTTGACCGGCTTCTCGGGGTAGCGCGCGACGGGCGGTCGTCCGCGTCCCTCATATTCGGGGGCGAGGGGAACCGCGTCGGCAGGCTGGGCCGAGGTCACACCCTTGACCTGCACCACATACTCCAGATCGCGCTCCTGGAGCCCTATGCGGAACGCGGTGATGTCCCCGTAGCCGCCGTCGGCCTGCACCACCCTGCGCTCAAGCCTCCAGCCGATCAGCTCATCAATGATCTCCAGCGCGAGCTGCCACTTCGGGACGTGACGCATCTCATCGGGGATCCTCGCCCGCACGCGACGATCCTCATCCTGATCCCAGGACTCGGGCAAAAACAGCCGCCAACCCAGCGGACATGACGCTCGATCGGTCGCGGCGTTGACCGACACCAGCACCTGACAGTTGGCCGTCTTGCCGAGCGCACCGCAGTACTGATGCGCAACCCCAGCAGAGAACCGCCCGTCCTTCGGTAGCCCGGTGTCATCAACCACCCACCCCACCGGATCGATCTCGCCGGTCATCCTGACCGCCAAGCGCCGCCGGACCGGCTCATCGCGCCACGGCGAATCGGTAATGAACTGCTGCAATCCCTGCTCATCCCCATCGGCCAGCCTGGCAGCCATCGGCTGGATCGACTTACGCCGACCCTCCAACAACAACCCCCGCACGTACTGCTCGCCCTTCGCGCGCTGATCACACCGCGCCAACGACCCGTACATCTCCTCAGCGAACTCCATCAACGCAGCCCGCTGAACCTCCAGATCAGCCGCCCTAACCCCATGCTCACCCGTCCCGATCACCATGCCCCACAAGTTCCCTGCACCCGCAAGAACTCCTGCACACAGCTAACGAAGTCCTACTAGCCGAGCGGGCGTCTAATCGATAGGGTCTGGGCGGTCATGGTCAGGATCATGTCTGCCCCTGAGCGAACGGCGTTCGAGACGCGCCATCGCAGCCATACCATGGCCTCGGTCAGAAGTCAGCGCACCGATCTCGAGCAGCTGCTAGCCGCGGCGATGTGGCGCCTCGGCCTTCGCGGCTGGCGGCGTGGTAGAAGAACCGAGGGCACTCAACCCGACTTCGTCTTCGTGGGTGCTCGGGTCGCCGTATTCGTGGACGGGTGCTTCTGGCATGGGTGCCCTAAATGCGCAAAGCGGCCGGCGACTAATACCGACTACTGGACACCCAAGATTGAACGCAATCGTCGCCGTGATCGGGAGCAGACCACAGCTCTGCGTCATGCGGGATGGACAGTGCTGCGGTTTTGGGGTCACGAGATTGACGACGATGCAACGGCAAGTGCAACTGCGGTGCAAGAAGCTCACGTAACCAACTTGGCCGCTCGGTAGTGCCGACTTCGACGTGCTTCGACAAAGGGGCTCAGGATCTCAAGATGCCTCCTGGGATATAAGGCCGTCGAGGTCCAGCTCTGGAGACGAGGTCAGCTTGCAGCTGATCGGGGAATGCCCAACACTATGCCAATGTGCCTCCAGCAAGTCGTCATCCAAGGCTTTCAGAGCTATGCCGAGGAGCAGACGATCGAGATTGATGAGCACGTGACGCTGCTTGCCGGACGAAACAATGTCGGGAAGAGCGCGTTGCTGCGGGCATTGCAGATCCCCGTGGAGAGGCAAGAGGGCGTGGCCAAGGATCTTATGTTGACTACAGCTGGTCGGTGTCAGCGGAGGACATCGCGCTGCACGTGGGTACGGCGGCCGAGATGGGCGGGTGGATGCTCGGCGGCGGAGATCCCCAGTCCTTGATCGTCACCTACACTGGTACCCCTGATCAAGGCACGCTCAACGCTGGAGTGCTGCAGGTCATCAAAGTGAGCCTTCCGGGCCTATCCACGACCGCATCTCACGGGATGGGAAGCTCGTGGGATCAGGACTACCTCAAAACGAACATGCACGAGGGAGCATTCAACGTCTTCGTAGGCATGTCCGACGTAGCTCTAAGCGGGTGCTCCACCTGGCCCCGCGACGCATCGAACAAGGTTCTCGCCAGCTCTATCACAGCTCCAATCTGCAGGCGGATGCCCGCAATCTCGCAGAGGTCGTCCTGTACCTATATCTCAACGACCGATACGATATTTTCGCGGAGGTGGAGGACATCATGCGCAGCGCATTTGCGGGGCTTCGCAGATTGGCGGTTCCGACGTTGAGCAGCGCTCGATCTGGAAAGCGATGCGCTCGTGCCTTTGATCAAGATCCTCGACCGGATTTCCGGAAGCGGTCCTGAGGCGTGAACTTGGCAGGATCGGACTGCTGCTCGTAGCGCTATTGCTATCTCACCGATCCTCAAGGCGAGGGGCTGCCGGCGGGAACAGCGCTCTTGATCGGAGTAACGAGCGCAGGTTCCGTCCGACACGTACGCGAACGTATGTTCTACCTTGCAGGAGGTAGGCTTCCAGATCCGAACGAGTAACGACTTTGGCCGACAACAGCGCAATCGAGTGGACTAACGCGACCTGGAACCCGGTGACGGGTTGCGACAAGGTTTCGCCGGGCTGCGCACATTGTTATGCGGAGACGTTCGCGGAGCGCTGGCGCGGGATCTCAGGGCACCCCTACGAGCAGGGTTTTGCGCTGAAGCTATGGCCGCAGCGGTTGGGGCAGCCGTTGAAGTGGTCGCGGCCGCGGATGAT
>Ga0302308_10003039_pt1 | contig 13425 bp, 14 predicted proteins | sample III_Palsa_E3_3_FD_200531 | JGI IMG/M metagenome (GOLD analysis project Ga0302308, IMG submission 200531) | Peat permafrost microbial communities from Stordalen Mire near Abisko, Sweden - III_Palsa_E3_3 | ecosystem: Environmental > Terrestrial > Soil > Palsa > Peat permafrost | place: Sweden... | reverse complement strand
GTATTGGGATAAAATCGATAATTTTAGAGCACAATGGCGATGAAGGAGATCAGGGATATTATCAGGGCTTGTGAAGAAGCACACGGTCAAGGCAGGCAGACGGCGCTGGCCACTGTGGTGCATGTGGATGGCTCGTCTTACCGCAGGCCGGGGGCAAGGATGCTGATCACGGATGAGGGCAGATTGACGGGAGCGATCAGCGGCGGATGCCTGGAAGGGGATGCGCTACAAAAGGCGCTGTTTGCGTTGACGCGGCGGACGTCGATGCTGGTTACCTACGACACGATGGACGAGGACGATGCTAAACTGGGCGTGGGCCTTGGCTGCAATGGGATCATCCAGGTGTTGTTTGAACCCGTCGATCCGGAGGATCCTAAAAATCCCATCGAATTATTGAAGCTAATAGCCGCAGAAAGACACGATGCCGTTTTGGTAACGCTTTTCTCACTGAAGGATAAGCGCGGACCCCAATCCGGTACTTGCCTGCTGTTGAAGGGAGATAATTTGATAACCCATGGGAAAGAAGACAAGGAATTGATTGAAGGCTTGCGGCAGGACGCCGGAAAGGTAATGATGGAAAGGACTTCGGCTTTCAGGAATTATATGTCGGCTACGCAGGATCTCACGGCTTTTATCGAGTTTGTTATGCCCCCGATTTCGCTGGTGATCATCGGTGCGGGCAACGATGTAGTACCGTTGGTGAAGATGGCGGATGTGCTGGGATGGGAAACGACGGTGGTGGATGGGCGTCCAAGCCTTGCCAGGCCGGAACGTTTTGTGCCCTCTTGCCAGGTATTGGTGTCCAAACCGGAAGGGGTATTGGAAAAGATCCGCATCGACGACGAAACGGTGTTCCTGTTGATGACGCACAACTATAATTATGACCTGGCGATGTTAAAAGCGCTGATCCCGAGAAAGGTCGCCTACATCGGCTCGCTGGGCCCCAGGCAAAAGCTGGAGCGGATGCTGGACGAGATCAGGGGAGAAGGGATCACGATCACGCAAGAGCAATTGGACCGTATCTACGGGCCATCGGGGCTGGAGATCGGCGCGGAATCGCCGGAAGAGATCGCCTTGTCGATCCTTGCGGAGATAAAGGCGGTTCTGGCAAAAAAGGAAGGCCGGTCGCTGAGGAAGAACGAAAATGTAATTCACGCCCGCGAAGAGACGCTGATCGAAAAGGTGCGCCTGGCGAAATGAAAAACACATACAGAAGATGATTATTGATACGTTCGGTCGGGTGCATACTTATTTGCGGATTTCGTTGACGGATAATTGTAATCTGCGGTGTTTTTATTGTATGCCGGAAGAGGATTATGCGTTCACGCCGGCGTCGAAGCTAATGCAGACCGAAGAAATAGAAGCCCTGGCAAAGATTTTTGTCGCAAATGGGGTGAATAAGATCAGGCTGACGGGCGGGGAGCCGCTGGTCCGAAAGGATGCAAAGGAGATTATATCCACATTGTCGGTGTTGCCGGCTTCGTTGACACTGACGACGAATGCCACCCGGTTACACGAATTCGCGGATACCTTGCAGGAAGCCGGGGTCCGGTCGCTGAATATTAGCCTTGACACTTTGCAGGCCGATAAGTTTATGATGCTTACACGCAGGGACCTGTTCCGACAGGTAAGGGATAACATCGATCTGATGGTGGATCGTGGCTTTCATGTGAAGGTGAACGCAGTGGTCATGAAGGGGCTGAACGATATGGAGATTAACGATTTTGTCCGTTGGACCCGGGACACCCCGGTTCATGTCCGCTTTATCGAGTTTATGCCCTTTAGCGGCAACCGGTGGACGAGCAACAAGGTGGTGACCTTTCAGGAGATCCTGCGGATGGTGCAGGAGAAATTCGAGATCACGCCGCTGGTGGGCGATCAGCATGATACGGCAAAAGCATTCGGTGTACCGGGTCATTTGGGAACGTTTGCGGTCATCAGCACGATGAGCGCGCCTTTCTGTAGTGGCTGCAACCGTATACGGCTGACAGCGGACGGTAAATTAAAGAATTGCCTGTTCTCCGGCGAAGAGACGGATTTGCTTACGCCGCTGCGGCGCGGAGAAGATGTACTGCCCTTGATCCTTCAAAACATCCTCAGCAAGAAAAAGGAGCTGGGAGGACAGTTCACGGAGGATTTTCAACACCTTCATCCGGAAGATATCGATAACAGGAGCATGATCACCATCGGAGGATAATTACCGATCCAAAGCAAGGTGATTTTTTTTGCTTTTCGTTATATTCTTGCAGATATAACGCTATTTTTAATCATTAAACTATTGCTTCATGAGAACCGCCCTTCTTTTCGTTTGTTTGTCTGTGAGCCTATTGACCACCACCAGCATGTATGCCCAAACGGTTTCCCAGCAACCGGCTGCCCAATCCGGGCTACAGCTTCCTTCCGCGTCTCTTACTTACCCATACACAAAGGGGTATATGAGTTTTATCATTCCCTGGGTGACGTTCCAGGGCAGTAGTGTAACACCGGAGTTCAAGGCGGCTACGACGATTGGTTTTCCCTTCGGTGTGCTGGTATATTACAGTGCAACGTTCGGTTTCAGCTTTGAGATCACGCCTTCCATTATGTGGGAGCACCAGACGGGGAAAAGCCCTGCCTCGAAGACCAGCAATGTGCTGTTTGATCCCGGACCGATGATCCGGTTCAAGCACGGATGGACGTTTATCCCTCGCCTGGCCTTTGAGACGGGCGGACGATATGGGGTAACGCCGGTGTTGAATAAGATAGTGGCCAGGACGAAGGCTATCAATTATTTCGTGGCGGTCTCCACGCCGATGAGGGCCGGCAACAGTGAGCCGACATCGATCGGGGCAAATTTGCAAATCGGGTTCATTTTTAATTGACCGGTCCATATGTGCGCTATGTATTTGTGAACATAACCCTTAACAACGGTAGCTTCTTCCCACTACTCAATTTGTTAGTTGAAATGGAGCGGAACAAGGCCGGGTCGCTGCTTGCCATTCCCTCAGTAAGGCGTAAATTGTAGGTATATAATTCACGATCATATGTCTACAAAACCTGGAAAAGACCCGGAGCGGCTCGAAAAAGAGTCCGATGCTGAAGGGATATTGAGCGGTTCGCGCAGGGATTTCCTAAAAACATCTTCACTGTTGTCGGCCATTGCGCTAACGCCCGGCACGTTCATCCGAGCGGCGGAAAATCAATGGGATGAAAAGTTTGCGGATGTGGCCGAAAAAATCCCCCTGACGCTGGAAGTGAATGGAGTGTCGTATAGTATGAAGGTGGAACCTCGGGTGACGCTACTGGATCTGCTCCGCGAACAACTGCATCTGACAGGCTCTAAGAAGGGCTGCGACCGGGGACAATGCGGGGCTTGCACGGTGCATGTGAACGGAGTGCGGATCAATTCTTGTCTTTCGCTCGCGGTGACGAACGAGGGAAAGAAGATCACTACGATCGAGGGCCTCGCGACCGGGGATCAGCTCCATCCGATGCAGGAGGCCTTTATTAAGCACGACGGCTTCCAATGTGGATATTGTACCTCTGGCCAGATCATGTCGGCGGTCGCGTTGGTGAAGGAAGGCCGCACACAGTCCAGGGAACAGATCAGCGAATTTATGAGCGGGAATATTTGCCGCTGCGGGGCGTATTCCAATATTGTGAAGGCCATCCAGGAAGTTAAAAGCAATCAAATATGAACCCATTTCAATATACGCGGTCTTCGGCCGCGACAGGAGCGATTCAATCGCTGATAAGGGAACCGCAGGCACATTTGCTGGCGGGCGGCACGAACCTGATCGACCTGATGAAGATGGGGGTGGTCGTGCCGGAACGGCTGGTGGACATTAATCCGTTGCCGCTGAAAGCGGTTGAAAAGACGGCAGGCGGTTTGCGGATTGGCGCACTGGCAACAAACAGCGAAGTAGCGGATCACGCATTAGTGTTGCAGGATTACCCATTGTTGTCGCTGGCGATCAACGCGGGGGCGTCTCCGCAGCTGCGTAATATGGCGACAGTCGGAGGTAATATGATGCAACGGACGCGGTGTAATTATTTCTTCGATACGGCAATGCCATGTAATAAACGCTCACCGGGAAGTGGCTGTGGAGCGCTGGAAGGATATAACCGGATGCATGCTTTGTTTGGCGCCAGCGATCATTGCATCGCGGTCAACCCGAGTGATATGAATGTAGCGATGGTGGCGTTGGATGCAGTGGTGCATGTCAAAGGACCGAAGGGTGAACGGATGATCCCGTTTGCAGAGTTCCACCGGCTGCCGGGGGATCACCCGGAAAAGGATAATACGCTGGAAAGGACGGAGCTGATTACCGCGGTAGCGTTGCCGGCGTCGGCAGCCGCGTTCAAGGACCACGTACACTACCTGAAAGTACGGGATCGCTCGTCGTATGCGTTTGCGCTGGTCTCGGTAGCGGCGGCGCTGGATATGGATGGAACGACGATCAGGGGAGCCCGCCTGGCGATGGGTGGGGTGGCGCATAAGCCATGGCGTCTGCATGGGGCCGAAGCGTTCTTGAAAGGAAAGACGGCTGATGCAGCGACCTTCAGGCAGGCGGCGGAGATCGCTATGCAGGGCGCGAAGGCCTATCAATACAACAAATTCAAGTTAACCCTTGCGCCGAACGCGATTGTTCAGGCGCTGCAAACGGCATCGGCATGAAAAAAGATACGATTGGCGATCCGCTGAACCGGGTGGATGGCCGCCTGAAGGTGACGGGCGGGGCGACTTACTCCGGGGAATATAAGATACCCGGATTGACCTATGGGGTGCTGGTGTCGGCAACGATTGCCAGCGGGACGCTTGTCTCGATGGACACAAAGGCGGCGGAGCGGGCGCTGGGGGTGCTGGCGGTGATCACGCCGTTCAACGCCCCAAAGGTGCCCGGCTTTCAGCCGGGTGCGGCAAAGCCGGTGCGGGGGCTGAAGCTGTTTAATGACGACCAGGTGCATTTTAATGGACAACCGATCGCGCTGGTGATAGCGGAGACTTTTGAGCGGGCGACGTATGCGGCGAGCCTGGTAAAGGCGACGTATAAGATGGCGCCCTTCGAGACGGATTTTCATAAGAACTTCGATAAGGGGGTGGTTCCGAACGAGGGGAAGTATAAGGATTATGTGCGGGGTGAGGCGGATGCTTACAAGAACGCCGCAGTGATTGTGGAACAGGACTATATGTTGCCCTCGGAGATGCACAACCCGATGGAGTTGCATGTGACGATAGCATTTTGGGACGGTGATGACAAGGTGACGCTTTATACAAAATCCCAGGGGGTGATCGGTTCCCAACGGGCGATCGCCGGGGCCTTTGGCCTTGATCCTGCGAATGTGCAGATCAATTCACGGTTTGTGGGCGGGGCCTTCGGTTCTTCTTTGCGTACCTGGCCGCATGAGTTCGCGGCGGTGCAGGCGGCAAAAGTGGTCAAGCGACCGGTAAAGCTGACGCTGACCAGGGAGCAGATGTTTACGCTGGTGGGTTACCGGCCCCTGACGATCCAAAAGATCGGTTTGGGCGCGGCTGCGGATGGCAAGTTGGTGGGCATTACGCATGAATCACATTCGCAGACGGCGGTTTATGAAGAGTTCACGGAGAACGCGGTGAATGTGTCGCGTTTTCTCTATGCCAGCCCGAACGCGAATACCCGCTACAAGGTGGTAGCGCTGAATGTGGGGGTACCCGCTCCGATGCGTGGGCCCGGAGAGGCGACGGGGTCGTTTGCGCTGGAATCGGCGCTGGATGAATTGTCATATAAACTGAAACTGGATCCTATTGAATTGCGGCTCCGGAATTATACGTACACGGACCCGGAGCGCAACCTGCCCTGGTCGAGCAAGTTTTTAAAAGAATGTTACCAGCAAGGATCGGAACGGATCGGCTGGGATAAGCGGCCGGCGGAGCCGGGGACACTCCGGGACGGGGAATGGATGGTGGGGTATGGGATCGGCTGCGGCGCCTTTGGGGCCTACCGCAGCAAAGCCTCGGCAAGGATCAAATTACTGCCGGACGGGACGGTGAATATTCAAAGCGCGACAAGCGATATCGGGCCGGGGACGGCTACTTCGATGACGCTGATTGCTGCCGATACGCTGGGCATTCCGGCGGATAAGATCACGTTTGAATTGGGAAATTCTTCTTTCCCGGTGGCGCCGACACAAGGCGGATCGCAGACTTGTTCTTCGGTGGGCTCCGTGGTGCATGATATATGCATGACGCTAAAACAAAAGCTCAATACGCTGGCGGGCCTGGCTCCGGATAGCACAGCGCCTATAGATTATAGCGCGATATTGCAAAAGTTGAACTTGCCAGTGCTGGAATTGACGCAGGATTCTCAAGCCGGTGACGAGGCTAAGAATTATTCGATGTATTCTTTTTCCGCGCATTTTGCGCAGGTCTATGTGCATTCCCTGACGGGTGTGGTGAAGGTAAAAAAGCTGGTGGCGGTGGTGGACGGGGGCAAGATCGTCAACCATAAGACAGCGTCGAGCCAGATGATCGGTGGCGCGGTCGGCGGCATTGGGATGGTGCTGACGGAAGAGGCGGTGTTTGACGACAGGTATGGGCGCTATGTGAACGGGAATTTCGCGGACTACCATGTGCCGGTGAATGCGGATGTGCCGGATATCGAGGCGATTTTCATCGACAAGCCCGATCCGATCATCAATCCCGTAGGCTCCAAGGGGCTGGGCGAGATCTCGTTGATCGGGGTGGCGGCGGCGGTGGCCAATGCGGTGTATAATGCGACGGGAAAACGAATACGGGAACTTCCGATCACGCCGGACAAAGTGCTGATGGCATGAGCAAGACGGGGGTGATCATCCTCGCCGCAGGGAATTCCTCGCGCCTGGGTCGTCCAAAACAATTATTGCCTTACCGTGGGCGGACGTTGCTGACGCACACTACTACTGAAATACTTCACACTGGTTTAACGCCCGTGTTGGTGGTGACGGGCGCCTTCCATACAGAAGTGAAGGAGTCCTTACAAGGGCAGCCCCTTGACATTATTTTTAACCCGGCCTGGGAAGAGGGGATGGCGTCAGGCATCGTCGCTGGTTTATCTAACCTGCTTTCGCTGCACCCGGATGTGGATGCGGTCATTATCACAGTCTGCGATCAGCCTTTTATTTCTTCCGCGCTGTTATTGCAATTGGTCGGCACTTTTGATATGTCGGGTAAAGGCATTGTTGCCTGCACCTATGCGGATAGTGTGGGGACGCCGGTCCTGTTTGGACGTTCCTATTTCGAACAGCTATTGGCGTTGACGGGAAGCGAAGGAGCGAAAAAATTACTAAAGCAGTACCCGGATGATTTTGCTGTTATTGACTTTCCGGATGGCGATATCGATATAGACACGAAGGAGGATGCCCGGAAGTTGATGGGAAGTTGATTTCAGGGAGTAGATTTTTTAGAGGCATCCGATGAGGTGCCTTTTTTTATGCAGAATGTTGACCGCCAAGGCCTTTTCGGGCCGTTGAGTATTTGGAGATATAACGCTTTGTGGATTACATTTGAAATAGGGGTAGGATCGGTAATGGCATCTTTATTGTGGCGAAAAACTAAATATCCTTTCTTTATGGCTAGCGCGCTACAGGTATCTATCCTGAAAATAACGGGGGATTCCGCGAGGACTGTGCCGGATTTGCTGGCTATCGAGGAGCCGTTGGAGATCAGGCTGGCTTTCGGCGACAAGGTGCAGAATCTGGCGGTGACGATGCGGACGCCGGGCCATGATGCGGACCTGGCGGCGGGATTCCTATTTACAGAAGGCATTATTGCGGGAGCCGGAGACGTGAAGTCGGCGGAGCATGCTTTCCTCCCTTGTTCCGAGAACAAACAAAATACGATCCTGGTCACATTGAACGAGGGCGTGGTTCCCAATCTGCGGCAGGCGGAACGGAATTTCTATACGACCTCCAGCTGCGGGGTATGCGGTAAGGCGTCCATCGAGGCGATCCGGACGGTGAGCGCTTTTGGGGCAGGGAAACGGGCGGCGGGTTCTATCGAAGGGATCGACCCGGCCTTTATCCTGGGTCTGCCGGAGCGGCTGGCCAAAAAGCAGGAAATATTTGCAGAGACGGGCGGGCTGCACGCAGCCGCACTCTTTGATTTAAACGGTTCGTTATTACTGGTGCGGGAGGATGTAGGAAGGCACAATGCGGTGGATAAACTCATCGGGGCTGCGATGATGGAGGGCAGGCTGCCGCTGGCGCAATCGATACTTTTATTAAGCGGCCGGGCGAGTTTTGAATTGGTGCAGAAGGCGGTGATGGCGGGCATCCCAGTGATCGCGGCGGTAGGCGCCCCGTCAAGCCTGGCGGTGTCGCTGGCGAAGGAGTTCGGAACAACGCTGATCGGTTTTCTCCGCAATAATCGTTTTAATATTTATTCGGGGGCGCACCGGGTGAACACACTGGTAGCTGAAAACTAGGGCGATATGAAAATACGTATCAAGGGTAACTCTTTGCGCTACCGGCTGACGCGGCCGGAAGTGGTGCGATTCGCAGAAACGGGGCTGGTGGAGGAGCGGATCAATTTTGGCGCTGTGGCGCTGTCGTATGCGTTGTGCAGTACGGACGCGGGAGAATTGTCGGCTACGTTCAGGGATAACCGGATCACGCTGTACTTACCCGCTGCGCTCGTGGATGAATGGCTACACACGGATCGGGTAGGGTTTGAGCACCCGATGCCGTTGGCGGGCTCAGAGGAGCATTTATACCTGTTGGTAGAGAAGGACTATACTTGTCTGGACAATGTGGCCGAGGATCAAAGCGATCATTATCCCAATCCTTTATTAAAAAAATCGGTATGAGTGATCAGGATACACAGCAACCTGCGCCGGAAGGCCCCGAGCAACTGTCGCATTTGAAGGTTACGGAGGCCAAGACCTGGGCCGCAGGTGTGCCAGGTGTAATGGCGGCGGTGAAAGATGTGTTTGCGGAGGCGGGCGCGGTGCGGGGGTTGAAGGGGCTCTCGAAGATGAACCAGAAAGGCGGCTTCGATTGTTCGAGTTGTGCGTGGCCGGATGAGGATGGAGACCGTTCGCCGATCGCGGCTTATTGTGAGAATGGGGCGAAGGCACTCGCGGAGGAAGCGACAAAGAAAAAGCTGACGGCTGATTTTTTTGCCCGCTATTCGGTAAATGACCTGGCCGCTTTATCTGACATGGAGCTAGGCAAGAAGGGTAGGATCGCTTTTCCGGTATACCTGCCGAAGGGTGGCACACATTTCCTGCCGATCAGCTATGAAGAGGGATATCAGAAGGTGGCGGAGACGCTGAACGGGCTGACTTCACCGGATGAAGGCGCTTTTTATACATCAGGCCGTCTTAGCAATGAGGCATCCTTTATGTACCAGTTGTTTGTTCGGGAATTCGGGACGAATAATATGCCGGACTGTTCCAATATGTGTCATGAATCCAGTGGAGTGGCGCTGCTGGAAACGATCGGGTTCGGGAAGGGGTCGGTGACGCTGGAGGATTTCTCTCACACGGAGCTGATCGTCATGATGGGCATCAACCCGGCGACAAATATGCCGAGGATGTTGGACAACCTTCAGAAGGCGAAGGATAACGGGGCGAAGATCATTGCGATCAATCCGCTGAAAGAGGCGGGACTGATCGGCTTTAATAATCCGCAGCAGGTGAAGGGAGTGGTGGATAGCTTGCTGAACCGGCCGGCTACGAAAATGGCGGATCTATATCTACAGGTGAAGATCAACGGGGACATGGCGGTGTTGCAGGCGATCGAGAAATTACTGTTCGAGGCGGACGCCGCGAATCCGGGAACGGTGTTTGATGCCGCGTTTATCGAAAAAAACACGGTAGGGTATGACGGCCTGAAAACGCATTTGGCGGAACAATCCCTGGAAGTGTTGGCGGCGGCCGCTGGCATCCCGGTGGAACAACTGCGGGAGGCTGCGGAACTGATCACGGAAAGAAAGAAGATCATCGTGTGCTGGGCAATGGGGATCACGCAGCAAAAGAACGGGGTGGATACGATCAAGGAGATCGTGAACCTGATCCTGTTGAAGGGAAGCTTGGGTAAACCGGGCGCGGGTCTTTGCCCGGTGCGGGGTCATAGCAATGTGCAGGGCAATCGGACGATGATGATCTGGGAGCAGCCCCCGGCCTGGTTCCTGGATAAGTTAAAGGAGGTGTTTGGGTTTGAGCCGCCCAGGGAACATGGGGTGGATGTGGTGAAGTGTATCAAGGCCATCCATGAGGGAAAGATCAAGGTGTTTTTTGCGATGGGCGGCAACTTTTTATCAGCTACACCTGATACAGGGTATACGGCGGACGCCATGCGGAAATTGAAGCTGAATGTGAATGTATCGACCAAACTGAACCGGACGCATTTGGTGCATGGGGAGGAGGCGATCATCTTCCCTACACTGGCGCGAAGCGATAAGGACCTGGTGGATGGTGTAGAGCAGTTTGTGAGCTGTGAAAATTCAATGGGCGTGGTGCAGATGTCGAAAGGAATCCTGAAGCCGGTGGCGAAGGAACTACGGAGCGAGAACCGGATCATTTGCGAGATTGCAAAGATGACGTTGGGTACGCGGACAAAGGTGGATTGGGACAAATATGCGAACAACTACGATGCGGTACGGGACCTGGTGGAACGGTTTATCCCCGGATTTGATGCGTACAATAAACGGGTGCGGGAGCCCGGTGGGTTTTATCTTCCCAACGGTCCAAGAGCGGGTAAATTCAGCTCAAAGGAATTTGGCGATAAGATGCCATTTAGCGTCAGCCGGGTGCCGGAGATTAGGATGGCGACGGATGATTACCGGATGGCAACGATACGCAGCCACGATCAATTTAATACGACGATCTACGGTATGGATGACCGCTACCGTGGAATCCACGGGGAAAGACGGATAGTCTTTATGAACTCGTCGGACATAGCGGCGGCGGGGTTGCAGGCGGGTGACAAGGTGGACCTGTTTAGTTATTACGAAGGGGTAGAAAGGATTGCGCGGCTGTTTGTGGTTGTGCCTTATGATATTCCCCCGCGTTGTACAGCGACGTATTACCCGGAAACAAATGTCCTGGTGCCGATCGGCAGCGTCGCGGACAAGAGCAATACACCGACGTCAAAGATGGTATTGATCAAGATCAGGAAGCATGTGCCGGTGGCGGCGGGTCAGTAGCCGGCGGCGCCTGATCCGGCCCGGACGGGTAGTTAAAATTCTCAAAACATTGTTTTTTGTCTTCCGGTATGGGCTGGCTGTCAACGGTCAGTTGGTCCAGGGCATATTTCATGCTATGCCTGGCCAATCGTTGCGCTTGGTAGAGACCGGTGATATGCGCGAGACCAGGGGCGGTATAAATGCCGCAAAGAGGCTCAAGCTCGCCATCAACGGTATAGAGATAGGCTTGCGCGTCTTTGTGTTGCCGTCGGCGGAGATAAAGTCTCTGTAGAAGGATTGGGTCCATCAGGGGAAGGTCACAGGCGAGTACAAACAGGTCATGGGCGGGCGCCTTCACGTGGACGCTTAATAACCCGGCAAGGGGTCCCTTTAGCGAGAGGGTCGGATCATCGGGAATCAACTGACCCCGTGGAAAGATTTGCATATACTGCGGCAGTTGCCCGCCGTTGACGGAAATAAAGACAGGGATACCGAGCGTAGCCATTTTTTCTGCCGCCGTTCCGGCCCAGGTGTGGGCAGCGGCGGGAATCATTCCTTTATCTCTCCCCATCCGGGTGCTATTTCCGCCGCAAAGAATGATCCCCAGCATGTTTCGATTTGGATATAAAAATACGGAATAGAAAGAGGTAAATTGCAGTATGAATAGGAAGATAAAGGAGCTATTGAAAAAGGGCGCTTTTAAGGTAAATGGGAGCCTTTGGATCGAGGGGGATGGGCAACGTTTCTTCGGGCCGGGCCCAGTGGAACTGTTGGAGTTGATAGAAAAAACGGGATCGATCAGCAAGGCGGCAAAGGCGATGGGAATGTCTTATAAAAAAGCCTGGGAGATGGCCAGCCGGATCAATGGGATGGCGGCTGAGCCTTTTGTGATAACGAGTATCGGAGGAGAGGATGGGGGCGGATCTACGATCTCCGTGGAGGCAAAGGAAATGATCGCCTGGTACCGGGACTTGCGGGAGCGGTTCCGGTTGTTCCTGGAAAGCGAATCGGAGGGGCTGAAATAGCACTCGGATTTATTTGTAGAGGTGCTGATCCTGTACGTAGTCGATTCCATTGGCTTTAAGATAGTTGACGCCCCATTTGCTGGCGGAACGATACAGGGGTGCGAGCTCTTTGCCGGTGGGTGTTAGCGCGTAGAGAACGCGATAAGGTTTACGCGATACAATTTTCTTTGTAATAAGTGCATCTTTTTCCAACTCTTTTAACTGCTGGCTGAGCATCTTTTCGGAGATGCCAGGCAGGTTATCCCTTATATCACTATAACTTTTTTGGCGCGTCCAGTACAGATGCGAGAGGATAAGCAATTTCCATTTGCCTCCGATAAAGCTAAGGGTGACGTCAACGGGGCAGGTGTATATCTTATTGCGTAGATGGATCATGAGGCAAGGTACAAATTATGTTTTGGGTTGATAGGGCCCGCCTGGTACACCCCAATCCCATCGGGGCATAGGTTCGTTGTCGGCGACGGGGTTTTCGGTGACTTGGGAATTGAGGACGGCGATCCGGCTGCCCCATTCGAGGTAACCGACCAGGGCGCTTCGGAATTCGGGATCGGCGGGCAGCCCGATCTCGTCGGCAGTATCGAGGAGAAGCTGCATCCAGCGCTTGCGCTTTGGTTCGTCGAGCATTTTCCCGATATGGTGGGCGATCATGATGGCGTGACTGCCGGCGTCTTGCTGCGTATATTTTTGGGGTCCTCCGAAGACTTCTCCCACGAAGTCGGCAACATGCCGCGGATGATCCGCGGACATGCTCTTGAAGACCGGACCGATGAAGGGGTCTTGCAAGACTTTATCGTAAAAGACTTTAAACAGATGTTGAAGGGCTTCTTCGCCTCCGGCCCATTGATAAAGGGTGGGAATGGTTGGTTCCATACTAACAAATGTAAGGAAGACGGTGGAAGGTAACAAGGACTTACCTGGCGGTAGGGTACTTCTGGCCAGCCATACTTTTCGGTAAGGTATTTTTTACTCGTGCATTGTCGGGTATGTTTGTTTTATGAAACATACTATCTTTTTCACCCTAGCAATCTTTCTTATCATGTCAACGACCGTTGGAACAGCGCAGGTTAGTACGCCGCCAGCAACCAATTCAAAGAGCCATTCCGTCGAGATCATTCGGTATACGATCGCCGCCGATCAGCACGCGAGCTTTGAAGAGGCGTATAAAAAGGCAGGAAAACTCCTGGAAGCGTCTCCCTTTTGCCTGGGATACCAGGTGATCCATGGAGAAGAAGAACCCGATCATTATATCGTGATCATCGACTGGACGTCTACACAGGA
>Ga0302308_10003037_pt1 | contig 13428 bp, 8 predicted proteins | sample III_Palsa_E3_3_FD_200531 | JGI IMG/M metagenome (GOLD analysis project Ga0302308, IMG submission 200531) | Peat permafrost microbial communities from Stordalen Mire near Abisko, Sweden - III_Palsa_E3_3 | ecosystem: Environmental > Terrestrial > Soil > Palsa > Peat permafrost | place: Sweden... | reverse complement strand
CCTTTCGACCAGGGCGAGACCACCAGCATCGGCACCCGTGTTCCAAGGCCGTAGGGACCCGCCTGGTAGCTGCTGCTGCCCGGGAAGATCTCATTGACCGTGCTGACCGTGGATTTGCCGTTAGCGGCGGAAGAGGGCGGGAACGGCGGCACGACGTGATCGAAGAAACCGTCGTTTTCGTCGTAGTTGATCAGCAGCACCGTCTTGCTCCACACCGCCGGATTCGAGGTCAGGATCTGCAGCACCTGGTCGACGTACCACGCGCCATAGTTAGCCGGCCAGTTCGGGTGCTCGGAGAACGCTTCAGGCGCGACGATCCATGAGACCTGCGGCAGTGCGTTGTTCTGCACGTCGCGCTTGAGGATGTCGAAATACCCGTCGCCGGCTGCCGCGTTCGTGCCGGTACGCGCCTTGTCATACAGCGGGTTGCCGGGCTGCGCATTGCGATACTGATTCAGGTAGAGCAGGGCGTTGTCGCCGTAGTTGCCGATGTACGCGTCGTTGGTCCAGCCCCACGAGCCGTTTGCGTCGAGCCCGGTGCCGATGTCCTGATAGATTTTCCACGAGATATTCGCGCTCTCGAGCACTTCCGGATACGACGACCAGCTATAACCGAGTTCGGCATTGTCGATCACCGGGCCACCGCCGGTGCCGTCGTTGCCCACCCAGCCAGTCCACATGTAATAGCGGTTCGGGTCCGTCGATGAGTTGATCGAGCAATGGTACGCGTCGCAAATGGTGAAGGCGTCGGCCAGTTGATAGTGGAACGGAATGTCCTGGCGGGTGAGATATGCCATCGTGGTCGTGCCTTTGTATGGCACCCACTGATCGTAACGGCCCTGGTCGTAAGCGCCTTTGCCTGAGGTCCAGTCGTGCGGCAGATCCTGGATGAACTGGTTGCCGAGATCGGGCGCGCTGGGGCGGAACGGCAATACTTCGCCGAGTCCCGCAGCAATGGGCTGGTTGAACACGGACTGACCATTCGGAAGCTGCACGGCGCGGGTATCGCCGAAACCGCGCACGCCCTGAAGCGTGCCGAAGTAATGATCGAAGGAGCGGTTTTCCTGCATCAGCACGACGATATGTTCGACGTCCTTGATGCTGCCGTGCTGATTATTCGCGGGTATGGCGAGTGCATTGCGGATGCCAGCCGGCACGATACCGAGTGCGGTGGCGGAACCGGCTGCCTGTGCGGCAGCCCTGAGAAAGTCACGTCGGCTTTTCAAGTTCATGGGTCTCTGTCGGTCGTGGGGGGAAGGCTTGATCGGCTTGCCGACCGCTTTCTTGTCGCTTTGTGTTACTCGGCCTCGTGAATAACCGGGGGCAACAAGGGATCGGAAGCGGCGGCGCTCGGGGGTGCTTGGGTAAGACTGGATGTTGCTGTTGCCGGCTGGGTTTGCTGCAGGGCCCAGCGTTGTATCTCCGACGATCCCGGTAAAGCGGATGCATCGGCTTGCTCAATGGAGGAAGACGAAGAAGAGGGTGCTGAAGAAGAGGAAACCGAGGACTGCTCCGGCGTGGATGCCGCGGGTTGATCGTGGTCACCGCATGCGGCGAGCATCGTGCACACGAGCACGGCGCCGCATAGCCAGTCGATACTAAGTAATCTGCTGAGCACAAGCGTCCTCTGGACCGTTTGCGTGACGGCGCCATGCGCATGCGGATGGCGTCGGGAAAGTGCAAGCCAAGAGGATAGAAATTACACGTGTAGGAATTATTAAATAATCGAAATAATGTTCATATCGTAATTTAAACGTAATTAATGTGTTTGATTGCAGTAGGGATTATTGAACAATAGAGAGAGGGGTTAAGTCGTCGGAAAAGGGGATCAGCCAATCGTCGTGAGACTGCCTAATGTTTGTCCATGCCGCCGCCCCGAAAAGCGCACGGTTGTGAAAAATTCGTTAAAGCTTACGATTTACATGCCGTAAAGATATGGGCAGAGGCAGCTGATCGACTGTCACTGGCTGTCATCCGAAGTCCCGCAACGGCGACTCCTGCGTGCTCGACGAGGAACGCCGGCCGGACCATAACAACATTGTTGCGGTCCGGTCGCGCCAGAGTTGGTAATCCAAAACGCATCTGGCAGACCGGACGACACAGGAGAACACGATGTTCACCGATACGGCGCAGCGGGTCTTGCAACTCAGCGACTACGCGGTGCGCCTTGCCGCCGCGCGTGACCGGAGCTATACGCTCGCACGTGACGTCGAGAAGTCGCAAGCCACGCTGAACGAGGTGGCCCACGATCCCGCAAGCGATGCCGCCCTTTGCCGCTATGCGGCCGACGCCCTTGAATCCTTGTGCGAGAACCTGGTGCGGCTGTGCGCGCTGACCGACCAGGCATCGGCGAACGCCGAAGCCCTCGCGGCCTTGCCCCTGAAATTTTTCTCCGATAACGCAGGCGCGGCTGAAGACCTCGAAGCCGCGGTCCTGTCGCTGGCCGAGGCAACGTCGACCGCTGAAACACAGCTTGCCGAGCTTGCGCAAGTCGTGGGGGAGGCGTGCGGCGCCGTCAATGAAATGCGGCGGCCCGCGCAAATCGGGTAAACCCCTGTCCGGGAATTTTGACACGGTAATATGCGGGTATACGCGAGGCAGCAACACGCTTCGCGTGCGTCACATGCAGTGCGTTGGTCCGGCGATCCCGGTCGAATGTTTTGCCTGACGCACTAAACAGGAGGGTCCGCCGCGAGGCGGACTCGTCGTATCGGAACCGGCCACGAGCCGCTACCGGCACTTGCCCCGGGTATTACACATGTCCATTGCAGCATCCCTATGCTCTCTCACGCGAGGCTTCCACCGCGCGCGCGACCACCGGTCCATCACCCGTGGTGCTGTCTCCCCTTCGTCTCGTCTGCTGACCCGCCTGCTCGGCTCCGATCCCGGCCTCCTGCGTTTTCACACTGCGCTTCGCAGCGCGATTGCCTGCGTAATGACGGGTGTGGTGACGATCGGCTGGACCGTTCACACGCATCGGCCGCCGACGCTTGCCGCATTCGCGTTGCTGTTCGCGATGGTCGCGCCGCTGTTTCTCCGCGATGCCACGCCGCGTGGCTGGTTCAGGTCGCTCGCCGTGATCTATGGCGCGGGATCCGCGAGCCTGATCGCGGCGAGCGCGCTGGCGGCCTGGCCGCTCGTGGCGGATGCCGCATTCCTCGCCGTGCTGTTCGCGGCGATGCTCGTTCAGGCATGCGGTCCGCGTGCACTCGGCGGCGCGATGACGGCAGTTGTTTCGTTCTACCTAGGACTGTATCTCCATCCGACGTTCGTGCATGTGTTCGCCATGCTCGGGTTGTCGACGATCGCGCTTGCCTGCGTGGCATTCACCGGTCGCGTGCTGGTGCCGACCCGGCCCGAGGCCACGTTGCGTCGCGCGCTGAGCGCGGTAATGCAGCGTGCCACGACCGTGCTTGCCGATCGTCGCGCTGATGAGCCCGAGGCCATGCGTCATTTGTCGCTGTTAAACGAAGCGGCGCTCGCTGTTGAAGAGCAGCTTGGCCTGCTCGATCCCCCTGGCGCGCAGCGACTGCGGGCTTGCCTGATCGAGGTCGAGGTTGCGGCGGCCCAGCATGCTGTGGATGCCAGCCAACTTGATCGAAGCGATGTTCGCGTGCGGGTTGCCCTTCGGCGTTTATCGCGTGCAGGTCGTGACGCGGTGGCGTCGACCGCTCGCGCCGCGAAGACAGGCGTGAAGCGGCCAGCCGGCGCTGCGATCGTTTGGCGCGATGCGCTTTCCTGGCTGCCCGCCTGCCGCGCCACGACGGCCGCGCTGATAGCCATGTTGATCGGTCATTCGGTATCGCCGGAGCGATGGTTCTGGGCTGTCATTACGACCTTCGTGGTGTTCCTCGGGACACGTTCGCGCGGCGACACGATACGCAAGACCGGCGAGCGCGTGCTGGGCACGCTCGCGGGTGTCGCCGTGAGTGCAGCGCTCGTGGGCGCATTTCATGGCACGCCATGGCTGCTGGTTGTCGCGATGGCCGCGTGCGTGTTTGGCTGGGCGTATTTCATCCTGACCTTGTATGGGCAGGGCGTGTTTTTCATCACCGTGCTGGTCGGGCTGATCTATGGCGAGTTGGGCTTTGCGATTGGACCGCTGATCGAGATGCGCGTGGAGGAAGTGTTTGTGGGCTGCATCGTGTCGATAGCCGTAGCGGTATCGATGATGCCGCTGCGCACGTCGCATCACGTCGACGTCAAGGTGACGGGCGTGCTTGATGCCCTCGATGAGGTCTTGCGCGTTTGCACTGCGAGTGTTGGTGGGCTTGGGCTCGATCCGCTCACGGCCATGCGCGTGCTAGACCGGCGTTGGCATGAGTTGCGCGTCGCAATGCGGCCGTTACAAACGCAGCGGGTGTTCGCATGGAACCCGCAGATGGAACTTGCGGTCGGGCCGTTGTTTGCCTGCGTGCAGGCGGCGCGCGAACTGGCGCGGGAGACGGCACGCGGCGCGGCAGGCGCGGCGACCGATGAGGCTCGCGCACGCCTCGCCGGAGCGTTGGTCTTGTTTGCTGCCCGGTCCGGGCGGAATGCCCGGGACCCCGACACGGCGGTTGGTGGGGAGTTAGTTGGTGCGCGGTAGGGTTGGTTTTGGGGGCAGGTTTTAGGGTTTGCGGTCGGGGTCAATGCTGGGGTGCCAGGATCCTGCGTTAGCGGTCGGAGTCAATGCCGGGGTGCTGCTTTCGGCCTTAGCGGTCTGCGTGAGTCGGATGTTTTCTTTAGCACTGTTAGCCACTGTGCGTGGCGGCACGTCATTTCTTGGTCCTTAGCGACAAAGAAATGAAGCAAAGAAAACGCTTTCAACCACGCTACCCTAAGTGTCCACAGCGTGCAGTTTCTATTCATGGGTGCCCCAAAAGCACGGTGCTCGCCAGAGCGGAGGATGTTTGAACCCCTCCTTCTCGCGAATCCTGACATAGACACGCTTCGCCATCAGTGCTCTCGGGCAAGCACTATTCACCCCGCAACCAGTGCGGCCTCACGAGTATGCTCTGCTGCATTTCTGGGTGGTTAGCTGCTTGGTCGGCGCGGTTATTTTCGGGGGTAGGACCTTACTCGTTTGCACGGCGTGGTTCCCTGGTGGGTTGGCGACGTGGTTGCGCCGAGCGTACTAATTTGGTGGTTGGTTGTTCGCGGATAGCGCGGGATGTTCCTTGGGCAGGTTCAATCACTGGTGGCGAAGCGTGTCAGAACCCGTGTACGGAGAAGGAGGGGTTCAAACATCGGTGGCTCTGGCGAGCACCGTGCTTTTGGGGCACCTATGAATAGAAACTGCACGCTGTGGACACTTAGGGTAGAGCGGTTAAAAGCGTTTTCTTTGCTTCGTTTCTTTGTCGCTTTGGACAAAGAAATGACGCGCCGCCACGCGCAGTGGCTAATAGTGCTAAAGAAATTAGCCAACTCAGGCAGACCACTAACACTGAAAGCAGCAACCCGGCACTGACTCAGACCGCTAACGCAGGAACCAGGCACCCCAACATCAACCCCAACCACCAACCCTAACCCCCCAAAACCCCGAGAACGAGTGCGAACGATGGAAAAATCGATGGTGAAGAACATGGCGATTAACTTTTCGGGACTGGTATTGCCTACCTTCGTCTCGTTGATCACCGTGCCCGCATACATCCATCTCGTCGGCGTCGAACGCTATGGCGTGATCAGCCTCGTCTGGACCCTCATCGGCTACTTCGGCATTCTCGATCTTGGCATGGGCATGGCTGCTCAACACCAGATCTCGAAGGCCCACGCCGCCAACGACCCCGAAGCCCGTTCGCGCGTGTTCTGGAGCGCCATCTGGCTCAATCTGGGTACCGGAATAATAGGCGGTATCCTCATCTACTTCGGCGCGTTCGCCTACACCGCCTACGTCGCGCATTCATCCCCCGCCATGCAGCAGGAGGTCTATCACGCACTCCCCTGGCTCGCCCTGGCCATTCCCATCGCGAACGTCTCATGGGTCTGCGCCGGCGCAATCAATGGCGTCGAACGCTTCGGTATCTACAACACCAATCAAACGATCGGCACCTTCCTGTTCCAACTGCTGCCGCTAGCCGCCGCCTGGAAGATCGCACCGAACCTGCAAACCGTACTCGCCGCCGCCGTCGTCGCACGCGTCCTGGCCGTGATAATGCTTGCACGAGCGAGCTTCAAGGTGCTCGACATCAAACGCATCGAATGGCCGCAGCTCGGCGTGGCCGGCGGCTTGTTCAAGTTCGGCGGCTGGATGCTGGTCGCGACCATCTCCAGCATGATCACGGACTCCCTCGATCGCATCCTCCTGGGCGCAAATCTGGGCGCGCGTTTCGTCACGTACTACACCGTCCCGCAGAACCTCGTCACCCGCCTGAACATGCTGCCGAACTCACTCGTTCGCACCTTGTTCCCGCGCTTGTCCGCCGTCAAACGCGAACACGCCGATGCCATGGTCCAGCAGTCACTCGAATTCCTCAACGGCGTCTTCACGCCCATCGCGCTCTTCGTCATGCTCGTGCTCGCCCCCTTCCTGCATCTCTGGGTCGGGCAGGAAATCGCAATCGCCAGCGCGCCAGTGGGCCGGATCCTGATCATCGGCGTGTGGCTCGTCGGACAGGCCAGCGTCACGCGCATCATGATCCAGTCGCAAATCAATCCGGCAACCGCGGCGCGAATCGGCATCGTGCAACTGCCGTTCTTCGTGACGGCGCTGTGGTTCGGCATCGCGCGCTTCGGTCCTATCGGCGCGGCCAGCGTGGTCGTGCTGCGCTCGCTCGCCGACTACGGCCTCTTGCTCTGGATCTCGCGTCTGCACGCCCGGCCGATTGCCGCCGACATGCTGATGCATCTCGCGTTTCTTGTCGCGGGCCTCGGCGTGGCGTTTGTCATCGATCCGATCGAGTACCCGCTGCAATCTATCGCAGCGGCGTTTGTCATCTCGGGCCTGAATCTAGGTTGTTCCCTTCTCACGCGGCCCGCGTTGCGCTCCATGGCGCGCAGCTTCGTCCACGAGTTGAATGTGCGCCTGAAACGGCGCGTGAAATCCACGGTTTAAGGTGAGGAGTGACACATGAGACATGATCTAGATGAAGCGGTCATCGATCCGGTGCGAGTGACCCTCGACCCTGTCGGCCTGCTGCCGCCTGCCGTGCAGGACACGCCGCCGCGGCACCGCGCGAGAATCGCGAAACGGGTGCCGCGGGTTGCGATCGTGCATGACTGGCTCGTTGCTTTCGCCGGCGCGGAGAAGGTGCTTGAACAGATCGTCACGTGTTTTCCCGACGCCGATCTGTTCAGCGTCGTCGACTTCATGGAAGAGCGGACGTGGATGCGCGGCAAGAAGGTGACGACCTCGTTCATCCAGAAACTGCCGCAGGCGAAAAAGCGCTACCGCTCATATCTGCCGCTCATGCCGCTCGCGATCGAACAGCTCGACGTGTCCGGCTATGACCTCGTCATTTCGAGCAGCCATGCGGTAGCGAAGGGCATACTGACGGGTCCCGATCAGATCCACGTGAGCTATGTGCATTCGCCCATTCGCTATGCATGGGATCTGCAACACCAGTACTTGCAGCAATCGAATCTCACGTCCGGCGTGAAGTCGTTGCTCGCGCGCATGGTGCTGCACTACATGCGCAACTGGGACATCCGCACGTCGAATTCGGTGGATCATTTCATCGCGAATTCGGCGTTCATCGCGCGGCGGATCAACAAGGTCTATCACCGCGATTCGCATGTGATCTTCCCGCCCGTCGATGTCGAAGCGTTCCAGCTTTGCGAGGTGAAAGAGGACTTCTATCTGACGGCGTCGCGGATGGTGCCGTACAAGAAAATCGATTTGATCGTGGAAGCGTTCGCGAAGATGCCCGAGCGCAAGCTGGTCGTGATCGGCGATGGCCCCGACATGCGCAAGATCCGCGACAAGGCCACGCCGAATGTCGAGATCATGGGCTATCAGCCGTTCTCCGTCCTGCAGGACAAGATGCGGCGTGCAAAGGCGTTCGTGTTCGCGGCCGAAGAGGACTTTGGCATCTCGGTGGTCGAGGCGCAAGCGTGCGGCACGCCAGTGATCGCATACGGCAAGGGCGGCGCGCTGGAAACCGTTCTGGACAGTTCGCACGCGCGCCCAACGGGCCTCTTCTTCGATGAACAGACGACCGATGCAATCATCGACGCCGTGGAAGGTTTCGAACTCGGCGCGGTGAAGATCAATCCGGCGGATTGCCGCGCGAATGCCGAGCGTTTTTCGATCAAGCATTTCCGCGATAGTCTTCGCGCCTACGTGCAAAGCGTTGCGCCTCATTTCACGCTGGCGCCGCCTGCGATGCCACCGGTGCCAGTGGCTGACCCGGCCATTGCGGCCGCGGCGCTGCAGCTTGATCAGGATCATGAAGAGGCCGATGCCATGCGCGTCCTCGCCGTCGATCAAAGCGGCGTGCTCGGGGGCGCGGAACTATCGTTGCTCGAGGTGATGAAGAACATGCGCGGCACTAACGAGACCGTGTTGTTCGACGACGGTCCATTTCGCATCGCGCTGGAAGCGGTCGGTATCAAAGTGGATGTGCTCGACGGCGCCGCGCTCGGTGGCTTGAGCAAGGACGGCGGGATGAAACGCTCGGGCACGGGCATGATCGGCGGCGTGATGAGCCTCGTGCGCGGCACGCTGGAAAAGTCGCGCAACTCGGATGTGATCTACGTGAACACGCAACGCGCGATGGTGGTCGGCGCTATCGCCGGGCTGATCTCGCGACGGCCGGTGGTCTGGCATCTGCGCGATATCGTCAGCCAGGAGCATTTCGGCAAGACGCAGCTCACTATCATCAAGTGGTGCACGAAGCTCATGCTCGAACGCGTGATCGCGAACTCGACGGCGTCCGCCGTTGCGCTCACCGCGTTGACGCGGATGAAAGAGGAACGGCTGGACGTGGTGTTCAACGGTATTTCCGCCGAGCCGTTCACCGAGCTGGAATCTGTCGCGCAGCACGAGTTGAGGGCGCGCTTTGGTTTGCCGCAGGACGCATTCCTCGTGGGCTCGTTCAGCCGGCTCGCACGCTGGAAAGGACAGCACATCCTGCTTGAAGCGCTGCTGGAGGCGCCCGAGATGCATGCCGTGCTGGTAGGGGCGGCGCTCTTCGGCGAGGACGCCTACGAGGCGCAATTGCGTGCCTACGTGCTTGAACAGGGTCTCGCTGACCGCGTGCATTTCCTTGGCTTCCAGCACGACATTGCTGCGTGCATGAAAGCGGTCGATGTCGTCGCGCACACGTCCATCAGCCCGGAGCCGTTTGGTCGCGTGATTATTGAAGGCATGCTGGCGAAGCGGCCGATCGTGGCAGCGCGGGCGGGCGGTGTGACAGACATTGTGGAGGATCGCGAGAACGGCATTCTCTGCACGCCCGGCGACGTCCATGCGCTCGCGGGTGCGCTGGGTGAACTATCGTCCGATGCTGGTTTGCGCAAACGGCTGGTCGAGCAGGGTTATGCGAACGCGATCAACCGCTTCGGTACCGAACGGTATGTGGAGAGCGTTCAAAAGATTCTCTCCGATGTCGCCGGCAAGTCGCGGTTGAAACGGGGGTAGGGGCTCTGTAGGTCAAAGGTATGTCGGATGAACCGCGCAACGGGGTTCATCCGGACGCCGGGACCTAAAGCGCGGGAGAGCTTGCGGTCGCAACCCGCGCTGTTTCTTCGCCCGCTCGTGCGTCGATCTGGATGACGCCGCTGGTTTTGCACAGCCGTTCGAAATCCTCACTGCTCACGAGAACGAGCGGGATCTGTGACGCATAGAGTTCGTTCGCGACAATCACCCCAATGGCAATAATCAGATCGCGCTCGCATAACACAATGCCCGCAGGTCCAGTTTTGTTGCGAATGGCTTCAACAAGCACGCTGCTGCTGGAGCTCGACCCCTTTGCTCTTCTCATCAGCAAGATCACGCCGGCAAGGGTCTGGCCGAAGGCAGGATGCGATTGCTCGACAACGGTCCCGGTCTCGGCGTCGTACCCGCCCCAGAAACTTAGCGGTTCAATAAAGACGCCCCGCCCCTGCGCGAACCCGCTTGTGAGAGCCTCGGCTCTAAAGCTGGCTGATGTGTTCATCGGGTTCATCGCGTTCATCGAAGCAAACCTTTCCCGCGAAAGCGGAGTGCACGCATTCTTTCATGCTCCCATAGGCCACCCGGACACCGATATTCGCGGGTGCGTAAAGTGCCCACTTGCCTGAGTTCGTCATGACCAGACCGCTCATCTTCTTCATGACGGGCGTGATGTAGGTGCAGGTATCGAGGACGATCTGCACCCCTCTGGACGCCAGCGTATCCGCTATGCCCGACGACTCGAGTTGCCACAATACAAACCGGCTGGTGTTCACATAGAAGTCGCACGCGAGCGCACCGGAAAACGTCGTGAACAGAGCGGAAAGCTGCTCGAATTCGGTGACGGAAAAATGCGGCGTCCCGAGGCTGACAGCAACCAGTGTCTCACCGGGCTGCGCCTGATTGAGATGTCGGCGAACAGCGCGAAGCTCGTCCAGCGAAACATCGATCACCCGCGCGGGCGGCTTTCCCTGAAACGCTGCGTCGAGCGTCGGCGCTTCCGGCGTGATTCCGATGCCGTGAAAAAGCGCCACCGCGCCGCTCGACGCCGCGGCCGCTCCGAGCGCCTTCAACTCGTCCTCGGTGGTATCGGACGGCAGGCCGTCGATGGCCGCAACGCTCGCGCCCGCGGCTTTGCCAAGCAGGAAACCGAGCGCAGCGAAGAACACATCGCGGCCGGACAGCGCGCCGAAATCGGCAACCCGGATCAGGATCCGGGCCGCCCGGTTTTCGGTGACATGCAAGCCGGCGTAGGGTGCTCGGCCCGTGATCGCAGCGGCAAGATCGAGGAAGTCGCCGTACCGGCTGGTGCGGGCGCCCAGGACAGAATTCGCGAATACGATGGCGTTGGATTCCGCCCAGGCTATCTGGTCTCCAAGCTTCGGGCGATGCTTGAGTTGGTAAGGCGCGCACGTGAAGCTCGACTCGCATCCCAGTTCGATGTGGGCTTTCATGAGCCGTTCGGCGGCGCGCTGAGTGCTTGGCTCTCCCTGATACAGCTCGGGATGGATCAGGTCGAGCGAGCCGACGTTCAGCGTCGTGGGCACGGCTACCCGCGTTTCACTTTGGACGAATCGTTCAACGAAATCGAGGCTCGCCGCACCGTGATAAAGACAGCCGTCGATGTGCGCCGACGTTATATCGATCAACCTGTCAGCGCCCATGACATTCGCCGTGCGCGTGACGATCCTCATGGCCAGCGCGACACCGCTGCCCGCGTCTGCGTTCAGCATGGCGGCGTCTCGCTCACTGAGCTGCAACATGATTGATTTCCTGGTTGGGCGGCGGGGAGCCTGCGGGCGGATTTGCCGACGCTCAGTTTATCGCGGTTATATTGCTCAGCAAACCTGCTCCAACTCGCGCGCATCTAGCGGGCGCGTTGAGCATCGCGTGAACCACTGGCATACGGCAGCCGAGCCACGCCGATACACCCCCCAAGATAGAAAAAAACCGCGCTCATCGCTGAGGGCGGTTTCACGGGTGTTTAATGGAACGATATAGCTGCTGACGCGGGGCTTAGTCGTTTCGTTGCGAGCCGGGGATTGCGCTCAGGCGGCAGCCGACTGGCGCCGCTTGAGACTGGCAGACCAATTCATCGCGGGGCGCTCGACCAGCATGTAGAACACGAAGGCCACCGCAATCGGCACGATCATGAAGGCGAACGAGGCCCAGATGGTCGTTTGCAGCGCCGAGTGAAACAGCACCGATCCGAGCAGGATAAGGATAGGAATATGCACGATATACAGCGAGAAGCTGAACTCGCCGAGCCATGAGAAACCGCGCACAGGCAACGAGTTGCGCATGGGTTGATCCAGCACCTGGAACAGATACAGCGCGAACGCCAGCGCCCAGAACTGAAACGCCAGGTATTGCCCGAACTTGAACGCGCCGCAGCCAATCACCGCAACCACCAAGGCCGCGATCTTCAGTTTCATCGACCCGTTCGGCATCTTCTGCGCACCGGGCGCGGCCTTCGCCTCGGCGATCCACGCCCCGAGCGTCCATGAGAACCAGTACGACGCGAACAACACGATCTCATGACGCTCGAACACCAGTGCCGAAATCACGTTGACGATGCCGACGCAAACCAGCACCGCTTTCATCCCGATCCGCCGGCGCAACGCAATCAGCAACGGATACACAAGATAGAACTGCACTTCGAGCGACAGCGTCCACAACGCTCCGTTCGATCCGAACGTACCGCCGGCCACGCCCTGCAGCGACAGCAGGTTGACGATGAACAAATGCAGATCCGCCGTACCAATCTTGGGGCTGACCGGCGTGAAGCCGAGGCTGAACGTATCCAGCACATACGTCAGCACCAGCGCGGCTAGCAGCACCGGATAGATACGCGCGAACCGGCGCATCAGGAAGTTGCCGGTATCGAAGGGGGCGCCTGGATTGGCTAGCAGCTTGCGCGCCGTTGCGCGATGAATACAGTACCCGCTGATCACGAAGAAGATCGGCACGCCGGCCGAACCCCAGGCAATGGGGAAGGTGAGATAGCTGAAGAGCGTGTTGAGGTCGAACCTGGCCCCGCTCCTGTGGAATTGCTGTATGCCGATCCAGGTTATCTGGCGGCAGTGAAAATAAGCAACCAGCAATGCCGCGACGCCACGCCACGCGTTGATGGCGACATCGCGGTCGTCGATGCTGACAGCGGCTGCGCGTTCGAGCGGTAACTGCAGGGAAGAACCGGCCGGATCGAGCAGGGACGAATCGCTCATTGAAAACCTCATGTCCAGGTTGAATGAAGGCCGGAGACGCTTCCCGGCCTTGCGGCGCCTTGTATGGTGCCCGTCTGGTGCCAGTCTGGCGCACCAATGGCCACTCAGGCGGCGCACTGTGCAGAGGTCATATTAGTCCGACAATTAATGGAAAAATATGCGTGGCAATCACCTCATCAAGCACATGATGAGCAAAAACCTCCTTACAGTCTGTTTGAAAGGTAACTAATTTATTCGGCAATTATTTGTCGTTTTTTTTCTGCTAACTTCATTTCAAACCATTCAAAGACAGGGGTACATCATGGACATGCACGCATTTGCCGGTATTGCTGTTTTGTTGATCCTCGCGGCTGTTTCGGCTTATCGGGACGCGCTACGTAACGATCCCATGTCGAAACTGAACGCGTCGGGCATTCGTTTTCCGCACTCGGACGATCAGGAATAAGCACTTCAGAACGACCGTGCTGCAATGCGGCAGGGGTTGAATTATTTTTTTTCGTGCACAGGCTGGCCCTTCCTGTCTGCAGGGCCCTGGCGAGTCACTACACCGCCTTGCGACGCAGCAAATTATTTTATCGCTTCAAAAGCGGCTTTCGATTGATATTTGCACCGTGATTGAAAGCTTTGAAT
>Ga0302308_10003033_pt1 | contig 13438 bp, 9 predicted proteins | sample III_Palsa_E3_3_FD_200531 | JGI IMG/M metagenome (GOLD analysis project Ga0302308, IMG submission 200531) | Peat permafrost microbial communities from Stordalen Mire near Abisko, Sweden - III_Palsa_E3_3 | ecosystem: Environmental > Terrestrial > Soil > Palsa > Peat permafrost | place: Sweden... | reverse complement strand
TTTGCTTTGCCAGCACCGTCAACGCGAAAGGAGAAGTCAATCTCAGCCCCTTCAGCTTCTTTAATTTATTCAGTACCACCCCCCCCATAGTTATTTTCTCTCCGTCCCGGAGGGTCCGGGACAATACCGTCAAGCATACCCTGGAAAATGTCCTGGAATGTCCGGAAGTTGTCATCAATATGGCGGACTACAACATGGTGCAGCAAGTCAGCCTCACGAGTTGCGACTACCCCAGGGGAGTGAACGAATTTGTGAAGGGAGGATTCACCCCTGTAAAAGCAACCATGGTTCGGCCCCCCTTGGTCAAAGAGAGTAAGATCAGCATGGAGTGCCGGGTAATCGAAGTCAAATCACTGGGAAATTCCGCCGGCGCCGGTAACCTGGTCATTTGCGAAATCCTTTGCCTGCACATTTCTGACAGTATCCTGGATGAAGGGGGGATGATCTCTCCATTGAAATTTCAGTCCGTATCGAGGTTGGGAGGCAATTGGTACTCCGTGGTAAATTCATCCAACCTGTTTGAAGTGGAAAAGCCCGATGTCAATACAGGCATGGGGATGGACGCCTTGCCCGAAGCCATACGCCATAGCCCCATTCTGACTGGAAATCAACTGGCTCAGTTGGCCGGCGTACCTGATTATCCGGATATTGACCCGACCTACAACGACAAGAGGCTGACCGATATATTCCTCTATTTCAGCCTGATTCCGGAAGAAATGGAAAGAGAACTGCATAGTTATGCGGCGCAGCTGCTCCGCGAAGGAAAGGTCAGGGAGGCGTGGCAGGTCCTGTTGGCGCTGCCCTAGGTTTCCGTATCGTGCAGGTCCGGCCCTAGCCCGCGAATGTCAGCGTGAACCGCGTCTCCTCATTTTCTACAGAATAAACCTGCAGGTTGCCTTCGTGCATCTTCATGATATTCCTGGATATGGAGAGGCCGATCCCCGAGCCATTGGAGCGGGTTGTAAAGAAGGGAATGAATATCTTATCCAGGTTTTGGCGGGGAATTCCCTTTCCGTTATCTATCACGTCTACATAACTGCGATCCTCCTCCTTTCTGAACTGCAGGATGATCCGGGGGTTCTGCGCCTCCTTCACGGCATATATGGCGTTCGTGATCAGGTTGATCAATACCTGCTCGATCAGTTTATGGTCAATGGACAATTGGTACCTGCCAGACACTTCTTTAAATTCCATGGTGATTCCCTGCCGGTCTGCCAGTGGCTTCATGAGGGTTTTGATCCCCAGGAATAATTCCGCGACTGAGCATGTTTCCAGCCGTGGTGTAGGCAACTCCGCTACCATGCGGTAATCCTGTACGAAATTCATCAGCCCATCGGAGCGCCTCTTGATGGTAGAAGCGGCGATCCGCATGTCTTCAATGTCTTCCGCCTCCAGGTCCATGCCCTTGAGATCCATCATATCCCTGATCGTGCCGGCCAGCGTATGGATGGGGGTGATGGAATTGAGGATTTCGTGTGTCATTACTTCTATGAGCTTGTTCCAGGCCTCCATTTCCTTTTGCTCTACTTCGTCCCTGATATTCTGAAAAGTAATGATCAGGTATTCTTGTTGGTACAGGCGAATGACCTGAGTCTCGACAGAAAGCAGGATCTTCTGGTCGTTGATATATTTTTCAGAGAACCTTTTTCCTCCGTCCGAGATCAGCAGGACCTCCTGCACAAATTCAGGAACATGGCTGGCCAATCTATGCCAGTAATGATATTCGGGAATCTGCAAGAGGCGGAAGGCCGCCGCATTGATAAACAGGATGGGATACTTCCCCGTTACATTTTCGAGAGCGGCCTTTTCCACCGTGATCACTCCGAACGGGGTACGTTCCATCACGCTTTTGAGCAACTGAAATACAGATTCCTTCTCGATCGTGATCGATTTATGGGCCTGAATGATATCGTTAAAGGATTGAAAAAGCGTGAGGAAGGGCCGTCCATACTTCTTTGGGCTGAAGTATACCGCATGGTCCCGGCTCTTGACCGCATCGATAAAGTTCTCCACGTCCCGCCCCAGCCGGCGCATGTAGAGCAGCACCCCATATACCAGCAACAGGGCAATAATGGCTAGGGCGGATGCAGTGAAATATAGCTGGGTGTTGGAAAACAGGTATATGCTGCCAAGGGTGACCACTGAGATCAGCAGGTAGCGCAGCAGTAACTGGATATGAAAATGACGAAAGAACAACCTGGATTGATTTTAATGCAATTTCGGAAAATTGTTGCCCACCTGTGCTATCTCGGGCACTTTTCAGAAGGATTCTCAATTTACTGCTGATGCTAAATAAACTATTCAAGATTGTGAAGGTCCAAAATCTTCCTTTACATTCGATTAATAATTCCATCAACTGGTTCATTTGAAAAGATACATACTGTTTTTATGCTTAACAGTAGGGGGGGTATTGCCATCCTTTGCGCAGACCTGGGACCTCCAAGATTCATTAGAACATTCCCGGGAAACAGACCTGATCGATGTTTATCACCATCTTTTCCATAAAAATGATACGGTCACCAGAAAAGAAGGAAATTTCCGCAATGCTCCATTTCCAGCGGCGGGGTATACCCTGCAAACAGGTTTTGCAGTGGTCCTCAGTGATAACCTGGCCTTCTATACCGGAGATCCGGCCAAGTCCAGGGTTTCAGATATAGCGGCTAACGTCACCTATTCCCAGTATAACCAGATCATTCTCCCGGTCATAGCAGATATATGGACCAAAGGAGACAAATACAATATCATTGCCGACTGGCGGTATATGAAATATCCCTCGACGACCTTCGGACTGGGCGGCCATTCCCAGTATTCGGACGGCTATACCATCGATTTCTCTTATTTCAAGGTGCATACTTCCATCATGAGGCATGTCGCTAAAAATATTTACGCGGGGCTGGGATATTATTATGATAATTTTTATCATATCAAAGAAGTGAATCCCCCACCCGGAGTAGTTACCAGCTTCCAGAAATACGGGCTGTCCTCCAATGAAATCGGGTCAGGTCCTGTGGTGCGCTTCCTTTATGACTCCAGGAGCAATCCTGTTAATTCCTTCAATGGCCTTTATGCCAGCGTGGCATTCCATCCCAGTTGGGAGTTTTTAGGGAGCCAGGGAAATTGGGCCTCTATGCAGATTGACATCAGGAAGTATATTAAACTACGCCCCGATGCGAGAAATATACTGGCATTCTGGTTTTTCGATTGGCTGAGCGTTGCGGGAAAGGTACCCTATCTCCTGCTGCCAAGCACAGGATGGGATGACAACTTCAATACTGGACGAGGATATATACAGGGCCGATACCGGGGGAATGACATGACCTACCTGGAGGCGGAAGACCGCTTCGCCATCACCAGTAACGGGCTGATCGGGGGTGTTGTCTTTGTCAATGCGGAATCCTTCAGGAAGAACCTGGCAAGCGAATACAATACGATTGCGCCAGGATATGGAGCCGGTGTAAGATTTAAGCTCAATAAACGTTCCGGAGCCAATATCTGCGTGGACTACGGTTTTGGCCTGGACGGATCCAGGGGGTTTTCTGTGAACCTGGGAGAGGTTTTCTAAAGAAGTCAGGAATATTTCAGGATACAGTACAGCGCCCTTAGCCCGTCCTTCCAATTGATCTTCTTTCCTTCCTCATAGGTCCTGCCATAATAGGAGATGCCTACTTCATAAATCCTGATCCGGGGTATTTTTGAAATTTTGGCGGTGACTTCCGGTTCAAACCCGAAACGTTTTTCTTGTAACTTAATCTGCTTGAGATATTCAGATTTAAACACCTTGTAACAGGTTTCCATATCCGTCAGGTTAAGGTTGTTGCACATGTTACTGAGGAAGGTCAGCATATTGTTGCCTATGCTGTGCCAGAAAAACAGGATGCGGTGCGGTCTGCCGCCCATAAAACGGCTTCCGAATACAACGTCGGCATAGCCGTCAAGGAGGGGCTTGAGCAAAATATTATATTCAGAAGGGTCATATTCGAGGTCCGCATCCTGGACAATGATATAATCTCCCGTACTGGCATGTATGCCTGTATGGATAGCGGCTCCCTTTCCCTCATTCCGGGGATGCCTTACATAGTGGATGTTCATCCCTTTATTGGAGGCCATGAATTCCTCGACGAAGGTTTCCGTTTTGTCGCTGGAACAATCATTGACAAGAATGATCTCCTTTTGAATATCCCGGATCAATTCCACGGATCTCACCTTTTCCAGGAGGGCAGTAATCGTTTTTTCTTCGTTGTATGCCGGGATGATAATGGATAAAATCATTACTGCGGAACAATTTTAATGTTTCAAAAGAGCGGCTTTAGGTGTGACCCGCGCAAAGGTAAGGGCCTGTAGATGATCCAGTTCCAACCCTCCCCGTTTTAACACAACCATAAATTACGAAACTATACCTCATATTGCTAAATTTATTCGCAATAATTGCTAAATAATTTAGTATTTTAGCTGCCGTCTTATTTCCTCAAAATACTATGAATACACGTATACTTCTGGTGGAAGGCACCTCCGGTACCGGTAAATCCACCTTGATAAAAGGCCTTCTTCGCAAGTACATCCTGGAGCACGACAGGCCCGGAACCTTATTGAACCTGAGCCAGGCACACACCTATTTTCCGATCGTCCGCGCGGAACCGGCGCCTCCTGTTGGAAAGAGGGAGCACCGGGAACTTTTGCGGAGAATCCTTCGTATGCTGCATTGGGACACCGATGATTTATCGCCCAAAAAATGGTTTACCCTTTTCAGCCTTATCGACACCTTGCATATCACTCATTATTTCCGCCCGGGGATCCTTTCCTGGGCCGAAATGAGTTACGTGGATAAAAGCCTCGCGGTCCTGGGCGGCAGGCTGGTCTTTCTGCAGGCTGAGCCCGAGACCCTTTGGGAAAGGCTTATCATAGAAAGAAGTAAAGACCCTCTTTTCATGAACCATTATCAGAAAAAATTCGGTCATAGTCCTGAAGCCGTCCATAAGTACTATGCGAATGAACAGCAGCAGATGTCCATGGTGGTCAGGCAGTCCACCATGGACAAATTGTTTCTTTCCTCCGAAGACCCTGTGGAAGAGAATGTAGAGAAGGCGTATGCGTTTTGGATGAAGGCATGATCCGCTGAAAGAATGGAGGACTCGTTGAAGAAATACGCGAAGGTTTAGCGTGCCGGATCAAACGAAAAAGCAGCTACGACTTTTACTCGTAACTGCTTCATTTTCGTGGTGTGGGGCGGGATCGAACCGCCGACACAAGGATTTTCAGTCCTTTGCTCTACCGACTGAGCTACCGCACCAGGCAGACCGTAGAACCGGTCATTTCCCTTTAGGGGCTGCAAAGATATGTTTTTTATTAAAAAACTAAAAAAACTGTGCCTTTAATTTCCAAACTCACATAAGAATTTGATCCGCATCACCTTCAATTGCTCCCAGGTGTAGTTGCCATCGGCGAGCTCTGACTGTGCAACCTGCAGGTCAGCGGTCTGACAACCTTTGAAATAATCAATGATCTCATCCTGCTCGTCTTCATCCAACATTTCATCAATGGCGTAGTCCAGCTTCAACTTCGTACCGCTGGCTGCAATCGTTTCCATTTCTTCCAGGAGTGCATCCAAACGCAGATCTTTGTTCTTGGCAATGGTGTCCAGGGCGATCCGCTTGTCCGTCTGTTGAATGATATAAACCTTATTGCTGTTTTTATTAACGACGCTTTTTACGACGAAGTCATCTGGCCTCTCTATATTATGCTCTTCTACATAAGAGGCGATGAGCGTAATGAAGGGCTTCCCATAACGAATAGCCTTCCCTTTGCTGACTCCTTGTATCTTTTCCAGTTCTTCCAGGGTCGTGGGATACATGATGGCCATATCCTGCAAAGAGTTTTCCAGGAAGATCACGAATGGCGGAAGGCTCTTCTTCTTTGCCTCGGCAAACCTGATCTCTTTCAGCATTTCAAACAGCCTTTCATCTGCCACGGCAGTTCCTGGAGCGGACGCTTCGCTGCCTTCATCATCGTCTGCATTGGCGTCTTCAAACAGGTTGTTCAGGATGATGGTAAAGGACGCAGGCTTCTTAAGGAATTGCTCCCCTTTCCTGGTGATCTTCAGCACCCCATATTCTTCAATATCTTTCTGTAATAGACTTTCCAGCAACAATTGGCGGATCAGCGAATTCCAGTAATGGGTTTCCTGGTCCTTGCCTATTCCAAATTCCTTTAACTGGTCGTGCCTGTACATCACCACCTGGGGAGTAGCCCTCCCGAGGAGGATATGGAATACGTAGTCGGTAGCAAAACCTTCGTTGAGGGCCTTGATCACCTGCAATACCTTGACGGCCCCTTCTTTCGCTTCAATTCTCTCCTTGGGGTGCAGACAGTTATCACAGTGGCCACAATTCTCTACCAGGTAAGGTTCTCCAAAATAGCTCATCAGCATTTTACGACGGCATACTCCACTCTCGGCATAAGCCACCGTCTCACTGATCAACTGGCCTCCGACTTCTCTTTCACTGAGTGGCTTGTCCCTCATGAAGTGCTCCAGTTTGGCCACGTCTTTATGGCTATAATAGAGAATGCACTTGCCTTCCATGCCGTCGCGTCCTGCCCTTCCGGTCTCCTGGTAATAATTCTCTATTGACTTTGGAATATTATAATGAATGACAAAACGGATGTCCGGCTTGTCAATCCCCATCCCGAATGCGATGGTAGCCACAATGACCTGTGCATCTTCATTGAGGAACATATCCTGCCTGTTGGCTCTCAGCTTGGCGTCCAGTCCTGCATGGTAAGCCACCGCCTTAATGCTGTTAGCCATTAGCATATCCGCCAGTTCCTCGGTTGTCTTCCGGTTCAACGTATAGATAATGCCGCTCTTCCCCTTGTTCTGGCTGATAAATTTTACAATGCTTTTAATGGTCTGATCCTTTTTAACCTTGGGCTGGATCTCATAGTACAAGTTGGGCCGGTTGAAGGAAGAGATAAATATGGCCGGTTCCCTGAGTCCAAGGTTTTTGATAATATCACTTTGCACCTTGGGGGTAGCGGTAGCCGTGAGGGCGATGACGGGAATCTCCGGATTGATGATATCCATCATTTCCCTTAAGCGGCGGTATTCTGGCCGGAAATCATGTCCCCACTCGGATATACAGTGGGCTTCGTCTACCGCAAAGAAAGAAATTTTGAGATCGCTGAAGAAGTCAAGGTTCTCCTGTTTGGTCAGCGTTTCCGGCGCCACATAGAGCATTTTTGTCTTTCCGGCCGTCAGATCGCTCATCACGGTCCTTTGCTGGGACTTGTTCAGAGAAGAATTGAGAAAGTGGGCCACGTGGTCTTTACTGCTGTATCCCCGCACGAGATCCACCTGGTTTTTCATCAGGGCGATCAGGGGAGAAACAATAATGGCCACCCCGTCGCTCAGCAGAGCGGGTAACTGATAACACAAGCTTTTGCCGCCACCGGTAGGTTTGATGACAAAAGTATCCTTGCCTGCAAGCAAGTTCTGAATGATTGCTTCCTGGTTTCCCTTGAACTGATTAAATCCGAAATGCTCCTGAAGCGCTTCTTTTAAAAGTTCACTGTGCGTACCTGTTACAATTTTTTTCAGCGTTTGCAGGCTACTTTGTGGGTTACTGGCAGATTTTACACCAGCAGACGGACCCATTTTTTTTGTTGTTGCCATAATGCGTTCCTTCACTTCAATTTTCAATATCAACTTCTTTGCATGGGTTTGGTACCACTCAAAGACCGGTCAGCAAGCATTCAATCGTAGGGGTTTTCGAAAAGTAAACAGCCTGGTGTCTTTTTAGGGGCAACGAAGTTAGCGAAAAAGAGGCACTTTACACCTGAATATAATATTTTTGTGCCACTTATACAATGGATAAACAGTCTATTCGGAAAATCGCCGTACAAACCATCGAATTGGAATCCAATGCTATCAGGGGACTGGCAGCATTGTTGGATGATCATTTCGACAATGTCGTCACTGCACTCTTTAACTTAAAGGGACGGCTGATCATCAGTGGTATTGGGAAAAGTGCGCTCATAGCGCAAAAAATCGTGGCTACGCTTAATTCCACGGGTACTCCTTCGATTTTCCTGCACGCGGCGGACGCTATACATGGAGACCTGGGGATGGTGCAGCCGGAAGATATCGTAATGATCATCAGCAAAAGCGGTCATTCGCCGGAGATCAAGCTCCTGGTACCCCTTATCAGGAATTTCGGGAATACCCTTATCGGAATGGTAGGCAAACGGGATTCATTCCTGGCCGCCCAATCCGACTTTATCCTGGACACGACCGTAGACCAGGAGGCCTGTCCCAATAACCTGGCGCCCACCAGCAGCACTACCGCCCAATTGGTCATGGGAGACGCCCTGGCCGTCTGCCTGATGGAGCTCAGGGGATTCAGCAGCGAGGATTTTGCCAAATTTCACCCGGGCGGCACTATTGGCAAAAAGCTCTACCTGAGAGTGGCCGACCTTTTCGGACAGAACGAACGGCCTGCCGTATCGCCCGGCAGTTCATTGAAGGAAGTGATCCTGGAGATCTCAAAAAGGAGACTGGGAATTACTGCGGTCCTGGAGGGAGAAGAAGAGCGGCTGTTGGGTATCATTACCGACGGCGACCTGAGACGTATGCTGGAATTCAGCGACTCCCTTGAAGGGGTAAAGGCCATGGACATCATGACGACAACGCCGAAAACGATCCGACCCGAAGCATTGGCCATTGAGGCACTGGACAGGATGCGTAAATTTGATATTTCCCAATTGATCGTAACTGATGAAAAGGATCGTTATCTTGGCGTACTGCAATTGCATGACCTGGTAAGAGAAGGCCTTATTTGAGATATAAATCATAAAAATTATGAATCAACAGTACAACGTTGTGATTATGGCTGGCGGAATCGGAAGCCGTTTCTGGCCCAAAAGCCGGACCAGCTATCCCAAACAGTTCCTGGATATCTTAAACGAGGGTCAAACGCTTATTCAAAGCACTTTCTCCCGCTTTAAAAAATTCATACCCGTCGAAAATATTTTCATTGTCACGACTAAAGAGTATGAATCCATTGTAAAAAAACAACTCCCGGAAGCCCTGCACGACAATATACTGTATGAACCCTCCAGAAAAAATACGGCGCCCTGCATTGCCTACGCCTCTTACAAATTAGCCCTGAAAAACCCTGATGCCAAGTTGATCTGTGCTCCCGCCGACCACTTAATCAAGGACGAGGACAACTTTCAGCAGGTATGCATGCGGGCATTGGAATTTGTAGACCACTCCAGCGCCTTTATTACACTGGGCATCAAGCCCACCTACCCCAATACGGGATATGGATATATACAGCATGAAACGACTGCCACCGACGAAAATATCTATAAGGTCAAAACATTCACAGAAAAGCCCAACCCTGACCTGGCAAGAACCTTTCTGGCCAGCGGAGATTTTTTATGGAATGCAGGGATTTTTGTCTGGAAGGTGAAAAACATCGTCACCGCCTTCTCTAAGTACCTTCCCGAAATACACGAACTATTCCACGCCGAGCTCTCTCATTTCAACACGCCCGGAGAAGAGGCGGCGATAGCCCGGATATATCCCCAATGCACCAATATTTCCATCGACTATGGTATCATGGAAAAAGCAGATAACGTCTATGTCATTCCCTCCGCCTTCGGATGGAGTGATCTGGGAACATGGAACAGCGCTTATGAAAACCTGGAGAAGGACTACCTGGATAATGCAGTGAATGGAAATAACGTGGTGATCATCGATTCGACCCATTGCATGGTACAGGCCGACGATAAAAAACTGGTCTTATTACAGGGGCTGGAAGACTTCATTGTGGTGGATACCCCTGATGTTCTGCTGATCTGCAGAAAAGAAAAAGAGCAGGAGATAAAAGAGTATGTGGCGGATATCAAAAGGAATAAAGGAGAGAAATTCCTGTAGCCGGGAGAACCGGCTTCCATTGAAAAAAAAGTGAAAAGAAACGAGGGGAATTAATTCTTGCTGCTTAAAAATATAAAGGGCTTTAATTCGCCCCTGTTCATCACCCGGAGAACCTGGTGAGATTTATGGAGGATCCTATAGCGATTCATATCAATCACTTCATAGGATTGTGTAAGGCTCTTCTCGTAGGAGTGGATATCATAGAGCATTTCATATAAGTGCTCTAATTCCAGGTCCATAGAACGCCGGTTCACATAATCATGCTTGAAAAGTAATAGCAGGTCTCTTTTATTTTTCATACCCCGTAGATCGATTTAATATCCGACCATTCCTTTCTTACTTGGACAGCCACAACCACTTTTGCGGGATGAACTACAACTAACCAGGCCCAAACAAATCACTAGTAACAGCCCTGCCAGGATTTTTTGCGTCGTCTTCATAAAGATATCTAAGTTACTCATTTTTCTCGTTATTTTTCCTGATAAATCAACATTTTGTGAAAAAACAGGCCCAGAGCCCCGTCCGGATCCTATTTGCGCCACTAGATTGGGGGCTGGGCCATGCCACCCGATGCATACCCCTCATCCAATATTTCCTCCAAAACGGCTGTGAAGTTTGGATCGCAGCAGAAGGAAAAACCCGGCAGCTCCTAAGCCAAGAATTCCCCCAAGTGACCTTTATCGCCCTAAAAGGCTATCGAATTCAATATGCGAATAGCAAAATAGGTCTGGTATTCAAACTGTTAGGCCAAATCCCTCGCATTTTGCAAACCATCCGGTACGAACATCGCTGGCTCCAGGAAGCGATTGCTCTCCATGATTTCGACGCCGTGGTCTCAGACAACCGTTTCGGCTTGCACCATCCTATAGTCCCTTGCATTTATATTACCCATCAATTGAAGATCCAGGTCCCCGGAGGCCCTTTTGCTGAAAACATGCTGCAGGCCCTCCACTACCGGTTTATTAACCGCTTTAGGGAATGTTGGGTGCCTGATTTCGAAAAAAGCCCCACCCTGGCCGGTCAACTGGCCCACCCGGCCCGGTTTCCTTCTGTTCCCGTGCATTACCTGGGGCCCTTATCCAGGCTGCATCCCCAAAAAACGCCCCTCGTAAGACCCCTTCTTATCCTGCTGTCCGGTCCTGAACCTCAAAGAACGCTGTTTGAAAGGCTATTATTGCACGAGTTGAGGACATTTGACGGGAACGCGCTCTTTGTCCGGGGCCTCCCCGGAGACATTCATCCAATACCGGGATTTAACCACGTCACTATCCACAACCATTTACGGGCTGACCTGTTGAATGAGGCCATTTGCAGTTCAGAATGGATTATCGGCAGAACCGGTTATACCACCGTCATGGACCTGGTCTCCCTGGGCAAAAAGAGCATCCTTATCCCCACCCCCGGCCAAACAGAGCAGGAGTACCTGTCTGAATATCTGAGGCAGGAAGGACTAAGCTATACCCTCCCCCAGGCATCCTTTTCCTTAAAAAAGGCATTGGAAGGAGCCAGTACCTTTCCCTACCGCTTCTTTCCTCCCGACAGCACCGAAGGGTATAAAAAAATTGCCGCTGCTTTTCTCCAATCGATTCGGCAGCAGTGACCCTACCTCCGTTCGTACCCCGCTATTCTCAATTCATCATTCTTTATCAGAGCCTTATCCATTTATTCCTATCTTAAATTTCCTTACAATAACAAATCAGAGACAATGAGAAAGCTTCTACTTACTTTAGTTGCTTTTGCTGCATTTTATGCGGTGAAAGCCCAGGAAACTTTTCCTGTAAATGGTGTGGCGGACAACCGGGACGGTTGTTATGCCTTCACGCATGCCTTCCTCGTAAAAGACGGCGAAACCACCCTTAAAGACGCTACCCTGCTCGTTCGCAAAGGAAAGATCATTGGCGCCGGCAAGGTGGATATACCTGCCGATGCGGTCGTTATAGACTGTACGGGAAAGTATATCTACCCCTCCTTTATCGATGCTTACAGCGACTATGGGATACCCGTTCCCCAGCGTGAGGCCCGGACCGGTTTTGACTTCCGCGGGCCTTCACAGATCAACTCCAACGAAAAAGGCGCCTATGGCTGGAATCAGGCCATCCGCACGGATGTCGACGCCGCCAGGTTGTTCACGGTAGATGCCGCCAAGGCTAAAGTATTCCGGGACCAGGGCTTTGGCACCGTACTTTCGCACCAGAAGGATGGCATAGCCCGGGGCACAGGCGTCGCCGTCACCCTGGCCGATGAAAAAGAGAACCTGGTGATCGTAAAAGAAAAAGCCAGCGCACACTATTCATTCAGCAGAGGGATCTCTTCCCAAAGCTACCCCAGCAGCCTCATGGGCTCTATTGCCCTTCTCAGGCAGACTTACCTGGATGCTCAATGGTACAAGAATAATTCCACCGGCGAAGGGGTGAACCTCTCCCTGCAGTATTGGAATGAACAGCAGTCTCTTCCCCAGATCTTTGATGCCTCCGATAAATGGAATGCAGTAAGGGCCGACAGGATCGGGGACGAATTTGGGATACAGTATATTATCAAAGGCGGCGGTAATGAATACCAGCGTATGAAGGAAATGAAGGCCACAAACGCCGCCTTCATCCTACCCCTGAACTTTCCTGTCGCTATGGACGTAGAGGATCCTAATGATGCCCGCTTCGTCTCCCTGGAGGATATGAAGAACTGGGAATTGGCGCCTGCGGAACCGGGCCTCTTTGAAAAGGAAGCCATCCCTTTTTGCCTGACAGCGGCCGACCTGAAAGACCCAAAATCTTTCCTGGTAAACCTGCGCAAAGCAATAGAGTATGGCCTGACAGAAGCAAAGGCGTTTGAGTCCCTTACCAAAGAGCCGGCTACCTTATTGGGGATCTATGACAAGGTGGGTAGCCTCGAAGCGGGTAAACTGGCCAATTTCCTCATTACCACGGGACCCATATTCAATGAAAAGACCAGCTTCCTGCAAAACTGGGTACAAGGTATCCGGTATGACGTGAAGAACGAGGACTGGAATCCCATTGCAGGGAATTACAGCTTAACCATCAAAGACAATGCAGGAGGATCGAAATCCTATACCCTGATCGTGAAAAGCGAGTCAGCCGCAAGCATTGCCTCGAGCGACACGTTACCCGCCAAATTCTCTTTCAATGGCAAACTGATCAGCCTCAGTTTTTCTTTTTCCAAAAGAGGCAGGAGCAGTATGAGACTGAGCGGAGCATCCATTGACAGCACCTGGGAGGGGAACGGCCTGGATACGGCCGGCAACCCCGTCCTTTGGACAGCAACACTGTCACACGGAGCCGCCGACAGCGACAGCGCTCACCGGAAAATGCCGCTTCACCTGGGCAAGATCACCTATCCCCTGGATGGTTACGGATGGGAGGAATTACCCAAGCAGGAAACGATCCTGATCAAAAATGCCCGGGTCTGGACAAATGAATCGGAAGGAAGGCTGGACAATACGGACGTCCTGGTGAAAAACGGCAAGATCGCAGCCATTGGAAAAAACCT
>Ga0302308_10003024_pt1 | contig 13466 bp, 9 predicted proteins | sample III_Palsa_E3_3_FD_200531 | JGI IMG/M metagenome (GOLD analysis project Ga0302308, IMG submission 200531) | Peat permafrost microbial communities from Stordalen Mire near Abisko, Sweden - III_Palsa_E3_3 | ecosystem: Environmental > Terrestrial > Soil > Palsa > Peat permafrost | place: Sweden... | reverse complement strand
TGTCCGAGGACACGATGGCCGGCGACCCGATGACCCAGTTCGCCGGGTGGCTGGCGCAGGCCCGCCAGCAGGGCCTGCCCGAACCCACCGCGATGGTGCTGGCCACCACGTCCGCCGCGGGCCGGCCACGGGCCCGGACCGTGCTGCTCAAGGCGCACGACGCCGACGGCTTCACGTTCTACACCAACCGGACCTCGCGCAAGGGCCAGGACCTGCAGGCCCATCCCCAGGCGTCCGCGGTCTTCCCCTGGTACGCCCTGGGCCGGCAGGTGATCGCCGAGGGCCCGGTGCGCACGCTGTCGCAGGCCGACAGCGAGCCGTACTACCGGTCCCGGCCGCGCGGATCGCAGATCGGGGCCTGGGCCAGCAGGCAGTCCCAGGTCATCGGCTCGCGTGCGGAGCTCGAGCGGCGCGTGGCGGAACTGGAGCAGCGCTGGCCGCCGCCGGCCGACGTCCCGATGCCGGACTTCTGGGGCGGGTACCTGCTCATCCCGGAAACGGTCGAGTTCTGGCAGTCGGGCGCCTACCGGCTGCACGACCGGCTGCGCTACCGGCGCGAGGGTGACGGCTGGGTCATCGAGCGGCTTTCTCCCTAGGGCCACAAGGCATCGGCATCTCCCGCATAGCATCTCAGGCAGGAGGGATGAGAAGTTGACCGCCCATGGGCTCATCGACACCACGGAGATGTACCTCCGGACCATCTTCGAGCTCGAGGAAGAGGACGTCATCCCGTTGCGCGCCCGGATCGCCGAGCGGCTGGGGCAGACCGGACCGACGGTCAGCCAGACGGTGGCGAGGATGGAGCGCGACGGCCTGCTGCACGTCCTCGGCGACCGGCAGCTCGCGCTGAGCGACGTCGGCCGGACCCTGGCCACCCGGGTCATGCGCAAGCACCGGCTGGCCGAGTGCCTGCTGGTCGGGGTCATCAAGCTGCCCTGGGAGGAAGTGCACATCGAGGCTTGCCGCTGGGAACACGTGATCTCGGAAAGCGTCGAACGCCGCGTGGTGGAACTGCTCGGTTACCCGGTCCGGTGCCCGCACGGCAACCTCATTCCCGGCCTGGCCGAGCTGGGGCTCCCGGGCGAGGCGCAGGAGAAGATGCGCGCGGCAACGAACGAGGCGGGTGAGGCGATGACCAAGGTCGCGCCCGCGGACCCCGCGCGAGTTGTCATCCGGCGAATTGGCGAGCAAATTCAAAGCGACCTCGAGCTGATGCTTAAACTCAAGCGCGCCGGGATACAACCCGGACGCGAGGTGATACTCATGGCGAGCCACGATGGTGTGCGCGTGACAGCTGGCGACTCGACGGACGTCACCTCCACGGACCTTCCCGGCGCTATTGCCGCGCATATCTTCGTGTCCATACCCGGCCGGTACGATGAATAGCTGGAGTAAGGCGGCGTTCGACGCGTACCTCCCCGCCGACATGGTGCTCGGCCAGGCCGATATCGGGGTCGTGGTCGCCGACCGGCTCAGCAATCTGCTGTATCTCAACGAGTACGCTGCCCGGCTGTTCCGGGTCCCGGGCGACGTGAGCCAGCTGGCGGGCTCTTCGGTGCTGTCCCTCGGCCTGTTCGCCGACGATGACCTGCGCAAGCTGGAGGACGTCTCCGGGCAGGTGCTGCGCGGCCGGTCCTGGGAAGGGACCCTCGAGAGCATCCGTGGCGACGGGTCACACGCGCTGCTGCGGATCCTGGCCGTGCCGCTGCGCCATCCGGGTGGCGACATCGACGGGATGGTGATCCTGGCCCGCGAGGTGAGCAGGCGGGACGGTCAGCTCCAGCAGGACCGGATCGCCCTGCTGGAGCGCGTGGGCGAGCGGCTGTCCGGCTCGCTCGAGATCGTCACCACGCTCAAGAGCGTGGCGGAGATACTGGTCCCGCAGTTCGCCGACCACTGCTTCATCGACCTGTTCCAGGGCGACCAGCTCTTCCGCCGGGTGCAGCGGCACGCCAGCAACTGGGTGCCGCCGGCCGGTACCTGGGCCGAGGTCGGCGAGCAGATCCACTACCCGGAGGGCCACTTCTGCCAGCAGGCCATGGCCCGCCTGGACACGATCGTGGTCACGGACATGGACCTCGAGCGGTACCCGGCACCGAACGCCGAGAGCATGGCGGCGGCCCACGAGGCCGGGCTGACGTCGGTGGTGGTCGCGCCGCTGTGCGCTCGCGGCGAGCTGCTCGGCGTGATGAGCCTGGCCCTGTCCCGGCTCACCGAGCGTGAGGACCGCAACTACGACGCGCCCGACCGTGATCTGATCGGCGCGATCGCCAGCCGGGTGGCCGTCGCGATCGACAACTCGATGCTGTTCGAGACGGAGCGGCAGACCGCCCTGGCGTTCCAGAAGAGCCTGCTCCCGCAGGTGATCCCGGACCTGGACGGGCTCGAGGTGGCCTGCCGGTACGTGCCGGCCAAGCCGCTGGAAACCCAGGGCCAGGGGATCCAGACGCAGGTCGGCGGCGACTGGTACGACATCATCCCGCTGGCCGTCGGCCGGGTCGGCATCGTGATCGGCGACGTGGAGGGCCGCGGTGCGCGGGCGGCGGCCATCATGGGCCAGCTGCGCGCCGCGCTGCGGGCCTTCGCGCAGGACGAGAAGTCCCCGGCCGACATCATGCGCAAGCTCGACGAATGGTGCCGGGCCCTGGCGCCCGCCGACGACGCCGGCGTCCCGCTGGCCGGCGATCCGCCCACGGTCAGCTGTATCTACATGGTCTACGACGCGTGGTCACGGGAGCTGACCTTCGCCAACGCGGGCCACGACGCCCCGCTCGTGATCAGCGGCGGCCAGGTCCGGCAGCTGGAGTTCGAGCACAAGGGCGTCCTGCTGGGCGTGCGCGGCAAGGGGATCCGCGGGCTGCCCACCTACAAGGAGCAGACCATCCTCGTGCCGCCCGGGGCGATCCTGGTCTTCTTCACCGACGGCCTGACCGACCGGCGGACGCGCGCCGACGGCTCCGGGCACTACAGCGAGGACGAAGCGGTCGAGATGCTGTCGCACGCGGTGCGGGCCGCGGCGGCCAGCGGGGATGCCGACGCCGTGGCCACCGCCGCCGAGTTCGCGGTGCCGGGGGACATCGACGACGACATGGCCATATTGGTGGTCAAGTCCTCATTCGCCGAGCTCGCCTCGATCGAGCGCACGTTCCCCGCCGAGCCGATCATGGTGTCCGAGGCCCGGCGGCTGGCCGCCCAGACCTTCCGGTCGTGGGGCATGGAAACCGAGCAGATCAACCTGGCCTGCCTGCTGGTCTCGGAGGTGGTCACCAACGCGGTACTGCACGCGTCGATCTCCCCGAGCCCGCGCCGCGCGCTCGACTTCGACCTCGACCCGGTGATCATGTCCGCTCCGGTCGGCGTGTCCCGGACCCCGGAACCGGTCCCCGCCCACCCGCGAGGCCGGCCCCCGGCGGCGGTGCAGACGCCCTGGGACGACGACGGGCTGGACGACGGCGGGCTGGACGCCGGCCGGACCGGGCGCCGGGAGTTCGCGCTGCGCCTGCGGCGGGGCGCGACCGCCGTGTGGGTCGAGGTCTTCGACCCCGACCTGCGGCTGCCCCGGATCCGGACGGCCGCGGAAACCGACGAGGGCGGGCGCGGCCTGTACCTGGTCGAGCAGCTCGCGACCCGGTGGGGATCGCGGCCCACGGCCGACGGCAAGGCGGTCTGGTTCGAGATGCCGCGCAGCGGCCACCGGCCCTGAGACGAGGCCTCAGGCCTCTTAGTGCGTGTGGTGGCCGTTGGCGTTGGCCCACAGCAAGAGCACGACAATGACCACGACGACGATTGGCCCGAGCCAGTGCTTGCCCGAGATGCTCAGCTTCATCTTGCCGCGCAGCCGCGTGTAGCCAAACGCGACCAGGGCGGCGATGAGCACCAGCAAGATGAGTCCGGTCATACCGCCTCCTGAAGCCGCGGTTCTTGCGAGCCCCGCTTCGAGCGTACGACATCCGCGCGCGCAGCGCGAAGCAGACCGCGAACGCGCCGGTTAGACCCTCTACGTGGTGAGATCACCGGGGCGCGGCGAGGTACCGTGGACATAAGACCTGGATCCGGCCCGGCCGGGCGGGACAGGCGATGGGCAGGCGGAGGCATGATGGCGGAGGCGTTCATAGTCGGTGCGGTGCGCACCCCGATCGGCAGGCGAAAGGGCGCGCTGGCCGGGGTTCACCCGGTTGACCTAGGCGCGCACGCCCTGCGGGCGCTGGTCGACCGGACCGGAATCGACCCCGCCACGGTAGACGACGTGATCATGGGCTGCGTCTCGCAGATCGGCCCGCAGACCCTCGACATCGCCCGCAACGCCTGGCTGTCGGCGGGCCTGCCGGAGAGCGTGCCCGGCGTCACCATCGACCGGCAGTGCGGATCCTCTCAGCAGGCCGTGCACTTCGCCGCGCAGGGTGTGATGTCCGGCACACAGGACCTGGTGATCGCGGCCGGGGTAGAGAGCATGAGCGTGGTCACCATGGGCTCGACGGTGGCCCTGGCGGTCCAGGCGGGCATGCCCGCGCCGTGGGGTCAGGGCTGGCTCGAGCGCTACGGCGACCAGGAGATCTCCCAGTTCCGCGGCGCCCAGATGATGTGCGAGCGCTGGGACCTCAAGCGGAGCCAGCTGGAGGAGTTCTCGCTGGAAAGCCACCAGCGCGCGATCCGCGCCATCGACGAGGGCCGGTTCGAGCAGCAGATCGCGCCGCTGGCCGGCCTCAGCCAGGACGAGGGCCCGCGCCGGGACACCTCGCTGGAGAAGATGGCCGGGCTCGCGCCGCTGCGCGAGGGCTGGGAGATCACCGCGGCGGTCGCCTCGCAGATCTCCGACGGGGCGGGCGCGCTGCTGATCGCCTCGCAGGCGGCGGTGGACCGGTACGGCCTGACGCCGATGGCCCGGGTGCACGCGCTGGCCGTGGTCGGGTCCGACCCGGTCATGATGCTGAGCGGTCCGATCGCCGCGACCCAGAAGGTCCTGGCCAAGGCCGGGATGACGGTCGCCGACATCGACGTGTTCGAGATCAACGAGGCGTTCGCGCCGGTCGTGCTGGCCTGGTCCGACGAGCTCGGCGCCCCGCTGGAGCGGACCAACCCCAACGGCGGGGCCATCGCGCTCGGCCACCCGCTCGGGGCCACGGGCGCGGTCTTGATGACCAAGCTGGTGTACGAGCTCGAGCGCAGCGGCGGCCGGTTCGGCCTGCAGACCATGTGCGAGGGCGGCGGCCAGGCCAACGCCACCATCATCGAGCGGGTCTGACGCGCTGATAACGGGTCACGCAGCACGTAGCCGACGCCGCGGTAGGTGTGGATGAGCGGCGGGCCGAGCTGGCCGAGCTTGCGCCGCAGGTAGCTCACGTACGTCTCGACGACCGCGGACTGGCCGGTGTAGCCCCAGCCCCAGACGCTGTGCAGCAGCCTGCCCTTGGACAGCACCGTGCCCTGGTGCCGCATCAGGCAGGCCAGCAGCCGGAACTCGGTGGGCGACAGGTCCACCGGGGTTCCGGCCCGGTGGACCGTCCAGCGTTCCTCGTCCAGCACCAGGTCGCCGCAGCGCAGCACCGGGTCGGTGCTGCGCTGCGGCCCGCCTAGACGCTCGCCTACCGGAACGCCGGGAACCGGCTGGGCGGCTCGGTTCACCAGTGCGTCGGCGCCGTGCTGGGCTTGGCCGCCAGCTTGGTCAGCCCCCTGCCGGTGGTCCCGCCGACCGCGCTGGTGGTGAGCGGGCTGAACAGGACCAGCTGAGCGTGCAGCGTCTGGTGCGAGCGGGTACCGACGATGACGGCCAGGTCACCGCGGGCCAGCGAGTTCGCGGGCTGCCACGCGTTCATCGCGAAGGTGCTCGTCATCGGGACCGGGCTGGCGTTGGCCGGCGTGGTCGCGGTCTGGGTCACCGCCGCGGTGCTCCGCGTCACCGTGACCGTCACGGTGAGGTCGGTGCCGGCCACCTGGACGGTGACCGTCTGCGGTTCCGCGGTCGGGGTCAGCATGGCGGCGGCGGTGGTCGGGCTCCCGGCCAGCAGCGTGGTCGCCGGGATCATGTTGCCTGACTGCATAGCCTGCTGCGTCGCGGAGGTGCTCGCGGTCAGCGCCGCGGTGCCCGCCGTCGTGCCCGAGACGTTCTGGAACTTGGTCCCGCCCGACACCAGCCATAGGTGCAGCGAGCCGTTAGCGGACTGCAAGATGACGAACTGGTTCGTGGCCAGGACCACGATGCCGCGCTGAATGTCGAGCGTCTTGCCGTGGTGCGAGGTCTGGCTGAAGCCCCGCGCCGATGTCATCTGGGCGAGCTGGGCGTAGCTGCCCTGCTCGGAGGAGTTCCAGTCGGCGAGCGCGGTGCTGAGCATGGTGCCCTGGCTGGCCAACCTGGCGGTGTGCGCGGCCGGCGCCGCCACGAACCCGGCAGGGTGGCTTCCGGGAGCCACGGCCACGGCGGCGACGGCGATCGCGCCGCCGCCGAGCAGGGCCGCGGTCGCGATGCCGAGGGCCGCCGTGCGGTTCTTCCGGTAACGCCGATTGCGGGCCATCATGAATGCCTCCTTCGGTGGACGCCGCTCTCCACCGAGAGTGCCCCGGCCCGCCGGGCTCCGGACTAGATTCCCGCCGCCCGTAAGGACTACGTTCGCAGGCTCACAGGCTGACCGGCGCGTTACATCCGCTCGGGGAGGGGCACGCCGAGCAGGCCGAGGCCCGTCGACAGCACGCTCAGCGTCAGCGCGCACAGCGCAAGCCGGGCCGCCCGCAGCGACTCGGGCTCGGCCTTCAGCACCGGGCACTCCTCGTAGAACGTGGTGAACAGGCTGGCCACGTCGAACAGGTACGCGCACAGCCGGTGCGGCTCGGCGGTCTCGCCGACCGCGGTGACGACGGCGCCGAAACCGAGCAGCCGCAGCGCCAGCGCCCGCTCGGACGCCGCGGTGACGGCCACCCGCGAGCCGCGCAGCAGCGGGTCGGCGTCCCCGCCCGCCCGGCGGAAGATCGACCGGATCCGCGCGGTCGCGTACTGCAGGTACGGGCCGGTGTTGCCGCGGAACGAGATCATCCGGTCCCAGTCGAACACGTACGCGCTCTCCCGGGCGGTGGACAGGTCGGCGTACTTCACCGCCCCGACCCCGACCGCCTCGGCGATCGCGGCCAGCTCGTCCGGCTCGAACCGGGTCGGCGCCTCCAGCTCCTCCAGGATGCCGCGGGCGCGGTCCACCGCCTCCTGCAGCAGGTCGCTGAGCTGCACGCTGTCACCGGACCTGGTGCGCAGCCGGCCGCCGTCGGGCGCGGAGACCAGGCCGACCGGGGCGTGCTCGAACCGTGCCCCGGGCGGGATCCACCCCGCCTCCCTGGCCACCGCGAACACCATCCGGAAGTGCAGGGTCTGGTCCGAGCCGACCACGTAGATGGCGCGGTCGGCGTGCAGCTCGTCCACCCGGTACCGGATCGTGGCCAGGTCGGTGGTGGCGTAGTTGTAGCCGCCGTCGCTCTTGCGGATGATCAGCGGCAGCGGCCGGCCCTCGCGGCCGGTGAAGCCCGGCGGGAACGCGCACAGCGCGCCGTCGCTGTAGACCGCGATGCCCTTGTCCTCCAAGCTGGCCACCGTGCCGGCCAGCAGGTCGTTGTAGAAGCTCTCGCCCCTGATGTCCGCGTCGGTGAGGGTCACGCCCAGGCGGCCGTAGATGCGGTGCAGGTAGTCCCCGGACAGATCGACAATCTCCTGCCAGAGCCGCAGCGTGCCGGGGTCGCCGCCCTGCAGGTCCACGACCCGCTTCCTGGCGCGGTCCGCGAACCCGGGGTCGGAGTCGAACTTGTGCCGCGCCGCCTGGTAGAACGCGTTCGGGTCGGTGCGCAGCAGCGCGGCCTGCGCGGAGTCCTCGCCCACGTCGAGCAGGTACTCGATCAGCATCCCGAACTGGGTGCCCCAGTCGCCGACGTGGTTGTCCCTGATCACCCGGTGGCCGGCGAACTCCAGCACGCGCGCGATCGCGTCCCCGACCACGGTCGTGCGCAGGTGCCCGACGTGCATCTCCTTGGCGATGTTGGGCGAGGAGTACTCCACCACCACCGTCTGCGGCGGAGCTACGGGTTCCAGACCCAGCCGGGGGTCATCGAGCATCCGCGAGGCCTGGGCGGCGATCCAGTCGTCACGCAGCCGGAAGTTGATGAAGCCCGGCCCGCTGACCTCGGGCGGCTCACACGCGTCGGACACGTCGAGCCGGCCGGCCAGCTCCGCGGCCACCTCGCGCGGCGGGCGGCCCAGCCGCTTGGCGAGCGCGAGCGCCACGTTGGCCTGGAAGTCCGCGAACGAGGACGGCCGGATCGCCGGGTCCACGCCGCCGTAGTCCGGACCGAACGACGCGATGATGGCGTCGCGCACCCGTTGCGTGAGAAGCTCTTGCGGATCGGCCATGGTTCAAGCGTATCGGCGTGGCCGGCCGCGCGGTTCACCGGTGACGCAGGCGCACCATTCCGGTACGGAACGGGGTTTACATACGGTAAACATCGCAGGGCCGCTCATGCTACGACTATGTCCGCACAGAATGCACCGAATCGAAAAGACCGGCGCTAAGAAGTTCCTGGGATTCGGCCGAGTACTTCCTGCGAAACATGGTATTTCTCTCAGCGGGAGAAAGGCGGATGGAGAATAGGAACCAGCACGACCGCTAGAGCGTAAATAAAGTGTGGACGCAGTTCTGGCCGCGCAGCTACCGGGGGCACGGCCAGGCCGGGGGGACCGCTGGGGAGCGGGTGTCATCAGGGCTATTTCGCGCGTCGGAGCGGCGCTTTCGGCCGTGCCGCGCGCACGACGAGGGAGAAGGCGCGTGACAGACATCCAGCAGTTCATCCCGCCGGCCCGGTCCTCCGGCCGCGGTTTTCACGCCTACTCAGCCAGGCACCTGGACATGCTCACGGCGCGGGCCGGCCTGGCGCCGGACGAGCGGCTGGCCGTCCGGGCCGTGGCGACGGTGCTCCCGTTCCGGGTGAATTCCTACGTCATCGAGAACCTGATCGACTGGGACGCCGCCCCGGACGACCCGATCTACCGCCTGGTTTTTCCCCAGCCCGACATGCTGCCCGCGGCCGACGTACAGCGGCTGGCGGACCTGATCAGCGGCGGGGAACCCGAGGCGGCCCTGCGCGCCGCCGCGCACGAGATCCGGATGCGCCTCAACCCGCATCCGGCCGGGCAACTGCTGCTGAACGCGCCGAGCCTGCACGGCCGGCCGCTGCCCGGCCTGCAGCACAAGTACCCCGAGACCGTGCTGTTCTTCCCCCGGCAGGGCCAGACCTGCCACGCGTACTGCACGTACTGCTTCCGCTGGGCGCAGTTCGTGGACGAGCCAGACCTGAAGATGGCGACCGACGACATCGACACGCTGGTCGCCTACCTCGGCGAGCACCCGGAGGTGACCAGCGTCTTGATCACCGGCGGGGATCCGATGATCATGGGCGAGCCGGTGCTGCGGCGCTACATCGAGCCGCTGCTTGACCCGCGCCTGGATCACCTGGAGTCGATCAGGATCGGCACCAAGTCGCTGTCGTACTGGCCGCAACGGTTCGTCACCGACCCCGACGCCGACGCCACGCTGCGGCTGTTCGGCGAGGTGACCGACTCGGGCCGGACGCTCGCGCTGATGGCGCACTTCTCCCACCCGCGCGAGCTGGAGCCGCCCGTGCTGGCCGAGGCGGCGCGCCGGATCAGGGACACCGGCGCGGTGATCCGGACCCAGGCGCCGCTGATCAGGTCGATCAACGACGACCCCGCGACCTGGCGGGCCATGTGGCGGACGCAGGTCCGCCGGGGCATGATCCCGTACTACATGTTCGTGGAGCGGGACACCGGGCCGCAGGACTACTTCGCGGTGCCGCTGGCCCGCGGCTACGAGATCTTCCGCGACGCCTACCAGGGCGTCTCCGGCCTGGCGCGGACGGTCCGCGGCCCGTCCATGTCGGCCACCCCCGGCAAGGTCTGCGTGGACGGCGTGGCCGAGGTGGCGGGCCTGCGGGTGTTCGTGCTGCGGATGATCCAGGCCCGGGACCCGCTCCTGGTCGGGACGCCGTTCTTCGCCCGGTTCGACCCGGCCGCGACCTGGCTGACCGACCTCGAGCCGGCCTTCGCCGACCGGTTCCCCTACGAGCCGTCGCCGTACGAGACCGTGCCGGACGCGCTGCCCGGGCTCTGGCCGGGCGAGCCGGGCGAGCTGATGGTCCCGGCCATCTGACCGGACCCCGGACCCGAGGCCCTCGGGCGTCCGGGCTGCGGCGGGTATGCTCCCGGCATGGACGTGAACGGTACTGCGGCGATCGTCTCCGGCGGCGCGAGCGGGCTGGGTGAGGCGACCGCCCGGGCGCTCGCCGCGGCCGGGGCCACGGTGGTCATCGCCGACCTGAACGAAGACGCGGGCAAGCGGGTGGCCAGCGAGACCGGCGGCCTGTTCGCGCGCACCGACGTGGCCGACGAGGCGTCGGTCCAGGCCGCGGTGCAAGCCGCGGCCGGGACCGGGGTCCCGCTGCGGGTCGCGGTCAGCTGCGCGGGCATCGGCTGGGCGGCGCGGACGGTCGGGCGCGACGGCACCCCGCACGACCTGGCCAGCTACCAGCGGGTCATCACCGTCAACCTGATCGGCACCTTCAACCTCATGCGCATCGCCGCCGCGGCCATCGCCCGGACCGAGCCCGTCGACGCCGACGGGCAGCGCGGCGTCATCGTCAACACCTCCTCGATCGCGGGCATCGAGGGGCAGATCGGCCAGATCGCCTACGCCGCGTCCAAGGGCGGCATCATCGGGATGACCCTGCCCGCCGCGCGGGACCTGGCCGCCATCGGGGTGCGGGTCAACACGATCTGCCCCGGCATCATCGACACCCCGATCTACGGATCCAGCGCGGAGTCCGAGGAGTTCAAGGCCCGGCTGGCGGCCCCGGTCGTGTTCCCCAAGCGCCTGGGGCGCGCGGATGAGTTCGCTCACCTGGTGCTGAGCCTGATCGGGAACGACTACGTCAACGCGGAGGTCATCCGCTTCGACGGCGGGATCAGGTTCCAGCCCAAGTAGGCTGGCCAGGCGATGACCCGGGGCACGAGAGCCACAATTGTTGGGCGGGACGCATGGGCGGATTGACCGGCTGCCTGGCGCTGGCCGACGGAGCAGGCCCCGACACCGAGTGGGTGAGCCGGGTCGCCCTGCGCATCGCCCACCGAGGTCCCGACGACGAGGGGTTCTTCGCCGACTCCGACCTGGCCCTGGGCTTCAAGCGGCTGGCCGTCATCGACCCGTCGGCCGGCGGCCGGCAGCCGGTGTACTCCGCCGACGGCCGCTACGTGATGGTCTTCGACGGGGAGATCTACAACTACCTCGAGCTGGCCCAGCGGCTGGCCGGCCGCGGGGTGCAGCTGCGGACCAGGTCCGGGGCCGAGGTCCTGGTCGAGATGTACGCGTGGCTGGGCAAGGACGTCGTCCGCCAGCTGCGCGGCATGTACGCGTTCGCGATCTGGGACCGGCGGACCCGCGAGCTGTTCTGCGCGCGCGACCCGTTCGGCATCAAGCCGTTCTTCTACGCGCTGATCCCGGGCGGTCACCGGCCCCGGTCCGCGCCGCAGCTGAGGTTCGCCTCCGAGCGCAAGGCCCTGGCCGACTCGGGCGAGGTAAGCGCGATCGACCCGGACGCGCTGCGCCGGTACCTGTCCTTCCAGTACGTGCCCGCGCCGGCCACCCTGGTCCCGCCCGCCCGGTCGCTGCCGCCGGGACACGTGCTGATCGCCCGCCCCGGCGGCCGGGTCGACGTGCTGCGGTACTGGCGGCCCGAGTTCAAGCCGGCCCGGTCGCCCTCGTCGGCCTCGCCGGAGAAGATCCTGGCCGCGCTGCGCGATTCGGTCGCCGTGCACCTGCGCAGCGACGTGCCCGTCGGCGCGTTCCTGTCCGGCGGTGTGGACTCGGCCACGCTCTGCGCGCTCGCCGCGGAATCGGTGCCCGGCCTGGCGACCTTCACCGTCGGCTTCGAGCACGCCGGGTACAGCGAGATCGACCTGGCCGCCGAGACGGCCACCGCGCTCGGCGTGAAGTCGATCTCGTACGTCATCAGCCCGGAGGAGTTCATCGCGTGCCTGCCCAGGATCATCTGGCACCTGGATGACCCGATGGCGGACGCGGCGGCGGTCCCGCTCTGGTTCGCGGCCCGGGAAGCCCGTAAGCACGTCAAGGTGGTGCTGTCTGGTGAGGGAGCGGACGAGCTGTTCGGCGGTTACGGCGTCTACTACCAGCCTGGCATGGTCCGGGCGGGCAAGGCGCTGCCGAGCTGGGGCCGGGGTGCGATCGGCCGGGTCGCCGCGGAGCTGCCGGCCGGCCGGCGGGGCAAGGGGCTGCTCAACCGGGCCTCCACGCCGCTGCCGCGGCGCTACATCGGCAACGCGTACGTGTTCAGCACCGAAGAGGCCCGGATGCTGGTCCGGGGCGGCTCCGGCAGCGAGTTCGACGTGACCGATCCGGTCTACCGCCAGGCCGCCGAGGCCGGCCTGGACGACGTGGCCACCATGCAGCTGGTCGACGTCAACACCTGGCTGCCCGGCGACATCTTGGTCAAGGCGGACCGGATGGCCATGGCGCACGGCCTGGAACTCCGCACGCCGTTCCTGGACCGCGAGGTGCTCGCGGTGGCGGCGCGGCTGGCCCGGGTGGAGAAGACCGCGGCCGGCACGACCAAGTTCGCGCTGCGCGAGGCGGTCGGCGACCTGCTGCCGCAGGCCGCCGCCGAACGCGCCAAGCTGGGCTTCCCGGTGCCGCTCGGGCACTGGCTGAGCGGCGGCATGTACGGTTTCGCCGAGCAGGTGGTCCGCACCGCGCAGACCGGTCAGTGGCTGAACAAGGGCGCCGCGGCCGACCTCCTGCGCCGGTTCCGGGCCGGTGACCCGGAGGTGACCTGGCGGCAGGTGTGGCTGCTGGTCGTGTTCTCGCTGTGGCACCAGATCTACGTGGAACGCGTCTACGACCCGGTCGCCCTGGGCTGGGAGTCCGCCCCGGGCCGGCTAGCGCCCCAGCCTGCTGAGGGCGGCTGAGGGCGGCGGTTAGGTGCCGGGCGACTCGGCGGTCGCCGGGCCCAGCCCGCTGGCCAGCAGCTGCTCCCGGATCCGGCGGCGGCCGCGGTGCAGCCGCGACATCACCGTCCCGACCGGCGTGCCCATGATCTCGGCGATCTCCCGGTAGGGGTAGCCCTCGATATCGGCCAGGTACACCGCGGTGCGGAACTCGCCGGGCAGGTCGCGCAGGGCGCGCAGCAGGTCCGAGTCGGTGGTCCGGTCCAGCGCCTCGGTCTCCGCGGACGGCACCGGCGGCGTCAGCCGGTCGGCGGACATCTGCCATTCGGCCAGGTCACCGCCGAGAGCCTGCTGCGGCTCGCGGCGCCGCTTACGGTACACGTTGATGAACGTGGTGGTCAGGATCCGGTTCAGCCAGGCCCGCAGGTTGGTGCCGGGAGTGAACTGGCCGAACGCCGCGAACGCC
>Ga0302308_10003012_pt1 | contig 13489 bp, 10 predicted proteins | sample III_Palsa_E3_3_FD_200531 | JGI IMG/M metagenome (GOLD analysis project Ga0302308, IMG submission 200531) | Peat permafrost microbial communities from Stordalen Mire near Abisko, Sweden - III_Palsa_E3_3 | ecosystem: Environmental > Terrestrial > Soil > Palsa > Peat permafrost | place: Sweden... | reverse complement strand
TGGTCGGGTCCGGCCCGAACGACAACGATTTGGACTGGACGAATCGGTTCTTCGAACAGATCTTCGCGTCGCCTCATCCATATAGCAATCCACATTTCAAAGGCTGGTCCGTCCATCATTACTCCGCACGCCATGAACAGGCCCTGCGTTTCGAGGACTCCAATTGGTACCAGGTCTTGAAAGAGTGCGACCAAATAGAACAAATCATAGAAGACCAATGGGCTGCGATGGGCCGATACGATAAGGAGCACAGCGTCCGCTTGGTGGTGGATGAGTATGGCCCCTGGTATGTGGAAGGGACCGAAGTAGACCCAACCCATATTTTCGGTCAGCAGGTAACGGTCCGGGATGCCTTGGCTACGGCATTGACGCTAGACATCTTTAATCGGCATCCCGAAAAAGTGTGCATGGGAACCAACGCGCAGTTGGTCAACAATATCAACGCGTTGTTCCTCTGCCATGAAGAGAAGTTTCTCGCTACGCCGAACTATTACGTCTTCGGGATGTATGCCGGCCACCAGGGAGGAAAAACACTGCGCGCCAACTTTTCCACCCCCAACATTCACTACGTGTACGAAGGCGAGAGCGCCAGCCTATGGGGAATGAATGGCTCGGCCTCGCGCAAAGAAAATGTAATCACGGTCACGGCTGTAAACCCCGATGTGCATTCTCCCAAGTTGACCCGCGTAAAGCTGAGAGGAGCGAATATCCAGCAAGCATCGGGAACCGCACTTTTTGCGGCCGATATGCATGCCCATAATACGTTTGAAGAGCCCACGAACGTTCAGCCGAGCTCGCTGCGCACGGATCTGCGCGGAGGTGAAGTTACTCTTACTGTCCCGCCAGGGTCCGTCATAAAACTTCAACTGACGGTGGAATAGTGGATGTCTTCAATATCCACTTTGCCAACCAGAGCGACGGTTCCGCGCTCCCTCTAGAGTCTAAATTCGAACGGCATGGGGAACGCCCGATCGAGGTCAGGCGCATATGCATAGGTCGGTAGCTCGATTGAAGGATTCAGCCCAGAAATCGCAAATGCAGCCCGAGGCGCCCACGAAAATCGAAGGGCATGGCGGTCGTTCTGACATACACGACGTAGCGCGTCTGGCTTGCGTGTCTATCGCAACAGTCTCTCGAGTCACAAGCGGGGTCACGAATGTCGATCGAAAGCTTGCTCGACGTGTATGGAAGGTGATCGAGGAACTCGGATACTCGCCCAGTCGTGCCGCGCAGGCACTTGGGTCGGGAAGGACAAGACTCATTGGATTGATTGTTCCCGAAATCAATAATCCATTTTTTTGTGAACTTATTCAGGGATTCGAAGATATCGCCCTTGAGCATGGCTACGAGATGATGTTGGGATCGACTTATAGTAATCCGGAGCGTGCTCTCTCATGGCTCCAACGTATGTTGCAGCATGGCGTTCACGGGATTGCCATGATGACGTTTGCGACCGAGCCCGACGATATATACCGCATCGCTCGCGGCGTTCCCATCGTGAGCATTCAATCAAGCATTCCAAGAGAGCCACATACCAGCATCCAGATCGACTTTCTTGCAGGCATTCGGCAGGCTGTGCAGCATCTAGCTGCGTTACGGCACCGTGAAATTGGCTTTGCAGGTGCAGACACCGGAAACTACACGGCCATGCTTCGCCGAAATGCCTTCATCACTGCCATGCGCGAACTCGGGCTGGTGGTCAGGACGGAATGCCTGTTTGAGCAACACCACACCTTCGAGGGTGGTAGCGAAACAGCACGGCGAATCATCGATCTCAAAGATCGTCCAACCGCACTTGTTTGCTCCAATGATCTCATCGCCATCGGCGTGATGGGAACTTTGCAGCAAAGTGGATTGAACGTGCCCAGTGACATATCTGTCATCGGACTCGATGACATTAAGCTCGCCCAACTGACCTCGCCCCCTCTGACGACAGTGGTCCTGCCCCGACGGCAATTGGTTGAAAGCGCTTTCGATTCACTGCTATGGCAATTCGATCCTTCGGGCAAGCAAAGCGATCTCTCGGATCACATCACAACGTCGCTGGTAATTCGCAAATCAACGACATTTGCTGCTCCATCGTCACGCTAGCTGCGGCACATTCCACACGACACTTGGTTCCTGACGACTTTTCCTTGATCGAATTTCCGCTTGACTTTTCTATGATCTATTATTTATAAACTGTCGCGACTGCTGAAAGATGGATTGGAGGCGTGTGAGTAATAACTCAACAACAAGGGGGTCGCTTCTTTGTGCCGTCCCTTCTCGTTCTCTTGTCAATGCCCGTCATGAAATCGTCGAACCCCAGGGCTCGACCGATCGGCAAGCCATCCATAGCTATGCCCGGGGCCGAGCGACGGTTCACGTGTACACACTCCAGGAGGCAACACAATGAAGAAAATAAACACGACGATCACGATGCTGGTTGGGCTCTGCGCGATCCTGGCTCTGGAGGGAACCCTCTACCCCTCCAACGTGGCCGAAGCCCAATCGGTGCGTGGTTCTTTGGCAGGAAGCGTCCTGGACCCATCCGGAGCAGCTATCCCGGGAGCGAAGATCATCGTCATCGATCCCTCCACAGGAGTAACACGGGCCGCGGTATCGAACGCGGAAGGCTCGTATCGCTTTCCAGAATTGAACCTTGGCTCCTATGACGTAACAGTGTCAGCGAATGGCTTTTCTACGACCGTCCAGCATGGCGTCCAGATCACGATCGGCAATGTCTCCGCACTGGACGTCACACTCACCGCTGGCAGCGCCTCGGAAACCATTAATGTCGACGCCTCCGCACCCAGCGTAGAAACACAGTCATCTGACGTTGGTGGAACGATTCAGGCCCGGCAGATCATCCAATTGCCCCTCGCGTTGGGCGGCGTCGGGGCGCTCCGTTCTCCTGAGTCCTTCATATTCCTGCTGCCGGGAACCACCGGGCCCGGGTCGGCCAATAGCTTCAACGGCATTTACACGTTGAAGATCGCGGGTGGCCAGGCTTTCGGCAATGATGATCTCCTTGACGGAGCGAGCCAGACAAGAAGTGAAAACGGCTCTTCATTTGACGAAGAATCCCCTTCCGTTGAGGCACTGCAAGAGTTCAAGCTCATTACCGGCATCTTTGCCGCGGAGTACGGACGCACCAGTGGTGGAATTGAGTCGTTCGTCACCAAGAGCGGGACGAACCAATACCACGGCTCCGTCTTCGACATTTTCCGCAACGAAGCACTGGATGCAAATACTTGGTTCAACAACGGCAACCTAGCTCTCAATTGCTCGGGTGCAAACGATACGCCGCAGTGCACCAGCGCCTATAGTAGGCCCGACGACAAGCAGAACGACTACGGTGTCAGCCTGGGTGGTCCACTGAGCATCCCGCACTTGTTCGATGCAAAGAACAAGCTGTTCTTTTTCTTCTCGTGGGAACAGCTTCGCCGAACCATCGGAGGGACGCAGGTAAGTACGGTGCCTACTCTTGCCGAACGTGGAGGAGATTTCACCGATCTTTACAATCCAGCGGCGCCACCAGCCGGTGGCAGCACTGCAACGAATCCCTGTGATGGCCTGCCTGTGTATCCTGGTGAGATCTTCGACCCCAGTACCCAGCGGGTCGTAAACGGCACACCCTGTCGGTCTGCGTTTGCCGGCAACGTGATTCCGCAGCAGGAGTTCAGCGCAGCTGCGAAAAACATCCTTAGTTACATTCCTCCGCCTACCACGTCCGCACTCTTCAACAACTACTTTTATCCGAGCTCATTTCCCGTCTTCAACACCACCTACACTGTCCGGATTGATGTCAATCCTTCGCCCCGGCAGAAATTTTTTGCCTCGTACTCGACACGCGACAACCTTCGAACCTGCTGCGCAACGGCCCTACTTCCGTATCCCCAGGACTCGGGAACCTGGCAGCAAAACTTCACAACCCATTTCGGTCGCGCAGGGTGGGACTTCGTTATCACCCCAAACCTGTTGAATCATTTCAACTTCGGCTACAACCGCTCCAATAGCGCAAATTTCCCATTTGCAGTTCTAAACAATATTGATTACACCCAACAGCTTGGAATCCCTAACTCCCCAGCATCGAAAGTCTTTCCCCAAATCAATTTTGACAGTCGGGACCAGTACCGCAACCTGGGCAATCAGTATCAACTGAACAACGATTGGATCGATAACGGGTTCCGCTTCAACGACAGCCTAAGTCTTGGTAGCGAGCGTCTCATCTTCCTCACCGGCAAATCTTCACAAGGTGCGCCTGAATCGCACGGTTGTCGCGGCCAGCATCACTGCCGCCCTTGGAGGCTTGCTATTCGGCTTCGATACCGCTGTAATTTCGGGTGTCACCAAGGACCTCAACACGCAGTTTCATCTTTCTGCAGCCAGCTTCGGTTCCGCTTTCACAGTCGCGGTAGCGCTTTGGGGAACCCTCGCTGGTGCAGCTGTCGGCGGATTTTCAGGTGATCGATTCGGCCGTCGCTACAGTCTGCGGATCCTTGCCTTGCTGTTTACAGCTTCGGCTGTCGGCTGCGCCATCGCCTGGAGCTGGTCCGCATTCATTGTCTTTCGATTTATCGCGGGGGTCGCCATCGGTGCGTCTTCCGTTGTTGGTCCAATGTATATCGCAGAAATTGCCCCCGCTTACTGGAGGGGCCGCATGGTTGCATTGTTCCAACTGAATATCGTTTTTGGGATCGTCGTTGCCTACTTCTCGAACTATGTCATTGGGACTTTGAATCTTGGAAGCCTGGAGTGGCGCTGGAAATTAGGAGTGTCAGCATTTCCTGCGTTGTTGTTCTTGCTGATGCTCTTTCGCATTCCCCGCAGCCCACGCTGGCTAATGGAAAAGGGCAAGCTGGAAGAGGCTAGACAAGTGCTGATTGAGGTCGCCGGCGCCTCTGCCCCCTTCGAGTACACGGCCATCCAGGAGTCGCTTCAGCTCGATAAGGAAGCTGGCAGACAGCCGCTGTTTTCACGTCGCTTTCGCATTCCAGTTATCCTTGCCGTTACGCTCGCTCTGTTCAATCAATTCTCGGGCATTAATCCGATTCTGTATTACCTTAATGACATTTTTGCCAGCGCGGGCTTCAACAAAGTATCGAGCGATCTACAGGCTGTAGCTGTTGGCGGGACAAACATGTTGTTCACCATTGTCGCAATGTCGGTGATTGACCGAGTCGGGCGCAAAAAGCTTCTGCTTCTAGGCTCAGTGGGCACATTCTTCTGCTTAGGTACGATGAGCGTGATGAAATACACGGGTAAACATCAAGAATTGTTTCTCTGGCCACTGATCGGATTTGTTGCCTTCTTTGCCGTCTCTCAGGGATCAGTGATCTGGGTTTACATCAGTGAGATATTCCCGAATTCGGTTCGAGGTAAAGGCCAGAGCTTAGGAAGCTTTACGCATTGGATCGCGTGTGCGAGTCTCGCGAATGTCTTTCCACTAGTCGCCAAGCGCTCTCCATCCGCTCCGTATTTCTTTTGCGCTTCCATGATGCTGGTACAGCTGATTGTGGTTGGAAAGTTTTTCCCGGAAACGAAGGGATACACACTTGAAGAACTCCAGGCAAAGCTCGAGACCCCGTAGCAAACGAAGGTTGGATGGCGCAGTAGGAACCACGGACCGCGCCTTGCTGTATCCCGCACCACCTGGTTCCTCCAATGCAGTAGAACGCCGTTTGCACTCTGGACGCAAATTTCGCCTGTACTATAGAGTAAAGATAGTCCACGGCTGGGAGCACTTACATAAGTGGAAGATTCATGGACGAGACGCGACGGCGGAGTGCTCCGCCCACAAACCACCCCGCAGTTGGCGGCTCAGACGCTGAGGACTGCGATCATATCCGGAGAGCTTAAACCCGGTGACCGGATCTTAGAGCAGAAGTGGTCGACGCGTTTGGGGATCGGGCAGCCGACACTGCGCGAAGCAATGTTTGAGCTGGAGCATCAGGGTCTCCTTCGAAAGCAGCCGCAGCGCGGGACCTACGTCGCTCAGCTCAGCCCTCAGGACTACCAACAAATCCAGGAAGTGCGCATCCCGTTGGAAGCCATTGCAATAGGGCGGGCGGCGGAACAATTGACAAATGAGCAGGAGCGAAAGCTTGCGAAGCTCGTCAGGGAAATGCGGGGCACTGATGCGAAAGACGATGTAAAACACTTTCACGACTGCGATGTACTGTTTCATCGCACCATCTGGGAAATCGCTGGCAACCCCTACCTCGCGGAGATGCTGGAGACCATTACATTTCGGCTATTTGTATTTTCGATCGTGGGTCGATGGGACAATAAGCCAGGCTCGGCAGGAGAACGTGCCGCGGCCGTCAAACAACACGAGAATATCCTGCGGGGGCTGCGCACGAAGGATGGAGTGCAAGCCCAACAGATTTTCTTGGAAAGCACGGTCAACTACTGGAACAAACAATATGGGTTGACCCTGAAGGCGGAACACCTGTTCGCAAAAGCATAAGGGATTAAGCTCAAGACTCTTCGGAACCGTGCGATTCGAACAATCGGATTTGCGCCATACGCCACAGATTGTTAGCTGCGGCTCAGAACGTGGCGAGCCAACCTCCGTCTACATAGATCACCTGGCCAGTCACGAAATCAGAGGCTGAACTCGCAAGAAACACGATCGGCCATGCGATATCTTCTGGAGTTCCCCACCGGCCAAGCGGACACCGGCTCTTCACCCACTGGTCGAAACTCGGGTCGGCAATGAGTGCCGCATTCAGATCTGTATCAATGTAGCCGGGGGCAATGGCGTTGACATAAATTCCGTACTTCGCCCACTCAACAGCGAGCGCTTTGGTCAGTTGGCCGACAGCACCCTTTGAAGCGGTATAGGGTGAAGTATTCGGGCGCGCTGCGGACGTCATCAAGGAAGCTAAATTGATTACTTTGCCCCCGCCTCCGGCAGCAATCCGGTGGCGAGCAAATGTGCGGCTTACTTCGAACAGTGCTGTGACATTGATACCGAGCACCTCGTTGAAATCCCTCAGCGAGATATCTATCGCCTCGCCCCTGCGCTGAATGCCCGCAGAATTGACGAGAATGTCGGGAATTCCGTGTTCGGCAAAGATGCCATCGAGGAACGGCCTGATCCTTCCGGTCTGCATGAGATCGAAGCATAGGCTTAGCGTTTCGCAGCCAAATTCTCGAAGCTCCTCTCCACAGCGCTCCAATTCCTCTTTATCGCGCCCGAGCAGCAGGATGTTGGCCCCGCCTTGCGCAAGTGCTCTTGCTGCGCCGAGCCCAATCCCCCGCGTTGCCCCTGTAATCAAAGCGGTCTTGCCGCTCACGTCGAACGCGTTCACTGTGCTCCGTTGGAAGGAAGAACTAGAATTTTGCATGCTCCTCCTTCCTGGAAAAGTCGGAACGCGTCTGAGACATCACGGAGAGAAAATTCTGCGCTGATGATCGGGGCCAGAGGCAGGCTCATGGCGATGTCGATGGCAGTCTGAAAATCCCTCCGTTCGTACACCCGTGAACCCAGCATCTGCAGCTCTTTGAAGTTCACGGCTTGCATGTCGATCTCGACGGGGCCTTTGAACACACCAAGGTTGACGATCACACCACGCGAACGCGCAAGCGCGATCATCTCCTTTGCAGAAGACGGATGACCTGCGCATTCGTAAACGATGTCCGCGCCGTTTTGTGCGGTTAGCTCCATTGTGCGTGCACGAAGTTCCAGTCCTGCAGACACGGCTTCGAGCCCAAGACTTAACGCCAGTTCAACTCTTGAAGCACGCACATCGCTAATCAGCACGTGGGGTATGCCGCGCTGCTTGGCAACAAGGGCGGTGAGTAGTCCGATCGGGCCGGCTCCCAGGACAGCGGCGACTTCTACATCGCGAGTTCCCGCCCGGTCGACGCCGTGCACGGCTACCGCAAGAGGCTCGATAAGCGCGCCGATACGCGGTGGCATGTCCGGCGGCAGCTTTATCAACGAGGCAATGGGCAGCTTCACAAATTCAGCCATACCCCCGTCCACGTCGAACCCAAACAGTCGAAGCTGGCGACATACGTGCGCATTGCCGCTGATGCAGGCGTGACAGATCCCACAGGAAATCAACGGAAACGTTGTGACTCGGTCGCCGACTGCCAGTGCTGAGTGTGGCTCCGACAATTCGACGATGATTCCTGATAGCTCGTGCCCGATGGTAAGCGGGGCTCGTGCACGGGGATGCGTTCCGGCAACGATGTTCAGATCAGAGCCGCAAAAGCCGCACGCCTCAACTTTGATGAGCGCTTCCCTGGGACCAATTGAAGGAAGCGAAACCCGAGAAGCTTCGATCTGATTTGGCCCGAGATAACGCGCTGCGAGCATCGTTTGCATTGGTCTCCTTACTGTGCGGTGTATCCACCATCCAGCATCAGGATGGCGCCGGTGAAGAAGCTGGCAAGATCCGTAGCCATATAGGCGTAGAACGATGCAACCTCTTGAGCGCTGGCAATGCGTCCGATGGGATGAGCATCCTTGAGCATCTTCCAATATCCCTCTGGATCACCGGATGATTTCGCCGACTCATGCACGATGGGGGTGTCAACGGTGCCACACGCAATGGCGTTTACGCGGATGCCATATTTGGCATACTCCGTCGCCATTTGGCGCGTCATCTGATGCAACGCCCCTTTGGAAGGCGCGTAAGCCCCCTGTGTGGGGATTCCAACCTCGCCCGAGATGGACCCACTGACAAGGATCAGACCGCTGCGCTGCTCGATCATCACGGGGATGATGTACTTCGATGCCCAGTAAAGGCTCTTTACGTTTGCGTTGATCACGGTGTCCCACTCCTGCTCCGTGTGCAGGTGGATAGCCTTTACTATGCTGATGGCTGCGTTGCTAACAAAGATGTCGATTTTTCCGAAACGTTCGATTGCTGTTTGGGTGAATGTGATCGCCGTCTGTTCTTCTGCTACATCTCCATGGATCACCGTGAGTTTCGGTCCGTACTCACGCTGGAGCTTGACAAGCTCGTCAGGGATTTCGTTTCGACGAAAAACCGCGATGACCCCATCAGCTCCGCAATCCAAATATGCCCGCGTGATGGCAAGCCCGATTCCCGACGAAGCCCCGGTCACAATCGCAATCTTGCCTTCCAGAGAAATGTTCATAAGGTTACCCCGCGTTCATGACGACAGAAGTTTTGGTGTAAAACCAAGGCTGGTAGTAGCTGAGCATACGGAAGCGATCTTCCATGCCTTCGCGCGCAAGTGCTGCCCGGAACATGCTTGGCGAGCCCACGTTATTCACCATCATGTCGTAGTGGCAGGGAATCGCGACATGTGGATTGACATCCCTGATGATGAGTGCAGCCTGCTCGGGAGAGAGATTGTGGTAGCCACCATTAATACAGATGGTGCATATATCCACATCACGCGGAAGCAATAACGAAAGCCGATCAGACCATGCCGTATCGCCCGAGTTGTAAAAGGTAATGCCCGATCCAAATGTGAGAAGAATCCCCGTATGGTTGAGGTCAGTCGCATCCGTCGGAAAAGCGAACGTTGCTTGCAGCTTGGTCGATCCCAGCTCTATCGCTTCCCCTGGATGAAACACACGGCAATTGGACGGTTGGACTCCATACTGCGTGAAAATTCCTGCTGCATCGAATGGACCGAGGAACAGCGTCTTGGCGTCTCGCGACATACGGCTGATGGTTTTTGGATCCGCGTGATCACGATGCGAATGGGTGGAAATGAAAACATCGATGTCAAGATCCTCGGGCTCGATAAAAATGGGGAGTTGCCGATCGACCCGGTAGGAATAGCTATTGGGTGTATCTGCACAACTGTTGGTCAGGTACAGATCGATTCCTATCAACAAGCCGCCCTCATCTTTGACAAGGAATCCATTCTGTCCGAGATACCAGACCGCAAGGCTCCCGGAAGGCGTACGTAGATCACGTATAGAGCGCATGTATTCCTTACTCGATATAAGCTGAGGAACAACCAGCGCTATTGGCCCCGAAAGATCGAACGGATCATTCTGATGAAATCGGTATGGCGCGGCTTCTTCCAGAACAGGCCGATCAGGCATAGCTACCTCGACAATTGAGTAATTATAGATTATCTTTCCTAGATGAAAGCTCTTGTGCTAGAAAATGTTCGAGACCTTCGTCTCAAGGAGGTGCCGGAGCCTGACCTGGCTCAAAACGCCGTGCTTATTCAAGTGAAGGCCTGCGGAATATGCGGAAGCGACGTTCACGGATACGACGGCAGCTCCGGTCGGCGGATCCCGCCCATAATTATGGGCCACGAAGCCGCGGGTGTTGTTGTCAAAGTCGGTCCGGACGTTGCAACCCTTAGCGTGGGCGACCGGGTCACGTTCGACTCCACCGTAAGCTGTGGTGCGTGCGGCTTCTGCGCGACTGGGGACGTGAACCTCTGTGACAACCGTCAAGTCCTCGGAGTTTCTTGCGGTGACTACCGTCGGAACGGCGCCTTTGCCGAATATGTTGCAGTTCCTGCTCACATTGTTTACAAGCTGCCAGCCGGTTTTCCGTTCGCCAAGGCAGCGCTCATAGAAGCCGTGTCGATTGCGGTGCATGCCGCGAAAATTACAGGGATCAAGGCCGGAAGCACTGCGGCAGTGGTTGGTGCGGGGATGATCGGCGTTCTTGCTGTCCAGGCGTTTCGCCATTATGGCTGCAGCAAGATCTTCGCGATTGATCTGGAACAGGGTAAGCTCGACCTGGCACGCCATCTCGGCGCCAACGAGACCTATCTTGCGAGTGATCCCGATCTACTCCAAAAGCTTAATCAGGCTGCAGGAGGACGGGGGATCGATATTACCGTCGAAGCGGTCGGAATGCAGAGCTCAATTTTGACGGCCATCAATGCCGTACGACGTGGCGGCACGGTAACGCTCATCGGCAACCTTGCGCCTAAAGTCGAGCTGCCGCTGCAATCGGTTGTGACGCGCCAGCTTCGCCTCCAGGGTTCCTGTGCGTCGGCAGGAGAATATGCTGAGTGTATCGAGTTGATGGCAAACGGCTCGATCAACGTAGACCCACTTGTGTCTGCCGTTGTTCCATTGAGTGAGGGACCGGCTTGGTTTGATCGACTGTATAACCGGGAACCAGGCCTCATAAAGGTGATACTGGAACCGTGAAGGAGCCCCTTTGCATGAGCAGGGATGGCCAGTTTGACCTCTCAGGCCGTGTAGCGATCGTCACCGGAGCAAGCCGGGGGCTGGGTCAGTATCTGGGACGCGCCCTTGCAAGCGCAGGCGCTGACCTCGTGATCACCAGTCGCAAGGTAGACGACCTCGGGGAATTCAAGAATGAGATTGAAGCGCTAGGCCGGCGCGTGCTGGCCTTGAGCCTGGATGTACGCGATGAATCCAGCATTCGCGATATGGCTCCTCGCGCTATCGAGCATTTCGGAACAGTCGACATATTGGTCAATAATGCAGGCTGCAACGTTCGCAAGCCGGCGGTAGACGTTACTTGGAGCGACTGGAATCTGGTGCTGGACACTAATCTCCGCGGATCCTTTTTTGTCGCGCAGACACTCGCACCGCACATGATCGAGCGAGGATACGGAAGAATCATCAATATTGGTTCCGTGACAAGCGTCTTCGGCTATGCCGGCATCGGCCCGTACTGCGCCAGCCGCGGAGGCATCAAGCAGCTGACGATGAGTTTGGCCGATGAATGGGGCGCGAACGGCATCACGGTAAACTGCCTCGCTCCCGGCTGGTTCAAGACAGCTCAGAACGCGGCACTGTACGAGAACGAGGCGTGGGTTGAGTATCTGAAAGACCGCATTCCATTGAAGCGACCCGGGGAGCCAAAGGATTTGAACGGCGCGATCGTGTTTCTCGCCTCCCAAGCCAGCGCCTACATTACCGGCCAGACGCTGCTAGTGGATGGCGGGATTTCAACTGGCGCTACGAAAGCTACCGTTGCAACCTGAATCGAATCGACGGTAGCCCTGGACCCTATCGGCAACGGAGACCAGGCCGTCAATAACAAATGCAGCCGGGTCGGGAGTGGAATCGTTACCGCCTCATTACGCTCTACAAAGCGTGCCAATTCACGATGCAACAATTAGCCGTTCATCTGAACACGATTCGGCTCATAGCCCGTCTGGACAGCCGTTCTCAGGGCTGCAGGTAAAGCCCTTTAAAAGAATCACAAGTTATTTATTATAAAGCACTTACAATTCATTTGCCGATGCAGAAGGTAGCGAAGATCCGCGCCAGAATGTCGTCTGGGGTTGTGACCCCGGTCAGTGAGTCCAGCGCCTGCAGCGCATGATGCAGATCCATCAAGATCAACTCGTGCGGCAGCCCCGAATCATTCGCCGCCGCCGCCGCCGAAAGCGCAGCCAGCGTCGAGTTCACCGCCTCCCGCTGGCGGAAGTTGTTCAATGCCCCACTCTCGGCCAGCGATCCTGCCGCCCCCAACTGCGCAAGAATCGCCTCGCGAAGCGCGTCCAACCCCTCACCCGTCAGCGCACTCGTCCCAATCCTCGACCCCTCGCCCAACTCCGCCTCGTCTACGCGCTCCGCCTCACCCACCAGCAAGTCCACTTTGTTATAGACAATCAAATGAGGTCGTCCCAGCAGCGACGCAACCAGCCGCAACTCTTCTACCGTCACCGGCAGCGCTGCATCATGGATCACCAGCACCAGGTCCGCATCCGCCAGGGCCTCGTGTGACCGCGCAATCCCCATCTGCTCCGCCGCATCGATCCCCTCAGCTGACCCACTCACCTCCTGCAGCCCGCCGCGCAGCCCCGCCGTATCAATCAACCGCAGGGGAATCCCGCCCAGCGCCAGCGACTCCTCCACCGTATCCCGCGTCGTCCCCGGCAGCGGCGTCACAATTGCCCGCTCCCGCTCCAACAGCCGATTAAACAGCGAGCTCTTCCCGGCATTCGGCGGCCCGATCAGTGCAATTGCCGCCCCATTGCGCAGCAACTGCCCCCGCCGAAAGCTAGCCGCCAACTCCGCCAGCGGCCGCTCCACGCTCTCAATCGCCGCGGCAATCACCGTTGGCGACACGATCTCCACGTCGTCCAGCTCCCCCGACGCAAAATCCATCCCCGCCTCCAGCAGCGCAATCAGGTGCAGCAACTCCCCTTTCGCTGGAGTCACCCTCCGCGCCATCGCCCCACCCATCTGCTGCGCCGCCACCCTCGCCTGCTCCAGCGTCTGCGCCGCAATCAAATCACCCACCGCCTCTGCCTGTGTCAGGTCGATCCGCCCGGCCAGAAACGCCCGTTGCGTAAACTCCCCCGGCCACGCCAGCCTCACAGCCAACCCCATCCGAGCACCCTCCGCCAATGCCCCCCGAACCACTGCTTCCAGCACCACCGGCGAGCCATGCGCCGCAATCTCCACCACCGTCTCGCCGGTATACGATCGCGGCCCGAGAAACGCCGTCACAACCGCATCATCAATGGTCGTGGCCTGCCCCGCTGCCTCAACATTCGTCCGATCCACCACGCCCGCCCGCCGCGCCCTGGCGTGTTCCAGCGGTCGCTCCAGCGTCAC